>JAESGN010000060.1_pt1 | contig 383650 bp, 309 predicted proteins | sample 9269731 | NCBI WGS metagenome assembly JAESGN01 (sample SAMN15720683, study PRJNA650826) | algae metagenome | isolation source: Mojavia pulchra JT2-VF2 and co-occurring heterotrophs from desert soil | place: USA: Cadiz Valley, Joshua Tree National Park, CA | collected 1998-06-08 | reverse complement strand
TGAACGCAGCTTTGAGGTGGATGAACGCAGTTCTGAGGTGGATGAACGCAGCTTTGAGGTGGATGAACGCAGTTCTGAGGTGGATGAACGCAGCTTTGAGGTGGATGAACGCAGTTCTGAGGTGGATGAACGCAGCTTTGAGGTGGATGAACGCAGTTCTGAGGTGGATAAATGAAGCTTTGATACAATTCACTCCCCCAGCTCACCCAGCCCTCTGCCCCTCTGCCTGTTATCTCCGATACTTAATACCCAGCCCCTAAGCCAGGTAAAATCAAAATAGCGCAATAGTAGATAAAATGCACAGCTTTATTCCCCCAAAACGCTTTTTTCCCTACCTCAGTTGGACTGATATTGAGGCAATGCCAGATAAGGAAAATGTGGTAATTATCCAACCAGTGGGGGCAATTGAACAACATGGCCCCCATCTACCACTGATTGTTGATGCTGCTATTGGTGTTGGAGTACTAGGAAAAGCGTTAGAAAAGTTAGACTCTAATATTCCTGCTTATGCTTTGCCCAATCTTTATTATGGTAAATCTAACGAACACTGGCATTTTCCAGGGACGATTACCCTGAGTACGGAAACACTCACGGCAACAATTATGGAAGTGGGAGACAGCATTTACCGTGCTGGGTTTAGAAAATTAGTGTTGATGAACTCCCACGGGGGACAACCGCAAGTCATGCAAATGGCAGCGCGAGATTTACACGTTAAATATGATGACTTTTTAGTATTTCCGTTGTTTACTTGGCGTGTACCTAATATTACTAAAGATTTGCTAACTCCCAAAGAAGCACAGTTAGGAATGCACGCTGGAGATGCCGAAACTAGTCTGATGTTGGCAATTTTACCGGAGCAGGTGAAGCTGGAGAAGGCTATTGCTGAGTATCCACCAGAACAGGAAAAAAGCAGTTTAATCAGTTGGGAAGGTAAGCTACCGGTGGCTTGGGTAACGCGAGATATTAGTAAAAGTGGAGTCATTGGCGATGCAACCACAGCAACTAAAGAAAAAGGCGATCGCATTCTCGAATCTCTGGCTGACGGTTGGGTACAAGTTATTCAAGATATTTATACTTTTCGCCCACCTCAAAGCTGTTAATCATTCTAGAAATCACTACCTACGGCACTAGCCAGATTTGTTAGTGTAGGGATAATGAAAATATTGCTAATGGTGCTGGCGCAGCAACTCTCTATTAAAACTAATACTACGAGCTAAAATTATGGCGGAATTTGAAGCAAAAAGTATCCGTTCTTATAGCCAAGAAGATGTACAGCAGATTCTGAATTTGGCGATCGCGCGTCATGCTGGTGATACAGAACGAGAGTTTTCTTACGACCAGCTATTAGAGATCGCCGCTGAGTTAAACATCCCTGCTGATTCTTTACAATTAGCAGAGTGCGACTGGCGATCGCAACAAAGCGAAGTACAACGGCGGCAAGTTTTTAATAATTACCGTCGAGGAAGATTAAAAAAGCGTTTAGGTAATTATGCCGTAGTTAATGCTTTTTTCATCCTTGTGGATTTGATTGGGGGTGGCGGTCTTGGTTGGTCGCTGTATATTTTGCTATTCTGTGGCCTCACAGTAGGACTGGATATCTGGAATACCTTTCAAACTAAAGGTGAAGAGTATGAAATGGCTTTCCAGAGATGGAATCGCAAGCATCAAATTAAACAAACCATTAACACTGTTGTTACTAGATGGTTTAAGGCATTGCAGATTTAAATGTGTACAATATCTTCGCCGAATTGATATTACAAAAATACTCACACCAGCAATTAATAGCCTTCTATCGCCTTCCTATCAGAAAACAGAGAAATTCTATAGCAATCCGATTTGATTTCTGAATCACTCGTAGAGGTAAGGGACTGGGGATTGGGGACTGGGGACTGGGAAGAAGGAATAAAGGTGTACTGAATTTTGTTCAAAAATCAAATATGAGTCCTATATGTACAATTACTATGAATAATATGCAATTTAAAATAATATACTTGCCAACAACTCACTATGGAAACTGAAGCGCAAAACTATCCCAGGCTTACTTGTGCGGTAGAAACTACACTAGATGTAATTGGCGGACGCTGGAAGGTTTTGATTATTAGAGAATTAATGGCAGGCGTAAAACGTTTTGGTGAATTACAACGCGCCTTACCAGGAATTACCCAAAAAATGCTAACTCAGCAACTCAGAGAAATGGAAGAAGATGGCATTATTCACCGAGAAGTTTATCCACAGATTCCCCCAAAAGTAGAATATTCATTGACACCTTTAGGAGAAAGCTTGCAACCAATACTCAATGCAATGCACGAATGGGCTGTACAAAATTTTTCTCAAATAAACCGTCGTCAAGTTGAAAATCAGTAATCGTTAGACAGCAATATTTTTAATACTCACAATTATTAATTCACAACTATGAATTCCTAGCAGAATTAAACGCAAATTTTATATTATTCAATTTATAGTAAATTTAGGGCTTTAAATACCCGACTGAAAATGCCTTTAATTTTGAATTGTGAATTGTTAATAGTTGTTTTGCAAATACTCAATAGCCGCCTCTAACTTTGAGGGATAGCTTTCAGCAAATCTTTCAAACCATAGCCCTTCAACTGAAAATGGATCTAATTTGGCTAGCCATTCTTTTGCTTGACTTTTTAAAGCTTCTAATTGTTTGGCGCGGAGTTGTTCTTGATGAATTCGTTCTTTTTCTAATTCTTGCTGTCTTCTTAACTCCTCAGCAGTATCTTGTTCTGCAAAATCAGCCTTAACTTCCTCCAAAAGGCTATCTATTAAAGAAATTGCCTTTGGTGGCGCTTGGATAAATGGTTGAGTTAAGTTTGGTTGTGGCTGTGGCTCAGAGGGTTTTACTTCCTGGTATTCAGTTTTGAGTTCAGCTAACAGATTATCAATGGTATCCATTGTTTCAGTCCTGTAAAGACGATGGCTAGTACCACTGTGCGGAAATCAAAATATCCTTTGGAAACTAGCCTTTGAGATATCTACAAAAACCTTATTATATTCTGCTGGGTTCTTGAGGTATTTTTGAATAGTAGATTTGTTGCCGTCGGGTTGCATTAGTCATTAATGGCATTAAGTAGCACTTCCGATAGGCTTAAATCTTCCATATCTTCCATTGTAATTGTGTCACAAATATCAAACTTAGCACCAGCTCCTTGAAGTTCGTCATCCAAAACTTTAAGAAAGCGAGTAGCTTGGGGATCTGTACCAACTTGAATGAAAGAAATAGCCAGTTCTTCATCACGATCCATGTGGCGAGAAGCTTCAATAATTACCCGCATTACAGCTTTGCGATCGTCCGGTTCACCATCGGTAACAACTAAAATTGTTTCACCATTGGGCTTAGTTTTACCCGCACCCTTGCGTTGAAAGTAATCATCAGTTGCATGTTTTAACACTGCTGCTAAGTCAGTAGTTCCAGAGGGGTCGTTTTCTCGGAAAATTTGTGCCACCTTAGCCGATGTCACATTTTCATAGCGTTTGAATCTACCAGAAAATACATAAATAGTGATGCCATCAGGGTCAAATTGTTCACACTTACTTGCTAGGGCTAATGTAGACTCTTGTGCTGCTACCCATCTGCTTCTACCACCTTTTTGATCTGGGGTAGCCATGCTGCCGCTTTTGTCAATAATTAAGGTGTAATCACGATTTTCTAGCATTTCTAATTTCTCCAATCATTTAGTAAAAACTTTTAAACTATCAAATTATCAATCAGTTACCGCCTTTACTAATACATCCGTGAGGCTCATATCTTCTAATTCATCTAAAGTGATGGTATCGCAAATATCAAATTTAGCTCCAACACTCTGCAACTCGTCATCCAAAGCATGAAGAAACTTAGTTGCTTTGGTATCAGCACCGACTTGAATTAGAGAAATTCTTAATTCTTGAGCCTTTTCTAGCCGATGAGTAGCATTAATAATTACCTCAAACACAGCTTGGCGATCGCCTGGTGTACCATCAGTAACAACTAAAATTACTTCTCCCTCTGGCTTGGTTTTGCCATCAGCTTTGCGTTTAAAGTAGTTATTGATGGCATCTTGAAGTACACCCGCTAAGTTTGTCGTATCTCCAGGTAAATTGTCTGCAAAAATCTGCTTTATTTGGTTTGATTTAACATAGTCGTAGCGTTTAAATCCTTTAGAGAAAAGATAAATAGTAATTCCATCTAAATCAAACTCTTCACATCTAATTGCTAAGGCTAATGTCGATTCTTGTAGTGCTGACCATCTACTTCTACCATTCCTTTGATCTGTAGTAGCCATGCTAGCACTTTGGTCAATAATTAACGTGTAATCACGATTTTCTAGCATGACTAAAACTCCAAAAAATTATTTATCACTTATTTAACAAAACTTATAGAATCAAGCAATATCAGTCAGTTATCGCATTCATTAATACATCTGCGAGACTCATATCTTCTAAATCATCTAAAGTCACAGTGTCGCAGATATCAAATTTAGCCCCAACACTTTGCAACTGGTCATCCAAAGCTTTGAGAAACTTAGTAGCTTGAGGATCTGAACCTACCTGAACTATAGAAATTGCTAATTCTTCATCACGATCCATCTGGCGAGTAGCAGTAATTATTACTTCAAATACAGCTTTGCGATCGTCTGGTTCGCCATCAGTGATTACTAAAATTGTCTCGCCATTGGGTTTGGTTTTGCCAGCAGCTTTACGCTTAAAGTAATTATTGATGGCATCCTGTAGTACACCCGCTAAATTAGTTGTGCCAGCCGGGTCATTTTCTAGAAATACCTGCCCAACTTTTGCTGAGGTTACATCCTCATAGCGTTTAAATCTCCCTGAAAATACATAAACAGTGAGACCATCAGGATCAAACTGTTCGCACTTTCTGGCTAAAGCCAGAGTAGATTCTTGGGCTATTTCCCATCTGCTTTTTCCACCCGCTTGATCAGGAGTGGACATACTACCGCTTTTATCAATAATTAAGGTATAGTCACGGTCACTCATCATAGTATTCCTTTGATTGTTACCCTGTGGTTACTAGTCTAACCGCTGAGTAATAGCACAGCATCTCTGGAAGATGCTTTGTAATAATGATTTAAGTAGTTAAAAACTACAAGCCATTTGATACTATCCATAAAGTATTAATACGTAAACTATCTGCAACAGTCTTGGCTTGGATATTTATAGGACTTACGCACTGAAGCCTGAAACCCTGATCCCCCCCTTCAAAAGAGGGGAATTTCTAAAGCCACGCCACTGAGGGAGTCGGGGAACCCGCAAGGGCGCAGGGCTGCCCCTTTTGAAGGGGGTTGGGGGATCTGAGTGCGTAAGTTCTGATTTAGTGTAGGGGTACTGGTGTTTGATAAAAAACTCCCTCAGAAATTCTGAGGGAGGTTTGAGAAGGAGTATTTTGGATTGGACTATGCAGGGTTGAATTCAGATCTGCGTTGTAGTAGTTGGATAATCGCAGCCTTTTCTAAAATTCCCACTAGCACGCCGTTGTCACGAATTACGGGAAGCGCAGATAGCTTTTGTTGTTCGAGTAGCTGAACTACTTCTAAAAGCGGCTGGTCTGATTTGACTGTGGTAGATTCTGCAATTGGTCGCATTACTTCTTTGACTTGAGTTTCTGACCACTGTGTTGTAGGGATGCTTCGCAAATCATTAGCAGCGATCGCACCTACCAATTGTCCCTCATCGTCAGTCACTAAGAACCGATGCCAGTTTTGTCCACTTAAAATCCGCTCATCGGCAAACTCTCTTAAAGTTAGATTAGCAGAAACAATCGGGCTATCTGGAGTTACAGCATCCGCAGCTGTCAAACCTGTAAGTTTTTCCTGCACTCTGGCAAATTGAGCCGCATTACCTGCATTTTGTAACAGAAAGAAACCGATTAACAAGTTCCAGATGTTGGCAAAGCTACCGTATAACAGTAGGGGAATTAAACCAGTGGCGATCGCCACCCAACCAAATATCTGTCCAACTCGACTGGCAAAAGTCACGCCTTTATAAGGATTGCCTGTGATTTTCCAAACAAGAGCTTTAAGTATATTTCCGCCATCTAAAGGCAAGCCAGGAATAAGATTAAACAGTGCTAGCGCCAGGTTAACAGAAGCTAGAACACCAAGAATAGCTGCTAGTGCCCCTGATGCGGCGGTAGCAACACCAATTGCTGTAACCACACCGCAGATTAGTAGGCTAACTAAAGGCCCAGCGATCGCTACCCAAAAAGCTTCTCCTGGAGTTTTCGATTCTTTTTCTAAGCTTGCTAAACCGCCGAATATGAACAGTGTGATTGATTTGACATCAATGCCTTGGCGGATAGCTACGAAGCTGTGTCCTAATTCATGAGCGACGACAGAGGCAAATAACAACAGCGCTGTCATCAATCCTAGTAGCAAGGCTAAAGCCCCAGATAGTTGCGGAAATTGCGCCATCAGCCCGCTGCTATAAGTCCAAGTTACCAAGCCCAGAACTAAAAACCACGACGGATGGATGTAAAAGGGAATCCCAAACAGATTACCCACGCGTATTGTGCCATTCATGTCGTACACCTTTGATTTCAGCTTCCAGAGGTTTGTTTTTCTCTGGATGTCTCCAGTGTAACGAAATGTTACTAGGCTTTAATCTTTCTATTGGTAGGGGTGTCCGTCCGTGCAGGTGCGGTTATTTGGATGTAGATGTTTTTACAACTTCTGGCAAAGCATAAAAACCCAAGTGGTTGCCAACCGGACGCTCACGCATAGGTAGTTTGGTATGAATAGGAGCATTTAATACCTTTGTGCCATTATTCGCTGATATCACCAATGTGGTAGAACCGCCGCCATCCATATTGAGCGCAGCATAAGCGCCTAGATTGATAGCAGTCTTGGTCAACTCACCAAGAGTAAGACCTTCACTGTAAAAGGGTTGCTTACCATCGACAACAATTAACCACAGTTTATTACCCTGGCGATTGATAGCTACTGCCACACGTGGGTATGGTTTATTCTCAGAAATCTGAGAAATAGCAGGTTTACCATCACTAACCAACATTTCCTGGCCTGCAACCCCTTGAACTGTATCTTTGGGACATTTGCCACTCGCCAATATTTGAGCAATATTACTTCTGGAAAAGCACACCACAGCTTTATTCGCTTCTGGTTTTGAATAACGAGATCCACTGGAGATTACCTCTCCTAAAGGATAGGAAGGATCGCCGCTGTGAGGATAATAATCCCAAGGTGTACGTTCATAAAAATGATGAAAGTAACTAGCATTGACTGCCAATTGCACCTTAAATTCCCGAAGAAATTCTGAGGTAGTTCGAGCGTTGGTTTTTCTACCACTGCCAATTGGCATCCCTGGAGTTACTAAGGCTTTTACTCCTGGTACTGCCAAATCAACCGTGACAATATGAATCATGACCAGACGTGGCGTGGAAACTGCACGGCGTTGATAAATAATGCCATTGAATAATACTTGCTGTTGATCAGTCCGGGGTGGACGTAAAAAACAAAGCCAACCGTAGAACAGCAGTGGCGATAGCAGTAGACTCGTGCCAGCAACTATTAAAATTCGTCTGATATAGACTTGGTTACGATGTTGCATCGCTTGATTGAGAAACAGCAGTTTGTCCTGCGATTTATCTTGCCACTAAGCGAGTACAGTTATAGCACCAGGCTTGTCTGAGAATTCTTTAAATTCAGGGAAGTTGCTCCTGAAGCAGACTCCCTGATAACTGTAATTTATAGTTTCTCTGTAACCTTGTCAGTGCTTAGACTTGTGAGGCTGTTTGTTTATCGGCCGATGTGCAAATATCTAATGGGGGAGCCGATCGCAACACTGCATCCAATAACCCCGGAAACAACGTCTCTAAATCCTCGCGCCGCAATCTATTGATGTGCTGTGTCCCTTCTTTATGAGTCAAGACTACCCCCGACTCTCGCAAAATTTTAAAGTGATTTGACATGGTAGACTTGGCGATCGCAAAATCAAACCCGGCACAGCATTGCTCTCCCTTAGTCGCTAGCAGCCTCACAATCTCCAGCCGCACCGGGTCACCCAATGCATATAGCACCCCCGCTAAAGATATATCTTTTCTATCTGGATGATACAAGAATCTCATAGTTGCATGATCTCATAAAATGGCTTATATTTTAATTATTCGATAATATCGAACAATAGAATTAAATCAGGAGGACAGTTATGTCATCCGTTACAAATGTCACGGAAGCCACATTTAAGCAAGAAGTCCTAGATAGCCAAGTTCCGGTATTAGTGGACTTTTGGGCCCCTTGGTGCGGCCCTTGCAGAATGGTAGCTCCGGTCGTCGATGAGGTTGCTACCGAATACGATGGACAGGTGAAAGTAGTGAAACTGAACACAGATCAAAATCCTACCGTCGCCAGCCATTATGGAATTCGTAGCATTCCCACATTAATGGTGTTTAAGGCAGGCCGACAAGTTGATACAGTCGTGGGTGCTGTGCCCAAAACCACATTAATTAAGACTTTATCACAGCATATGTGACAAATATAACAGCTTAGGGTGGGTTGTCTACCTACCCTAGTTGAGTGCCCAGTTGTGAGTGCTGAGTGCTGAGTTCTGAGTGCCCAGCCCCCAGCCCAATTTTACACACTCATTTGGAGACATAACCAATGAATAGTGACATCAACTTATTCTCTCCCTACCAGTTAGGCGAACTGGAATTGCCCAACCGTATTGTTATGGCTCCCTTAACTCGACAAAGAGCAGGTGAGGGAAACGTGCCGCATCAATTGAATGCTACCTACTACGCCCAACGCGCTTCTGCTGGGCTGATTATTGCAGAAGCAAGTCAGGTTTCTCCCCAAGGACAAGGATATCCTAATACACCAGGTATTTATTCACCGGAACAGGTAGCAGGTTGGGAGTTAGTTACTGATGCTGTGCATCAACAGGGAGGAAGAATTTTTCTGCAACTGTGGCACGTAGGCAGGATTTCTCATCCTGATTTGCAGCCAGGTGGAGAGTTACCTGTAGCACCTTCTGCGATCGCACCTAAAGGTGAAGCCTTAACCTATGAGGGACGCAAACCCTTTGTCACGCCCCGTGCTTTGGAAACCTCAGAAATTCCAGGGATTGTAGAAAGCTACCGTCTAGGGGCAATCAATGCACTAGCGGCTGGGTTTGATGGAGTAGAAATTCACGCAGCCAATGGTTATTTAATCGACCAGTTTCTCCGGGATAGCACAAACCAACGCACAGATAAGTATGGCGGTAGCATTGAGAATCGTGCCCGACTGTTAGTAGAGGTAACAGAGGCAGTTACTAGCGTCTGGGATGCTAAACAAGTAGGAGTACGCCTTTCTCCTAGTGGGACATTTAACGATATGCGTGACTCCAATCCCCTAGAAACCTTTGGCTATGCGGCACAAGTGCTAAACAAATTTGATTTGGCTTATTTGCATATCTTTGAGGCAATAGACGCAGACATTAAACATGGTGCGACGGTAATACCAACTAGTCATTTACGAGAACGCTATACAGGGACTCTGATTGTGAATGGCGGTTATACCCGTGAAAAAGCCAATGCTGTTTTGGCAAACAAAGAAGCAGATTTAGTAGCATTTGGCACTCTATTTATAGCCAATCCTGATTTACCCGAACGTTTGGCTGTGAATGCACCACTGAATCAGCCAGACCCAGAATCGTTCTATGGCGGTGGTGAAAAGGGATATACAGACTATCCATTTTGGACAGCAGCAGGTGAACAGCTAGCCAGTGTCTAATTATTCTGGGGTGAGGATAAGCAACCTTTTACACCAAATCAGTATTTGGTCTGATAATAAAAAACGCTATCCTAAGCACAATAATTCAAACAATCAGGAGAATCTCATGAGTGTTATTACCCAAACTCAAGCCCTAGATGTACCCAGTGCTATTATTAAGCGTCGGTCAATCAAAACTTTTAAATCAGACCCTATAGCCCCAGAACTGCTAAAGCAACTGGTAGAGTTGACTGTAGCAGCACCCAGCAGTTTTAATATCCAAGACTGGCAAATCATCCTCGTGCAAGATGAGGCGCAAAAGGCAGCGCTATCGGCAGCAGCTTGGAATCAACAGCAAATTATCCAAGCACCTGTAACCTTTGTTTTTGCTGCCGATCGAACCGCAGGCGAACAAGATTTAACGCCGATTTTTGAGCGAGCAAGCCAAACTGGAGCATGGAATGAAGGTACAATCAACTACTTTAAAAACGCCATCCCGCAATTTCAAAGTTCATTGGGAGACAAGCGCCGTGAATATGCCATCAAAGATGCAATGATTGCTGCCACTCATTTGGTACTAGCAGCAGAAAGTCTGGGATTATCCACCTGCTTTATGAATGGCTGGCTTGAGGATCAGGTGAAGGCAGTGATTGGTGCGGCGGACAATCCAGATTTAGCGATCGCTGTTTTAGTTCCTGTTGGCTATGCAGCAGAACCACGCTTGAATCCGGGCCGCTTGCCATTGCCCTACAACGTTTCTGTAGACAGAATCGGTAACTCTTATGAGGGCTAGTTTTTACTTGCCTGGGATATCAAAATTTTAGAAATCAAACCACAGATAAACACAGAGAAAAGCCTGCACATCTGTGTTTATCTCTTGCCAATCCCCAATCCTTTTCATGCTTGCATTGATCATGGCATCCCTTTGTGATTATGAAAATATTTGATTTTGTCGGGACAAATATATTTAATTGGTTGCCTGATGGATAGAATAATCCCTTGGATTGCCGCATCCTTCTAGAAGTGGGATGAACCGTGGTAACTCACCGTCGGCTTGGGGCGTTAGGCATTGAACAGAACTTTCCCATTCCCCATTCCCGGGAAATCCCATTCCTAAAAGGAGTGGAATGAGCTTAAAACTATCTTCAGCGACACTCAATCCTTAGAGAGAATCGCACCCATGCCAAAAACAGCTTTGATAGTCGGAGCAGGTAGTGGACTCAGTGCCTCTTTAGCCCGCCTGTTTGCCAAAGAAGGAATGACTTTAGCTTTAGCTGCTCGCCGCATTGAAAAACTCACCCAACTTAGTAGTGAAATTGGGGCAACTAGCTTTGCCTGCGATGCTTCAAAACCAGATGAGGTAGAGCGGTTATTTATTGATGTGGAAAGCAAACTAAGTTCGCCAACAGTTGTTGTTTACAATCCCAGCTTTCGGGTGCGTGGGCCTTTTGTTGATCTAGACCCAATTGAAGTAGCAAAAACTCTAGATATCACCGCCTATGGTGGTTTTCTGGTTGCCCAAGCTGCTGCCAAACGGATGTTGAATCAAGGAGGTGGCGCTATTTTCTTTACCGGAGCCTCAGCCAGCATCAAAGGTTATCCTCAATCTGCACCCTTTGCTATGGGTAAATTTGCACTACGCGGTCTGGCTCAGAGCATTGCGCGGGAATTAGCGCCCAAAAATATCCATGTGGCGCATTTTGTTATTGATGGTGTTATCCGTGCAACAGCAAGCCAAGACCCCGCAAACAACCCCGACAGCACCCTTGACCCAGATGCGTTCGCGTAGCGTCTCCGAAGGAGATTCGCCCAGACTTATCTCAACATTCTGCATCAACCCCGCAGTGCCTGGACATGGGAAGTCGAACTGCGGCCTTGGGTGGAGCGTTTCTAGTCAAGATAATTTTTCTTTAAATTTTTAGGAGAACTATATCATGATTGACCTTTACTATTGGACAACCCCAAACGGCCACAAAATCACTATTTTCTTGGAAGAAGTTGGATTACCTTACAACATTATTCCTGTAAATATTGGTGCTGGCGATCAATTTAAACCGGAGTTTCTGGAAATTTCTCCTAATAACCGCATCCCGGCGATCGTTGACCATGAACCCGCAAATGGGGGCGAGCCAATTTCCGTTTTTGAGTCTGGTGCAATCTTGCTATATTTAGCAGAAAAAACCGGAAAGTTGATCCCCCAAGATGTGCGCGCTCGCGTTGAAGTCCTCCAGTGGTTATTTTGGCAAATGGCAGGTTTGGGGCCAATGGCGGGACAAAACCACCACTTCAGTAAGTACGCCCCAGAAAAAATTGACTATGCCATTAACCGCTACATTAACGAAACAGCACGTTTGTATGCAGTCTTAGATAAGCGACTAGCAGATCGAGAATTTGTGGCTGGTGATTATTCCATTGCTGATATTGCCGCCTATCCCTGGATTGTAGGTTATGAACTTCAAAGCCAGAAACTAGAGGATTTTCCCAATCTCAAGCGCTGGTTCGAGACAATTAAAGCACGTCCGGCAACAATTCGCGCCTACGAAAAGGCAGAAGCATTCAAAAATCAGGCGTTAGATATTGAGAAATCACGAGAGTTGTTATTTAATCAGTCCGCAAAGACTATTCAGCGTTGAGCCTCATAATTAGACAATTTAGAGTAGTCTAGTCTAGGCAGGGGAAATATTTTCTTCCTGCCTATACATCTTTAGTGGACTTTAAGGTATTACTAAAAATATTCATTACTACTACGCTAATTCCAACTGTAGTCAGCAGGAAGGTATCTCCTAAATATAATTATGTGCTATCAGTAGCAGCAATATATTATATAGGACTCATATTTGATTTTTGAACAAAATTCAGTACACCTTTATTCCTTCTTCCCAGTCCCCAGGCCCCAATCCCCAGTCCCTTACCTCTACGAGTGATTCAGAAATCAAATCGGATTGCTATATGTAAGGGCACAGCTTTAGTAAGATTATCTACTTAACCTGGATATTGTGGACACCGTGCCTTAGCACTGAGATAGAATTTTACCGGAAATTGACTAGCAAACTCGCACTCAACTGACACTAATGTAAAAGTAATGTCAGTTATCCTAACGAGTAGAAGCGATCAATATGGTAAAGATTGCTTATATTAATAATTCTTATTAAAAGGCGAGAAAGAGCCAATTGCCAAGGGATATCCAGCAAGTTTCACTGCAATGATTTCAAGTTAAGCTCCAAATTCTAATTTGTTTAGGCAAATAGCCCCAAAAAGCGATCGCATTATTCCAAATTATTTACTATGCCCAGGATTCATATTAACGGGATTGATCTGTTCTACGACATTCAAGGAATAGGCGAACCTTTACTATTAATTGCAGGTTTCATGTGCGATTATACCTATTGGTCATTGCTGATGCCTTCACTCGTAAAGCAGTATCAGGTCATTCGCTTCGATAACCGAGGAATTGGTCGAACTTCTGCTCCCGACAGTCCCTATAGTATTCAACAGATGGCAAGTGATGCAGCTGCACTGCTTGAGCAAATCGGAACTAAGAAGGTATATATAGCAGGCCATTCAATGGGTGGTCAAATTGCCCAAGAGTTAGCATTGGCATACCCAGAAAAGGTACAAAGTCTGATACTACTCTCATCTTTGGCCAAGGGTGATGCACTATTTAACAGCATTATCACTACTTGGGGTGACCTCCCCAGCACTCTTGACCTGAAACTTTATGAACAAGTTATATTGCCTTGGGTATTTACCGATGCGTTCTACTCTATTCCTGGGATGATAGAAATGATCGTCAATATGGCAATTAACTACCCATTTCCGCCAACTCCTCATGGACTATATCATCAAAGCCGAGCTATCCTTGGCAGTGATACAACAGATCGCCTCAAAGACATTCACTGTCCTACCCTAGTTCTAGTCGGTACACAGGATATTCTCACTCCAGTAAAGTTTTCTGAGCAACTTGCTCAAAGCATCCCCAACGCTGAACTTGTAGTCCTCGACCGTGGTGGTCATGGCTTTTTGGTTGAGTTTCCCGATGCTGTGGTAGCAGCAATGCTCAAGTTCCTATTGCGTCTTCCGGAAAATGGGATGTATTTGATGTAGCCACAGAGCAGAATTATACATTCAGTTCTAATTAGTATTTATGAAATCTTCTCCCCTAGCCTTGGTCGTTGTGATTGGTACACTAGCGATGACCCAGAGTGCTTATGCTAACCAAAAGAATTTTCCTTCTGCAACAGGTGAAGTACATCAAGCTGCGATTTTGGTAACTAAACCAGCCACGCTTACGAGCAAGTGGGGTAATAGTATCAACTCAATTAATAATTTCAAAGCAACTGCTAACTCAATTACAGTAGTGCAAGAGCAAGGATGCAAAAATATTAACCCGCTTGAGTTCATCAAAAATCCAGAAGCTATCTTCAAGCAATGTCAAAAGCAAACAAATAATCCCACTCCTCAACTTGCTGAACCAATTGAATATTTAAAAGTTCCTCGGCTCGATTCTGGTATTAAGGTAACGGTAGGTAAATTTTGAGCCAATACATGATTTGTGACAATTTCAAAAAAGTAACATCTGTTTTAATTTGTTATTTTCAATTTTTGAATGCCCCTCTACTTGGCGTAGAGGGGTAAGTTAAAGCATACTTTTAAAGCACAGATATCGCTGTCTTCAATGTAAAAATCTTTTCAATCACATCTTCTACTACCTTATCTGGTGTAGAAGCACCAGAAGTAATACCTACAACTATTTTGCCATCAGGTAACCAGTTATCTGTAATTACTAAATCTCCATTTAACTGTCTATGCTCAATGGATTTTTCTGACTTAATTCGCTCCACACAATCAATGTGATACGAAGGAATCCCCCGCTCAAAAGCAATCTGTTGCAATTGGGTAGTATTTGACGAATTAAATCCACCAATTACTATCATCAAATCTAAATTCTGTTGCACTAACTCCAACATAGCATCTTGGCGTTCTTGGGTAGCATCACAGATGGTATTAAAACTTTGGAAGTGTTGATTCAACTCAGTGGGGCCGTACTTCTGCATCATAGTACGCTCAAACAACTTACCAATTTGCTCAGTTTCGCCTTTAAGCATTGTTGTTTGGTTAGCGATACCAACCCTTTCTAAATCTTGATCGGGATCAAATCCTGCTGAACAAGCTTTAGCAAATTTTTTCAGAAATTCCTCGCGATCGCCACCGTTAAGTATGTAGTTGGCAACATATTCTGCTTCTCGAAAATTTAGCACAATCAAATATTTGCCTGCAAAAGAACTTGTAGCAACGGTTTCTTCGTGCTTATATTTACCGTGAATAATTGAGGTGTAATCGACTTTTTTGTGCTTTTCAACTGTATTCCAAACTTTAGATACCCAAGGACAAGTTGTATCGACAATTTTGCAGCCTTTATCGTGAAGAATCTGCATTTCCTGCACGCTTGCCCCAAACGCAGGTAAGATGACCACATCTTCATTTGCTACAACAGAAAAGTCTTTTTGACCTGCGGTAACAGGGATAAAATCTACCTCCATCTCCTGCATACGCTGATTCACAGAAGGATTGTGAATAATTTCATTAGTAATCCAGATGCGTTCGGTGGGGAAGTGTTGACGGGTTTCATAAGCCATGGCTACAGCGCGTTCTACGCCCCAGCAAAAGCCGAAGGCTTGCGCTAACCGAATTGTGACATCACCTTGTTCCAGGGTGTAGTTGCGATCGCGAATTTGTTGAATCAAGTTACTTTGATACTCAGACTGTAACTGAGTAGCAACTTCTGCTTGGTGACCAAACCCCTTGCGATTATAGTTTTCTGAGTGTTGGAGTGTACGCTTAAAAGCTTTTGTATCCATTGGATGATTCTACTTAATTCACTATTTCTCATTCTCTCGTGTCAAGACGCCAATGAAATAGAAAGAGTGGATTCGGGATTGGGGATTAGGAATAAAACCTAGTCCCCGTGATTTTTCCTTATATTTTGACTTTGCTTCGATTCCTGGCTTGAGGCTGAGGTTCTAGTTGCTTCTGGCTATAAATTTGCAATGCAGTACGCCAAACCATATAGCCTTGGTAACTCAAGTGTAAACCATCAGTGGTGAATTCACGGCGGAGATTACCTCGCTGGTTCGTAAACAGAGAGTATAAGTCAAGATATTTAACGCCTCGTTTTGTGGCTATGCTTTGCAACTGCTCATTCAATTGGCGAATGCGATCATTAGGAATACTCAGCAGTTTCTCTTTCCCTTCCCAAGTTGCGTCTTCTCCCCCATGCGGCAAAATTGATTGCACAAAGATTTGCGCTTTGGGATGTACTCTTCGCAGGTAATTCATCATTCGCCGCTGATTTCTTAAAATTTCCTCATCACTTACTCCTCGAATCAGGTCATTAATACCAATCATCACAAAAATAACTTCTGGCTGGGCCTGGTCAAATAAATTTAACCTTTTTAAAAGCCCATCGCTGGTTTCACCAGAAATCCCTTGATTTAGCCAATTTCTATCTTCAGGTAATAACTCAGTGGGAAACCATAGACTCAGAGAATCTCCGGCCAGTATGCTTAAATTCTCAGGATGTTTATCAGCGGCAACTTTAGCTTCTTTTTCGAGTATATTTACCCACTGCTGGTAATTAAGTTTGTGGCGCGGGCCTAACTCTGGTGTCACAGCTTGGGATTCACTGACTTTAGCCGGAGAAGTTGTCGTTCCAAAAACAGCAGTCAATCTCTGCTGTTGCCAAATTAGCAGGATGACCGCCAACATCAGCAAGCCGTTGGTTAGCAGCGAAAAAAATGCCCAGACAGGAAATGTTTTTGCAGAAGTGGACACAACTAAGGAAATTTATTAATTATTTGAATTGGATTGTAGACTACTCCCGATAAAAATTTCGTGGAGTATGAGTTTCCAGTTTTACGGGAGGATACTTAACAGCATTAAATCCCTTATTAGGGCTTACTTGTTTGCGATCGCCTTTTAGGGCACTGCACTACGCGATCGCAACAAGCGCTGCCAACGCCAAAAGTTACAACTCCTGTTTGTGGATGTTGATATCTCTGTCGTGCTTGGTATCATAACTCAGAGAACTTCAACTGCGTAAAACTACTTCTAAAAAAAGAGCGCTATTGCCAATTTCCTACCAAAACGTAAGGTGCCCAATAATAAGGATGTGGCGGTAAATTCTTCAACTCTGGAAAAGGTGGATTCATCTTCAAAGATTTCAACAGTGAGAGTTGAGCGTTCCTTAAAGCATCTGCCTGTTTCCCTCCTGGCTGTTTCAAATCTTGGTAAAATTCACCCATGAATTTGGCGGTGGAAGCATCTCCTACAGGCCAGAGAGTAGCAAGGGTACTGCGTGCCCCTGAACGAACAGCAATTCCTGCCAAGCCTAAGACAGCCCGTTCATCGCCTGTTGCGGTTTCGCAGGCACTCAGCACTAATAGTTCTACGGTTGTGCCTGGTTCTCTTAATAAAGCACTTAACTCATTAATACTGATACTTTTACCATCCCCTGTAATAATAAAATTCCTCTGGGGATTAGAACTAAACAGCCCATGAGTTGCTAAGTGAATAACAGGAAAATTCAATTTCAACTGTTTTTGTATGGTTTTGGCAGTAAACTCTTGATTGAGTAGCTTTTGGGAAGCGGGAAAAGTTTGTTTAATTTGGTCTAATTCCTTGGGCACATTAACTAGTGCAGCAAAAAATTCTCCTTGTACCTTAATTTGCTCGCTAACTCCAGCGGCTAACACCTTAAGCTGTTTCCTTTGCAATTGTTGAGGATTGATGAGTTGCAGGCTAGGCACAAGTGCCACGCTATATTTTTCAATCAGATAGTTTTGCCCATCGTAGAGTGCAGCTATTGGCACTCTCTGCAATCTCCCATTTAATACAAACACTAAATTTTTGATTTGGTTGGTATTTAACTGTGCCTCGAAAGGTTTAATTAACCAGTTATAAATTTGTCCAAAAGTTGGTAAAAGCGTTTGCAGATTTTCTTTTAATTCTCTAGGATCGGGATTAGAAGTGGATAGGATATTCCGTGCAGAGTTATTGATAGTAACGTTGTCTAAATAATCGTAAAGTCGATCTAGAGTCTCATTAACTTCTTGCTCACTAAGAGTAATTGCCACTTCCTGTAAAGGTTTTCCCGACAACGAAAGGATCACTTCTAAGCGATCTGGCAAAACAATCGGATAAATAACAGCTGCGTGGGGGTCGATATTATCAATTTGTACCGCGACATCTGCTAGCTCTGAACAGGGGTCTTGAAAAAAGTTATCTAGTTCTGCTACTTGCAGAGACTCTATTACCCTACGGGCTAACTCTAAACGACCTTGAGGTTTTTTTGTTTTAGCTTTTTCCTGGGAAATGCTGGGATTTGATACTATGAGGGAATTTAATTCGTCATCGCCCAGATTTGATTTCAAGAGCAAATCTACTAATTCTATATAGACAGGTCTAACCTCTCGCAGAAAGTCAAATTGGACATCTTGATTGTTAGCGTTTAAATCGGTACGCAGGGATTGGAGAGTATTGAAGGCGGCGGTGTAAGCTGCGATCGCTCCTTTTGCATCTTCCTGTTTCCGTAGTAAACTCCCTAACTGAGATTGCCAAAGATAAGTAATCTCCCTAGCGTCACCATTGATATTTTGTTCCTGCGCTAACATCAATGCTTGCCGAGTTAGTTTGGTTGCCTGAGTTAATTGCTCTTGCTTGTGGTAAAGTTTGCCGAGGTAGCCTAGAGCGTAGGTTTCGGCTCGTCTATCTTGTAAAGTACGCGCCTGTTGCAGTGCATTCTCTAATAAAGCTTCAACTCGGTTTGTTTGTCCGCTTTGCATCAAAGATTCGGCAAAGTTAATCTGGGCGTAGATTGCGGCACGACTGGGAGTTAGAGTGGCCAGGCTAGGTGCAATTTGGTTTTGCAATGCTTGGGTATCTTGATTCAACTGCGACTCTAGCTGGGAGACAAAATCTTTTCCTCGTTGAATTAATTTAGATTCCGAAAATCTCGCCCAAGAAGCAATCCGGCGATTGGTTTGATCGCGCCACCATCTTTGAGTTTCTAGTAATAGCTGGAAATGATTGAGTTGCGCCTGAATTTTAGGCAAAGGTGGCGCTGATGTTATCTGTGCTGCTTGGGTATAGTAGTTAAAAGCTTGTTGGTAGGGCGCTAGAGCATCCGAGATAGATTTACGATCAATAATTTCCGTTACTACGTCATAGTCCCAGCGATCGCGGATTTGGTTACCTAAGATCCGTTGGGTGTTGCCTAAACTCAGTAGCACTGCGCTTTTTTCCGGTGATTCGGGAATTGATGACAAACTTAACTGTAAGATTTCTTGCGACTTTTGCAATAACCCTTGTCTACGGAGAACATCACCAAGGCTGTGCAAGCCAATAGCTTGAGTTAGAGTCAGAGAATTGCGCTGTTGAGCAAGAGTTTTGTGGAGTTGCTCGATTTGGCTTTGGCTACAGTCAGGATTTTTGATAGCAAAAGCTTGAAGTAAGGTATTGCAAGCTTTGGGATACAGTCCTAAATCTTGCAAAGCCTGAGATTTATTGATTAGGCTTTTAGTCATCCCCTCGCGATCGCCCACTTTTTGATAAGCCTCAGCCGCTGCTTGCCATAACTTTGCTGCTGCTTCTAATTGTCCGGCATTGTAGCGTTGTTGACCTTCTCTTGCTAGTGCAAGAGGACTAGCCGCAGCATTAACGATTGGGCGAAGCCCAGTGCCGGAGGCAATCGCAGGCGAACTGCTGGCTTGTAAACTGGGGGAATTTGACCAAGCTGGGATGGTCAAACTAGATAACAGTCCTAATAAGGCTGAAAGGATAAGGATTAATAAACGGCGGTGTTTCTTAGAAATCATCATAATTAGGTCGGCGTAAATATTTATTGGCACAAGGCTAGAGAATCGATTCTTTATTTTGAATTTATTCATCTATCTCAGAACTGCGCTCATCCACCTCAGAGCTTCATTCATCTATCTCAGAACTGCGTTCATCCACCTCAGAGCTTCATTCATCCACCTCAGAACTGCGTTCATCCACCTCAGAGCTTCATTCATCCACCTCAGAGCTTCATTCATCTATCTCACAGCTTCATTCATCCACCTCAGAACCTTAAACTTCCCAATCCCCAATCCCCAATCCCCAATCCCCAATCCCCACTACCTTCAAAACGCCTTATACTCCAATTGAAAATACAGACCGTTTTCTTGCCATGTGCGCTTGCTCGTATCAATATTTACTAAAGGAATACCCCAATCGAGGCGGGCTGTTAATCTATCCCCCATCTGCCAAAGCAGGCCTAATCCTGAGCCTACCAAGGTATTAGGCTGGGGATTTTCTGTGCCTGTGTTCCAGACAGTACCAACATCGATAAATGGTGCGACCTGCAAAGTTCCTTGCACCTCTGGTAAGCGGGCGATCGGCAATCGCAATTCTGCGGAAGCAAAAATGCCGTTATCACTCAGCAAAACATCTTGGCGATAACCTCGCACTGTTCCTTGGCCTCCCAAACTAAACTGCTCGAAGGAAACCAGAGAATCACTTGCCAATTGCACATTAGAACGCAACAATAAGGTCGGGCCAATCGCTGGTTGTCCTGTTGGCTGACTGAGGAGGCGCAAATAGATTATTTGTCCCCGCCACATAAAAAATCGGCTATCTGGTTCGTTGTTACTAATCGTGGCGTTAAAGGCTCCAATCCCCAGATTAAGCTCAGAACGAGCTGCTAAGACTTCTTGACGACTTCGTTGTAGCCATTCCTGGGCAAAAATCAATTCAGATATTCGAGTCTCTCCTTGATCATCAGCCCCAAGAAACAAAGGAAACTCCACTCCTTGAATAGAAGAATTACTTTCCCGCCTAGCTGCCGTTAAACTGAGGGTAAGTTCTTGACTAATTTCTGGGGTGGCTCTTTGCAAAATCGGTTGACGAAAGGTTAGTTCAAACTCACGAGAATCTACCTCAATATTAAAATCTTTAAAAGCAGGTTCAATTATCTTGTTGTTGGTAATCCAATAGTTGAAGGCAATAGTGCCATTGCGGGGATTGACTGGCAACGTATAGCCACCTTCAAAGCTATTGCTGCCATCAGTATTTCTGTAGGCAAAACTCAAGCGATCGCCAAGTCCAAGCAGGTTAGCTTCTGATAATTCTATGCCGCGCTCAAAACTACCGATGCTGGGATTGCGGTTATTATTAATGCTGAGTTGGGCATTAAAAGTTCTTGCTCCCTTGACTGTCACCGCTAGGGAATTGACACCCGGTCTAGTACCAGCAGTCAGTTCGGCATCTAACCTTTCAATTAGGGGATTGAGTTGCAACAATTGCAAAGCTTCTTGCAGGCGGTTGATATTCAGTGGTTTAGTAGTGGCGATCGCAAGCCGACTGCGGACATAATTTGAGTTCAACCGTCCTTTAATGACGTTGACTTGAATATCTTCTAAACTGCCTTCCACTACTTGAATTTTGATGATACCTGAGCGAAACTCTTGACTGGGTATGTAGGCTCCAGAAGTGATGTACCCCTTTTGCACATACAGTTCGGTGATTTGATTGGCGGCTTTGAGGAGTTCGGCAAAGGTAATTGCTTTGCCTGTAAAATTTGCGATCGTAGAGTTTAACTTCCCCTGACTGAAAGCAGTATTGCCGACAAACTCGAACCTTTGCACAGTGATACTCCCTGGAATGTCCAGGGCTTCTTCTAGGGTTGGCGGTGCTGTAGGCGGTATTTGGATGGGTGCGTTTGTTGGTGGTAGGGGGTTAGGTAGAGGTTGTTCTGGGGGCTTTGGAGTAACAGGATTGATCGGCTGGGCGTCAGCAGAGTTTGTGTGATACAGCAGGAGTATAAGGAAAAGACAAGGAGACAAGGAAAATCTCTGTAGCCAAACACTCCTCCCGGCTCCTAAAATCTCCCTTACAACAATTTTTAAACTACACTCTTGCATTCTCCTCTGCGGCTCTGCGGCTCTGCGTGACATAAAAAAGATTTATTTCATTGACTAGAAAATAGCTCTAATCTCATCCCATCTCTGTTTAATTCGTATGGCAGTCAGATGAACTTAACCCAGAACCATAGGGAGTAGGGGTAGGCGTTTGGCTGGCGAGAACTACCACACCTTGAGTGTTCACATACCAACCTCGTGCAGGTGGCGGTAATTGAGAGCTATTCTGTACTTCTGTGGCAGCACTGGCAACAGCAGGCTCAAAACTAATTAAAGCTCCGCTACTTAGCTGTTCGCTCGGTCGAGGCGGTAATCCTCCCCGTCCTGTGATGGTAAATTCACTACGATTTTGACTCGTTGCCGCTCGACAAGTCTGAGCTACCACTTGTTCAGGTTTCGCTATCTCTTGAGGTAAATCAACAATTTCAAAATTATTTTCTGCCTCTGGTGTAGTGATGCTGATTTCTCCAGCGATTCCGAGCTGGGAACTAGCACTAATCTGGCAAGTCGGACACACAAAGAATCCTTTAGTGTTGATGCTGATATTTCCTCCCATCCCTTGGACAGCATCGGCGGTAATCTTACTACCTTCTAAGAGCGCGACGAAGTTAGCGGGACTAAAGCCAGTAATGTTGATATTACCCCCGTTACCACTTCCACCGGCGGTGGCAGATATCTGACTGTTATGGCGCATGAGTAAGGAATTCGCTTGTAGAGAGATGTTGCCACCTTCACCAGATGTGGTAGCAGCAGATATGGTTCCTTGTTTATCTAACAGAATCGAGTTAGCTACGACTTGCAGATTGCCAGCATTTCCCGATCCTAAACTTTGCACGTCAATTCTTGCCCCATCCCGAACAATCAACTTGTCTGTAAAAACTCTGATGTCGCCAGAAGCACCAGTTACTGTAAGTTGTGGCAAGGTAGCACGTCCAGCAGCAGCCGACAAGCCACCTAGAGTCACGTTTCCGACTGAGATGCCACTTAGTTCTATAGAATCCGAAGCGTTGACAGTTAAGGCTCCCCCTTTACCAGCACCTAAAGTAGCAGTTGATGCATCTGCCCCTTCGCGGAGAATCAACTTCTTCGTAGAAACTGTTAAGTCTCCTGCGGGAGACTGGCTAAAAGCCGTAGTACCTAAACCGCTGGCAAACCTCGGATCGGGTAGGACGCCAGCTATTTCTACAGACTCACGAGCATTAAGGATGACATTTCCCCCTGGTCCTCCAAACGGGATGATGCCAGTAGGTAGGGAAGCGCCTGTATTACTGGCAATTACCCCATCTTGTATATACAGGTTGCCTGTATCAATTCTAAGGTCGCCGCCCTTTCCCGTACCTAAGGTAGTATTAGTGTAGATACCAGTTAAAAGAGCGGCTCCTGGTGGGGTTCTCTGCATTTGTATATCAGCAGCTTTAACTTCGACATTACCGCCCGCACCATTACCGAAGGTAGCACTGATCACAGTGCCGCCATCTTCTAATCTCAACTGGTTGGTATCAACTGTGATATTACCGCCTGTGCCATTACTGCCCTGGCTATTTCCTGCTTGAATGGCAGAGCCACTCACTTCCACTAAGTCAGAGGCACGGATGTTGAGATTTCCTCCTACTCCTTGAATAAATGTCGGGCTGAATATTATTGCTCCGTTACGCATCATTAAGGAAGAAGTCTCAAGATTGAGGCTGCCAGAAGTACCCCCACCGCCCGCAGTTCCAAGGAAGATACCAGTTCCCCTGTCAGTAGGGCTTAGTGTCCCTAATAGCGCTCCTATTTGAAAAGTCTGTTGAAGCTCCTCAAATCCAGTTCCTGAGATCTCGACTGAGTTAGCAGCACGGATATTAATATTTCCTCCCGTACCATTACCAAAAGTTGCCGAAGATATGAATGCGCGATCGCCAATAGTTAGCTTCCCTGTCTCAATCGTTAAATTGCCACCAGGAGCATCCGTGTAAGTAGCCGTAGATATGGCTGCTCCATCCTGGAGCAGTAAGTGGGGGGTAACAACGTTAATATCTCCGCTTTTGCCACCACCGATAGTTTCTGTAAATATTTTGCTCGAAATCTCTCCATCTGTTGTGGTTCCTACCAAGGATAAGGACTCAGAAGCATTCACATTAATGCTGCCTGCTGATAATTCTCCTTGAGTTTGAATTGACACAACTGAGCCATCGCGGATGGAAATATTTCGCCCCTGCAACTGAATTGAACCACTACCTGCGCCACTAGTATCTGCTAATGCTTTTTGAGATAAAGCGATATCCTGAAAGTTAGTTACCCCTTGATAACTCAAATTCCAGCCTTGGGGGTCGGGATTGAGACTTACTAAACCTCCGGCCACGCTACCCAAATCAATGCGTCCACCTTCGGCTGTGAGCGTTCCACCTTCTGAGATAATCCCTCCTCCTACCAAGGCTAGGGTATTACCTGGCTGTACCTTTAGTCCCGTGGTGTTCCCCCTAGTGAAGGATGAGAATATAGAGCTTTGTAAACTTATATTGTGCCCCTGACCTTGGACACGAATCGCTTGCGGATTTTGCCCAAATTGCAAGCCAACTGGCACACTAATCGTTAGTTGCGGGGAGGTTGAAGTGTCAGTGGCGCTAAATTCTGCACCATCAGCAAATTTGAGGCTATTCGCCGTACTCGCCAAAAACGAGCCGCCAATATTGAGTTGGGCATTAGCACCAAAGTTAATGCCACTGGGATTGATGAGAATTAAATTCGCACCATAATTTTCTTTGATTAAGCCATCAATATTGGAAATTGAACCACCTGTTACCCGGCTGATAATGTTAGTAATGTTACTTAAGCTACTGGTGTTTTTAAAAAAAGCCTCGCCACCAGTCGGAACAGAAAATTCTCGAAAGCTATGGAAAAGGTTGTTACCAAGTTTTTCCCCTCCAGTAATTTCAAAGATGTTGCCAGATTGACTAACATTGCTAGGAAGTGTGTTATCTGACGAAATTTGCGCCCAGGCAGGAAAACTGGCAATTAGGCAGCAGATATAAGCACTGCTAGTAATTAAAATTTGGCGAGGTAATTGTTTCATTTTGAACAGGGAATAATTAATTCCACTGAAAAATTACTTGAGTTTTTTAGTTTAATTTAAGTAAATTCAACTAAAAAAAATAATAATATTGAGTCTATATTCAAGCCTAAATTTTGGTCAAGAAAGGGGGTTAAGTAATATGAATAAGTGGCAATCTTGGCTAACTATGGGGACAGTTCCAATATTCACTCTGGGTGCTATAGCAGCACTTTCTCAACCTAGCACAGCTAGTGACGTACAAGTTACCTGCAAGACCGACGCCAGTACACCAAAGGTGATTATCACTTTAGCCAAAGCTGGAACTGCCAAAGATTACCCGATTTTGAACTTTCTCCCGGAATATTTCTCAGCAGCAGATGCTGTACAAAGCTGCCAGAATACAGCTAAAAGTTTACAAGTTCTCTATGATAACGATAGTTATAAATATTTGACGACTGACAAGCTTAACGACCAACCTGTGGTCTGTGCTGTAGAACGTAGAGGTATTGGTTGCAATCATTATAGCGCTCAGGTTTTATTTAGTTTTAAGCCAACGGATAACCCTTCTCAAGCTTTATACAAAATGTTGGGTAGAGATTTTAAGCAAGCACAACCTCCTGATGCTCGGACTATTAGCCGTACTTACACGAATACCAAACCTTTTCGATGGTGGCCATTTTAAAGCTACCTACCGAGTTTATTGAGGACAAGCTTTTTTCTTTTGTTCTGCGGCCTGGTAATCGGGTTTTAGCTTTAAGGCTTGATCAAAAGCTGCGATCGCTCTTTCAGTTTGACGGAATTCACAGAGGCTCAATCCCAAATAATACCAGGCCTCAGCTTTTTGATTATTAGTTATCTGGGGACGATCTAGGAGAAAATAAAATTGCGCGATCGCTCGATCGTCTTGCTTTAAGCCTTGCAGTGCGATCCCTTTACCTCGCAAAGCCACAAAGTAGTCGGGATTGTATTTTAATGCTTGCTCATAGGTTTTTAGAGCTCCTTCGTAGTCCTTTTTTTGCAATAACACCTTAGCTTGATAGCTTAAAGCAACAGCTAACTCTTTGGCATTTGCATCTTTAGGTTCAACTTCCCAAGCCTTTTTTAAAAGCTCAATTGCTTGATTAACAGCACTAAGCGCTGTGTCTGGTTGTTTGAGTGCTAATAGTGCTTCGGTTTTATTGATCCAAAATACAGGATCTTTCGAGTTGAGCATAATCGCTTGATCAAAAGCTGCGATCGCCTCATTATATTGTTTGAGATTGTATAGCGCTTCCCCTCGGCAATTCCACGCATAAACAGCTTCTGGATTAATGATAGTTGCTGTAGCGCAGGATTCCTGCATTTGGTTGTAGTCTTTGAGTCTAGCTAGTGCATAGCCTCGGTTAGTCCAAGATTGGTAGTAATTGCTATCGATTTTTAAAAGATTGTTGTATTTTGCGATCGCCTGTTGATATTCCCCTTGGTATAACAGCGAATTACCTCGTTGAAAAACTATTTCTATTTGTAACCATCTAAAGACACTGAACCCTAAAACCATCAAGCCAGAACCACAGACCATCAAGCCAGCTATTGCTAGCAATGCCCAAAATCGTTTATTTACTCTCAATTCAGGTGGAGCAATAGTATTGCCAACATTCAAAGTATTAGTTGATGGGATGGGATTGCTATATATGCTTGTTTCTGCCAATGAAAAATGAAGTATTTTCTCTAATTCCAGCTTTACCCAATTGCGATCAAAAACTGATTGGTAAATGCGGTTCCCCAATGTCAGCTTGTCTTTTTGTTGCATTACCAATCCTAAACGTAACAGTTCTGCCTGTTCTGGACTGTTATCACTTAGGACTTCGCCCTGTTGCAAAATTTCCTGGTACAGTTCCAATAGCAATAACGGGTCGCATTGCTGATTGTGAATAATACTTTCTCGCATCCCTTGTAAATGCTCAGCTGCCACTTGAGTTTCCCAATTATTAATCAAGCGGGTTTGTACTAGCTGTTGCACTGTTGCTGCTTCTGCATCTGCGGGAATAAAACCTTCTAACTCTGCCAGCAATTGACAAAGCTTTTGGGTGAGAACCGGCTGCCAATCTGTCCAAAACAACACTTCTGCCAGCAAAACTTCGGGACAACTAGCTTTTTCATCTAATTTGAATGATTTGATAGTATTGTGGCTAAACAGTCTTAACCTTGCCGATTGCTCCTCTACCAACTTGGGATCTAAAACCGATTGCCCAATGGGGTTCGAGGTTTTCAAATTGTTCTGTTGTGGCATTACCATTCCCAAGTGTAATTGTTCTGCCTGCGCTAAACTTTCATGCGTTGGAGCTTCTCCCTGCTGCCAGATATGCTGTTGCAATTGGGATGTCGGAGCAAGATGCTCCAGAAACAATTTAATTGTAGTAGGTTTCAACCAACCTTTAAGTACAGCCAATTCCCCAAAGCGAAGATTATTCTGTGGTTGTTCAGCGAGGATAGTTCTAATTTGGTGCTCATTTAACAGCCCAGCTTCTTCTAAATACTTACCCAAGGGCTGTTTTGGTTTCTGCTCCAGTAGAGCCGGCCACAGCTCTGAGAAAAAATCAGCCGTTTCTTGTTTAAGCCATCCATGCGAGGCTAGAATTTCACCGAGCCGCAACCCAGCAACTTGTGTTTGCTCTTTTAGAGCTATTTCTACCTGTTCAGATGAAATCAGGTCAGCCTGTTGTAAAACTTTACCAAGCGGCTTCATAGATAAAGCAGATACGAAACTATAAAAATAGCAAAATAGATTAATTTTTTATTTAAAATAATGGTATTATTTTATCACTAAGGTAAAAAATCTGACTATTCTAAATTATTAATTAATCCTAATTATTTATAAGGTTGCGGTAGGTCTACTAGCCACTTTACATATACGTCTGTATAGATGGCTTTAGCTCGTAAGTATGCTGATTTACTTGGCGAGAACGGCTACTCTACGAGAAGCCACTACGCTACGAATGAATTCTACGATTACGCAGTTAATCTTTTTAAATAAAGAACTCCAGCCACAAGGGGATGGAGTTCTTGTGCATGGGGAAAAGTCACCAATGACGCCAGTTCGCTCAAGTCGGAAAACCCGGCCACGCGACTAGCTCCCCAATATGCCCTATTACCCAAGCTGCGGGGAGAGCAACCTCGTCCATCCACAAGAGAAGGAGTTTCCCGCCGCTTTTAATGAAAAACCCACTACCTGCATTAAAGCAAAATTTGCAGGGGTGGGTTTTGATCACCAATAAATTAAAAGACTCAAAATTTACAAAGTATTTGGTAAATCACCGCCATGTGGGATGTCTTTAGAACTGTAACCTTCAGAAAATCCATCTGCACTTGCTTCTTTGACAAATCCGTTATAGGCTTCCATACCGTGTTCGCCGATATCCAAACCTTCCAACTCTTCTTTTCGTGATACTCGGATACCTAAAGTAGCCTTCAATGCTAGCCAAAAGATACTGCTGAGGAGAACAGTGAAGCCACCTACAGAGAGAATGCCGATTATTTGCGGAATTAGTGTACTAAAGGCACCACCAAAGAATAAACCATGTGGCCCTACTGGCTTACCTGCCAAGTCAACCATCCAAGGATATCCACCAGGGCCAACAGCAAACAAACCAACTGCCAAAGTTCCCCAAGTACCACAAACTAGGTGAACTGAGGTAGCTCCTACTGGGTCATCAATGCCGAGTTTGTCAAAGAATGGCACAGAAAAAACTACTATAACTCCAGCAATTAAGCCAATGATTACAGAACTACTAATGCTGACATAAGCACAAGATGCAGTAATACCAACCAAGCCAGCCAAAATACCGTTGATAATCATCGATAGGTCTGGCTTACCCAAGTACAGCCAAGCTGTAACTGTAGCGGCTATGCCACCAACAGCTCCTGCCATATTCGTTGTTAAAGCAATGTGAGTAATTGCACCTGGGTCAGCAGCCATAACAGAACCGGGGTTGAAACCGAACCAGCCCAACCACAGAATTAAACAGCCTAAGGTGGCAATACTCATGTTGTGACCGGGTAAGGCAACAACTTGCTTATCTTGATATCTACCGATACGTGGGCCGAGAAATGCCGCCCCCATCAAAGCTGCCCAGCCGCCAACTGAGTGAACTACTGTAGAACCAGCAAAATCCCAAAAACCCATGTCGGCAAGCCAACCACCACCCCAAATCCAGTGTCCGGTAATGGGGTAGGCAATACCTACAAGTAAAAGGCTGAAAATCAGGAAGTCAACAAACTTAATCCGTTCTGCAACAGCACCAGAAACAATCGTGGCTGCTGTTCCGGCGAATACCAACTGAAACAAAAACTTACCTGCTAAAGGAATGCCTGTCCAATTGAGAGCGCTAAAAATACCTTTGTAAGCATCTCCAGTAGCAGGACTGTTATCTGCTCCTCCAAGGAAAAAGCCATTTAATCCAATAAAATCATTACCATCACCAAACATTAACCCAAAACCAATTGCCCAGAATGCTAATGTAGATAGGGCAAATACAATCAAGTTTTTGGCAAGAACGTTGACAGCATTTTTTTGGCGGCAGAAGCCAGTTTCTAACATACAAAAACCAGCGTTCATGAAGAACACCAAAAAAGCAGCAAGTGCTACCCACAATGTATCCAGGGCAACTTTGAGTTCCGCTGTTGTTGGCCCTGCTGCTGGAGCTTGGGCAACTGCTGCATAACCCCACCCCAACACAATTAGACAAGCTAGGGGTAGACAGGCCTGCCAACTAGGAGACAATCGTTTAATTATTAGATTAAACAACTGGACTTTTGAGTTAGATTGTAAATTTTTAGAGTAAGCTTTTGCAGACCAACGCCTACTTTTTGTTTTTAATTTTTGTTTGTGCATGAGTTTGAGCATTTTACTCCCAACCATTATTAATGGGATAAATATCTAAGCAGACAGAACTAATGCCTGGATTCCAATCAACTTGTTGTTGATATTCATCATTCAGGCAATTTTTTGCAAACCAGAAATTCAAACAATCTAAATAGGAGTTTAAGAAAGTATTGCTACCTTTGTAAATATTACACTTATGCTTAACAAGAAATTATTATGCCGCTTATGAAGCAGTCAAGTCTTGTTTACTGAATCTTTAATTTTGTACTAATGATGATTTTGACAATTAACCACCATCGCAAAAATAAAAACACTCTGGGCGATGCAGATACATCTCCATAACACACGTTAAACACCAGAAAATTCACGTTTTAAGAAATAAAAATTTCTTTACAGGAATTATAAAAATGATTCCTGTAGATGACTTGATGCACCCACAAATAAATTTAATTGATTGTCTATGTTACCAAAATCACGATTCTGTATCATTAAATACAATTTATTGTTTTTAACTCTTGTATTAGCCTCCAATATTTGAGTTAAACTAACTGTATTGTCTATATTGCCAGTATTTTCCGACAACAAAATAGAATAATACAAAAAAATATTAAAATTTTATAAAATAAATAAATTCCTTCTTTATATGGAATAATGCTTTAAAATTTACATGGGGTATTAATCAGCAAATACAGTGTTTATGCTGTGTAAATTGTCAAGAAAATAATGCTGGTGGATAGCAATTCAGTCCAGCCTATATTGTCAAGTTATTACAATTCGAGCTTTAGATATTGTTCGTAGCCGAGTTGTTCGAGTTTAGCCTGCTTTGCTATTACTGTTTCAGAAAGGGCTTGACGATATTGTTGGACTTTCTCTAGTAATTCTGGTTGTTGGGTAGCAAGAATTTGCACTGCCAAAAGACCAGCATTCTTGGCATTACCTATAGCCACTGTTGCGACTGGAATACCCGCAGGCATTTGTACAATTGAATACAAAGAATCAACGCCTTGCAAGTTACGGGTGGCTACAGGAACACCGATTACAGGAAGCGGGGTTAAAGAGGCTACCATACCGGGGAGATGTGCAGCACCACCTGCACCAGCGATAATTACCTTAATGCCTCGTTGGTGGGCTTGTTGGGCGTATTGCACCATACGTTCTGGGGTACGATGAGCAGACACGATCGCCACTTCCCGCTCAATGCCAAATTCGTCACAAACTGCGATCGCGTCTTTCATAGTGGGCAAATCAGAATCGCTGCCCATGATAATGCCAACAAGAGGAGCCATAAAATTTTAGATTTTGGATTTTGGATTAATGACCGAGTGTTGCCTTTAAAATCAGGTCAGATTTAGCTATTTTCTCGTCAATGTGATGACTAAAGCAACACCAAGCGCGATCGCCACAGTAGATATTATCAATGCGCGTATCCCAGGTTACCAAGACTTGCAGATGCTCTCAATTAATCAAGAGGGCATGATTGAGCAAATCTTGCCAATGGGTACTGTGTTTAAACGGGTTCCTTCCCCAGATTTGCAAGTGTTGGATGTGACGGGTGATTGGATTTCTTTGGGCGGCGTCGATTTGCAGATTAATGGTGCGTTAGGGTTAGCATTTCCCGAATTACAAGCAGATAATGCTCACTTGCTGCCAAAAATCTCGCAATTTTTGTGTGATGTCGGGGTAGATGGATTTTTACCCACATTGGTAACAACTTCAGTAGAAAATATACAGCGAGCGCTAACTGTCATCGCTAATTTTATCCAGAGTCAAAAAGCAGGTGCCCAGATTCTTGGCGTACATTTAGAAGGGCCATTTTTGAATTTTCAAAAGCGCGGCGCACATCCAGCCGAGTACTTATTACCCCTTACAATAGATGAAGTGAAGCGGGTTTTGGGTGATTATGCTGCCATTGTGAAAGTCATTACCCTAGCACCAGAGTTAGATCCTACTGATCAAGTTATCCCATATTTGCGTTCTTTGGATATCACTGTCAGTTTAGGGCATTCTCAGGCTACAACCGCCCAAGCGCAAAATGCTTTTGAACTGGGTGCAACAATGGTTACCCATGCCTTTAACGCCATGCCACCATTACATCACCGCGAACCAGGATTATTAGGGGCAGCAATTACCCATCCTCATGTGATGTGTGGTTTGATTGCCGATGGACAGCACATTGTACCGACGATGCTGCAAATTCTGCTTTGTGCTAGCAAAGGACTGTTTCTCGTCAGCGATGCCCTCGCAGCTCTAGGGCTACCCGATGGAGTGTATCCTTGGGACAGTCGGCAAATAGAAGTGAAAAACGGCACGGCAAGATTGCCTGATGGTACTTTATCAGGAACAACTTTACCCTTATTGGTAGGTGTGCAGAATTTAGTGAAGTGGGGGATTTGTGATCTAGAAAGAGCAATTGTACTAGCTACCGATGCACCCAGACAAGCGATCAATTTACCGAGGATTTCCCCAAATCAACCCGCCAATTTATTGCGCTGGCATTGGGATGAAGCTACAAAAGAACTTACTTGGCAGCGATTGTTTAGCTAAATTTCATGTGGCGATTTTTACTTGCGTTGACTCCTTTATCACGAGTTAGGTTCTCCCAGCAAGACAATTGAGCATTTCAATTCTCTAATTACTTGGGTTGTCACATGGCTGACGGCTAATCCACCTGCTGTGCGATAACGAACAGAACGTAATACTGCTAAATCAAATTTCTCAGCTTCCCGAATAATAGTTTTAGCAATATCATCACCCCTAATTGTTTGAATATTTATTTTCACCTGTAACTGGCTTTTATCAGCGATTTCAGACAATTGAGATGCAAATTTTTCCTCCAAGTTTGGGGGTGTTTTGCGATCGCTCACGTGTAACAATACTACTTCTGCCTGATTGACATCAGCTAAAATTTGTGCGAAACGCACAGCACCTATGGTTTGCCGTGTTAAGTCTCCAACTGGTACAAGAATTCTTTGGATCGTCGTAGGACTGCTCAAGAGGCGGGTTACTGCTACAGGACAGTGAGAAGACCAAAAGACGCTATCAATAACACTACCGAATAAGCGGGCCCGCAAGCCTGTTGTCCGCGACCAACCCATCACCACTAAATTAGCGTTTTGTTCTCGACTAGTGCGGCTAATTCCTAACGCTGGATCATCATCAATCCGAATTGCAGGTGATACTTCCACGCCAAATTCTTGACTAATTTGTTTAGCCAAATTTAATCTTTGCTTATTTTGTTCCAGTGCTATTACTAATTGCGGATCATCCATTTGGATATGAGCTTTAGTAATAGCTAAAGGTATAATCCGCCCAGATTCATGCCGCGCCAGCAGTGCTGCCATTTCTATAAGATAGCGTTGGGTTTGAGGATTATATATCGGTACTACTATAGCGAATGAAGCATGATTTTTCTCTGGCAGATAATCCTCAGAATTCTCCCACCAAGTTGTTAGCCTATCTGTTTCAATATCTGACTGAGAAAGCTGTAATAAACTAGCAGATCTAGCTGTAATTATTGGCCCCAGAATCGAAGTAACCAGCATGAGGACAATCACACTGTTTAATACACCTTCATTAATTAGCCGCTCACCAGCTGAATTTACAGTTTTATAGGCAACCAGTGTTGCTGCTAGCGTGGCTGCTACCTGTGGTAGTGACAATGACCACATTGTCAGCAATTCCGCCGTATTGTAACGGTAAAGCAATTTGGCTAAAAATGCTGCTATAAATTTGCTACCAATTAAAGCTACTACGATTACTACAGTCAACCAAATTGAACTGAGAGTTCTGATAAATGCCGGAATATCAATTAACAATCCCATGTCCACAAAGAAACAAGGGATAAATAAAACACTGCCAATAAACTCGATTTTTTCCTTAACTGGGCTACGTCCTAAAACGTCGTTAACTGCTAAACCTGCTAAAAACGCGCCAACAATTTTTTCAACTCCAATTACTTGCGCTCCAACAGATGCTAAAAATAATGCCAGCAAGATAAATAAGAACTGGTTACTTTGTTCATCTCCTGAACGGCGAAAAAACTGTTTTCCCGCCCAGTCAAAGCCAAATAGCACAACAACAGAATAAATTGCTAAACCACCCAACAAAGTTGCTAAACTCATGGCTGAGAATTCTCCGCCGTGAATTCCCACACAAATTGCTAGCACTAGTAAAGCACCTGTGTCAGTAAAAATTGTGGCACCGATTGTGACTGTCACAGCTTCATTTGTGACCACTCCCAGACGGCTCACAATTGGATATGCCAAGAGAGTATGGGAGGCAAGCAAAGACCCAATTAGAACAGAAGCATTCCAGCTAAAATTAAATAAACGCCCTGTAATAATCCCTGCAATTAATGGAACTAAAAATGTCAGAGTCCCAAAACCAATTGAGCGATTTTTTGTTTTACGAAACTGTTCTAAATCAATTTCCAAACCTGCAACGAACATCAAATAAATTTTGCCAATATCCGAGAGCAGTTTAATAGTGTCGGATTCTGAGTTTAACAGCTTTAACCCATTTTCTCCTAGTACAACACCTGCTATTAGCAAACCTACTAATCCAGGTAGTCGCAGTTTCTCAAATAATGGGGGTACAGTAAAGATTACTGCTAGGAGAATTGTAAATGCAATGATCGGACTGTCTGCCAGCGAGTTCAGTGCCATTGTTAATATATAAAACTAAAGGATAAGATTAATTATCGGGAAATTAACTTTCTATGCCTAGGCGATATAGTCTAATGTGTAACCTGGCTTCAGTTACATTGGCTCTCAACAATTAAATCGTTAATAGCATAAATCTTGCGATCGCATTAATAATTCTATCTTAGGTTAGTATTTTTCGTTTCTACATAAAAATATTCTTATTTATGTAGGTATAAAAAAATATTTACAAATTGTGAATTGTAAAATCATGTCATGAAACAACTATTTAGGGAAAATAAATTTACTGCTTACTTAAGGTTAGAATAGAGAGTAATAACAATAATTTGTGGAATAAATAATAACATTAAATTTGTAAATATATATCTAGCTCAAGACTGGAAACTTATCTCAAAATTAGCGCACCTTGGTCTACAAAGTTCAAATCACTACAAGCTGAAGCCCTGACTTAACTTCACAAATAAGTGTTTTTCCATACACGTGAGATATGAATATAGAAAATTCTTTAAACAGAAGCGTTCTGGGCGGTTCCTATCAATGATAATTTTAAGCATTGGGAACCCTTAGAAATCGAACTTTATGAACGCAGCCGACGATAAAACGATTGTTCGTGAATATTTCAATTCCACAGGGTTTGACCGATGGAAGCGGATTTACGGCGATGGCGAAGTTAACAAAGTCCAGCTAGATATCCGCAACGGACATCAACAAACCGTGGATACAGTCATCGGCTGGTTGAAAGCTGATAACAATTTAGCAGCCTTGTCAATCTGCGATGCTGGGTGTGGTGTAGGTAGTCTCAGCATACCTTTGGCAACAGATGGTGCTAAAGTCTATGCCAGCGATATTTCTGAAAAAATGGTCACAGAGGCCAAGGATAGGGCCTTACAAACCTTGGGAAATTCAGAAAATCCTACATTCGCTGTGCAGGATTTGGAATCGTTAAATGGAAATTACCATACTGTCATTTGTCTGGATGTTCTCATCCACTATCCTCAAGAAAAAGCAGATGAGATGATTTCTCACCTTTGTTCACTCGCACAGTCGCGGTTAATTTTAAGTTTTGCACCGAAGACCTGCGCTTTGAGTATACTCAAGAAAATTGGCAGTTTCTTTCCCGGCCCCAGTAAAGCGACTCGCGCCTATCTACACCGTGAAGCTGATGTGGTGAAAATCTTAGAAAGTAATGGCTTCGCTGTGCAACGACAATCAATGACTCGGACTCGCTTCTATTTTTCTCGTCTTCTGGAGGCTACACGGATTTAACAGTTTTGGCTATCCTCTGGCTAATAGCCTTCGGTTAATAAAAATTATAAGTTGGGTAAAGCTAAGTGTTACTCAAAAAATGCCTCGCTAGTGTTGGGCTTTCTCTCTCAAACCAACCTACGGGGTTTTTTGTTTTAATTTGCTAATAGTAGCGTATTGAACCTTAAACTAAAAACCAGTAGTTTCTCCCCACCTCTGCATCACCGCACACCAATATTCCATGGTTGCTTCACAAAATCATTGCTAAATTTTTGCAATTACTGGAACCTGAGTCAAAGTGAGGTTAAAATCGCAAACAAGGTTCAAATCTGAGATAGAACTATGAAGACTGCTGAAAAATTGGCTGCCGGTTGGCTACTCACACTCGGATTTATGTTTTTAACGCTATCCATCTCAGCAGGAATTGAGAAACATAATATGTTAAAGCCAATCTCAACAGCTATAGAGGAAGAAGACTATGTGAAGGAATTTGTAAATAAAGACGCTCTTTATCTACTCGATATCACAGCTAGGCAAAGTCTAATTTTTGGTGTTCCTACTTTAATATTAGGGGGATGGCTCAGTTTAGGATTATATAGTCAAAGTAGGCAACATAAAAAGGCGATAAATCAACAAGCGAGCGATCGCCTCCAATCGATTTTTTATCAAATGTTACAAGAAAATAAAGGGCGAATGACTGTTGTGAGCTTTGCCATGAAATCGGAACTACCAGCGATCGCCGCTAGACAATATTTAGATGAGAAAGCTAAAGAATTCAATGCTAATTTTAAAGTAACCGAGGATGGCGCTATATCATATCATTTTGAGATTTAATTTCAATCCCAGTTAAGGGTTGATACCTTTACCTCGCTAAATTCTACGCAATTTACGGCTAGGTCTAATGACGCAGATTTTTTTAAGTATAGCCGCCTTTTTAGGCGGTTTATCTGTTGCCGCTGGTGCTTTTGCTTCCCATGCCTTACGGGAAAAAATTACTGAGCGATCGCTAGAAATCTTTGACACTGGCGCTCGTTACCAAATGTACCACGCTCTAGCACTTTTGCTAGTAGCAGTACTAATTAGCCGCACTGAGTCGCCTCCAGCCACCTTAATAGCAAGTGGTTGGCTGTTTATTATTGGCATTGCTATTTTCTCAGGGAGTTTGTATGCTCTTAGCTTAACTGGGGTTAAATCTTTGGGCGCAATTGCACCATTAGGAGGAGCAGCATTTCTTGCTGGTTGGGGTGCTTTAGCTTTCGCGGCTTGGAGTTTAAAATTTTAAAAAGTTAGGAGCTAGAGGTGAAGAGTTAAAAATTTCTAACTCCTAACTTTTTAAGCATAAATATTTTCAATTTTAGCTATGAAAAATCAGTTTTTTAATGTATTTTTCTTAGAGAAAATCTTAATTTAATACTTCTAAAACTTCCACCTCATGAGCGATGCTTGTAGGTTTGGGAATAGGTAAACCTTCTTCCAGCATTCCTTCTATATGAAATTCAATAGCTTCCGCAATCAGTGCTTTAACTTCTTCTAAGGTTTCACCAACAGCTACACAACCTGGTAAATCAGGGACATAAGCGCCATAACTAGTTCCTCCTTTTTCAATCACAACTGTGTAACGCATTAGTCTTCCTCCAATTTAGCCTGTCTCCAGATATTTTTTAGAGTACCGATTGGCACATCTACGTTTGGCTTTCCAGACACTGTTACAGTACCAGGTTTATCAGGGTGTTTAAACTGTCGATGACTACCTCTAGTTCTAGCCAAATACCAACCATCCACTTCTAGTCGCTTGATAAGTTCGCGTACTTTCATGCTACAGCTTATCTGTACAGGTGAAATTTATGCTACAGATACAGTGCCTTTATACTTAATGAAAGTAAATGCAATTTTGTCGCAATTTTGTCCGGCATTTTGACGTAGATTTCAGCATTCTTATCCTAGCTCTCAATCAACCAATAGGACGATTGCCAGGTTTTACCGCATGAATGTACTCACTACCAGAGTGCGGTCTGCCACGTTTATAATAGGCTTCTTCTGGTTTACCCCATCCTAACTGCAAAATTATTTCCAAGAAGTTAGAATTTTCCCACTTCCATAAACTTGCCCATTCTGTTCTTTGGGCAATTCTTTTAACATCATTTGTGGTAATTTGTTGGTATTGTTTGCTGTTATTAAAACTCAAGTATAAGTCCATCTCTACTGTGACTTCATACCAGAATTCCAGTATAGAATTTTTTGTAGCTTGTAATAATTTCAAGTCTCTGTCTAAAGCAATTAACTCACTATCTACTTTTGGATAGTGCAAAGATTTACCTTTGACATTCACTTCGTGCCAGATAATTCCTGACACGTGATTTTCTCTTTGATACTCGTGAATGGCAGCTTTAAAATCTTGATAGGCAGTGAATTTTTGCAACCCATCGGTTCTGATAAACTGGTCAATTAAAGGATTGCCAGAGACAGTTACCTCTAACTTCAAGCGTTCACCCTTGAGGCAAGCTTGTCGTTCGGCTGCTAAAATTTGGATGAGTTCCTCGGTAGTGTAAACCTTTGACATCAGAACACACTCTAATTAGTCATTGGTGAGTCAGTGGGATCTTGGGGATTTTTCCCATGAGCAACTGACGAACCCGGAGGGTCATTAGTCATTAGCATTAGTCGTTTGCTAGGGACTGTAGGCTATAAATGTTGATTAAGGTAGATATTTAAATATTATCCTTTGGGTAATTGAGAATGTAGTATCAGATTGCACTAAAAATCGAGGCAGACCAAATTGGTCTACCTCCAATGTTACTTACTTAACTCACCACTGAACTCATTGAAGGCGCGCCGCTTTAACTGCACTGATTCGGAGCGTGGTAATAAATAAAACACTTCTCTTAACCTATCGTCAATTTCCTCATAAGGCACTTGACCCTTCTGATTCAAGACTACTTTACCCGACTGATCAAAAACTACAACTTGAGGAACGCTTCCAGAATAGTAATATCCAGGTTCTGTGGCGTTGTAGTCCTTTTTGGATGGGATACTATCTACATTAATCGGAATAATTTCTGCTGCACGTCCATAGAATTCTTGTATCCGTGAAATTACAATGGCATATTCCTTACAATCTCTGCTGTCATCTACATAGAAAGCTAACACTGTCGGCTTATGCATCTCTAAAGACTGTGCCAGTGTCTGTTTCGGGGGGACTAGTGAACCATTACCAGCATAAACCACAAAGATATTGCCATCATAAATGTCATCTTTAATACCTGCAAATGCTGGTTGCATATTTAAAATGAACAGGCAAGCAAGTAGCATCAAAGCTTTGGAAACTAACTGCCGCCAGTCAGTTTTTTGTTGTAAAAAAAGAAACTTTATGCCATTCATCAAAAGGAACCTTGAGAGCTACTATTTGTAAGTTTGTGCTGAATTCAGCAACCAGCGCTGGATATATTATTACGTCCAAGCACTATTTTTTAAGATAACGCCTCTGGGGGCTAGGGACTAGGAACTGGGGACTGGGGGGTAAATATTAAAAATAATTTTCCCTATACTCAATATCGGCTGGTGTTTTGAGTTAGGATTCGCTAAACTCACAAAATTAATTTAAAACTTAAGGCTATTAGCTAACTACTGTGAGAAACAAAATACAACTTATAGATAGATTAAGACTTGGTTTCGCGGTGTCTGTAGCAAAAAGCGTGACATTTATAGTGCGATCGCTACGTCTAGGTGCTGCTAGTGTATTACCAGGCTCTATTGCCCGTCGCATCGAACCTCAACTCTTACAATTATTGAGCCAGCAAGTAAAACAAGGGGCAATTCTGATTGCTGGTACTAATGGTAAAACCACAACATCGCTGCTATTAAGAGAGATACTAGAACGCAAAGGCTACCGCGTTGCTCACAACTCAACAGGCGCAAATCTGGAAAATGGCTTGATGACAGCGTTGATGGACAATGCTAGCTTACTGGGCAGCTTAGATGTTGACTACGCCATTTTAGAAGTTGATGAGAACATCTTACCCAGAGTACTAGCACCAATTCAGCCAAAGCTCATTCTATGTTTAAACTTGTTCCGCGACCAACTCGATAGGTACGGGGAGGTAGATACTATTAGTAAACGGTGGGGACGTGCGATCGCTACTTTACCACCCCAAACCATTGTAGTGGCCAATGCTGATGACCCAACAATCTGCCATCTCGGTCAACAATTATCCCAACAGCGAGTTTCGTTTTTCGGTTTGAGTGAACCAGATCAGTATTTAGAAGCAATTCCTCATGCTGTTGATTCTATATATTGCCCCAGATGCGGACAAGCTTTAGACTACAAAGGTGTGTATTTATCCCACATGGGCGAATATAGCTGTTCTAATTGCGGCTTTAGTAGAAGTCAACCCAGCCTTAATAGCAGCGAATGGCCGCAAATTCTTGTTGGTTTATACAACAAATATAATACTTTAGCTGCTGCCACCGCTGCTCAAGAATTAGGAATTGATGAAGCTACTATCCGCGATACAATTCCCCATTTCCAAGCAGCTTTCGGCCGTGCTGAAGAGTTAAAAATTAACGGTAAAAAGGTAAGGATTTTATTATCCAAAAATCCTGTAGGAACTAATGAAACAATTCGCGTAGTCACTCAAAGTTCAGATAAAACTACTTTGTTAGTTTTAAATGACCGAGTTCAAGATGGCGAAGATGTATCTTGGATTTGGGATGTAGATACAGAAAAATTAGTTCAGCGTGGAGGTACTTTAGTAGTTAGTGGCGATCGCGCTTATGATATGGCCTTACGTTTACGCTATAGCGAACCCAAACCTCAAAACAATTGTAATCTGATTGTTGAAGAAGATTTACGTCAGGCTATTAACACAGCCTTAGCGCATACACCCAACAATGAAACGCTACATATATTACCAACATATACAGCTATGTTGAGTGTACGCGAAGTATTAACTGGTCGGAAAATTCTTTAATTGGGTACTAGGTACTAGGGACTGGGTACTGGGAAATTCTCACACCTCAATACCTTAATCCCTATCCCTAATCGTCAGTCCCTAACCTATTGCAGCTTAACGGCTGCACGTTGGATTGGTAGAACCTCTTCTAAAGTCAACTTATGGTCAGTTGTCAGATGGCTACTACAGCAAATAGTACTAAAAAACACTTGTTGACCAACTAATTGCGAAAAATGTTTTTCCAAAAGTAAGCGAGAGGTAATATCTCCTAATAATTCTGCGAGGTCTTTGGTCAGTTGGTCTTTGTCATCACGGTGAACCATTCTAAATTTGAAATTGGTTTCACCAACTAAATCTTTAACAGCAGAATCAAAATTGTCTTTTTTACCTTGAATATAAGCAAAAGATTGCTCTTCCAAGAAACTCCATGCTTCTGGAAAAATCTCACGAATTTTTTCGAGATGATTCTCAGTTTGGTAGACTAATGTAGCAGTTTTACAATCCATATAACAATTTTCAGGTTGTGAAACAAACCTATGCCAATCTGTAATATTACGGCTTAACAGGAAAAGTGAAACTGATTTTTGAAATTCCTTGATAACTCTTTTGGGATTATCTGCAAAATGTTACAACAAAACTGTTACATAAAATACGAAATCCTCAGCAATGCTATAAGTAGCCATTATCAACTGTGTATCCGAATAACGTATTAAAGAGGGAATCATTCAGCCTACGCAATTTAAGATTTATTTTATAGGTACGTTCTAGAGGCTAAAGACTAGATTCAAGTTTTTAACGTATAAATATACCAAGTATGGCAAATGTGCGATATGCTTACGCAAACTCTGGATATAGACCGGATTCTCCAAACTATAAGGAGAAAAAGTTATGAATTATCAATATATGTGAGGTTATATGAGTTCTCAAAAATTTGAAATCACAATTGGTTGGTTGTATCCAACACTGATGAGTACTTATGGCGATCGCGGTAATGTTATTACTATAGAACGCCGCGCTCAGTGGCGGGGGTACAACGTTAAAGTATTACCCCTGGATCAAAACGCTACAGCAGAAGATATTAAAATCGTAGATTTAATTGTAGGTGGTGGGGCACAAGACCGTCAGCAAGAAATTGTCATGCGTGATTTGCAAGGCGCAAAAGCCGACGCCATGCGTGAAAAAATTGAAAATGGCACACCAGGCGTATTTACCTGTGGTTCCCCTCAGTTACTAGGACACTATTATGAACCCGGTTTGGGACACCGGATTGAAGGCTTGGGAATACTTGATTTAGTCTCCGTGCATCCTGGTGAAAATACTAAACGCTGCATTGGTAACTTAGTGATTGAAGTTACAGCCACTCGTTTAGCCCAAGATTTAAAAGCGATGACGGGTAGCACACCGTATTTGGTTGGCTTTGAAAATCATGGCGGACGCACCAAGCTGGGGAAAGTAGAAGCTTTGGGGCGAGTCGTACACGGCTTAGGAAATAATGGTGAAGATGGCACAGAGGGAGCATTTTATCAGAATGCTATAGCCACCTATTCCCACGGGCCACTGTTACCGAAAAATCCCTTTGTCGCTGACTGGTTAATTCAAACAGCGTTACGACTGAAGTATCAGCAGCCGATTACCCTGGAACCGTTGGATGATACTCTAGCTGTGCAAGCACGGGAAGCGATGTTTAAGCGATTAAAAGTGAGTTTACCAACACCTGCTGCGGCTAAAGTTTAACAGAACCCTTGCGTGCGATCGCCCGTATATGCCTGAATGCAAACGGAGTTTCCATTGCCCCAAGCGCCGCTTGGGGAAGCGCAAGGATTGCGATCGCCTCGTTAGGTGGAAAGTCAAAAAGTTTATGACGCTTCATTGACCTGGCTACCATCCACATTTGGATTAGCAAAATCCTATTAGTGGCTAGATCCTGGTAGATACTGAATTGCTGTATCGCGCACAAAATCCTGGTAAAAAGAGAATATTTGTACTTTTATAAAGTAGAATTAAGAAAAAGATAAAATAATCTGGGCAGTAAAGTAGGCTTATATCGCTACAAATACTACCCAGAAGTTGGGTCAAGTTTAATCGTTTTTTATAAAAACTATCGATATCCTGTACTTGCAAGTAGCTTGTAAGTCTGGAAATAAACAAAAAAGTGTAATTCCCAGTTGAAGAGGCAAATAAAGGCGTGGGTCAGTATCAATCTGCTCAACTAAGGCAGTATAATCCAGACGCGATCGCTCGTTATTATCGTTATCGTCCTTGGCTTGCCTGGGGGCGTTTGCTGAGAATTATCTGGTCTTTTGCTGGATTTATTATTAGTCTTAAGTGGGATGAATGGCAAAATCAAGTCGAGCAAAACAAGAAGAAACGCGCCACTCAGCTGCGAGAACTGCTCATCCGGCTTGGCCCCACTTTTATTAAAGTTGGTCAATCCCTATCAACACGACCCGATCTAATACGTAAAGACTTCTTAGAAGAGTTGGTGAAGCTGCAAGACCAATTGCCAGCTTTTGATAACGTACTAGCTTATCACATTATCGAAACTGAACTTACTCGCCCAGTTCACGAAATTTTTAGCGAATTGTCACCTACTCCGGTAGCAGCTGCAAGCTTGGGTCAAGTTTATCGTGGACGTTTGCTCAGTGGAGAAGAAGTGGCAGTGAAAGTGCAACGCCCCAACTTACGCCCAGTTCTAACACGCGACCTCTACCTATTGCGTTGGGGAGCAAGTTGGCTTGCTCCTTGGTTACCCCTCAATCTCGGTCATGACCTCAGTTTAATTGTTGACGAGTTTGGCACAAAGTTATTTGAAGAAATTGATTACATCAATGAAGGCCGTAACGCGGAAAAGTTTGCACACAACTTCCGCAACGACCCCAGTGTAAAAGTCCCTAGTATTTACTGGCGTTATACTAATAGCCGTGTTTTAACCCTCGAATGGATTAACGGCTTCAAGCTGACAGACACTAAAAGCATCCGCGAAGTTGGTTTAGACCCTGAGGAAATTATCAAAATTGGTGTGACCTCAGGTTTACAACAGCTATTGGAACACGGCTTCTTCCATGCTGACCCCCATCCCGGAAATTTATTTGCTATGCCTGATGGACGCATGGCTTACATCGATTTTGGCATGATGGATCAGTTGGAGGAAACTACCAAAGAAACACTTGTAGATGCGTTAGTGCATCTGGTTAATAAAGACTACACCGACTTAGCAGAAGACTTTGTAAAACTAGGATTTTTGACACCAGACACAAACATTTGCCCGATTGTACCAGCGTTGGAAGCGGTATTAGGCAACGCCATTGGCAAAAACGTCAAAGATTTTAACTTCAAAACCATTACCGATGAGTTCTCGGAACTGATGTATGAATATCCTTTCCGAGTTCCAGCGAAGTTTGCTTTAATTATTCGTTCGCTAGTAACCCAAGAAGGTATTGCCCTTAGCCTCAATCCAAATTTCAAAATTGTTGAGGTGGGTTATCCCTACATAGCAAGAAGGTTGCTGACAGGAGAATCTCCCGAATTACGGCGGCGGTTATTAAATGTGCTGTTCAAAGATGGTAAGTTCCAGTGGCAGAGGTTGGAGAATTTAATTGCGATCGCCCGCACTGATGACAACTTTGATGTACTACCTACAGCACAGATGGGGTTGCAATTTCTGTTGTCTGAAGAAGGTAAGTTTCTCCGACGGCAATTGGTGCTAGCCCTAACTGAGGATGACCGCCTACATACGGAAGAAGTCCAACGCCTGTGGAATCTGGTAAAAGATGACTTACAACCCAATCGTTTATTTAGTGTAGCGATCGGCTTTTTAACAGAGTTATCCAAAGAAGGTGCATCTGCTATCCTGCCAAAAGCCACATCCTTTATTTCTTTTGGTGGTAATCAAGCACAAGGTCGAAACTAACAAGTAAAAGCGCACAATTACTTTTAAATTTACCTACCAATCAGGAGTTTTCATGTACTATTACCCTCTGCAACCGCCATATTTCCTACTACTTGTTGGTTTCTTGACAGCATTAACTTCTGGCATAGCACTATCTGGCACTTTAAAAGTAATTGTTCAAAAATGGGCAAGCAATGCCCACACCAACCCCTCCGGTGTACGGGTAGAAAATATTAAACCACGTTCTTTTTTGAAACAACTGCTTGTGCCATTTTTAGGTATAACTGGCGGTGTTTGCTTATTTCTCTCATCAGGTTTAGAAATATTTGGCTTTCCCACCTTGCTGGCTTTAGGAATTGGCTTGCCTGTAAGTTTGCTGACTTGTTTGTTAGTTTGGTTACAATTAGGAAGTATGCTGGATTTTGCGGAGCGCCGAGGAATGCAATCTCTAGATTTAGATTCTTTGTCTTAGAAATAGAAAAAACTTAATATTAGAAAAATTAACGTAAATGTTCATTGCAAGTAAAATATTATCCCAAAATGGAAGTATCAACTTGCATTGAACAATTTTTTTGTGTAGACTTTGCCGATTTTACTATTTTATAGTAATAGACTTATCTCTCTTTCTCACTATAGTGAGAAAAATTTTATACATACCCTGAAAGTAAATTTAATCATACAAGCGCATATTTTTGCTTGTTATTTAAATTTACTTATTGCAAACTGCTTAAAAACAAGGATTAAAAATCACTTATTGCTGAAAAATCCAGTACGTATTTTATTTTTAAATTTACTAAATGTTTGCTGCCACTGAGTTTGGGTTATAACTGCTGGCATAACTACCTGTGGTAATGCCGGATTCAAATTTCGGTAATTTTCCCAAATCTCCCAGTAGGGACAACCGGGTTGAATACGAATACCCGCCCAGTGAAGATATTGTAGAGGCTGATTGATTGTAGGATCAAATAAAATTTTGCCTTGAGCCTGGAAATAGGGAGTCCCCGCCCAATTTCCAGGCGCTTTGCCTTCTCTGCGGACAATATTGAAGCGGTGCGTAATCCGCTTGAGCAGCATATAGTTAATAATTGGTTGATCAGAAGTCTTTTCTGAAAAATCAAAGTATTCTGGATGATCTGCACACTCGGTGAATATATCGTACAAATCATTTTCCGAAATTAAATTTTTCTTAGAACCCCAAAAACCACCATTGAAAATATCTTGAACTTCTTTTTCAGTAAAGAGTTTATCTTTTAATACTTGAGGGGTAAAAACATTTTTAATTCCACCTAAATGTTGATAATCGCAACAAATAAAATCAGCTGTATCTAGATAGCTAAGATTATCAATTATTTTCTCAAAGACGACAATATCAGTATCAATATATAAAAATTCATCAAATGGGCCGAACCAACAAGCTTGTTTCCGAAATTGGTTGGGGCGGGCGAAAAACTTACCACCAAATGTTTGATGTAATTTTTGAGCAAGGCGGTCAATAAAATCTAAGTCTTGATAAACTTCTACTCCATAATATTTATTAAGTGTAGCTGCTATATTATGATAATTATCATCATAAGGAATCATTATAATTGGTGTGTCTGCATCATGCAATCGGATACTATTGAGTAAGGCGATCGCATGATCTGCTACTTTATCATTAGCAATAATATAAATTCCACGACTCATTATTTTTACCTCAGCCTTTTAATCCTAATTTTCTGAAAATCCGTTTACTTAAACTTGGTGGCTCATTATAAACTTTGGGTTTATTCGTAAATGTTGGTCGCTTTTCTGGCTCATGTAAATAACGATAATGCAAGAAAATATCTCGATAGGGAAAATCAATATTTTCTCCCTGGCAAACTTGTGTAAACAAGTTAGATGATAAACCAATGTAGTGGAGATAAGTTAATTGCTTACCTTTGTCATACAAAATATTATTTCGTGTTTCAAAATGAGTAGAAGTTACACAACAGCCTGTCTTCTCACTATTAGAAAGATGCAGGGCTAAATTATAGTTAGAAATGCCTGACCGCATTACCATGTAGTTAAGAACAGTTTGGTCAGGAGCCATAGAATACAGAACCTCAGCTTCACCTTGGCGTAATTTATCTAGTAATATATCTCGATTTTGGGCATTAAATATGCCTTTTTTGGAAGCATAAAAACCAGAACAGAATATTTCTGTTTGCAGTTGTTGCGGTGTAAATATTTCTGTTAATTTCGGTGCTAATTGGTTATAAACATGAGTTATATCTAAGTATTGAAAATCATATACTACCCAGTCATTCTGATTTAGCTGTGTAAAAATTTCCTCTAGTGGACTCATTAATAACGTATCGGCATCCATGTAGACAAAACGGTCAAAAGGGCCGTCAAAAGCACAGAAACGTCTATGAGTACCGACTCGATAATACTTGTCATTACTGATTTTCAACCACTGTTTTTGGGCAGAAGGGTGGGCATCCCAAATATTGCGAACAAACTCATCCCATTGCTGCATTGAATCTTGATTATCGTAAAGTTGCACATGAGGACGGTGAGTAATTTCCGCAGTAATTCGTGCTGTATTCTCATCATAAGGGTAAATACAAACAGGCATTTCTTGCCCATAAATTGCTTCTATACTATTAAGTAGAGCAATTAGTTGGTCATAAACTCGGTCGTTAGCGAGAGTACAAATACCATCCATATAAAAATCCAATATTTAGAGAGAAAATTTTGCGGTAAATTCTGATAACCAGTTGAGCAGATTTAGTTTGTGTAGGATAATTTGTCTAGCTTCCGTGATCGCATCTTTGGCAGCATACCAAGCATCAGGAGTAGCAGTCATTTCTTGGATATAAGCAATGCCTTTTTCATCCAAACTCGGCAATCGCAAAAAACTTCCTGGCGGCAATAATTTATCAGCAGCTGGCCCGCCATAGTAAATTGGCAAACACCATGCGAGTAAAGCATCCCACAATTTTTCACTAACATACCAGTTATTGTCGGCATAATTTTCAATTGCCAAATTGTAATAGTATGGAGCCATACCATACCATTTGCTACCTAATTCCCCGGATGTTTTTGACCATTTAGGTAAGTTGCGTCCGTACAAATCAAACTTAATATCGCTTGATTGTAGCGATTGTAAAAAATGTAACCTCTGACGATGATTAGCTGTGCGGCTAATCCCAGAAGTAATCCAACTACAAGGTAAGACTTTTTCAGGTATTGGCATTTCATTTAATTCTCGAAATGAGTTGCCATGATACCAAATAGCAGGCATATAGCCGGGAATAGGAGCAAAATCATCTGGCCCAGAAACATAGGCGCAATATTTCTGGGCTTGCTGATAATTATGTTTATTTATTTCTACAATTTCATCTAAAGGTGGTTCTCTAAGCAAATAAATAATCTGCTCTTTATTAACGCCTCGTAGTAGAGATTCAATATTATTTTCTGATTTTTGCTGATGTTTGCAAAATTTATTCAACCAAGATTGCCGTGGAGTTACTTGGGGAAAATCAAACTGATACATGAGTAGAAAATCTGGTTTTGGCGATGCTGCTAGCATTTGCATATTACCCCAAATTCCAAATTGCTTTGGGGTTTGTTGCCACAGCCAATCAATTCTATTTTCCAAACCTCGATAGCTGCTAATCATACCTACAGTTTTAATATTCATTTTACTTACTTTTCTTTATAGCCTTAGTTAATATTAAAATTAGCAGATAACAAAAATTACCTAAAATTTTAAAAAATATTATTCTCGAACTTTTCTAATTTATCGACTAAATCTAAACTAAATTCATAAGATTCTGTAATTAATTGTTTTAGCTCTCTAGGTGTACATAACGAATTATCAGCTAGATAGCCCAGAGAGCCAATTATAGTGTTAAGAGAAGTCCGAAATTCATTGGAGAGATGCCCAAAAATTTGATAATAATTAATTATGGTGTTATGATTTTGCTCGGAATCTGAGAAAAATTGTCCTGAAAATTGCAAGTTAATAATATCGTTAAAAACATCTATAGTAGTAAGAATTTTCCTGGCTGATTTATAAGATTCTTCTATTAATTCTTGCTGGTCTTGAGAATTTTCTGCTAGTCCATCAATTAATAAGTGCAGTAACCCAATCATCGAGTTCATCTGTGTGCGAATTTCATGACAGATGCGAAGCAAGCTTTGATTACTTTTAACTGTAACTTCAGGATGATCAGCAAATTGCATTGAGTACAGACGTGAGTAATAACCACCCTTTTGTAAAAGTTCGTTATGAGTTCCTACCTCTACTACACGTCCTTGATCTAAGACGGCAATTTGATCTGCTTTTTGGACTGTGGAAAGGCGGTGAGCAATTACTAGGGTTGTGCGATCGCGGCTGAGGTCATCGAGTGCAGTTTGTACTAAGCGTTCGGAAACGGTATCTAAAGCACTGGTAGCTTCATCCAGAATCAAAATTTCTGGGTTTTGTAGTAATGCGCGAGCGATCGCTAATCTTTGCCTTTGTCCACCAGATAGCATCACGCCGCGATCGCCAATAAAGGTGTCAAATCCCTGAGATAATTTGCAAATAAACTCATAGGCGTTTGCACGTTTTGCCGCTGTCAGAATTTCATCGTCAGTAGCCTCTGGTCGTCCATAAGAAATGTTGTTCCGCACCGTGTCATTAAACAGAAAAGTATCTTGGCTGACAATTCCTATCGCTTTGCGTAGCGATTTCAAATCGAACTCCCGCAGATCTGTACCGTCTAGGGTAATACAGCCAGACGTAGGGTCATAAAATCTGGGTAAGAGGTCTGCCATTGTTGATTTACCTGCTCCAGAACCACCCACTAAAGCTAGAGTAGTACCCTGTGGTAAATATAAATCCACGTTCTGAAGTACCAAGCTCTTATGGTTAGGATAGGAAAAACAGAGACGATTGAAATGCACTCCCTCTCGTAATTTTTGATAAGGAATCGTACCGCTTCCCATCAACGGCTTATTATCATGTCTTAAAAAGTCAGTGACAATATTTACACTGGCAGAGGTATTGGCAAAGCTACTACGAAGAAGATTTAATTGAGAAATTAAAGGAAGTAGTCGCAGTAGCACCAATAAATATGTGAGCAATACGGCAGAAAGTGAATTAATCTGGTTTACAAATAAGGTGCGCCCCAATAAGACAATCAGTATTAAGGCTATAATCCCAGTTACTTCGCTAACTGGCCCAATAGCTTCAGAATTTACCTGAGATTGAAAATCTGCCGTTTCTCTGTCTCTAATTAACTGTTTAATGCGTTTATATTCTCTTTCTTCATTTCCAGTTGCCTTGACCAGGCGAATACCACTTAGTGTTTCCAGCACCCGAATAGAATAAGATTTAGACATTTCTGAAAGCTGTTTGCCAAAATCTCTGGAGCGGTGAATGGCATACTGGTTGATTAATGTTACCAAAGATAGCAAAATCGTAGAAGCGATTGTCAACTGCCAGGATATTAACAGCAATATAATAGTAAAAACTAAAATTGTAATTACTAATATAATTAACTTGGCTATACTCCCAATTGCACTAGCAGTACGGCTAATTTCTCCACCAAGGCTGTTGATTATATCGCCAACTTTCATCTTGGTATAATAATCTAAATCAACTTCTAGTAATAAACGCAATCCTGCTTCTCGCATATCTGATGTCAGCGATCGCGTTAAAGAGCTTGATGTCAAAGAGCTAGCATAATTTGCCAAATTTTTTAAAATAATCGTAAATATAATTGCGCTAGACATCAGTATTAAGCGGTAATTTTCCGGCAAGCTATCAAAAGGAGATACTATCGTTTGAAAAATGGCCGGCGCTCCTGCTAAATTAACTGATTGCCCTACAATTTTGAGAATTACTGGCACAATCATTGCCGTACCTACACCATTAAACAAAGCTCCAGAAAATCCCAACAGGATTGTGAGGAATATTCTGCCTGGATAGGGACGAACAAATTTTAGTATTAGCTTGCTTGTAGACATTATGGTTTAGAGCGCAGGTGGCTAGTTTTTTTCACATTATTTATAAATTTATTGCTGAAGCAGATCTCATCAGACATGTAAAACTTAGTAATGCCAACTCATACTTTTTTATGTAGATAAAAAAATTAAAAATACTAGACAATTATAGATAATTCATGAAATTATGACTGACCTTTCTTTTACAAAGGGCATATTAGTGGTTATTTCAAGAGATTTACACAAATAAAATAGAATCGCTATAGTACAAATACTAGATTTTTTAATTAAAATAAATTTAGTTAGTTTTACATTTCCATCCCAACCCTATGAATGTTTACAAACGCAGGATTACATCAGCTAAAGTAGATGCCATTGCTTCTAAACTATATTTTTCTACGCATCTTTTTCTAGCCTTTTTGCCGCAGTTGTTTGCTTGCTCTAAATCTGCAAATATCAATTGGATTTTTTCAGCAAGTTGTTCGGGACAACCAGGATCAACTAGATAACCAGTTTCATCTAGAATTGTAGAGATATCTCCAACTCGTGTTGATAATACAGGTTTAGCCATTGCCATTCCATCTGTCAACTTTAAGGGGAATTGGGCACGAGAAGTTAAGGTATCTCGCTGAGGAACAACTACAATGTGAGCAGCTGCCACAATCTCTGGCATGACTTCTACAGGACACTTTGGTAACTTTATAATCCAATGTCCCCATTTTTGAATGAGTTTATCGTCATAATCATCGTAAGGATTACCACCCACAATCACTAGCCTTAAATCCGGCTGATTTAATATATCTAAGGCTAGTAAAACATCTTCAACTCCCTTATGGGGTCTTGGGGCCCCAGGAAACATTAAAATTCGATATTTAGAAAGACCATAACGCTCTCTACTAGACTCAGGATCATATTTGTCAGGGTCAAACATTGCAGTATCTTTACCATTAGGCACATAAACACCGCCAAACCGTTGTTGGAGAAATTGAGTATCTATTGTGACTGCATCTGCTTTTCGTACTAAGTTTTCCATCCATGTGAGATACAGCGGATGATCAGGAAATCTCAATGCACCATCCTTCTTGAAAATATCCCGATAAAATTGTTTAGCGCTGGGACGGTACTTCCATTCAGAACCTCCATACCAACTCAGTTCCCAGTCATCCATATCTAAAAGTAAAGGACGGCGACTGCTAAATTTCTTTAATAGAGCTACACCAAAACTTGTGGGTTTAGGTTTTACGGCATAAATAATATCACCATCTAGTTGTTGTAAAGCTTTTTGGGCAGAACCTAAAAAATCAGGATAATTTGTACCGATAATAGAGAAAACAGAAATTCCAGAAGGAGGAATTGCATATATTTCTTTTCCGTAATTAAAGCCGATAATCTCTACTTTATAATTAAGAATCTTTAGTACTTGTGCAAGTAAGAAAGCTCGGACGCTTCCGCCACCAGATAAATCGCTAACAATTAATGAAACTTTCATAATTAACAAACAAATCTTTAAAATTAAAAAAAACGCTAGCAGTGCTATTTTTTTATATAATTGATGGTTTTTTTAATCTGCTCTATTTTATTTAGAAGTAAGCTGCAAACTCTCTATATATGGCTTTGAGCATCAAACTCTTTGCGAAATCCTAGACAACAAAAACTAAGTTATATTCTTCTGTAGCATCGGATGTGGTTGAATATGCCATTTATTAATCAAAATTTTCAATGATAAACACTATTAGGTGCGATTATACTGGTTGCAAAAATATTTTTTTACTTTACTAATAAAAGTTTGAGATATTCAGAACTTTTTTGTATTCATACAAGCTTATCAAAATTTTGTTTAAATTAATATTTAAACAGCATTTTAAATTTATTATTTATAAGGCGATTTTAAAGCAGATCTTAAATAATTAATTTTTTTTGACGTGAAGGTTATTATTTTTCTTGAACGTGGGCCTCGATACTTTTCGTATAATAAAAAATTAGGCGTAATTGTCCTTAATCTATTTAATAGCTTTATAGAAAATTTATTATTTATTTTTATTTTTCCATCAAATAGATGCACTGGGGTAGAGATTAGTTTAATTAATTGATTAAAATTCTCTTTGTCCTGTTCTTGGATAGCTTCTTCTAGTAAATATTCCAATCCTATTTGAAAAAATGGTTTCAAAGATGGGTAATTTTTTGCCACATTTTCATAAAATGCAATGTAATATTTCTTCATGTAATTCCAATTATTGGTTCGATTTGACTGATGCTTTGTGTAGTAAGCACCAATCATAGGAGTATAAATAAATTTGACACCTGCACTTAAGATATCTATCGCAAAATATCTATCTCCTAGTGCTTTAAGATGCTCAGGAAACTTTGTTCTATGCAAAATGCTTTTTTTTAGAAGCATAGCTTGCTGGAGACAAGGATGAGGTGAGTCTGTTAGAAAATCAGGTATCAGTAAACGTTGGATTAATTGAGATGTAGCCAGTGAACCGATAATATTTTCCTGAGACCTAACAATATTTTCTTGCTCATCTATAAATACTCGCTCATAATTTGAGTAGAAAACTATATCTTCATTGGTATTAATATCCTGTAAATAACTTAATTGAAATCTAATTTTGTCTTCATGAATCCAATCGTCTGCGTCTAAATACTGAATCCATTCTCCTTGCGCCTGTTGAGCGCCAAAATTTCGAGAGGAAGGTAGCCCGCTATTTTCTTTAAAAAAGTATTTAACTCGTGGATCGATATTCATCAAATTTTCAGCCACTTGACGAGTAGTATCCTTAGATCCATCATCTATAATCAGACATTCAATATCTGCCAATGTTTGTGATAATACGCTTTTGACAGAGCGATCAAGGTAATGACCTTGATTAAAGCAATTAATAATAATTGATACAAGTGGAGACATTGGTTAATTATTTTTAAAGTAAAAATTTCATTGGCCGCTACTATTTACTAACATAGTAAGATAAGCGGCCCGGAAAGATTATCTACAGAATTAGTAACAATTAATAGCTTGTTGACTAATTGTTAAACTTATATACATATTTATAAATAATTAACTAATAAGTATGTCGTAGTTAACTGCTATAAATTATACTAAATATTTTTTTGATTTTAGGATAGCATACATAATCTTCATGTGAAATTTACTAATGCCAGCTTTGAGTGATTTGCATCTAGTGCTTTCTAGCAATTGCCTTTAGAGGATTTGGTTTCATAAATTTGTATAGTTATCAACTTGTATTACCAGTTAACTAGTTTTATCTGTCCCGTCTGTATATGGTCAAAGATGCGATTAATTTGACGACGTTCTCCATCGCTAATATCACCATTGGATAAAATAGTGGACGTGAGTAAAGTATGGTCTTGACGGCTCATCCGTCCTGAGATCAGAATTCGATCTACAATTTGCTTAACTGCTATTTCTGCTTGAGTATTGATTGTATATATGGATGGTTGGTAATTCATATATCTCCTGTAAATGTACCTGATCAGGACAGTATTTGCCCAAGTTTTAATATATAGAACAGAGCCGCATTAATATTAAAAATTGTTCAAGTTGGCTAACTAACGTAAATATTGTTAGTTTTCGATACCGAAATTTTTCGGTAAGTTGGAAATTAAAAAGAACAAAATAAATTTAACTTCGTATTTACACTTCTTCCCAGAGAAATATTACTGAGAAATTCAAATAATTGTCACTTTTTTGGGCATTAATTAGTAAATATACTGTTGTTTGTTGCTATATTTAATGAATTTTTACAGCTATTTTAAGTAAAATGTAAATACTTTATACATTTGGTACAGATAGCGTTGTTGGTTACTGGGCTTAAAATGCCAATTAATACTCAACATCTACTTATAAGAGAGATAGAGGTATGCAGGTCATTCGTCTTGAGGCCCTTTCAGACAACTACATATTTTTGCTGTACGATCGCATACAAAATATCGCCGCTGTTGTTGATCCAGCAGAAGCAGAACCAGTATTAAAGCAACTGGTAGAACTAAAAGCTGAGTTAGTAGCGATTTTTAACACCCACCATCATCATGACCATGTGGGTGGCAATCAGCAGCTAATGCAACATTTCCCCAAGGTGACAGTGTATGGTGGAGCCGAAGATCAGGGGAGAATTCCAGGACAACAGGTATTTCTGCAAGACGGCTCACGTGTTCAGTTTGCCGGGCGAGTAGCTGAAGTTATTTTTGTTCCTGGACATACTCGCGCTCACATTGCTTACTATTTCCCCCCAGAAATAGCTGGCGAACCCGGCGACTTATTTTGTGGCGATACTTTGTTTGCTGGTGGTTGTGGTCGTTTATTTGAAGGCACACCTACACAAATGCTGAACTCTTTGGATAAACTTCGCTCTTTACCTGATAATACGCACGTCTGGTGCGCTCATGAGTACACCTTAAAAAATTTACAATTTGCCCTTACCGTTGATCGTGACAACACCGAATTACAACAACGCTTAGACGAAGTAAAGGCTTACCGTAGTCGAGGGAAAGCCACTGTTCCTTCGCTCTTAGGAGTGGAGAAACGTACAAATCCTTTTTTACGCTGGGAGCAGCCACAACTACAATTGATTACCAAGAGTAACGATCCAGTGCAAACTTTTGCACGTATACGGGGAATGAAAGATAAATTTTAGTTAAAGCTTCAAACGCTAGATGTCCTATGCCACTACTTTCTGTCCGAACTACACCACAGCACGGCATCGTTTCCGTACCTCGGCGCTGGCGTTAGGGTGTCGCTTGGAAGCATACCCCATTGAGCAAACTGGGCCAAATGGAGAAGACTTGACTATTGATGTGGCGATTCTCGGCAACCCCCATCTGCAAAAGGTTGTAGTTGTCTCTAGTGGATTGCATGGTGTAGAAGGATTCTTCGGTTCTGCTGTCCAGTGTGCTTTGCTAGAGCAGGGTCTTGCTAGTTGGAGCGCAACTCAGGGGACTGCCTTAGTGTTACTACACGCCTTAAATCCTTACGGTTTCGCTTGGTGCAGGCGGTGGAATGAGGATAATATCGATCTCAACCGTAATTTCCTGCTACCAGGCGAAGAATACACAGGTAGCCCAACAAAGTACGGTGATTTGAATACGTTCTTCAATCCGTCTTCACCTCCATCACATTTTGAACCGTTTCTCGTCAAAGCGATCGCCACTATCCTCCGCTATGGTATTACTTCCTTAATTAATACATTGCCTGTAGGACAATACGACTTTCCGCAAGGGTTATTTTTTGGCGGACATAGCCCTTCCAAGACTTATCAAATTCTGGCAGCCAATCTTCCGCGATGGGTTGATAATGCTACAGATGTGCTGCATATCGACTTCCATACAGGACTTGGCAAGAAAGCAACCTATAAACTTTTTATTGACGATTCTTCAGACTCAGAAAATGCTTCCTGGTTGACTGAGAAATTTGGTGCTGAGGTCGAACCTTATCAGCCGGGAAGTAATGCCTACAAAATTCGTGGCGGTTTAGGAACTTGGTGTAAAGCAATGTTTTCTAATTGCAACTACAAATTTCTCACCGCAGAGTTTGGCACTTATCCTGTGATCCAGGTAGTTGAGGCATTGCGGGCAGAAAACCGTGCCCACTTTTTTGCACCAACCAATCATCCATCGAGAGAATGGACACGCCAGCGACTGATGGAGGTATTTGCACCTGCGGAGCAGGGTTGGCGTGATGCGGTAGTCTCTCAAGGTCTTGATTTGGTAAAACAGGCGATCGCGTAGCGCGCCCTACTGCCCAACCGCACTCCGTGCGGTTGTCTCAAAGTGGAGCCTCGAGGAAGCCTGTTCTTTTAGAACAGGCTTGGCAGTATACGGGCGATCGCGTCATTGTGAGCAAACACGATTTTTTTGGCTAATAGTTGCGATCGCACCCTGCCTTTCGCTAGGATCTGTAAGCTTTGGGGTATAAGCAAAGCAGCTTGGGATATAACTACACATATGTGAGCTATCCTGCTGAAACCCAAATTAATGAGATTCTACAGGAAAAACGAAAGAAAATGGTGAAACGCGTACAGTTAGTTTTAAATCAGGATGTTAGCAAGCTGGGAAAATTAGGCGACTTAGTGGAAGTTGCTCCTGGCTATGCTCGTAATTATCTGATTCCCAAGAATTTAGCAACTCATGCTACTCCCGGTATTCTCAAGCAAGTAGAACGCCGCCGCGAGCAAGAGCGTCAACGTCAATTAGAACTCAGACAACAAGCTCTAGAGCAAAAGGCATCTCTAGAAAAAGTTACCAGCTTGAGAATTGCCAAACAGGTCGGTGAAAATGAAGCGATTTTCGGTACAGTTACCACCCAAGAAATTGTAGATGCAATTAAAGCAGCTACCGGTCAAGAAGTGGATCGCCGTGGTATTACCATTCCCGATATTAACCACCTTGGTACTTACAAAGCTGAGATTAAGCTGTTTTCGGAAGTAACAGCACAAGTCGATATTGAAGTCGTAGCTAGCTAACTATTTCTTCGTTTTTTACCACAGATGCATACAGGTGTAATCAATCTGTGTTGATCTGTGGTGATCAATCTCTTTGAAGAAGACCAAAAAAATTCTTGTTAACAAAATAGCCCCAGTAGCTTTGTGCGGCAGATTTTGGATTATAAGGGTAGATAGCGAAACCCCGATCGCCAATTCAAAATCGCAAGTTTAAAATCGCTATGGCTGAAGAACTAAATTTTCAAGGTGATGGCAGCGATCGCCTACCACCCCAAAACATTGAAGCAGAAGAAGCTATTTTGGGGGGGATTTTACTAGATCCAGAAGCGATTGGTCGAGTTAGCGATCGCCTCATTGCCGAAGCTTTTTATATTAACGCTCATAAAGATATCTATCAAGCGGCGCTGCGCCTCCATGCTCAAGGTAAACCTACAGATTTGCTCTCGGTTACAAGTTGGCTAGCTGATAACGATATCCTAGCTCGCATTGGCGGCAGAAATAAATTAGCTACTCTTGTGGATCGCACAGTGTCAGCAGTCAACATTGACGCCTTAGCAGGGTTAGTAATGGAAAAATACCTGCGGCGACAGTTAATTAAAGCTGGCAATGAAATTGTGCATCTTGGTTACGAAACCGAAACCGAGTTACCAATAGTTTTAGATCAGGCAGAGCAAAAAGTATTCGGTGTCACTCAAGAACGTCCTCAATCAGGTTTGGTTCACATTAGCGACACCCTAATTAGTAATTTCCAAGATATTGAGGAGCGCAATCAAGGTATTGCCCTACCCGGTATTACGTGCAGCTTTTACGATTTAGATGCCATGACTTCGGGATTCCAGCGTTCTGATTTAATTATTGTCGCTGGCAGGCCATCAATGGGAAAAACAGCCTTCTGCTTAAACCTTGCTTACAATATTGCAGCTTCGCATAAATTTCCGGTTGCTGTTTTCAGTTTAGAAATGTCTAAAGAACAGCTGGTACAACGTCTATTAGCTAGCGAAGCCGGAATTGAAAGTGGTTATTTGCGGAGTGGTCGTCTCAGTCAAGCGCAATGGGAACCTTTAAGCCGTGCTATTGGTATGCTTTCAGAGATGCCAATTTTTATTGATGACACGCCGAATATTACAGTTACACAAATGCGTAGTCAGGCAAGGCGATTGCAAGCAGAACAAGGCTTGGAATTAGGATTAATAGTGATAGATTACTTGCAATTGATGGAAGGGGGAGGCGATAACCGCGTACAAGAATTATCCAAAATTACGCGTTCTCTTAAAGGTTTAGCTCGTGAATTATCTGTACCAGTTATTGCTTTATCTCAGTTAAGCCGAGGAGTGGAAGCTCGTACTAATAAACGTCCGATGTTGTCAGATTTGAGAGAATCAGGTTCAATTGAACAGGATGCAGATTTGGTAATTATGTTGTACCGCGATGACTACTACAATCAGGACACTCCCGATCGCGGCATTGCAGAAGTTATAGTAGCTAAACACCGCAACGGCCCAACGGGAACCGTTAAACTTTTATTTGATCCGCAATTTACAAAGTTTAAAAATTTAGCTAGACCAAATAATTATTGATATAGCAATCTTTAATAATTCGTGAATTATTGTGTTGCTATTCTCTGCAATTTTTGTGTCATTTGCAGTTTGTGAAAATCAGTATCAGTTATCAATTGAATAGTCTAACTTTAGTTATGAGATTGAACAGAAAAACTTTTTTTTCATCAATCAAATTAATAGCTTGGAGACCGTTTTTAAACTTGATAACTGATAACTGAGCAATAGTAATTGCTACTTAACGTCGAGCAATTCCACATCGAAAAGCAGTGTGGCGTTGGGTGGAATTACGCCACCAGCGCCACGGGAGCCATAACCTAACTCTGGGGGAATAATTAGCTGACGACGACCGCCTACTTTCATAGTGCTAAGTCCTTCGTCCCAACCTTTGATGACTTGTCCAACGCCGATTTTAAAGTCGAAGGGACGATTGCGATCGCGTGAACTATCAAATTTGGTGCCATCCTCTAATGTGCCGGTGTAGTGAACTGTCACTTTTTGTCCAGCTTTAGGAGTCGCCCCAGTTCCCTCTTGTAACTCGATATACTTCAGTCCAGAGGGAGTAGTTACAGCATTAGCATCAGACATAGGAGTATTTGCAATTAAGGTTTTGTTTTCAGTGATGGTAGTGGGTGCTGGTGTGGTTTGAGAGGAATTAGCAGCAATGGCAGAATCCTGTTTACCACCAACTTGTGCTAACACTAAAACCACAACACATAACAGCATGAACCCCACGCTGAGTAAAATTGCTTTCAAAATCAGTCCTCCCTAATTAGGTAGTCTGGTTATAGGATGACTAACAGAACACAATTAGTTTAAATCACAAAGGTTATCTTAACGCCAAAGCTTATTTTCTAAATCACGCACTTGACGTTCTAATCGGTCTATTCTACCCCGCAGTTCGTCCACCTCAGACTGACGCGCTACTCCCAAATCTTGCATCATATTACGCATTTGCCGTTGCATTTGGGTTTCCCAGGTTCCCTGCTCCGATCGCAACTGCTGTACAATATCGTCCATCACTGCCTTAGCTTGCTCAGGATTGAGCTTACCATCCTTAACTAAGTCATCGCTGACTTGCCGCAGTTTGTCTGCTACCAAAGATGTAGTGCCAATACCCAGCATCATTAGCTGTTGCAACCAGTTGTTGTTATTATCCATTTTCCCTTCCTGTTACTTTTTTTAAATCAACCGACCCTTGCTCTGGAATGTACGCAATCAAGCTATGCTGGAAGCGTAGTTATTCTAGCCTACAACTCTATTTTGGCAAATTGGGTGGGAAAAACAGGGAATTAAAGGTAGTGGTTATCGAACTGTTAAAGTTTAAAATTGCTCCCAATATGCGGGAAAAGTGTATCCAAAAAGATGCGGAAATTTGGACAACAGCCCTGGCTCAGTATCCTGGCTTTCTAGGTAAAGAAGTTTGGATTAATCCCCACGACTCCACAGAAGTTATTTTTATAATTCGTTGGGCATCACGAGAACAGTGGCAAGCCATACCCCAAACAGATTTAGAAGCTATTGAAAATAAATTTGCCCAAGCATTGGGAGACACTTATAAGTTAGTAGAATCAGCAGAATATCAAGTACGAGAATTTCCCCATATTTGAGAAGATAGTTATTACTGATAGATTTGCTGAGTTTTAATATTGTTTGAAATTGCTCTCCATACATAGAATTAACAGCGATCGCCTTTCCTTAAATGTAATATTTTTTTAATTATTAAAAATTCTATAACTATATCTGAAGCTGATGGATATACTCGTAGTCAAGAGATGATTAGGCGCGAGTACTATGATGGACTGGTTAATTGTTTGGGGTGTAACTCAGACTGTCGGGTTTGCTTTTAAGCCTATTCTCGAAGACTTAGCCAAAGATGCCGCTAAAGACTGGGCTAAAGATTTATTAAAAAAGATTCCTAGCTATGTTTTACAGCAATTTAAACAGGAAGATATTGCAATTGCTGCTGGCAAAGCACTGAAAGAATTTTTTCAATTGATGCAGCAGGAATTAGAAGATGCCGAAGTATCTGAAAGTGATATCGAGCAGTATATTCAACCATTAAAACAATTTATTAGTCATAAAGATGTCAAAGTCATACTAGGCAGTGCCTTTGAATACAACTGCGAAAATCTAGATACAAAAACCTTAGAAAATATCTGGTATTCCCTTGATTTGCTGACTCTGCCAACTCAATTTAGCTGGATGCAGCTTGGGAAACGGTATGTCAAAAAAGTTAAAGCTATTATTCGGGAGTCAGATAAATTACGTTCTCTACTAGATTCACAAAATATCGAAAGTATCGAAAAAAATACTAAAGTATTTGGGGGAATTATACCTGCTTTTGATTTACAGCAATATCAGGAAGCAATTAAAGAACGCTACAGCAATCTGAAATTAGATAGTTTAGATACTACAGGTTCAGTCTCTAACGAATTAAAGTTATGGCGAATTTTTATTTCCCAAAATGTGCGGGAAGTTCGTGAATTATTGCCACAAATTCATGAAATACCCAAAGAACATCAAAAACGGCTAAAAGAAGCCAAGCAATTAGGAGAAGTTAACCTAGAAGCTCTAGAACATTATAAAAGACTTTATTTTGAACAGCCTATTCGCTCAGTTTTAGATATAATCAACGACCAGCAAAATTATAAATATATAGTTATCTTGGGTGATCCTGGTTCAGGAAAATCCACTTTATTGCAATACTTAGCGTTAAATTGGGCAGAATCACCACTCAACAATGTCATTTCTCAGCCAATTCCCTTTCTGATTGAATTACGCACTTATATGCGAAATCAGAATGAGGGACATTGTAAGAATTTTTTAGAATTTTTCCATCAAAGTCCTGGTTCAATTTGCCATCTTAATCAACACCAACTGCAAGAACAGCTAAATGCTGGTAATGCTTTAGTCATGTTTGATGGCTTAGATGAAGTCTTCGACCAAGGAAAGCGAGAGGATGTAATTACAGCAATTCATCGTTTTACTAATGAGTATCCCAAGGTGCGGGTGGTTGTGACTTCTCGCGTCATCGGCTACAAACCGCAACGCTTACGAGATGCTGAATTTCGCCACTTCATGCTGCAAGATTTAGAGCCAGAACAAATTCAAGATTTTAATTATCGCTGGCATGAGTTAACCTTCAACGATGCAGTAGAAAAAATCAGAAAGCGGGAACGACTACAAAAAGCAATTGACACATCAGCAGCGATCGCAGAACTAGCAGGCAATCCGCTACTGTTAACAATGATGGCAATTCTCAACCGTAACCAAGAACTGCCTAGAGATAGACCAGAACTTTACAACCAAGCATCACGGGTACTGTTGCATCAATGGGATGTGGAACGCGCTTTAATCGAGGATTCTCGACTAGATCCGAAAACCATTGATTATAAAGATAAGCAAGCAATGTTGCGTCAAGTTGCTTCGCGGATGCAAACCAGCGGCAAAGGTTTGGCAGGTAATTTGATCAGCGCCAGCGATTTAGAAACGATTTTAACTAGCTACCTCAAAAGCATAGAGATTGACAAACCCAGAGAAGTGGCGCGGGTGATGATCAACCAACTGCGGACTCGCAACTTTATTTTGTGTTTTGTGGGTGCAGAGTATTACGCCTTTGTACATCGGACATTTTTAGAATATTTCTGTGCTTGGGAACTTGTCTGGCAATTTAAAGAAACCCAAACTCTACCACTAGAAAATCTCAAAATTGACATCTTTGGCAAACACTGGCGGGATGAGTCCTGGCATGAAGTATTACGCTTAATTGCCGGGATGATTGAACCAAGATTTGTCGGCGAAATTCTAGAATACTTAATGGCTGAAAACGGTGAAAAGGAAAACTTTATCAATCTCTTCTTAGTAGCTAAGTGCCTTGCAGAAGTGAGAAACCGCTTGGTAATTGCATCAACAGCTACTAAATTATTTGAGCAGCTCAAGAATTTGACTCAATACGACCTCTGGTACTATTACGACCCTTACCGAGATCAAGAAGAAACCAAACTAGTTCAAAAAATTCGCACTCAAGCAATTACAGCAGTTGCCAATACTTGGAAAGACCACCCCGAAACTTTAGCTTTTCTCAAACAACGCGCCACCACAGATGAGAATGAGTATGTGCGACGTGCAGCCGTGCAAGAATTGGCGCGGGGATTTAAAGATGATGCCAATACTATAGCCATTCTCAAAGACCGCGCCACCACTGATGAAAAGTGGGATGTGCGGCGTGTAGCAGTTGAAGAATTAGCACGGGGGTTTAAAGATGATGCCAATACTATAGCCATTCTCAAAGACCGCGCGATCGCCGATTCTGATTCAGATGTGCGACGTGCAGCAATTGAAGAATTAGCACGAAACTTCAAAGATGACATCGACACCATAGGGATTCTTAAACAACGTGCTACTGCTGATGAGAATGAGTATGTGCGATGTGCAGCTTTGCAAGAATTAGCGCGTCACTTCAAACATGACGCTGATACCATAGGGATTCTTAAACAACGTGCCACTGCCGATTCTGATTCAGATGTGCGACGTGCAGCAATCGAAGAATTAGCACGAAACTTTAAAGATGACGCCGATACCATAGGCATCCTCAAACAACGTGCAACCACTGATAAAAATGAGTATGTCAGACTTGCGGCAGTGCAAGAATTAGCACGTCACTTCAAAGATGACGCCGACACCAGACAAATTCTCAAACAAGGTGCGATCGCTGATCAAAATGAATATGTCAGACTTGCAGCAGTACAAGAATTAGCGCGTCACTTCAAAGATAACGCCGACACCAGACAAATTCTCAAAGACCGCGCCACAGCTGATGAGAAATGGGATGTGCGACAAGCAGCCGTGCAAGAATTAGCGCGTCACTTCAAAGATGACCCCAGTACTATATACTTTTTGCAACAACGTGCTACTGCTGATGAAAGATGGGATGTGCGACGCGCCGCCATCGAAGAATTAGCACGGAACCTCAAATATGACCCCGGTACTATATACTTCTTGCAACAACGCGCCACTGCTGATGAGAATGAGTATGTGCGACGTGCAGCAGTCGAAGAATTAGCGCGTAACTTCAAAGATGACGCCGATACCATACGTATTCTGAAAGACCGTGCTATTAATGACCAGAGGTGGGATGTGCGACGTGCAGCAGTCGAAGAACTAGCGCGCAACTTTCAAGATGATACCGATACTATACGCATTTTGAAAAACTGTGCGATCGCTGATGAAGATTCAGATGTGCGACGTGCAGCAGTCGAAGAACTAGCACGCAACTTTCAAGATGATGCCGATACCATACGCATCCTGAAAAACCGCGCCACTGCTGATGATAAATGGGATGTGCGACGTGTAGCAGTCGAAGAACTAGCACGGGGTTTTAAAAATGATGCCGATACCATACGCATCCTTAAAGACCGCGCCACTGCTGATGAGTCCGGGAATGTGCGACAAACAGCAGTGCAAGAATTAACGCGTCACTTCAAAGATGACATCGACACCATAAGTATCCTTAAAGACTGCGCCATTGCTGATCAGAGGTGGGATGTACGCCAAGTAGCAGTGCAAGAATTAGCGCGTCACTTCAAAGATGAACCTGAAATTTTTGAATTATTTTACAACTGTGCTGTCAATGACCCATTTAAGCGTAGTGAAGGAATTTTGGGAACAATCGAAACCAACCCCCGGCAAGTAGCAATGGAGATAATTATCAAGCAATATTCTCATCATCCCCAAACTCTACCACTGGTAAATGACAGAGCAGAAAATGACCCAGATCAGCAACTGCGTAAGTTTGCTCAAAGTAAGTTGAAACAGTGGGGAGTGAGGGAGTGAGGGAGTGAGGGAGCAGGGAGCAGGGAGCAGGGAGCAGGGGGTAGGGGCACAACATTATTGTGCCCTCACTAATAATTTATGTGTCGCAAACATTATTTGAATTGGTATTAGAACTGCAACATCTCTCTCAAAGACTCATATCATGTCCGTTTAAATAACCGTCATTGCGACCGAAGGGTAGACGCGGAGCGGCTTCTCGTTCGCGTAGCGTCTCCGACAGGAGAAGAGTAGCAATCCCAAAAACTTTGCGATTGCGTCGTTTCACTTCGTTCCACTCGCAATGATATATTCAAGGTGATTTGCCAAACATCATATCATTCATCTCTCTCAAAGCTTCATTAACGAGTATCAAAGACTCGTTTATCTCCCTCAAAGACTGATTAACGAGTATCAAAGACTCGTTCATCTCCCTCAAAGCTTCATTAACGAGTATCAAAGACTCGTTCATCTCCCTCAAAGCTTCATTAACGAGTATTAAAGACTCGTTCATCTCCCTCAAAGCTTCATTAACGAGTATCAAAGACTCGTTCATCCACCTCAAAGACTGATTAACGAGTATCAAAGACTCGTTCATCTCCCTCAAAGCTTCATTAACGAGTATCAAAGACTCGTTCATCCACCTCAAAGACTCATTTAGGACTTACGCACTGAAGTCTCAAACCCTGATCCCCCCTAACCCCCCTTAAAAAAGGGGGAACGTCTAAAGCCACGCCACTGAGGGAGTCGCTTAACCCGCAAGGGCGCAGGGCTGCCCCTTTTTAAAGGGGTTGGGGGATCTGAGTGCGTAAGTTCTGTCATTAATCTTGCATTAGTCCCAACAACCGCCTCAGAATTCATTCAGAGGCTAATAGCTAAAGTCTTCTTTAGAAGATCGATACCATTTCACGAAAATTTTGATACAGTCATTCACTCCCTCTGCATCCCCAATGCCCCATGCCCAATCCCTAATACCCAATGCCCAATGCCCAGCCCCTTCCTCCTCAGAAATGGCTAAAATCAAAATGTTTACCTATTTACCATTAGGCTGTGGCTACTGTATCTTGTCCCCGCTGCCATCAACTAGTTGATAATAAGGCTATTACTTGTCCTTATTGCCGCACAACTCTTAAAGCTTACGGTCATCCTGGTATTCCCTTGCACCGTGCCACCGGGGATGGATATCTGTGTGATAGTTGCACTTATCATGCTGACGACACTTGCAACTTTCCCCAACGTCCTCATGCCAAAGACTGTACGCTTTATCAAAATCTGGAAGAGAGCAAATTAGAGTTGCAACAGCAGGCTTATACTAAAAGCTTTGGTGTAACTGTAAAAACCTGGATAAAGCGCAATCAAGGGTTACTTTTGTTACTGGGTTTATTATTAATCTGTTTGCTGATTGCACTGTCAACATCATAGGAGGGCATTGGGGATTGGGGATTGGGCATTGGGCATTGGGCATTGGGGATTGGGGATTGGGGATTGGGGATTGGGGATTGGGCATTGAGGGACAAGGGGAGAAATTATTACTCAGAACTCACCACTCACCACTCAGCACTCAATACTCAGCACTCTTTCAAGTGGGGTTTAAACTGCATTCGCTGCCTGAATAACTAAGGGTGCTGGTTCTTCCTCAAACACGGTTAAGTCGAACCAAAAAGTAGTGCCCACCCCAACTTCGCTCACTAAGTGGACTTTAGCGCGATGCCTTTCCATGATATTTCTCACAATTGATAGGCCTAAACCTGTGCCTTCTAGGGTGTGAACGCGATTTTCTACGCGGAAGAATCGGTCAAAAATTGCTTGTTGGTCTTCTGAGGCAATACCAATGCCAGTATCAGAAATTTCTACGCGCACCGGAGGCGACTGATAATGAGAGTTATGCTTGCGGTCGAGTTGATAGGCGCGGATTGCTACTTTACCACCAGCTTTAGTAAATTTGAGAGCATTACCAACCAAATTAGCTAATACTTGTAGCAATAAATCATAGTTACCCAATACTAGCGGTAATTGGGGGGCAACTTCTTGAATTAGTTCAATGCCTTTATCCTTGGCATTAAGTTGGTAAGTACGTAGGGTTTGCTCGATCGCTTGCGCTAAATCTAGCCCATCAAAGTTGTAGTTGCGGCCAGATTCTAGTTTGGATAAATCCAAAACATCATTAACTAAGCGTGTCAGGCGATCGGTTTCATGATTAACAGTTTGTAAAAAATCCTGGCGTTGTTCTACACTCAAGTCTTCGCCGTAATCGTGCAAAGTTTCAATAAAAGATTTGATGTTAAATAAGGGCGTTCGCAGTTCGTGAGAAACGTTGCTGATAAATTGGCTTTTGGCTTCGTTAAGTTCGACCTCGCGGGTAATATCTTGCACAGTGATGGCAATACCTTTGATGCTTTCTCGTTGTTGATTGAGAACTGTAGTTAAGAGAATGCGGATAGTGCGTTTAGTAGGTTGGTTCAAAGCAATCCGAAATTCGGCACTTTCGCATTCACCTGCGGCCATTTCGTATAAAGTACGGGTGACTTCCATTTGCACGGCTGGCGGCAAGTGATACAAAACATTGCTACCGACAACATTCTCATTTTCCCAAGCAAAAATTCGCTGTGCTGTGGGGTTGACTAAAATTACCTGCATATTGTTGTCAATCAGCACAGCACCATCGGCGATCGTCGAAACCAATGTTTCTAGTTTGGCTTTTTCTGCTGTTAGTTCCTCAATATTTTGCTCTTCATAGGTTTCCAGGCGCTCTGCCATGTCATTAAAGCTTAAAATTAACTCTCCTAGTTCGCCTCCTAGTGGCAAGTCAATTCGCTGTTTGAAATTCCCGGCAGCAATTTGTTTCACCCCCACCAGTAGTTCTTTAATCGGCTTGGTGATGGTTAAAGCGTTAATGACTCCCGCCAAAATTACCATTACCCAAATTGTGATAAAAACTGCAATGGTGACATCGCGGGTGAAATTGGTGGATATAACAGCAGTTTGGTTAGGGTTAATGCCAATTGCCAAGACACCCAAATATTTTTTATTGACGATTAGGGGCACAAACACATCTGTGACAGCTCCATCTGGAGTCATGTGTTGCCGCACCATTGGCTTGTCGCCATCACCAGGGTAATCTTCCGGCAGTTGTATCCGCCGTTCAATTGTTAGGGAGTTTTTAACCTCTGTTTCCCAGAAAGGAATTCCAAAAAAGATTTTGCCAGTTTCGTCAGCATAGAGCATATAACGCACACTAGAGGTGCTGCTGTAGAAGCGTTGGGAAAATTGGGCAACTTCAGTGAGATTGTGGTCGGCAATTAGCGGGGTAACATTGGCAGCCAACAGCAGCCCAAGGTCACGACCAAAGCGGGTGTCATTCATCCGGGCATCCTGCTGAATCGTATTCACGGCCCAGAAGGTTAAACCGCTCATCACTAAAGAAACTACCAACGTGGCAACAGCCAACAGCTTGGTCTGGAGGGTGAAATCTGACCACCAATTTGCGATCGTTTCTCGAATTGTTTTCAAAAGAGCCAGCATCTTAAATAAAAGTTGTTAGTAGTTTTATTAATAAACCCCAACAACTAAAAAATTAACAGTTAATTTGACAATCATGTTGGAGAGGGGCAGCGGGGAAGGGGACAGGGGGCAGGGGGACAAGGGGACGAGGGGACACGGGGACACGGGGACAAGGGGACAAGGAGAATAATTAATGACTGTTGCCTATTCCTTATTCCCTATTCCCTATTGCCTGTTACTCAGCACTCACGACTCAGCCCTCAGCACTCTATGACCTATATCTCTACGGTAATACATCTGCTCGAAGTGGATAGATTTGATGCCAGCGTAGGCTTGGGCGATCGCTTGCTCAAAATTTTCTCCTATTCCTGTGACATTTAACACTCGACCACCATCAGTTACTACTTTTTGCTGCTCATTTAACTTTGTGCCTGCATGAAATACAGTTACTCCCGCAGTTGTTGCTTGCTCAGTTCCGCTAATTACTTTGCCTTTCTCATATACTCCAGGATAACCCCCAGCAGCGGCGACGACGGTGGCGGCTGCTCCCTGTTTCCAAACAATCGGCGGCATTTCCCCTAAGCGTTGCTCTACACAGGCTAGGATCAACTCTTCTAGAGGTGTTTCTAATAATGGCAGAATCACCTGTGTTTCGGGATCGCCAAACCGACAGTTAAATTCCAAAACTTTAAAATTGCCGTCTGGTGTAATCATCAATCCGGCGTAAAGTACACCTCGATAATCGATGCCCTTGGATCTTAAGGTGGCGATCGCTCTTTCTAAGACTTCTTGTTGAATTCTTACCATCAACTCTGGTGTGGCAATGGGTGCTGGGGCATAAGCTCCCATCCCGCCAGTATTCTCCCCTGTATCACCTTCACCAATCCGCTTATGATCCTGAGCTGGTAGCAAAGGACGAATTGTTAAGCCATCAGTTAAGGCTAAAACCGAAACTTCTTGCCCAATCAAACATTCTTCAATCACCACAAATTCGCCAGCACTGCCAAACTGCCCTTGGAACATCACATCAATGGCACTGTGTGCCTGTTCTACTGTTTCAGCAACAGTGACACCTTTACCAGCCGCCAAGCCATCTGCTTTGACAACAATTGGTGCGCCTTGGGCTTTTACATAAGATTTGGCTGCTGCTGCTTCGGTAAAAACTGCTGACTTAGCTGTGGGAATCCCCGCTTCTTGCATCAGGGCTTTAGCCCAAGCCTTACTCGCCTCAATTTGCGCCCCAGATCGCACAGGGCCAAATACCATCAGTCCTTGTGACTGGAGATAATCTGTAATACCCTTTGCCAGGGGTACTTCTGGCCCAACTACCACCAGAGAGATGCCGTTTTCCAAGGCAAATTGGCTGATTCCTTTAAAGTCATCTACTGCTAAAGGCAAGTTTTGGCAACGTTCCATAATTGCCGTACCGCCATTTCCAGGTACGCAAATCACTTGTTCAATTTGCTTGGATTGCAGTAATTTCCACGCCAGAGCGTGTTCGCGCCCCCCATTCCCTACAACTAAAACTTTCACTATTTCCTCTTACGTTCCTTGCGAAACGAGAACGCCCTGTGGTTACTCGCGGATCAATTTTTTCACCAATTCTTGTGCTTATGCAAGTCTTTTTATTAAATATGCGATCGCTATTCCCAAGTATTCACCTACTATGCTTTAGGAATGCTTGCACAAACAAGGCACTCCTAATGAAAAAGTTTCACCGCCAAGTATGAAAATGGGCATAGGGCATGGGGCATTGAAATATCTACATTGATGGTCGAAGTTTTATTTTCAAGCTACAGAGCAGAAGGAAAGAGGATTAGCGAGTTTAGAAAATCAAGAAAAACAGAGGAAGACCCATCAAAATCTCTGCCCTAAATTTCAGCAAGAGCGTTGCTTTATCTCTGCGTGAGCCTAAACGATAAGCCTTCTTCTAAACGGCAGGGGCGGCAGATATAATCATCAACACTAACAGCGCCAAAATCAGCATGGAAATTTTGACGATAACGTAAGTACTAGGATCAGGAGCTACAATATTGGGCAACATTTTCTACCTCCACTTGTAGGAATCTGAGAAACATCTGAGGCTTTCAATAAGCGATAAAACCAGAGGTTGCTTTATTCTGCCTTTTTTTGCTTGTATATTTATTGTCTCTCAATCATAGATACATGAGGTAATAAGTAAAGTTTAAGTAATATTTTTTATCTTGCTGAAACTATCAAAGTTACCTCAGCAGCAATCACTTGCTTTTAGAATGACTCAACCTAGTTGATGTCTATTAAGTTTTCAAAAAATAAGTTTCAAAAAATTAACCATCTGTGGGTGAGCCTATAATTCACCCACGGTTATTTATCCAAAATTGATAACTTCGGTCTTCAAATTTTTACAACACTTGCTTCAAGAAATTTACTAATGCTTCAAGGTTTGGTGTGTCAAGTAAATCTAATACTTCTGCTGCTTGTTCAGAAGGTATATAGTCATCGGGCACGCCGATGATTGAAGTTCCTAAATTTTGGGCTAGCTGATACCAAAAAGCCAATTTTGAATCAGCATCCATTGCGGCATACTCTTGGGTAGAAATAGTCTTTTCACCTACTTCATCTTGACTTAGCAACTGTCGCAACGCTAATAGCTGTTCTGCTTGGGGTAATTTCTGAATTTCTCCAACCAAATTGGCATTACCTTCATTTGGGGTATCATTGAGAGTAATTGCAGGAACTTCGTCAGAAACTTCAGTATAAAGTAATGCCAACACTGTCAGGCGATCGTCTACATTTAAATTTTGGAATTTTGATACAGCTTGTTCTAAAAAATTGGTATTTGTAGTAGTCATAAAAACCCTCGATAAATTAGTTAAATTCTTGTGGTAATAGCTGTAGTTTGGTATTTGTTATGGAAAAAAGTAAATTAATCTCCAAAGTAAAAAAATTGAGTTGTTCTGCTTGTGTCTCTATTCAGGTTATATAGTTAAGTCTGAGATAGGGCACTACAAAAAGATAGAATATTTACGCAAAATCGATAGATAGAAACCAGTCAAAAGGCAGAGAAATCATCGGCACGACAAAGCATGGCAATACTTATTGCCCTATCCGCAGTCCTTAGTTCCTATTTACTAACTAAACGTGAGTTCGATGAACCTCTCCCACACCGCGCTGCCTCACCACGCGGCTGTCTCCCTGTTGTAGTAACTGGCGTGACACGGAGAAATGGAGTTTGAGAGGTTTTTTGTGTAAGTCTTATCTCGAACAAGTCTGCGTAGATTAGGATTTACGCACAAAGATTCCTTGGGAAAATTGGGTGTAAAGTTTACTAATAACGCTGCCACTCATACATTAATCGTCCATGACGATCGCGCACAAGTGCCCATTCTCCATGACGATATGGTTAACGATAGCGTCTCGTCTATAATAATGTCGTCGAGTCCGCTGGCGTTGATAATAATATTGTCGAGTCCGTTGCCGTTTTGGTATTACCTCCGGTAAAGTGCGGGGCAGAAGCCTGTTATAGCTAAAGTGGAATGTTAATCGCAAACTCTGCTCCTTCTCCCACTGTTGAACTCACATTAATAGTTCCACCGTGTTTTTCCACAACAATTTGACGAGCGATCGCTAACCCCAACCCTGTACCTTTGCCAACAGTTTTAGTAGTAAACAGATGGTCAAAAATACGTTGCTTAACTTCTTCAGTCATACCCATTCCGTTATCTTTGATACTTATTACTACTTGCTTTGTGTCCTCACTCATTGAGGTTTTGACTGTAATGCGATTGGGTCTGGCTTGAATTTCTTCTATGCTGCGTCCTATGTTTGACTCTTCCAAGGCATCAATAGCATTGGCAAGCAGGTTCATAAATACCTGATTGAGTTGCCCAGGAAAACACTGAACTTGTGGTATGTTTCCGTAGTCTTTAACTACTTCAATTGCCGAACAATTTTCATTGGCTTTGAGGCGGTGTTTGAGGATAAGGATGGTGCTGTCAATGCCATCATGGATGTTAAAGGCTACTTTATCTTCCGTATCTGCCCTAGAGAAGGTACGCAAACTGTTTGATATACTGCGAATGCGTTGCACTCCTTGTTTCATGGAAGAAAGCAATTTAGGTAAATCTGAACGTATATAATCTAGGTCGATAGTTTCGATTTCATCTTCAATTTCTGTGCCTGGGTTGGGGAATTTTTCTTGATATAAATCAACCACACCAAACACATCTTTTACATAGTTTAAAGCTGGTTCGATATTACCAGCAATAAATCCAATGGGGTTGTTAATTTCGTGTGCCACACCTGCAATTAAGTTCCCCAAGGCTGACATTTTTTCGCTTTGTACTAGTTGCAGTTGTGCTTGTTTGAGGTCTTCTAATGATTTTTCTAGTTGTTGAGTATAATTTTGTGCTTTTTGGTAGAGACGAGCATTTTCTAAAGATATTGCTGCTTGGGAAACTAACAGATTAAGTAGTTCCACCCTATCAGTTGTAAACGCTCCTACTGTTAGGTGATTTTCTAAATACAGGATGCCAATCAGTTTACCTTGGTTGAGGATGGGGCTGCACAGAATACTTTTTGGCTGTTTTTGGAGAATATAAGGGTCAGTAGCAAATTTGATATCAACGCTGGCATCAGTAATTACAGCAGGTGACAGAGTTCGCTTAACTGTATTAATTAAGGTTTGGGGAATTTCTTGGCTGGCATTTACCGGAACGGATGGAAGGATAGAAACTAGGTTGCCTGGGGGTTCAAGTTGGGTGTTCGCCCCAGGCGTGCTAAAAGCAATTGCCTCAACCACTAAACTATCATCTTTGACCAGTAAGAATACACACTTAGAAGCCCCAGCATTTTCAATCACAATTTGCAGCAAGGTAGAAAGCAACTTCTCTAGTTCAATTTCACGAGAAAGTGTCTGGGAGGCTGTGAGAATGGTGGCTAAATCCAGCACAGTTGAAATACTACTGCTGTGTGAGGTTGCGGATGTACTATTGAAGGAAAGGATCGTTTCACCGGTTTTGAATTGGGTTTGTTGCTGTTGCAGGATGGGGGCAAGCAGTCGGGGATAGCATTGTTCTAAGTCGTTTACTTTGGCTTTGGCTCCCCAACGGCTATAGGCGTAGTAGGCGTTGAGCAGATAGTCTTGAGCAATCTTTTCTTTACCCCATGCTAGGTAGAATTTGGCGGCAAGTTCGTTGGCAAGGGCTTCTTCGTTGAGGTATTCATTTTCTTGGGCAAGGGCGATCGCGCGATCGTAATGCTCGATTGCTTCTGCTTTGTTGCCCAATACCCGATGTCGTTCTGCCTCGACTAAATACCACTTATCCAGGTAATTCATTGGAGCATTGTGCGCCCAGTGGTGCAATTTCGCCTGATTCTCAGCAACACGCTGAAGTAGAGTTTCTTGCTCAACACAACTGTCACAATAGCTAGCAAGAGCAGCCAGCGAGTCATAGAAATAAAGTACAGGTTCGCCAACAGTGCCAGCGCCTGCCATGAAATATTGTTTTGTCTGGGCTGCGTTTTCCAAAGCTTGAGCAACATCTCCCAGTAAGAAGCACAGGGTAAATTTATGCAGGTAAAAGAAATACAGCCCAAATTGGTCATTAGAGCCTAACAGCCGGGACAGTAATTCCTCCTCTTGCATGGCTTCGCCTGAGAGAACACAGGGATGGGCTGTGTTGCCAACTAAATTTAATATGGTTTGCCAGTAAATGTGGCAATAGTTCAACGAAGTGATTTCCTTGAGGCTGAACAGCGCACAAGCGTAAGCCCGGACTTTTGGCTCTAAGGTGATTAGTGGTTGACTGCTCCAATAGGAATTGAGGCAAAATCCGTGAGCATTATATCCTGCAAACCCCAGGTTTCCCACTTCTAGAGCAGCATGATAGCCTTCTTTGAAAACAGACAGCGTTTCTCGAATATGGGATTTACCATGAATAATGAACAATCCGAGTGCTGAAAACGTATTCGGTTTATCGTCTCTGACGTCAAATTTTGAGACAATGTTTAGGGCTAGCTGCCCAAACTGATAAGCCCTATGGATATCTTGTAAAATCATCACCAAGACAATCCCGTAACAAGCATAGCTAAAGGCTGAAAGGGGAGTATTTCCCGACACAATTGACAATTTGACTTGTAAGCCAACAATCAACGGGAATAATGGAGAGCCTGATACAAAAGACGCTACGATGACACTGGATGAGATTTGCATAATTGCCAGTTGCTCTGCATCTGTCATCACAGGCAGGTGAATTAAATCTTCGATATTTCTAGCAGCAATTAATTGGGAAATTTCTTGAATAGTGTATTGAATATCATCTGGAGTTGGATTTTCTGGAAAGATTACGCCAAATAGTTTGAGAATGTGTCGCGCTGTTGAGATTGCCTCTGGCAAGTTGTTATGCGATACCTGCGCTTCAATTTTAGTTTTATAAACTTTGACTCGATCGAGGCGTGTTTTAGCGCAGTGAATGACAGTCTCAATCGCCTGTTCCATCTGCTCAAACTCACCGCTCAGATATGCAACTTCTGCGGCTGTCTCATGCAGTGCCAATGCCAAGTCATACTGAGTCTGCCAACAGTCTGCCTTGAGCAAGCCAATACCCACGTTGGTAAACTCAAGCGCTGCGGCGTAAGCAGTCGATGTCCTCGCTTTCCGTCCCGCGTTGAGATTGAACTCGGCTAAATCAGCTCGCTCCTGAGGTTGGGTGAGCAACTGTCTGCCTAAATTCAAATGCCCGATAATATCGAATAATTTCTCTTCCTGTTCTGTGTCAGAAGTTGCGTGCAGCAGTAGTTGTCCGATTTTGAGGTGAGTGGCTTGCTTGTGGTCATCACAAATCAGGGAATAGGCGGCTTGTTGGACGCGATCGTGCAAAAACCGATACTTAGCTCGCTGATTCTCTACCGTTGGTAGTTGAGTTTCTTGATGAGTATCTCCCTGGTAAAACTTATAAACTTCGCTTACAGGCAGAATTAATCCTTCCTGTAAGGCTCTCCACAAATCGGCGGCGGTTTCTGTTTGGGATTTCTCGCGGACAATTGCCAGCGTTGCTAAATCAAAAGAGTTGCCAATACAGGCAGCTAGCTTCAGTACTTCCTGAGTGTTTTGAGGCAGTTTTTGCAACTGCAACCCCATGAACTCCACTACATCATCAGTCAGTGCCAGTGCTTTTACCTTAGCAAGATCGCACTGCCAATGACGCACCTCAAAATCAAACGCAATCAGTCCATCTTCGTGTAGCGATTTGAGAAATTGTGTGGCAAAGAAGGGATTACCTTTCGTTTTTTGATACGCTAACTCGGTTAACGGACGCGCAAAAGAAGTCGAGCAACTGAGTGTATCCGCAACTAAGTGGTTGAGATTCGCTTGCTGTAGGGGAGCCAGGGTAATTGTATTGACGATCGCGCCTGTTTTTTCGATCTCAGCCAGCGTTAGCATCAAGGGATGTGCCGGGTTCACCTCATTGTCTCGATACGCTCCAATTACCAGTAGATGTCCTGCATCCGTCATTAGCAGTTGCAGCAACTTGAGTGATGCTGAGTCCGCCCATTGCAGATCGTCCAAAAACAGCACTAGCGGATGCTCCACTCTGGTAAACACCTGGGCAAACTTCTGGAACACCAAATTGAAGCGATTCTGAGCCGCACTACCAGAAAGTTCCGGTACAGTCGGCACATGTCCGATGATGCGCTCTAGTTCTGGAATCACCTCAATCAGAACTTGAGCGTTTTCCCCGACGGCATCGAGAATCTTCGTCCTCCACTGCTCCAGTTGAATATCACTTTCACTGAGCAGTTGTCCGATTAAATCCCGGAATGCCTGTACAAAAGCGGCTAATGGAATGTTGCGCCCAAACTGGTCATACTTGCCTTTGATAAAGTAGCCATGCTGACGCACAATCGGCTTATGTACCTCTTTGACGACAGCCGTTTTGCCAATGCCCGAAAATCCGGCAACCAGCAGCATTTCCGTCTTACCATTGCTGACGCGCTCGAATGCTTGCAGCAAGGTTTTGACTTCAGCTTCCCGTCCATAGAGCTTTTCGGGGATGAGAAAGCGATCGCAAATGTCCCGTTGTCCCAGAGCAAACGACTCAATCTGACCCGTTTCCTGCCACTGCAACAAGCAAATTTCCAAGTCATGCCTTAATCCCAATGCACTCTGATAGCGGTCTTCGGCATTCTTCGCCATCAGCTTTGCCACTATCTCTGATAGCACTTGAGGCACCGCAGGATTCACTTGATATACAGGCACTGCCTGCTTTGCTAGATGACAGTGGATGAGTTCCATCGCATCGCTGGACTGGAACGGTAACTGCCCAGTCAGCAGTTCGTAGAAGGTGACACCAAGAGAGTAGAAATCGCTGCGATAGTCGATGCCTCGATTCATCCGTCCGGTTTGTTCGGGCGACAGGTAAGCGAGCGTTCCTTCCAGCACATTCGGGTTCTGAATCGCTTGCGTCTCTTTTGGCAGCAACGACGCAATGCTAAAATCAATCAACTTCACTTGCTGGCTGGTGGGATCGATCAAAATATTGGCAGGTTTGAGATCCTTATGAATGACGCTTCCGCGATGGAGTTCGTCGAGGATTGTCGCTATTTGTATCGCGATCGCTAGAAAGTCGGTAAGTGGAATTTGAGATTTTAGAGTTTGAAGTTTAGCTTGGGATTCCCCCTCATCTGGTATATCTTCCGTGCTTTGCTGCTCCCTGGCGTAAGCAGTCAAAGAAATACCACCAAAGTCTTCCATGACTAGGGCATAGCCATTGTGGTACCTTTTCAGGCTATAGGGTCGGACAATGCCAGGGATGTCCAGGTTTTTGGCGATCGTGTACTGATTGCGGAACTGAACAATTTCACTAAAGCTAGGGTATTCGTTCTGCATGACCTTTATAACTACAGGTATTTGGTCGCTTGCACGAATGCCTTTGTATACCAAGGTTCTTGTACTTGCGTAAATTTGCTCGCTAATGATATAATCGGAAACTTTCAGCATGGCATTAACCTTCTTTAGCCTACCCATGTTTTATAACTTGCGTTCATGAGTTAGCATTCCCACGACTTGTGGTGGTTGTACCGTAGGGGTTATTAGTTTTTATTTTTCTTATTATTCATTTTCTATTTGGTTCTTCCTTCAAGTAATTGCTTATACTGTCACACCCTCTAACTCTTCATCCGTTAATTCATACAATTGGCGTAATTTATCTAACTTCTCTTGATCGGTTTGCCAGAAACCCCGCCCGTGCGCTTCCAACATTCTGCCTACAATATTGCGAAAAGCTTCTGGATTCGCCTTGCGTAATTTCTCCGCCATTTCTGTATCTAAGGCATAAGTATCTGCTGCTTGGTCGTATACCCAATCATCAGTAAAATCAGCAGTACCACCCCAACCAATTAACGCTGTCATCCGTTGGGATATTTCAAACGCACCACCAGAACCTTGATTAGCCATTGCTTGGGCCCATTTGGGATTTACCAACTTTGTGCGGTATTCCATCCGCAGTAAATCATCTAAGTTGCGGGGTGTGGTGTCTTTCGAGAAACTTTCTACAAAACTGGTTGTTACCTTTTTACCGCGTTGCTTTTCTGCGGCCTTCTTCAAACCACCAGTATTAGCGTAATATTCCTGAATATCGGTTAAACCATATTCTACCGAATCGATTTCTTGAACAATGCGATCGCTTGTTTTCAACAAAGTATTTAACACTTCTGGTCTAGCTTGGCCTTTATCTTGTCTCCCATAACTAAACACATTGCGGCTTTGCCAGGTATTACCTAACTCCTCGCCAGATTCCCAGTTACCATCAACAACTTGGTCATTCACCAAAGAACCAAAATCTCCCGCAGGATTAGAAAACAATCTCGCTGATACATTCTCCACACCTTGCGCCTTTAAAGCTAAAGCGTGTTTTCTAATAAAATTTTGGTCTTCCGGTTCCTTAGCATCAGCAGCCCGTTGAAACAAATCATCCAACAATTCGATGATATTCACAAAACTATCTCGGAAAATTCCCGATAGATTTCCTAACACATCAATTCGGGGATGTCCCAGCGAGGCCAAAGGTTTTAATTCATAACGCACAATTCTTCCTGTTCCTTCCTTCACAGGTTCAGCACCGACTAACTCCAACAAAATACCCAACGATTCACCCTTAGTTTTAATCGCATCCAATCCCCATAACATCACCGCCACAGTTTCCGGGTATTTCCCATGTTCTTGTAAATGCTGGGCAATAATTTTTTGAGCGATTTCTCGTCCTCGTTCATAAGCCGCAGGAGAAGGCATTCTGTAGGGATCTAAAGCATGAATATTCCTACCAGTAGGTAACACACCAGGCCCATCCCGTAACAAATCACCACCAGGCGCAGGCGGAATATATTCCCCATTCAAACCCCTTAATAGATTTGTTAACTCATCCGTAGATTGCATCAACAAATCTCTTATTTCTTCTCCTTCACGTCCTTCACGCCTCTGCGGTTCGTTTCCAAAATAAGCCTCCAAATACCCCGCCAACCTCTCTTCATCTGGTTCTTCCCCCAAAGTATGCAACCCAGAAGAAAACAACCGACTTTCTAAAACCTGCAAATACTCATACAACTTCACCAAATAATCATCAAAAGCATGGGCACTAAACATCCGCACATTTTCATAACTAAAAGGAATCCCCAACTTCTTAGCATCCGCCAACGGACAATCTGCATCCAAACCAGTATCTACAATCTTTTTACAAATAGCTTCCTTCAGTGCATAATTCTTTTTCGGGTCTTCCCGATACTCAGCAATTAAATCTCGCAACGCTACCAATTCCTTATACAAACCAGCACGACCATAAGGCGGTACATTATGTGAAATTAACACCCCATAACCGCGACGCTTCGCCAAAATCGACTCCGAAGGATTATTCGCCGCATATATATATAGATTAGGCAAATCTCCCAACAAAATATCCGACCAAGAATAACCCGTATTACCCAAAGGCGAACCAGGTAACCATTCCACTGTACCGTGCATTCCAAAATGAACCACAGCATCAGCTTCAAATTCATTTTGCAACCATTTATAAAAAGCAGCGTATTGAGGATGAGGAGTTAAATCTCGTTCAAACATTAACCGCATCGGGTCGCCTTGTAAACCCAAAGGTGGCTGCACACCTATCCAGACATTTCCTAACTGCACACCACCAATTTGAAATTCATCACCATAGGTTTTAATCCCAGTCCCCGTGAGAGATTTCCATTGTTTTTCAACGCGAGATGTTTGCAGATATCCCAACCATTTTTCTAAATCCCGGACATTGACAGTATTAACCGCTGATGAATCCCGATTAATGCCTTGCTTCATCTGTGTTAATCTGTGTTCATCTGTGGTTCCGATCTCCTCATCCGCCTCCTTCACCCAGCGAATCAACTCTTCCCCATCATCAGGCAAATCCCCAACGGTGTAACCTTGGTCTTTGAGTGCGTGAAGCAACTTCAAGAGACTACGCGGCACATTTAATAATGCAGCTGTACCCACAGCACCGTAACCAGGGGGGAAGCCATACATAATAATTGCTATTTTGCGTTCAGATGCAGGTTTTTGCCGCAAAGCTACCCAGCTTTTCACCCTGCCAATCAAGCGCTGCACTCGTTCGGGAACCAAATAAATATCTTCTCCCACCAAACCACCAAGGGGAACAGTATCAATTGCCCCATCCAGTTCTGGTAAAGCGTACAACACCACACTTTGCAAGCCGCCGATACCCTGGCGTGTCCAAGAGTGAATATCTTGTATTAGCAGTGGTGCAGCAACGAAGTAAGGTACATTTTTGGCAGTGAGGATGCGTTTTGCTACTTCTACCTGACGTCCTGCTTCCATTGAACCAGCAGGGCCACCCACTAAAGGAAAACCAATTGTGGAAACAACAGCATCCACCTTCACGGCTTCTTGGGAAAGTGAGGGAGTTTCGATATTACCAACTTGTCTTTGCTGAAGTTCGTAGTCGGTTGTCATCCAATCTCTGACAGCTACGTGTCCTTCCACACCGTTGATGAAAATCGGTAAAGGAATTAACCCAGCTGCTTCAAAACGGCGAATTAGTTGGGGAATATATTGTTGTTTGGTAATAACGTGTTTGCGATACAGCAGAATTCCCACAACTGGATGAGTGACTGACGCGGAGATTGAGAGACGGGGTGACGCGGAGAAATTTCCATTTACATTCCCCTTGTCCCCGTGTCCCCTTGTCCCCGTGTCCTCTTGATTCCCCTTGTCCCCGTGTCCCCTTGTCCCCGCGTCCTTCCTCTGCTGATACCATTCCAAATACTCGCGGGGTGATTCAAAAAATCCTTGATAGTCTGGATGCAATAGCCCCATGTTGGGAGTCTCAACAGGTGCGGGGATATCGCCAACTTTTAGCCCCAAATATTTTTCCGCCAGTGTCCAGAATAATGAGGCGACGTTTTCTGGCCCGCCAGCATTCCAGTAACCATAGATAATTAACCAGTTGCGTAAGTCTTGGACTTTTTGCACTGGTATATATTTCAGTAGTTTCGGCCCTACCTTTAAAAAGCTAATATAACCAGCGAGTTTGTCTTCTTCTCTTCCATTACTAAATTTATCAAGAATGAATTTAACTGGCTTTGGCATACCTTTGGGTTTATCGCCAATGGCAAAGTCACCCAGCTTCGTTAAACTCATCAATTCCAAAGCTGACTCGAACACCAGACGGATGGGAATTTGCGTCAGGCGATCGCGCAACCATAAAACTTGGTCATAATCAAATAGCAAGCTGCCAAAAAATACATCAGCGTCTTGTAGTGCTGCTTCTACTTCCTGGCGCTTGGTGGTAATATCGCGATCGCTAAACACCCGAATGTCCAACTCAGAACAGCGAGAGTTAGCCACAAAAGCTGCTTTTCTATATAAGTCAGCGTTAAACGATTCAAACCCAGCAATCAAGACGATGCGTTTCATGCCCGTAAGCTACGAAATATTTCTTTACTTCGATCTTAAACAAGCTTTCCGGCTGATTGTGGAATATCTATCTACAGTGATGATTAATTTCTTTTTGGCAAACTGCTCAAAATATTCAAAGATATCCATAACATTGACAGTGTTTCGGGGTAGTAGGGAAATCAGTGCCTCCAAACAGTCAAGCTGGGAAAATTAACTTTAATTTCATCACTGCCCTCATTCATAATCTTCTGTTGCTAAAATTTTACCCATGTCGTCTGTATTGCCAGGACTTACGTATAAAAAGGAAAAATCAAAGGTTTGGGTGGGTAGAGTATTAAGGTATACGAGTGTGTAAGTGTTCAACAGCATTACATCTCCATACCCTTACATCCTGCCTTAACGAATAATATTTTTGCGTCAGCCCTAACAGGTTTACGTGGTTGCCAAGAAATTATCACATTAAACGATGTTTTCGAGTTTAAAATCAAACTATGTGGATTTGTCACAGGTGTCTATTTTGATGAAGAGTAATCTAAAAACCGAATAATTTGTTTGATTGATAATTAATATATAGACAAATAGAAATAAATCTCTATTGTTAAGGCTCTTAATTTAAAAGATAGAAGTTAAAAAGTTTTGTTATAATTAATAGACTTTATGTTTAAGTTATTTATTTATACTTATTTTATAATTTATCTTAGAGCCAAATAGCGAGCTTTGTGTTATAAAGCTTTGCTAGTGATGGCATTTTTTCGGTTCAGAATAGAGGTAAGTAGATGTATAGCAATTTAACTAGATATAAAAGCTAATAAATTGTTAGAATAGAAACTTTATTTTTCTGTTTTTGAAATGATAAAAGTGAGCTAGAAAAACTTGCCGAAAATTTAATCTATTATGAAAATAAGCGGAGGCTAAAAAAATGAAATTTGGAATTGATATTGGGCATAATTGCCCTCCAGACACTGGAGCTAGAGGAATCAAATTCGAGGATAACTTAACTTTAGACGTAGGAAATAGAGTTATTACAAAGCTAAAAGCTTTAGGGCACGAAGTCATACCATGTAAACCAGATAGAGCTAGTAAAGTCGGCGAATCACTTGCTAAAAGATGTGATAAAGCTAATGCCAACAAAGTTGATGTATTTGTTTCTATTCATTTTAATAGCTTTAACCGACAAGCAAATGGCACAGAAGTATTTGCTGGTAGCGACACCAGCAGGAAAATTGCTAAACCTGTGTTAGATGAAATCGTTAAATTAGGATTTTTTAATCGTGGTGTTAAGAGTGGTTCCCACTTATTTGTCCTAAGAAATACAAATATGCCTGCGATTCTTGTAGAAAGTTGCTTCCTAGATTCGCAAAAAGATATGAGTCTTTATAACCCGGAAGCGATCGCCAATGCAATTGTTAAAGGCTTAACAGGTAAATTACCAACTGTTCCTGTAAACCCAGTACCAGATGAAGAGCATAATATAGATACCACTATTCTCAGGCTGCAAAAAGCCTTGAATCGGTTGAAAATAACTGATAAAAATGGTAAGCCTTTAGTAGAAGATAACCTAGCAGGCAATGCCACCACCTCTGCGGTAGCAAAGTTTCAAGAAATTGCTGGGGTTCCAGAAACTGGAACTGCTGACAAAGCTACATGGGATGCAATTAATCTCATTTTAGCCAAACGAATCATTCGACCAAATCACGCTGGTGGCCCAGTAATTCGGTACTTACAATACCGTTTAGGTGTTGAAGTCGATGGTGTCTATGGGCCACAGACAGAGTTGATAGTAAAAAACTTTCAAAAGCAAGCTGGTTTAGTTGCCGATGGAATTATTGGCCCTGCTTCCTGGCAGAAATTAATTGGTTAGTTATGGGCTATTAATAACTAGTACAGAGTCTGTTACGGTAAATTTTGTAATTGCCAATCATGCAAAAAACTAAATAAGCTTGATTGGCAATTTTATTATTTTAGTCTCATAGCGTGCTAATCACTAGACACCTTGCACAAATAGAGTAAGAAAAAAAGCAGTTTTACTGTTTGAGATTTCTCAAACTTCTGCAAGAAGTCTATGAATTTACGATTAGGAGAAAAATATGGCTTTTAATGTCAATATTCTCAAATTACCAGTAATCAAAATTGGTTCCGAGGGGCCGATTGTTCGTGCTTGGCAAAGCTTTTTGAAAGGTGTCGAATTTCCCATTGATGTTGTTGATGGGGACTTTGGTAAACAGACTGATCAAGCAACCCGCAGCTATCAACAAAGAAATGGCTTAACTGCTGATGGTATAGTTGGTAATGCGACTTATGCCAAAGCTTTGAATCAAGGTTTAATTTTTAGACTTCCTAATCTCTCTGCTAATACATTGCTAAGTTACCTTGGTTTTGGGGAAGCAGAGGTTAAGGATTTGCAAGCATCACTAAATAAAAGCGCACAACTAAGTCCTCCTTTAAAAGTAGATGGAGACTTTGGTTATACAAGTAGTAAAGGTTTAGCCGAAGCTTATAAAAAAAGGGATGTACGTCTGCGTAGCGAATTGCAAGAGGCGTTGAGTAATGCGACTAAGCAGAAACTAGGAGAAGATTTAACGTCAGCATTGGATATTCTAAATGGTTATGCAAAAATCCAGAGATTTCGCCTTAGTGGCCCCCATTGGGTTGATAGTTTTCCTACAAGTAGGTCGATTGCTGACTTAGCTTCACCATTTCGTCAATGTGTAGAATCCTTTCAAAAAGCGCTAATTGATGCCGGATGCCAAGTCATTGTGACTGCTACCCATCGTCCGAAAGAACGTGCTTATCTGATGCACTACGCCGCCAGAATTGATAGACGAGATATTGCCCCAAAATATGTACCAAGCATGGCCAGCGTTGATATTGAGTGGGAGCATTATACTAATGCTGGCTCGCTACAAGCTGCCAAAGATATGGTAGAAGCTTATGGTGTTGGCGGCAATCCTGTTTCCTTAAATTCTCGCCATATTCAAAGACTGGCGATCGATTGGAATGTTACTTGGAATGGAAATATTACTATTAAAGATGCTAATGGCAGAATGCTGACTATAGGTAACCCAGCCAATGCTGCACTCAATAGGGCTTTGTGGACAGTAGGTAGCACGTATGGAGTATATAAGTTGAGTAATGATCCTCCTCATTGGTCTGTAGATGGTTATTGAGGATTGGGTACTAGGGACTTGGTACTAGCGACTGGGGACTAGTATTTTTACTCAGCACTACCCCTCAGCACTCACTACTCACCACTCAGCACTCAGCACTCTTAACTCAGAGGGTGCATAAATAAATAGAGGTCAACCTATTGAGTAAGTGAAGGGTTAAAGCCCGATATACAAAAACACTTATTCTTTAGGAGAATGACCATGAAATTTCGTCACTTAACTAGCTCTTTGCTCGCAGCTACTGCACTTTTGACCTCAACGCTACCAGCTTTTGCAGGGCCTTTTGATATCAAGCCGACTGAAATTTTTAAACCTGGTAATGTCATCCCCGGAGCAGTTGTAGGTAATGGCACTCCTCGCACTCCTGTTCCTAGCGCACCCAGTAATTCTGTTGGTAATACCGAAATCCAGGGATTAGGCGACCATCAATCTTGGGTTGACCCAAAAACTCTAGCAAATGACCCACGTGCTTTGTGTAGTGATGTTGGCCTAGGGAGCAACACTCGCAGCAGTTCTAGCAAACTTGCCTTAGCAACTTCTACTAGCACTCGTTCTAGTTCTTCCCGCAGCCACAATGATGGCGGTGGAGGTGGTGTGAGTATCTTTGGTATTGGTGTCAGTGGTAGCGGTGCAAGCCAAGGTAGCCAAAATAATAGCGACTCCAAAGATAACCGCAATAACCGCAATGAGGAAAACAGCAGTAATTCATCCACAGTAGTTCAGGGTAAGAATTGTGATGCTTTCGTTAACTCTGCTGCTGCTAGAGATATGAATTACGAAGACAACCTCACCCGTCGCTACGAAATCAAAACTGGTCGTCGGGGGCAGCAGGTCAATCAACTGTTAGACGATAAATAGTACCAATTCAAAATTCAAAATAATTAAGAGACATTTTGAGTTTTAAATTTACAGAACTTACGCGCTCAGATCCCCCAACCCCCTTAGAAAGGGGCAGCCCTGCGCCCTTGCGGGTTAAGCGACTCCCTCAGTGGCGTGGCTTTAGACGTTCCCCCTTTTTTAAGGGGGGTTAGGGGGGATCAGGGTTTCAGACTTCAGTGCGTAAGTCCTAATTTATTTAACGCTGGGGTCAATACCCCGGCAATTGCTTGATTTATTCTCAGGAAACGTATGAAAAGCCCAGATGGAGCGAGTATTATCACCCTGAGTACAATTGTGTTGTTGTCTGTAGCATCTTTAGCAAACGCACAAAGTCCATTGCAGACAAATCCTTCGCGGACAATTCGTGGCTCTCAAATCCTTCCTTACCTTCTAGATAATCCCACTGACAACTCATTGATGAGAGTGCGTTGTATTCCCCAAGATAGACAAGAAGTAGACAGGGATCGACGTATCATCAGAGATAGTCTCTTGCGGCAAACTCCTAGCGATCGCGTAGCGCGCCCTGTTACCCAACCGCACTGCGTGCGTTTGTCTCAAAGCGGAGCTTTGGGGGAGCCTGTTCTTCCAGAACAAGCTTGGCAACAGACGGGCGATCGCAATGAAAATATCACAATTGAAATAGAAGGGAGTTGCCAGAATGTCAACATTCGTGTGCAAGACGGCTCAAAATTCTCCGATTTTCCAGCCTATAATCCCTACTTAGACCTACTTAGATAATATACATCCTGACTTTAACGATTCTTGGTTCACCCGCGAAGGTTCGGGATGGTATTAGCTGTTACATCGTTGATAACTCTTTCTCTCCCTAAAGTCTCACCACAGATGCACAAGTGTGTATCTGTGGTTTTCTTATTTTTCTACTATTTATGGGGGGCAAAAAATTTAGTGTTTTTCTGAAATCAGACTGCATAAAACAATAACCCTAAACCTATTGATTGAGTGAAGCGATAAAACTTGAAAACCCCACTCACATCAAAAGGATAAACTCTCATGAAAACGCAAATGTTGTTGAGTCTTGCTTGTTCTATATCTTTGTTGAGTTCCGTTACACTGCCAGTTATAGCTCAACCAGTTCCTACTGCAACACTTCAACCTACTGTGCAGCCTCAAGCAGTCGTTGAATCAATTACCATTCCTCAAGATACAGCAATTATCGTTTCATTTCCCGCTTCCGTTACGGTAGATGTTGGACAAAAGAAAGATTATCCCTTAACGGTTCCTTTAGCTAGTGCTATTAAAGATAGTCGAGGTAATGTTATCGCGTCGGAAAATACTCCGGTTAGCATTGTCTTAAAACCCAATGATGGGGGCGCTAAAATCGTGGCACAGTCATTGGTACTTAATGGTCGAATTGTCTCAATTCAAGCATTAAGTCAAATGATTCCTGGCACTACCATTACTCATAAACGAGCTAATGACAAAGCCATAGAAAACGGTTCTGTTTGGGGCCGAATTACTGGGAGTACCTTGGGTTTTTTGAGCCAAGGTGATCCCGATCAGTTTGACCGAGGAGCTATGCTAGGAAGCGCTATTGGGTTGATTTCTGGCTTACGTTCTGCAGAAAATACCCGTGTTGTGCAGATTCCGCAAAGCAGTGTTTATGTTTTGTCCCTTGAGGCTCCTATCCAATTGTCTGCCCGCTAGCCTCACCTTTACTATACACTTGAGATTCCGCGGGATGCAGTATTGTTAAATGAAAGCCATGCCTAGTTTCAACTTTTAAATACCGCTCCTGCAATGGTTGCCACTGCTGCCACAATTTATAACGATTTTTTGCTAACAACTTAGTTAACTCACCCAGATGAGTGTGCATATCTGACTTAAAAATATCCTCAAGCCATTCAGTTAAAACTACACTATCTTGCATTTCACCCAAAATGTCTTGGATACTTTTTACATCTGCAATATAAGCCGCGTAATTCTCACTGTATAGCTCAGAAAACAATTCCATCTGGTAGCGTACACGTTTAGCTTGTTTGCGTAAACTATGAAGAGTTTCACCTTTAGTAGTTAATTGTTGTTCTACCTTTTTTGCTTCCCAGTCTGTTTGAACCTTTAACTCCGAACCTACAATTTGGGTTCCAACTAGCCAACCCGGATGTAGCAAGAACTTACTTACTTCTGGTAACAATAAATCTGGTAGAACTTGCTGAATCGTAATTGAGGCTAATTCTTCATAGCTTGGTTCTTCTAACCACTCTTCCATTGCTTGTTTGAGGGACTTATAAGATTCATCTTTTAATGTTGTCTCCACCGTAGATAGGGCCTGTTCACGTTGTTTAGCTAAAGCATCGAAAGCGGTTTGCAAATATTTCTGTTCTTTATTAGGTAAATTTGGTTTGTAATCATTTTCTAAAGTTTCTTTAAGTACATCTAAATCTCGGAGATTACCAAGACGACGAGCAATTTTACCGATATTTTTATCACTAACTGGTTTCGGCAACTTCAGTGCTGGCTCAAACCTACTCACAGATGTACGTAGGCGACGCATCCCTACTCGCATTTGGTGTAATGCTTCTGGATCTTCATCTTTCTTGACTGGTTTTTCCCACTTCAAGGTTTTATTAAAGTGTTTTTGAATTGCCTCGTAAGCGTAATCTCCAAGAGTTTGGATGGAGGAGTTTGTCGTTAATTTCATAATTTATATCAACAATATGCTTAATCAATTTATTGCATGATAGCATTTAGTTAAATAATCGTATCTATCTATTGATTTTTTGAAATACTACTTATGGTAGTTAAATATTATTTCTAATATTATAAATTTTTATCTATAAATATGCTCAGATTCAATGGTTTTTGTGCTGCGATCGCTAATTTTAACCAACTTTTATATGCCCCAAGTGGATTATAATTAGCTAAGATAAGTTAAAAATTAAGTATTATTTAAAACGTTGAAAAATAATAAAAAATCGTAAAACACTTAGAAGTATTGTAAAATGCAAAACTCTTCTTTACTAAATCAAGTTTTTCTAATTTTTGCAGAAACCTTTCAAAAACACAGAGAAGATATTTCTGCACTGTTACTAACATCACAGAAATACTTGTGGCTCGGATCAGATGAAACCTCAACTCTTGAAAGGCTTTCGTTGGTTGAGGGTAACAAATTTGCAGAGCATCAACAATTCCGGGTGGCTGAATTCATTAGTTTACCTGCGCCAGAAAGTGAAGAAATTGATATTGAAGGGCTGGCTTATGCGGATTATTATCTATGGTTAGTTGGTTCTCATAGTTACAAGCGCAAAAAACCTAAATCTAAGCATACTGATGTAAAAAATATTCAACGACTAGCAACAATTACATCAGAAGCTAACCGTTATATCCTAGGACGGATTCCCCTTGTAGATGGTAAGTTATTCTCATCTTGTTCACATCCTCAAAATCCAGATGTACAGTTGAGTGCGGCTAAACTAGAGTTGACTGACCGTGGTAATTTACTCATGGCAGCTTTAGCAGATGATCCACATTTGGGCTGCTATATCAAAGCCGAAATTCCAGGAAAAGATAATGGCTTTGATATCGAGGGAATGGGCATTTATCAAAACCGAATTTTTCTGGGTTTGCGAGGGCCAGTATTGCGGGGTTGGGCTGTAATTGTGGAAATAGAGTTAGAAGATTCAACCCCAGGATTGATGAAACTGCAACAAATTGGCGAACAGAAGCAAGAATATAAAAAGCATTTTCTGTGGTTGAATGGACTGGGAATCAGAGACTTGCGTATAGATGGGGAAGATGTCTTACTTTTAGCCGGGCCAACAATGGATTTAGACGGGCCGGTACAAGTTTATCGCTGGAAAAATGGCGTTAGTGCGCCAGAAGACGCTCTCCATAAACCAGAGCTTGTACAAGATATTCCCTATGGAAATAGGGATGATCATGCTGAGGGAATTACATTATTTAATGATGTAACTGGTACACCTTCGTTGTTAGTAGTTTATGACTCTCCGGCAAAGAATAGGTTGGTAGATGATAGCGGAGTCATAGCAGACGTGTTCAGGTTGGAATAGTTTTTGTACAGTGACTAATTAAATGTCATAGTGACAAATTCTGTCGATTGCCATCATCTGACAAACAATTAGTCACTGTACAGCGGCAGAACAATGGAGGTATTAAAGGGCTGTGGCGTAGAAATGATCATTGTTGATGAAGCTGATCGGCTTAAGCCTGAGACTTTTGCAGAGGTGCGTGATATTTATGGCAAGTTGGGCATTGCTATCGGCACTACTTACAAGAATTTAAATTAGTACGAGATTATATATTTTATGGATTTTGATTTACTATTTGCTGGAGGATGCAAGGCACTACAAAAATTTATATTACGTGAATTAAAAACAAAAACTATTTATTTACTACTAGTGATACATTAATTTTACTCAGCATATGGAAAGCAACTAATTTGCTTGGGATGGAGGGTGCAATGTTCTATCTCAGTGCTAGAGAGCGCAGCTGGGACGAAAAATTAGGTTTAGCAATTGCAAGCTTATGTGCGATCGCATTTTCTACAAATAGTGCCAACGCACAAATTACGACCGATGGCACTCTACCTGATAATTCTCGTGTGAGAACGCAGGATAATCTCACAACTATTGAAGCAGGAACTATCCAAGGAAGCAACTTGTTTCACAGCTTTAAGGATTTTTCTGTTCCAACTGGAAGTACAGCTTACTTCAATAATGCTCCAGATATTCAAAATATTATCAGCCGCGTAACAGGCGGTTCAATTTCTAATATAGATGGTTTAATTCGTGCTAATGGTACAGCTAATTTATTTCTGTTGAATCCTAATGGCATTATTTTTGGCCCCAATGCTCAATTAAACATCGGAGGTTCTTTTTTAGCTAGTACAGCGAATAGTCTGAAGTTTGCCGATGGTACAGAGTTTAGTACGACTAACTCCTCAGCAAGACCCCTGCTGACAATCAGTGTACCAACTGGTTTACAGTTTAATGGCACTGAAGGAAATATTATTATGAGGGCTGGTAATGCTTCCTCCAATGCCTTCATTGAAAATGAGGATGCAGGTGAGCTTCCCAGTATGGCACAGGCAGTCAATAACCAGCCTTCTGGGGCAAAGCTCAGCACGATTTCTGGAACGCTTTCTCATGTTAATGATGTAGATTTATACCAAATTTATCTACCTGGTGATGGCTCATTCTCAGCAACGACAGTTGGCAGCAGTGCTGTAGATACACAGTTGTTCTTGTTCAATGCCAATGCTTTAGGCGTTGTCAGCAACGATGACAGTAATGATATATTTTCTTCTCAATTAACTAGACAATCAACTTTGCAATTACACCCTCCTTCAGCCCCATCTGGCATACATTATCTAGGCATTTCCAGCTGGAATAATAACCCATACAGTCAGTCTGGATATATTTTTGATAGCTTGTCAGGTAATGCGACTGGTGCGGGAGCGGGTTTACCAATGAGTGGGTGGGATAATTCCGGGTTTGATAATGGAGCTTATACAATCAGCCTAGTTGGGGCTGAATTCGTTACATCCGGCGGATTTAAGGTTCAGCCTGGTAAAACCTTGGCGCTAGTGGGGGGTAAAGTATTACTAGAAGGGGCAACTTTAAGAGTTCCAGGAAGTCGGATTGAGATAGGAGGACTAGCTGCACCAGGAACAGTAGGGCTTAATGTTATTCCTGGCAATTCCAATTTGATGAGCTTGTCTTTTCCAGATGGAGTAGCGCGAGCTGATGTGGCGATCGCAAGTTCTGCCACCAACGATACTCGCCTTGATGTTTCTGCTTCTAATAATGGTAGTATCACCGTTTATGGACGAAATATAGATATTTTAGGAAACTCAATACACTCCACTTTTCTTCGCGCTGGGATTGCAAAAGGTCAAGGGTTTGCTGGCAGTCAGGCAGGAGATATTACGTTCAATGGAACTGGAATGGTGACCACCTCAACATTTACCTTTATTGAAAACGATGTGTTCACTGGAGGTGTGGGTAATAGTGGCAATATTTTTATAAAAGCTAGGTCGTTTTCTTCAGGAGCTGGTACTCTGAGTAGCAGCACATGGGGAAAAGGTAATGCTGGAAGCATATTAGTGGATGCGAGTGGCGATGTTTCTCTTGGCGTACCCAACCTTGGAGGCCCAATTTTCTTCGGCAATGTTTACTATGAAGCCGTGGGTAATGGCGGAGATATCACGATTAAAGCTGGAACACTCAAATTAGATAATGCCATATTGAGTACTGGCACTCGTGGTCAAGCAAGCTTATCAGGGAATGCTGGAAGCATATTCTTAGATGTTAACGGTTCGGTTTCTCTGAGAGATAGCAGACTCTACAGCAATGTCAATCTTGGTTCCGTAGGTAATGGAGGTAACATCACAATCAAAGCCAGCTCCCTCATTCTCACCGATAGCTCAGGCTTTAAAACTGAAACAGAAGGAGTAGGAAAAGCAGGCTCAATCACAATCGCAACTCCAGGTGGAACTGTCTCTTTAGATAAGAGCGTGATTTTAAGCAGAGTCTCTTCTGAAGCCGTGGGTAATGGAGGCAACATTAATGTTGAGGCTGGCTCGGTTTTTCTCACTAGGGGTGCTGGACTATATACCAACACTTCTGGTCAGGGGAATGCAGGAAATATCGAAATTAATGCTGCTGATTCTGTCGATGTTTCAGGAGCTGGTTCTTTCTATGCTTTCTATGGAAACTTCGCTTCTACCAGTGGGTTAGTCACAAAAACTGAAAGTCAAGGCAGAGGCGGTGATATTAACGTTACCACTAATACCTTCCGTGTGGCGGACACGGCGATTTTAGATGCTCGAACTACTGCTGATGGGGCTGCTGGCAATATCATTTTAAATTCCAATACCTTTGAAGCAGCAAGTGGCGGTCAACTGCTCACTACTACCTCTGGTAGCGGTCGGGCTGGTAATATCACCCTCGGCAAACCTAACCATTTTGTTAACAGTGTCAATCTTTCTGGCGAAAATAGTGGACTGTTTGCTAATACGGAGAAGATGTCTAGCGGTGAGGGCGGTACTATTGCTCTCTATACAGGATCGCTCTCAGCTACCAATAACGCTCGACTTCAAGCTTTGACTCGTGGAAAAGGAGATGCAGGCAGTGTGAGAATTCAAGCCAGTGATGCAGTTTCTTTTGATAACGGTACTGCTCTCAGCACAGTGGAACTAGGAGCGGAGGGCAACGGAGGCGATATTAGTATTAACGCGCGATCGCTCTCCTTAATTAATGGGGGCCAACTAACTGCCCGAACTTCTGCCGATGGACGTGCAGGTAATATTAGCGTTAATGCCATAGACCGCGTTACTCTAGCAGGGGCTAATAGTGGGCTATTTGCCAACACAACCCCTGTTTCTACAGGCAATAGTGGCAGTATTTTCATTGGCTCAAGCACTGCCGTCATTCAAGATGGCGCAGGTGTCGCTGTGGATAGCCAGGGAACTGGGATTGGGGGTGATATTCAGTTCCAGTTAAGTTCTCTTACCCTTGATCGGGGGGCATTTATCTCTGCCGAAACAGCTAGCAATACAGGCGGCAATATTAAGATACAGGATCAAAACATGTTGATCCTACGCCGTAACAGTAATATTTCTACCACCGCAGGCAAGGCACAAGCTGGTGGAAATGGCGGTAATATCATTATTGATTCTCCATTCATTGTTGCTGTCCCAAGAGAAAATAGCGACATCACCGCCAATGCTTTTAGCGGCAGTGGTGGTACAGTCGCAATCAACGCAACTAACATCTTTGGTATGGTGGTGCGTAGTCGAGAAGACTTAGTGAGACTACTATCAACCAACGACCCCATCCAACTTGACACCCAAAAACTACCAACAAGTGACATCTCTGCAATTTCTCAGGCAAGTCCTACGTTAAGCGGTCAGGTAAATATAAATACACCTGATGTTGACCCCAGCCGGGGATTAGCGGAATTACCAGCAGAGGTTGTTGATGCTTCTGGATTAATTGCACAAGGCTGTGCCGCCCACAATGGAAAAATAGCTAGCCAATTTACAATCACCGGACGTGGCGGTTTACCACCTAATCCCAGCGAACTACTCAGTAGTGATGCAGTGTGGGAAGATGCTCGCCGTCCGTCTGTTATGGCTAATCGGCAGAACTTAAAGACTGCCACGCAACCATCTGAAGCATCTGCTGGCGTTGAAATTGTGCCAGCTGATAGTTGGAAGTTCAACAAAAAGGGCGAAGTCGTCCTCACTGCCCAAGCAATTACTACTCCTCAAACATTTACTTCTAATTCAACTACCTGCCGTGTTCCCTAAACTTTATTTTGGTATTAATTACTACTTGTTACGGCTGATTGTGTTACTGGCTGGTATAGTATTCAGCGGCTCTTGGCAACTCATGTTAAGAGCGCAGACAATTGATGCGGCTCAAACCCTTAAGACTCAAAATGTAAATTCTCTGCAACTATTGCAACAGGGTTGGGAACTATACCAAGCAGAAAAATTTGCTGAAGCAGTAAAGGTTCTACAACAAGCTTCTCAAGCATTACAATCCCAAGGTGACAAGCTCAACCAAGCATTGGCATTGAACTATTTATCATTAGCAGATCAACAATTGGGACAATGGCCTGAGGCAACTAAAGCGATCGCAGATAGTTTAACGTTATTACAAGCAAGTTCAAATATCAGAAATAAAGAGCACACATCAGCTTTAGCCCAAGCGTTCAACACTCAAGGTCAGTTGCAACTGGCGCTTGGGCAATCAGAAAAAGCTCTCACTAGTTGGGAACAAGCTCATAATGCCTATACCCAAATCAGCGATACTGCGGGGATTATTGGTAGCCAAATCAACCAAGCTCAGGCACTACAAGCTCTGGGGCTTTATCGGCGAACCTTAATCACACTCACCCAAGTAAATCAAAACCTGCAACAGCAGCCGGACTCTCTACTCAAAGCTACTGGATTGCTCAGTCTCGGTAATATCCTGCGATTAGTTGGAGATTTAGATCAGAACAACGCAAATCATAGTCTCGGTTCTCGGCAGATTTTAGAGCAAAGTTTGGCTGTGGCTCAACGGCTAAAATCTCCAGAACTTGTAGCGGAAATTCAATTGAGTTTAGGTAACACCGCCCGAACTCAGCAGCAAGTTGAAGCAGCTTTAGAGTTTTATCGTCAAGCTTCTACTTCCTCAGCCTCGCCAATGACGCGGCTGCAAGCGCAATTAAATCAATTGCAAGTTTTGTTAGAGCAAGAGCAATGGGTATCTGCCCAGACGTTATTACCTACTATACAATCTGAGCTTGCTACTTTAGCCCCAAGTCGTCAGGTAATCTACGCTCGGATTAAATTTGCCCAAAGTTTAATTCGTTTCAAGCAAGCTAGTAACGATCGCGTTTCTTCATCGATAGAAATAGGCAAACTCTTAGCCACTGCAATTCAACAAGCCAAAATTATCAAAGACCAACGAGCCGAAGCTTATGCTTTAGGAAATCTTGGGGGACTTTACGAACAAACCCAGCAATGGTCAACCGCTAAAGAACTGACCCAGCAAGCTTTAATTTTAGCTCAAAGTATTAATGCACCAGACATTAGCTATCGTTGGCAATGGCAGTTAGGACGGTTGCTCAAGTATCAAGGAAATAATCAAGGAGCGATCGCAGCTTATACTCAGGCAGTAACAACTCTTCAATCTCTGCGTCAGGATTTAGTTGCGATTAATCCCGAAATTCAATTTTCTTTTCGCGAGGAAGTAGAGCCAGTTTATCGGCAATTCGTAGATTTACTTTTACAATCAGAGGAAAACTCGCAACCCAGTCAAGAAAACCTCATCCAAGCTCGTAATCTGATCGAATCTCTGCAACTGGCTGAACTAGACAACTTTTTTCGGGTAGCTTGCTTAGAAGGAAAACCAATCCAAATCGATTCTGTGATCGACAAAGACGATCCGACAGCGACAGTTATTTATCCGATTATTTTGCCAGACCGATTAGAAGTCATCCTCAAGTTGCCGCAACAACCCCTACGTCATTACAAAGTTGCCATAACTCAGACTGAAGTGGAGACAACTATACAGAAACTGCAACAGAAACTCATTAGACCTTATATGTCGCGGGATGTTAAGTCTTTATCTCGACAGTTATATAGTTGGCTACTACAACCACTAGAAGCAGACTTAGCTAAAAGCAAAGTCAAAACTTTGGTGTTTGTTCTAGATGGCTCTTTGCGTAACATTCCAATGGCTGTACTCTATGACGGTCAACAATACTTAATTCAAAAGTATGCGATCGCATTAACACCAGGACTACAATTACTACCCTCAAAATCAGTGCAGCAGCTACAAATACAAGCCTTAAGCGCTGGTCTTACAGAAGCACGCCACGGCTTTTCCCCCCTCGCCAATGTAGGGTTGGAATTAAATCAAATTAAGTCTGAGGTTTCCAGTAGTAAAATACTTCTCAATCAGCAATTTACTAGCACATCTCTACAAAAAGAAATCAACTCACTTCCTTTTCCTGTAGTGCATCTTGCTACTCACGGACAGTTCAGTTCTCAAGCCGAAAAAACCTTTATTTTAGCTTGGGATAAACCAATTATTGTCAACGAATTGGATAGCTTTCTGCGAACCAGAAACACTAGCAGCCGTAATGCTATTGAATTACTGGTTTTGAGTGCCTGTCAAACAGCCGTCGGAGATAAACGCGCTGCTTTAGGACTGGCTGGAGTAGCTGTGCGGGCTGGCGCACGCAGTACACTTGCTTCTCTGTGGAACATAGATGATGAGTCCACCGCTTTACTGATGAGTCACTTCTACGAAGAGTTAGCTAAGAACAAGTTGAATAAAGCCGAAGCACTCCGTCAAGCACAACTTACTCTTTTAAACAATCCTAATTATCAAATTCCCAGGTTTTGGGCACCTTACGTCCTTGTGGGGAATTGGCAATAGCGATGAATTTTGAGGATGAGGTTTGTATTCTAACTATTGGTTGTGTTATGGAAAGTTTCATAGTTTCTCTTTTGGTGGTGTGGCAATACCGCGCTTAACTAGTAGTAAACAAAACTTATTGATTTCGGCTACTACAGTTTACAAATTATGGGAATAGAGGTAAGCGATCGCATTAAATTAAGTTCTTCTAGGTTCTGAACAGAGATTGGCTGTTTTTGGCACAGACACCACTTGTGAATCTAATTTCAAAGGTTCACCCGGAACACATAAATTAGGTATTTAAAGATAATGGGCAAGGAATTGACTCTGCGTCAGAAGGTAGAGGAACACAGCAATCTAGAAATTTAGCTCGACAATAGCGATCGCTTTTTCATTGAGAAGCTTTTGTGATTCGAGGTTATTGAGGTTTTGTAATGGACGATCGCTTTGATGTGTAGTTTTTACAAAATAGCGATCGCTCTGATGTGTAGTTTTTATAAAAGTAGCGATCGCTTTATCATTGAGTAGCTTTTGTGATTCAAGGTGATTGAGGTTTTGTAATGGACGATCGCTTTGTGTAGTTTTTGCAAGAGTGGCGATCGCTTTCTTATTGAGCGTAGGCTGTGACAAAATTTGTGGCAACATAATTTCTGTGCAATCAGCCTTCTTGTTTTCATGCCGATGAACGACTCGGAACTGCAAATCCAGGCTCGGAGAATCTTAGATGCAATCGCCTTTACTCCTTTTGAGCAATGTCTTCCCTTGAACCGTCAGTTTAGCAATATTCCTGCTCGTCCTGGCATCTATGCCATCAGACACAAAACCAATGGGTTGCTATACATCGGTAAAACCAAGAATTTGCGGAGTCGCTTCACTGGTGGACACAAAGCTTTTTTGTGGGCGTGGCTTGATAAATATAGCGATGAAGATGTTCGTATTGCAGTGCAGCCAATTTCTTATTGGGGAAACCCTGCGCTACTATTGGAGCTAGAAGCCATCATTTTAAGAGCTACTGAGCCTCCTTACAACGTCCAGATTCCAACCGAACAGTAAAATTATGCAAGCAAAACTAAAAGAGCAACTTTCCGCCTCTGATGCCGAAGTCATCTTGGAACTGCTACCTGAAAAGATTCGGGCTGCCCTAATTGCCCATGCGAATGTAATTGAGTATCCGGTTGAAGCGGTTATTGAGATGGCGATCGCTAGTTTCCTCGATACTGAGGCATTGAGTTTTGCTGATTGCAAGCCAGGGCGGGGACAATAAAGCTTACTTAGCAATATTAAGACAGAGAGCCAGTAGAAAAAAGTTTAGTATGGTTGCAACCATTACCGAAATCTAACCATGCACTCGTTCGATGTGTAGTTTTTAAGAGAATAGAGTAGAGTATGTGGGAAGACGAAGTTTTAGAAGAATTGCACCGGATTCGTGAAGAACACGCCAAATCTTTTGACTATGACTTCAAAGCAATATTTGCTGATTGGCAGAAGAGACAGGCAGCGAGTGGAAAAAAGTTGGTATCACTGCAACCTAAGCAACAGTCTAATAGTGTGACTGCTTCGCAAGCTATTTCCTAATCCATCAAATGGGTGATAAAGCGATCGCGTAGCGTGCCGGAGGCAATCGCTTTATCATTGACTAGCTTTTGTGATTCGAGGTGATAGAGGTTTTGTGCTGGGCGATCGCTTTGTACAGTTTTTATAAGGATAGTGATCGCTTTCTCATTGAGTAGCTTTTGTGATTTGTAGTGATTGAGGTTTTGTAATGGGCGATTGCTTGCTAATGGCAAGGCTTTTTTGCTTCAGGGTGATTGACAGTGAGTATGTATTGAGAATAACCAAGATTTCAGTTTTCGGTAATGACTCCTTAATGCAGATCAAAATAATCTCATTAATAACTTAGTAACAAGTTAGGTTTCACAGCCGGAGCGGAAACATGAATAAATTCCTTAAGTTGGTAACTTGTATTGGTGTTGCTACCTTTATTCCCTACCTGTTCACTGTGGCATCAGTGAAAGAGGCTCAAGCTCAAACTTTGTATGAGGATGGTTTTTATCGCAAAGATGGTAACTCTGTTGTGTTCCGGTTATTCACTCGCAATGGCGAACGCCTGAGTTGTGGTGTTGCAAGCGACCAGCATTTACAAAATTTAGGCGGCGAAGGACGGGTCAATATCCTATCAAAGGATTCAAGCGAACTCGGTTCTGGTAGACGTTGGGTAGGTACTTGTGATTTGGTCGATGGATTTTACCGAGTTAACACAAAAGGTGTTGTTTGGTGGCTATACAGTCGAGGAGAAGGCACAGACCGTCAACTGTATGCGTGTGGTATTGGCAGTGGCGCTCAACTAGCGCGTCTTGGGGGAGCTACTCAAGTCCAGAACTTGCCGAGGGGTGCTGAGGCAGGTGCTCAGAGAAGTTGGCAGGGAACTTGCCCTGATAGAATCTAACACTGCTTAATGTAAGTACAACCAATCTGAGTAATAGCTTAATAACTAAGCGTCAACTTAGCCGATCAAGTAGCGATCGCTTTCTCATTGAGAAGCTTTTGTGATTCGGGGTGATTGAAGTTTTGTAATGGGTGATCGCTTCGTGTAGTTCCAGGTTACTGTTCCAAGTGTAGTGGTTGGCTAGGTATGAATCTTGCTGCCAAGTCATCCTCAGAACTTATGGATTGCTTAACTTTATCTCAAGAAAAATTACAATGGCAAACTTGGATAGTAGAGGTTATTGGAGAATTAATTTCTTCCACCCTATCTTTTAACTCTCCACCCGCAAAAGAAGAAATTGCCAAATCTTTGAGTCTAGTCATAAATGCAGTGACTAATGGCAATATAGCTGAGTTTGCCCGTTTGATGGGAATACCGAAGAATACTTTATGGATGTGGCAGACAGGTAAAGCTTTACCAGTGCTTGATATACTTCTCAAAATTTGTTATTGCTTAGAAATATCTTTGCTAGATTTACTCAAACCAGAACAACTTGCTACTAAATCTTTTACGAAAATCTCACACAAAACTATTCGGCGATCGCCCACACTAAGAGCATCTCCAAAACTTTTCGAGGCTAATCAAGTACAAGATGCTTTGCTAGCAATCCTTGGAAGCGACAACGAGCCACCACTGACAATGAAAGAAGTAGCTACATGTCTGGGATAATATAATAGGCGGACAATTTTCAGGCACTTTCCAGATTTATGCCGTGCTATTTCTGCCAAATACCGTAGTTATGGTAAAGCATGTCACAAAGAAAAGATACAGCAGTCTTGCAGAGAAGTTAAGCAGATTGTACTTAAGTTGCATAATCAAGGAGAATACCCTTCAGAAGCTCGTGTGTCTAGAAATAATGACTCATCCTGGATATCTCCGTTACAAACAGATTCGTGCTGCTTTAAATGAAACACGACATGAAATTGGAATGTAAAGCTATTAAACTTAAAAGGGCAGAGTAAGTTGGCTTCTTTCTGTACACCTGGAAAATTGGAAGCATAACTTTGCCACATTCTATTGGAACCATAAGCTTGCCGTTGCGGCAAAGTTATGGGTAAAGTCAGAATCTGACAAACAATTAGTCACTGTACACAAATGGACGTAACTGGATTCGAACCAGTGACCTCTACGATGTCAACGTAGCGCTCTAACCAACTGAGCTATACGTCCTTAACCCACGGTTATCAAAGATAGCATATCTATTTACCAGAAGCAAGTATCTTACTGATGCAATCAGGTGTAGACGTGCAACAGATCACCGTTAGACATAGCATTTAACATTTCAGAAAAAAACTTACTATTGCAACCTTTTTTGAGCAGACACCAGCAGCGTTTGCGCTTCTGCGTAGGCAGTTGTCCCGGCTTTAATAGTCTTCAGCCGATTAATAATCCCTTGTATTTGACCTTTTAGCTGCTGAGGATCGGAGGGAGGAGAAGCTATTAAAGTTTGAATTTGCTCATTAGCTTCTTGGAAAGATGCTTGTGCTTCACTTTCGGCTTTGCGTCGAGTTTCAATAATGCCTAAGTTAGTTTGATACTCGGCTAATAACTTTTGTGCTGCTATATAACCTGGTTCTTCCACTCGAATGTTTTCGAGCTGATTGATAGACTTTTGCCATAACTTTTCAATTTGTTCCCACTTCACTACAGGGTGGGGAGGATTTTGCGATGCTTTAGCAGCTGCTATGGCAAATTGCTTTGCCGCCTCTATATATGTACCACTACGAGGATCGGCAACTGTTTTCAGTTTTACTTGGTAACCAGCTAGTAATCTTTGTGCTTCTAAATACCGAGGATTTTCTGTGGAGATTTGATTGAGGCGCTTAATTGCCTGTTCCCATAGTTCTGATGCTGCTTTGGGTTGTATTGATTGGATTTTTTCAGCTTCTAAATCAAATTCTTGAGCAGCAGCAATAATTGTCCCGATACGTGCATTATCAAAATCACGTTTGTAAGCTTTAAGTTTAGTTTGTGCAGTTTCTCCGGCAAATGTTGCTTCAGGAATTTGCTCTAATTGGTCTATAGCTGCTTGCCAAGATGCGATCGCTTGTTCTTTATCCTTAATACTGGTAGCTTGTTCATACTGCTGCCGAGCCAATTTTAGCACCTGTTCTCCTTGAACTAGTGGTGTAAAAGCATTTTTATCTTGGAAGGCGATCGCATCTATCCGCGCCACCCGGCGACGAGCCGCTTCAAACTCATCTATAGTAAACTTCCAACTGCAACCGAAAAAATTACAGTACGCCTGAGGATAGTATCCTAAAAACCAAACTGGCAGATTATCTAAATTTTTTTGTGCTTCTTTAGCTTTCTGGGAACCTTGCTCAATATCAGCTGGACTAGTAGCTTGATTAATTAACTGGTCTGCTTGCTCAAGGTTGTTAATTGCCTCACGATAGTGATAATCCATATTTATGTAGCTAGGCAACAGCAGGATTGGAGCAGTTTTAGCAATAGGCCAGCGAATCATGGGGTAAGGCAAATTTACTAGCCACAGCGCACCTGCTGAACTCCCCAAAAGTATAGTTACCCATTTGAGTTTGGTGAAAAAACCAAGCTGTTGATTAGCTTTTACAGCTTGTTTAAGTACCTTCTCACTAAATTGTGGATATACATCTACAACGCTATCGCGCAGTTCATCTAACTTGACCGGAGAGCCTTTTTCCAAGCGTAGTTTTTCTAATCGCTTAATTACTATTTCCTGCTCAATTTTACTTACCTGATCATTTCCACTACATCTTTGAACTTCAGCACGCAAAATTTGCAAAGCTCTTTTATTCAGGCGATACATAGACTAAAAATGTGATTTATAACTCTAGTATTCCCGCCCAGCACTAAATAGTTACTATATCCTTAAGTCCCACTTTTAACCACTTTGGCATATCACTCTAGATGGTTAAAAATCGCAATAACTATTGTTAATATCTATAGACTGATTTAATTTTTATCAAAATACCTAGAATGCCAACTGCTTTAATTACAGGTGCCTCTAGTGGTATTGGTAAAGCCTTTGCCCAACAACTAGCTGCACGCAATACAAATCTCGTTTTAGTTGCACGTTCACAAGAAAAACTACATCAAATAACTAAAGAGCTACAAGAAAATTACAACATTCAAATAGAAGTTATAGTTAAAGACCTTACCGAACCTCATGCTGCTCAAGCAGTGTTTGATGCTACCCAAGCGAAGGGATTAACGATTGATTTATTAATAAATAATGCTGGTTTTGGTGATTATGGCGATTTTGCTAGCTCTGATGGCGAAAAGCAAGTCAGAATAGTGCAATTAAATATTCTTGCTTTAGTAGACTTAACTCATAAATTTCTACCTTTGATGCGGCAACGTCAATCGGGAAGCATTATTAATGTATCTTCAATTACCGCATTTCAACCAATGCCGTATCTTTCTGTTTATGCTGCCAGCAAAGCTTTTATTGTTAGTTTTAGTCAGGCACTATGGGCAGAAAATCGTCCCTATGGTGTTCGTGTTCTCGTTACTTGTCCAGGGCCAATAGAAACTAACTTTTTTACCGAAGCTAACTTTCCTCCCACTTTGGCAGGAAGCACAAATCAAATGTTTACTAGTGAAGAAGTGGTAGAAGTATCACTGAAAGCTTTGGAAAATTGGCAGCCAGCTGTTGTGATTGGCGATATTAAAACTCAAATTAGAACTATATTGGCTAGAGTAGTACCACGGAAAATTCTGCTGAATATGTTAGCAAGAAGTTTTAAAGTCTCAGATAGCTCTTAAGTTTATGAGTTAAGATTTCCATGCAGTTGTGACTTTAAAACTCCCTATGCCTACCTAAATTTTCACTTGATTACATATACCTAGTTAACTGTACCCGGTAGCGGTCTTTTTTGGTAACAGCGACTTCCCCAACTTCTAACCGTCCCTTACCGCGAATGGCAATTAAGTCACCTGTTTTGACTTGAGAACTAGCTTGGGAGATTTCCTTCCAATTAACGCGGACATCGCCGGAGTCGATTAAATCAACCATTTTGCTGCGGGACATGCCAAAACCCGCAGAGGCGATCGCATCCAAGCGCAAAGAAGCTTCAACAGTAGTTAATTCTTTTTTCTTTGGTTCTCGAACTTTTAATTCGCTAAACTCTATCGGCTGGGTTTTTACAGGAACCGATCGCACCTGTTTGAGACTCATCTCTAAAAATTCTGTCAACTCCGGTGCAACAATTACCTGTGCGCCCCTCTCACCTAGTACAATAATGTCTCCGGTTTTTTCCCTGACTATTCCTGTCCCCAGCATTGCGCCTAAAAAGTCGCGGTGAGTAGCGGTATCAAACAAAAAATTACCAGCAATTTCTAATGCAGCAAGGGCAACTTGAGATTGATCTAGCGGCATTTCCGCACGGGCGATCGCCAATCTTTGGCGTTCTGCTTGCGGATATCCACCCCACGCCACCAATTGCACTTCTGTTAACCGACTGAACACCCGTTGAATTTCTGCTAATTCTGGGGGAGACAGAAAATCTGTCAACACTACTTCCCAAGTTTTGATTGCTTGTTCTGCTTGATCAATGACACGAGCTACACTATCTCGATTTTCAACACCTTTTAAAAGTTCTTCTCTTGGTAACATTTTTGAAAGTTATGAATTTTGACTTATCACCACAAAGTCAATAATCAACCACTAATGACTGATGACCCCTGTTTGATTCTAGCGTCAAAGTAATTCGTAATTGATAATACCCTGCGGGAAGCCGCACTAGCCTACGACAAGCCGCTACGCGTCTGCGTAATTCCTAGCTACGAGCAGTGTTTGCTCTAAACCTTACACTGATTGCATTGCACTAAATTTTTAATTTAGTGCTTGCTCGTATCTATTTAATTACGAATTACGAATTAGTAATTATTTGGGGGTGTTGTAATTTGTAATGAATGATTCATTCAGTACACGGTAGTCGTGTCAGCATAGCCCTGGATATTTTCTGGCTCAAACTGACGCAAAATTCGGGTTGCTTGCCGAGTCAGAGTTTCAGAACCCTCAACTACTATTAAATATTTTCCTGCATCCAAGCGATTGCGGTAGGGCAAAGCATCACCACCACCCACAACCAAACCGATTCCACCACCAACAAACACACTACCCATAGCACCACTAGCAGCGCCCAGTATACCTCCAATCACGTGATTGCCAATTTCGCCTGCCCAAGCAAAGGTATCCAAACCAGTGATGACGCTGAAGGTAAAGCCAGCAAAAAAACCAAATGGTACAAGCCAGATTGCCATGAGCCGTACTTGGTTTTTAGCTTTATCTGTAGGGTCAATCAAGCCGAACTCATCAGCGCTTTTGTAACCCCTGCCCAGAATAGTACTTTTTATGGCGTCTTTTTCTAAAGCTAAGTAAGCAGCTTCAGCTTGAATACGGTCTGGTAATACGGCAACAAGGTAATTCATTGATTTCAGAAAAGTTGTTTATGAAAAATTCTGCCTTAATTAACAGCGTATCAGTGCTGGTCAAATCAATCTTGTACCTTGCTTAAAATTATTAGTAACAAACAGAGTAATAGGATAAATCAACTTACAATATCCCTATTTCTCTAGAGCAAATATTATTTTAACAAATCTAACGGCTCACAAAAATTGTTCACGCCTTTTTTAATCACATATATTAAAACTGGTACTGCCAAAATTTTAGGAAACGTCGGCATTGTATAAAAGTACTCCATCATCTGCTGAACTGAACCATTCAGCAAGTGTTCCCGAAATTCTTGTTCGCAAATAACAGCACGCCACTTTCTAGCTAAAGCATCTAACCACTCTGAATTTGCTCTTTCTGGTTCTTGTCCTGCTCTAATTGCTAGTGTCATCGCGGCATCTTCTAAATCTCCCTCACAGTCCTCAATCAAGTCTAGTACTGCCAGTCCTCTGGGATCATCTGCTAATTGAGAGCGAAACTGTGCAATTTCTTGCGATGTAACTGTAGTCATAAATTTTTGATGAGCGGAGTGATTAAATACTCAGCTATGTTATTCCAATTTCAATTGATTATTTATCGTCTGCCTTGCCGTATTCAAAATTAAATGATTGTGTCAAGTACTGTTACACAAGTACAGCTATCTTATACAACCCTGGTAAATTAATAAAACTTTTTTCGACTTTGTACGCTAGAACTCAGTTTAATAAGTGTATATTTTTTAGTTTTAAGAACCTTTTTTTTATGAAAAAATACTGAAATAACTTGGTGCGCTACGCGATCGCCAAACAAATACTCCTATAATCTAAAATTCTACTAAAATTGTAGATGCGAAACAGATTACGTAACACAAAACTAACCAATAGTCTAAAGCCAATAGTCATTAGTTCTTTGGTTGAGTACTAATAACTACTGACTAGTGACTAAAGAATTTTAACGTAATGCTCTTGAGGTAACAGAGCGTTGTAACTGAGCCAAAGCACGATTGTAATCCAAAATAGCCCTGATGCGATTTCCTTCAGCTCTTGTCAGGTCATTTTCAGAGTTAATGACATCAGTTTGAGTACCTACACCAGCTTGGAAGCGTAAACGCGCTAAACGTAAAGCTTCTCTAGCCTGTTCTAGAGCAGTGTTAGCGGTTTGAACATTTTCCAAATTAGATTGCTGGTTAGAAAAGGCCTGTTCCACCTGAAAACGAATTTGGTTGCGCTGATCGGCAAATTGAGTTTCTGCGATCGCAATATTAGCTCTGGCCTGAGCTGCCCTTGCTCTTGCTGCTCCCCCATCAAACAAATTCAGACTCGCCCTCACTCCCAAAGAATAACCATCGCTAACGCTGACATCATCATTAAAGGTATCAGAGAAATCGTAGCTGGCAACCAAACTAACTTGTGGGCCTAGTGCTGCGAGGGCCTGCCGTCGCTGTTGCTCATTGATATTACGTTGCGCCAACTGTTGTTGCAATTCTGGACGGTTTTGAAAAGCTAGCACAATACTTTGTTCCAAGGACTGGTTCCAAAGACCGGCTAATTTTACCGGGTCTGCCGCACTAATATTTCCCGACTGTGACAAACTCAACCGAGCCGCTAAACGACGACGGGCAATTTGTTGCTGTGAAATAGCATTAGTTAAATCTTGTTGAGAATTTGCTAAATTTACCTGAGATCGCAGCACGTCAAACCGCGTACCCACACCAGCTCGCTCTAAAGCTTCTGCATCCCGCAAACTAGCCTGGGCATTTTCTACAGATGATTGTGCAATGCGTACTTGTTCATCACCTTGTTGCAGATCGTAATATTCAGTGGAGACATTCAAGCGGATTTCCTCAGACTGACGCTCCACAGCCAACTCATTAAAGCGAACTTGTTCCTCAGCCGCTCTGATGTTAGCTTGCCGCCTGCCAGAAGTGTAAATATCATAGGTGATTTGTGCTTGACCACTAAAATTCGTATTCGTAGGAGCCGACTCAATTGGTTGACGCAATGCAGGTGGTAAACCAGCTTGTTGTTGCTCTTGTACTTTTACTCTATATGTATCTGAAACACTACGTTGGCGAGTGATATCAGCATTAATACTAGCATTGGGCAATAGAGCCGCTTGCGCCTCACGAAGAGCTGCTTGACTACGCTCCAGCTCCAATACAGCCACCTGTAGCTCCCGATTATTGCGCCGTGCTAGTTCCAAAGCCTGCTCTAAAGAAATCGGCTGATTTGCTTGAAGCCTTACTTCCTCTGGTTTGGTAGGAAATTGCAGGGGATTGGGATTTGGGTTCAAGTTATCAGGAATTGGCACAGTACCCCCAGGCGTTGGACTGACTGTTGCTGGCACAGTCGGAGTTTGTCCAGAACCCGCAGGCGTTGGAAGCACTGTTCCCGGCACAGTCGGAGTTTGTCCAGAACCCGCAGGCGTTGGACTGACTGTTGCTGGCACAGTCGGAGTTTGCCCGGAACCCGCAGGTGTTGGACTCTCTGTTGTCGGTGCCGTCAGAGTACTATCTTGAGCCGTGAACTCCATAGCAGAAATTGGTTGTGGGCAACCTCTGGAGACCAGTCCCTGTGAACAATTGGGTATTTCCAACAGCTTTGCTGCTCCTACACCCGTAATTGCAGCTTGTGAAGCTGTCCGCAATTGAGTATTAGAATTTTTCTTTTGAGTTGTTGGTCGCTTTAAAGAAGACAGAAGCAACGGTTTTTTCCGGGCAGAAGAGAGTTTGGAAATAGAAGTCGGAACAACTATTTTCTCGGATTTCTGACTAGAAGTTGCTAAGGTAGTCTGTCTTTGGTTGCTTTTAGTAGAATTCCAATCTAGCGGGTGGGAAGTATGTAAAGTAGGTGCCATACTAAAAAACCTACCCTGATTTTCCCTAAGTATTGGTGCTTTTTGCCAACTTGTAATTCCTGCCCCCATCACCGAAATACTGTGATAAGTTACAGGTTTTACGTTGAGTGAAGTCCAATTAAAAGAAGGTACTTGAGCTGAAATACTACTACCTGCTTGATCAGGCAGTTGCGTATTCATGGCTTCTGCAACTAAGGTTCGACCATAATTAGAAGTCAAGACACTAGGAGAAGACGCCAGCTCTACCCCACTGACTTTCACAGTATCAGCCCAAGCGGGCTGTGTTGTTAATACCGCTGCTGTCACACCAGGCAAGAAGCTATGGAATAATTGCTGTCCTTTCACCGCATCCCCTCACACGAAATCAATCTAGCGGCAGAAAACTTTTCTTCACCACAGAATATAGCACGACACTAAATTTAGAAAAGAATATAGTACGCTACAAATTTAGGAATCGGAACTCTGTTTATCTTCAAAACGTCTGACGATGCGAGAAAGTTCCGCCTTTTCATCGATACTAACGCGGGTAGGAGCACCACTAACAATCCGTTCGTAATTACGGAAAGAATCTTTAATGTCAGGCCCGTCTGCGGTAATATTGTACTCGCGGATACCCTTATCATGCCAAGATCCCCGCATTTTGAATACATTTATTGCCCGTGACATTTCTCCACGAATTTCTACATACTGCAACATCAAAATTGTGTCAGTAATCGTGGAAATATGGGAGTCAGTAATCGAATGTGACCCCATGAATTGATCAGTTGTATTAGTAAAAAATCCAGTAATTTCTTCTTGTTTAGCGTAACCTGTCACACCAATTACAAATTGTCGAAATGCATTATTGCTCACTCCTCTAGCTAGGGCTGAAAGGGAGTCGATTGCAATCCTCGCTGGTTTAAAGACAGCAATTTCTGACTTAATAATTTGCAAATGGTCTTCCAAACCTGTTGATTCGGGGTATGTACAAATGATTTTGAGTAACCCTTGCCGTTCTAATTCCTCAAAATCAATTCCCCAAGAAGAAGCATTCCGAGATAGTTGGGCACGTGATTCTTCATAAGCAAATAATATTGCCTGTTCGCCATTTAAACAGCCATCTTGGATAAACTTGCTGACCAACAAAGTTTTACCAGTACCTGTGGCTCCTGTTGCCAAAATGATCGAATCTTTAAAGAAACCACCACCACACATTTCATCCAGGGTTTTAACCCCAGAAGACACCCGTACATTAGAAGACCTTTGAGTCAAGCGCATCGCTCCCAGTGGGAAGATATTGACTCCTGCGTTAGTAATTGTAAAAGGATACTCGCCTTTCATATGAGTTGTACCGCGCAATTTGAGAATTTCAGCGGTGCGACGGCGACGTTCTCCTTCTAAAACGTTACGAACAATTACTACATTATCGGAAACAAATTCTTCGACCCCAAAAGAGGCAACAGGCCCATATTCTTCACTACGTTCGGTAGTAATTACAGTGGTGACATTCAGCTGTTTAAGACGTGCTACTAGGCGAAAAATCTCCCGCCGCACTACTCCCATAGCTTCATACTGCTGAAAGACCGCTGTTATAGAATCGATAGAAACTCGTTTTGCCTTGTATTTGCGAATAGCATATTGCAAGCGCTCAATAAGGGCTGAAAGGTCAAAGTTTCCGACAATATCTTGCCCTTCTGGATCGGGTGAAGCATCCAGAATAAACAATTTACCTTCGTTGATTAGGCGTTGTAAATTCCAGCCAAAAATATAGGCATTTTTAATAATGTCGCTAGGTGATTCTTCAAAGGTAACGAATACTCCTGCCTCATCAAAATAGGTAATACCGTTATAAAGAAACTGTAGAGATAATAAAGTTTTGCCTGTGCCAGAAGTACCGCTAAATAAGGTAGTTCTTCCAACTGGTAAACCACCATGAGTAATATCGTCAAAGCCCTCAATCATTGTGCGGATTTTTTCTACACCCCCAATTAACGGTGTGTTGCTTTGCTCTGGTTGCTCTTTTTGAATCATTTCTTGCTAAAAAAGGGAGATTAAAGCCAGTTTTTGTGTTTATAATGTTTTAATCTTCGGAGTTCGCCATCAAGTTTTTGCGCTTAAATATTTTACTCTTCCCAGTCTTCTTCACTTAGTTCTTCATAAAGTAAATCCAATCCTATCAACACTCTTTCTCTATCTGAAAGATCGCCAATAATTTTGCGAACTGGAGGAGGCAAAATTTTAGATAATGTTGGCGTGGCTAATATTTTATCTTCTTCTGCTAGTTGTGGGCTTTTCAGAACATCGATCACTTTCAAAGCATAAACACCTTGAAACTCTTGGTCTAAAATGTTTTTTAGTATTTTTAATGCCCGTACAGAGTTTGGTGTGTTCCCTGCTACATAAAGCTTGAGAACATAGGTTTTTCTTGCTTTATTCATAAAGGTACAGGCTAGACTCGCTAGACTTGAGGATAGAAATATATGATGTGTTTGTGCATTCGTAGGAAGTGATAGCGGCTGCTATTGCCGGGTTTAACTTCAAGTTATGTAATTTATTTATATATTGAACATCTATATATTTCACACAGGTGAGCCAAAATATCTATTAATGTCAGGCGGTAATCTAGTAATGCTTCGTCGCTCCTTCCTTCTAATCTTAGTTGTTTGGAAAATTCTTCAATTAACTCCATGTGAATTTCAATGATTTGCGGCACAGGAATATTAGCACAAAATACCACATTTATAAATTTATCAATTTTTTCTTTTAATGTTGTTTCTCTGGTAAAGTAGTTTATAAGTATATCTCGGTAATCAGATTTAATTTCTTGCAACAAAGCCTCTCGGTCGGCTCGATCCATCTGCTGGAAAAAAACCTCGTGTTTTTGCTTGTAAGATGCAAATACATAGCAATATTCTTTATTTAAAATTTCATTAAGTTTTGATGGCAACCGCCTCATTAAATAATTAATCATGGCAACAGTAGTTGCTGTAACAGATACAAGCAACAATTGGGTAGGAACAGTAGTGCGAATAAAGTTCCCTATCCACCTAGACAATTTTTGTGTGTTGTCTAGTTCATCTGGATTATATAAAGATTTTTTTACATCTGGTTGGAAAATTAATATTGGTAATAACATTTGTTGTTTATACATCTCCTTGATCGCCGTGACCAAGTTTGGTGAGCTGATTTAGTGCATAAAACACGTCTAAGCTCAGATTGGGTGTGCAGTAAATTTATGAGTCCGCCCTTAGAGGATAGTTTATGTCAGCAGATAGTACCGCAAACTTAAAAAATCGATGCAGCTAGTCAGTTGTAAGACTTAGTGATTTTTGATGAGGCGTTTGTTGTGGATTGTAATGTAACTAAGTTATTGAATTACATATGTATATCTATCTAAATATAGATTTTTTTATTTCACTCCTTGATAAGATACTTAAACGAACTTAAAGGATTGTCGCATTCTAAATCATTATAATTCCTCAAGGTTCTAAAGCGAATCTTTGGAGCCATAATTGTTTTAGCTATTGCGATCAAGGAGGAGTTTGAGAACCAGTTAGGATACTGATAAGGATAGTAGCCCGAAGCTCAATGCAGTCAAGGGAAACATTACTATCCAGAACAATATTGGACGCAACTAGGTATCCCTGAAAATAAAGCCCATTGTTCCAATGGCATGGAAATTGTAACGATAATTTTTTATATGAGTCTTCTTAAAGGAGATTGCTTCAGGCATAAGTACCATCTACCCAAGTGGGGGTGGAAAGACCAGAGGCTTCCAAAGGAAGAATGACCCCCGAAGCTTTATGTCAATGCTACAATACCCGCTTTATGATTTTTTAACAAATGTACCCGTCTGCGTAGAAACAAGTACTCTGGCAATGGTGCTAGAGATTTTTGAAAAAGAGCAGTGCGATCGCGTGGTAGTGGTGAATCAGCAGCAACACCCCACAGGGTTGCTGCACTCTGCCCGGTTAATACAAAAATTATTGGCAGCAGTTGGTGGCGCTCATCTGAATTTGCAGCAGCCAGTGTCAATTTTCGGTACAGTGCTGATAGAACCAATACAAACCATACCAGCTGCTGAATGTGTAGAGCAATTTGGCTTGTTTTTGCGCTACCAACAAACCCAAATAAACAATAACAATTTAGATTGGGCACTCATTGACCCAAATGGCAAATTTTTAGGTCTCCTAGACAACCTACGAATATTAAGATTAATAACTCAAGAGAGAGTTGCTATTGATGCAATCTCTGAGGTTACTCCTCAAGACTATGCAGCAAACCAAGACATAGATGATGCAGAGGCGACAACTTACTCACCAGCACAAACATTAAATCATCGGCAGGCATCAGGCTATAAGCCACTTGTACAGCTGTTGGAACGACTGCCTTGGCCTTTAATGTTGCAAACTGGTACTGGTGAGGTAGTAGCGCAAAACCCAGCTTGGTGGCAACAATTGGGAGCACTCAAAGATCCAGAAGGTGTTAGGCAACAAGTAGAGACAATACTTGCCCCCAACCGAGTCAAACAGCCAGAATATGCATCGCCAAAAGCCCGCAAGATTCATTTGCACAGCAGGGAAAATGGACATGGTGGTGATGACCAAGCCACAACGAGCAAACTGCATCATGGAGAAAATAGCTTATCGACAAGGAGTGAAGCGATACAGCAAAATGGCGCTCGTATGCAAACAACTACCCCACCTATAAATAATGTGCATGAACAGCAACATACTACGGTTGGTGCATCTAGTCAGTGCTATTGGGATAACCAGGTAGGTACTTGCATCTGCATCGTCGAAGTGCAAAATGGTCAAGAGCGAATCTGGCAGTTTGCTAAAATTCCATTAGATAGCCCTGAGTTGAGAGTCCAAGGTTTAGAAGTAGAGATGACCTTGACAACAGAGGGACTCAATCGTGGTAATAACTCAGGAATAGGTAACGATTTGTGGCTAGTCTTAGCTACTGATGTGACCGAACAGCAACAGCTTTGTAAAGAATTGGCAGCCAAAAATGCCGATCTCATTCAACTAAATCGATTAAAAGATGAGTTTTTAGCGTGTATTAGCCATGAACTGAAGACACCCCTGACTGCGGTTTTAGGGTTATCACGATTGCTCGTTGATCGCCAGTTGGGAGAATTAAACGAGCGTCAAGCCCGCTATGCAGGGTTAATTCATCAAAGCGGACGCCACTTGATGAGTGTGGTCAATGATATTTTGGATTTGACTCGCATGGAGACGGGTCAAATGGATTTAACAGTGGCCCCAGTAAATATTTCCGCAGTTTGCGAACGTGCTTTATCAGAAGCAAAAACTATCCACACTCAAACCAGCAAAGCCAAAGTTACTGACCAATCTCAAGCCGCACGTTCACTTGAGCCTCAATTTAGTATCGTCATTGAACCAGGCTTAGACCAAATAGTGGCAGATGAATTGCGCCTGCGGCAAATGCTAGTACACCTGCTTTCCAATGCCTTTAAGTTTACTGAAGTATCTGGAGAAATTGGATTGCGCGTGAATCATTGGGAAGGGTGGATTGCTTTTACAGTTTGGGATACGGGTATTGGCATTCCTGAACATCAGCAACACTTAATCTTTCAAAAATTTCAGCAACTAGAAAATCCTTTGACTCGGCAGTTTGAAGGTACTGGTCTGGGACTGGTGTTAACAAGGGCCTTGGCAAGACTCCACGGTGGTGATGTCAGCTTCTTGTCTAGAGAAGGAAAAGGTAGCCAATTTACACTGCTGCTACCGCCCAGCCCGCCAAAAACAGGCTTTACTGAGCAAGAAGAGGATAATACAGAAGATGGTTTAACAAGCAATACCGGCTCACGGGAACTGACCGCATCAGCATGTCAACGAATCAACACATCTACACAACATCAACCGACATCTTCGCAGCGCTTGGTGTTGGTAGTCGAAGCAGTAGCCCGATATATTGAAGATTTGACCGAGCAACTCAAAGGTTTAGGTTATAGAGTAGTGATTGCTCGCTCAGGAACAGAGGCAGTAGAAAAAGCTCGTCGCTTGCAACCAAAAGCTGTGTTCTTAAATCCTTTGCTACCGCTGTTGTCAGGTTGGGATGTGCTGACTTTACTCAAGTCAGATACTGCAACTCGCCACATTCCGCTGATAGTGACAGCGACAGGGGCCGAAAAGGAGCAAGCATTTGCTAACAGAGCTGATGGTTTCTTGAGCTTGCCAGTACAATATCAAGCTTTAGCACCGCTGTTAGAAAGTTTATGCACTACGCCAACAGTTCAGCAATCAGGGTTAGATAGTAATGACATCTTCGCTACTAAAACTCCATTGCGAATTCTGAGATTGGTTAATCTTAATTTAGAATCAGTTAATCCTCATCCTTCGTTGCGAGAACACCGAGTTATCGAAGTAGATAACCTAGATCAGGCGGAACTTTTAGCTCGCGTTTGGCAGTTTGATGTAGTGCTGTTGGATGTAGAAAGCCCAGCAGCACAAGCTTATCTACAACAACTCAGCCAACACCCCCGGTTGGCGGCGCTACCACTGGTGACTTGTGATGTGGTAACTACCTTGGCAGCTTCTCAGATACCTGGGCTGTCTGTGTTTCCTTGCCTAACACCATTGGGTAAAGACAATAGCAGTGGTATCAGTAAAACAGATGCTTTATTGTCAGTGCTGCAAATTGCTTCTGGTATATCTTGTCCACCCAGTATTTTAGTAGTGGATATAACAATGCTCCGCGATTTGCCACAGGTAAAACGCAGGCAGGTGAAGGGTTATAGGTCAGAAAAAAATTCCTTACTTAGTAATGAAACTGCTGAACGGGGTTCGGAGTGGTTCCAAGCTTTAATTCAGTACCTGCAAACAGCTGGCTTGAAAGCAGCTATGGGTGGCTGTTGGGCAGAAGTAGTGCAACAAATTCGCCACCAAAGCGTTGACTTACTGTTGATTTATTTAGGAGAATCCTCGATTCCTAAAGAAGTGCTTAAAGCGCTAAAAGTTTTAGGAGATTTGCCTTTAAACTTGCCGCCAATTTTAGTACTTGACCAGCGCTTAAATTCTACTCAGGCGGCTGTTCCGTGTGAAATCCCCCAGCAGGAAATTGGGAAACAGAAAAAGAATCGATCGCAAACAATAGAAACTGTCATAAGTGCGATCGCAGCCCAAGTTTTACCTCGCTCGATCTCAATGGAAGACTTATTAAACGAGATTAACCAAGCTTTATCTGTCAAGTATCAACAATAAAAATCTGGCGTTGCTGATTGATGGGATGAATTTTGTTTAGCGCAAAGACGCAAAGGCGCAAAGAATCAATCTTTGCCTTTGGGCCAAAAATCTCAATTCATCCCGCATTTATGCAACGCCAAAAATCTTAATGGGTATGGAAAATGGGAATAGTGCAAAATGCCCAATACCATTTACCAACACATTAAGCTGATCGTCATTCAAACTGCATCCTTGCGTCTTAATGACGCTGCGGATTATCCAACTTAAAAGCACATGAGCTTATCAACCTCAGGCTTTAATCAACTTGATACGATATATCTGTTTCATCTTTAATTTTTTTCACAGGAACTCGAATCAAATCGTAAGCGCCCTTGGTAGCTAAATGCTTATAAGTATCTGGCTGCAAGCCCATTTCTAAAAACTTGTCCTGTTCAGCCAGAAATAGCAGTGAGGGTGACTTTGCTTGCGTAGTAGACTGATTTTTAATATAATCTTTCGCTTCTTGTGGAGAATTTAAGTAATTCACGCGGCTATGGCTATAAAATACCACACTGGGTTTTTTAAAGCCAACCATGACAAATTCTTCATTTGATTTTTGTACTTGCGTGGCGATCGCCGATAATTCACGTAATGGTAGCTGACGCTGTTGATCCATCAAAAACATAGCTGGCATCAAAACTACAGTTAAAAATGCTACAAAACCCAGCAAATTTACGCTCATAATATAGCGCCAACGGTGACTGAGCAGTAATACGGCAATTATGATCGCACAAATCAGCCAAATAATACCTCCCAAGACTGGTAAACCAGACTCTTGCAGCTGGAGGTACAAGCTAGGTGCGGCTGGATCTCTGCCTACTAACTGGGATATATGAAACAATCCTGCTGCTACCGCTGATAAAAATACGACATTTACCCAGCCACTCCAAAAATGAAATTTCCTTTGGGGTTGTGTGTTTTGATCGGGTATGAGATCGCTCCATAACAGTGCTACAAGGATTGCTGCTGCTGGCATTAACGGCAATACATAGCTAGGAAGTTTGGTGACGGCGATCGTGAAAAAGCCAAAAACACCAAGAAACCAGACGCAAACAAATAAACCCAATTGCTGAGAACGTTCTTGAGAAAGCCAGTGCGATCGCTGCCAAAACTTCAATCTGGCTATTGCAGCTGGTAAGTATACTGAGTAAGGTGCAAAGCCTATTAATACTACCAAAAAGTAAAAATACCAAGGCGCTGAGTGCCCATTAACTACTTCCGTAAAGCGTTCTATGTTGTGGTAGCCAAAGAAAGCATTAATATAATTCCAACCATTGCGCCAAATTACTAGGGCATACCAGGGTACTGATAAAACTAAAATAATTAGCATACCCTTCAAGGGATGCATTTCTCGCCATACTTCCCGCAGCTTTCCCAGGTACAACACAAACGCAGCGATAATTAGCCCTGGTAACACAATTCCTACTGGCCCTTTTGTTAAAATTGCCCCAGCAATCAATATATAACAAGCCAAATACCACTTGTTAGGAAAAGGTGATTGGTGATTAGGGATTGGTGATTGGGAAGATTCTCGCCCAGTCCCTTCCTTACCTGCGTACCCTCGGAAAAAGCAGAGCAAAGCTGATCCTATACACCCAGTCAGCAGCATATCAGAAACACCAATTCGCCCCCAGGCAATCATTTCTGGGCTGAGTGCCATGACAGCTGCTGCCATAGCAGCTGTTAAGTAACGACGAGTAGGACGCGAAACTTGTTCTAATTCGTCTTGTCGTGCCAGAGACCAGTGTACAGTGTAAAAAGCTAAACTCACCAAACCCATTGCCGCGATCGCCGATGGCAGACGCACTGCCCACTCATTCACTCCAAAAATTGTATAGGCGATCGCCTGACACCAGTAAATGAGCGCAGGTTTATCAAAGCGAGTCTCTCCATTAAAAAAAGGAGTAATCCAATCTCCTGTAACGTACATTTGGCGAGAAGCTTCGGCAAACAGTGGTTCTGTTTCATCAATCAAGCCAATGCTGCCCAAGTTCCACCCATAAGCTATCCAACCAATCACAATCAACCACAGAATCGATACAGTCACAGCAAGGGCTGGACGTTGTAGTATATTTTTAAACCACTGGTTAACAGTGTGGGGAACGCTCAATTTCATCTTCATTAATTATTCAGCCAACAGTCACTCAACAACAGAAGCCAGCGCAATTGGGAGTTAGCCCAACCCAGGCTTCTAGTATTCAAGCGTCACTAGTCAATAAGTCGTTTGTAGTTGATGTTTTGTTCTTTGTCATTCTCCGCTTTTTAATGGTTATTGACTATAAGGCTTTAAGACTATTGTTGAAGTACTAGTTGCCATTCTCGGCTTTTAGCATTCCAGCTAGGTTTAGATGTTTCCCCAACAACATATGGGCCCCAGTAGCGGCGGGAACCATCTTGTGCAAAGGCTACTAAAATATCTCCCTTCTCTAGCTTTAAATTGCCATTAGGTAAGGATAGGAGGAGTCCCTGTTCACTTCCTTCTTGAGGAGCAAAATCCCAATGTGCTGGGATATCATGGTGAGTTTGAACAGAGTCAGAGCCTTTTAACTTCGACTGTCGCGCTAGTAAGGCTAGTCGCACAGGCTGATTTGTTTGATTGCTCATCCGTAAAGTTCCTTGCCCCTTAGTAATTTTAGTCGAGTTTTGACTAGATGCTGTCAGGGAAGTAGCTTTGCTGCTGCTGCGTTCTACTTGATTACCGGGGGTGGTTGTCGAACTAGAGATATTAGCAGAGACAGCTGTTTCTTGAAAAACAGATGAAGACGGACTCTTCTGCAACTGAGGAGTTTCAGGAGATTCGGAAGAAGATGTTTCTGGATTTGTGGTTTCAAAAGAAACACTCATTCCAAAGCACCCAGCCAGTAACCCTAACAGTCCCAAGGAACAAGTTAGAATCACAGCGTTACGATACACTGAAGTTTTCATATTGATAGTTATTAGAAATAAGTATTTGTCTAGGCTTGACCAAATAGTAGCCTATTATTCATAAGTGGCAATCAAACTGCCTATTACAGGCGCTCCTGAAATTAAGCTATCAAATGTATCATAGATAGCATTTCAGAAAAATATACTAGCAAAAATAATCACCATCATTCTCAACCTAAATATGAGTTAAAAAGCTTATTTATCAAGGAAAAACTTAAATTTTGATAGTATTTAAGACAACAATTATGATACGTAGGTAGTAAACTTATTCGTATAAGTACAAGCACGAATGTGATGTTATAAGTACCATGAGCAACAAAAGAGCAGGTTACAAACACTCAGATTTATCGGTAAAACATACTTTATTTTCTTCCTACTTCACCCTTCATCTTTTAAGATAACTCCTTTGTGTTGAGGGTTAATACTCAAACAAGAGTAGTTTTTTGAATACCTGTGCTTTTCTGTAGAAAAATTTGTATAAAATTTCTTTCACCACTGAAACTCTATAAGACAGCTACAATACCCTTAAAACAAGCTTAAGCTAAAACCGATATCCTCAAAAAGAGGAATATTTGTTGATTTCTTGATTTTTATTTAGAAATCCGATTCATGCAAAATACTCGTTTGAATAATTTGTTTGATGCCATTGCTAGACAATTAAATCAATGGTTTTTTAACCCTTGGCGGCGGTTGTCGCTACTCATAATTAGCTTTTTGTTCGGATTTTTTCTAGGATCGGCAATTTCCACTAGTGCTGGACAAAGGGCTGAATTGGACATTTATGTGGCAGCGCTTTTAGTATTCTTAACCGAAATTAGTAGCAGAATATTCTATGCTCGTCCTTTTTTGGCTAGGCGAGCGCTATGGGTGGAATCACTAAACTTCCTCAAGGTTGGTTTCATCTACAGCTTGTTTCTGGAAGCGTTTAAGTTAGGTTCATGACTTCAGAGGGATGCGGATACGATGAATTCATGGCTGAGTAAAATTTTGACAACAGGCGTGGTAGACGAAGCTTGGCAACAAAAAGCACAAGCAGCAGCCTTAGCAGATACTTTCAGGTCACAAGCTTTTGGAATCACACCGGAAAATGTCGCTGAAGTCATACAAGCGCGATCGCATTTATTAACATCTGTTCTCCCAACCTTTAGCCAATTCTGCCAAACTACTCTTTTAGTACAACCCCAGGCAATGTTACAGGTGTTGTGGGATGTGTGGCTACCTTTGGCAATGAAACTCGCATCACGCCGCCAACAGTTGGGTAGTCCTTTGATTCAGGGAATTTTAGGCGGACAAGGAACGGGTAAAACCACAATGTGCCAAGTTCTCACCTTGATTCTCCAAGAGTTGGGATACCGCACCCTGAATTTATCTTTAGATGACTTATATAAAACTTATAGCGATCGCCTAGCTTTAATTCAACAAGATCCCCGCTTAATTTGGCGCGGGCCGCCGGGAACCCACGATATCGATTTAGCCTTAAATGTACTCGACCAAATTCGCCATTCGCAAAATCCAGTAACTGTTCCCCGCTTTGATAAATCTGCTTACAAAGGTGCAGGCGATCGCACTACCCCCGAAATCGTCACAGGTGTGGATATTGTACTATTTGAAGGTTGGTTTGTGGGTGTGCGACCAATTAAGCCAGAGGCATTTGATAGCGCACCACCGCCAATCCTCACAGATGAGGATCGGCAATTTGCCCGTGATATGAATGAACAATTAAGAAATTATTTACCACTGTGGGAGCGATTAGATAGTTTAATCGTACTGTATCCAATTGATTATCGCTGTTCCCTAGCATGGCGCAAACAGGCAGAACGGCAGATGATTGCTGCTGGTAAGCCAGGAATGAACGATACACGAATCGAGGAATTTGTCAATTATTTTTGGCGATCGCTGCACCCAGAATTATTCATCAAGCCCTTGGTCAAATCTGCGAAAGTTGATTTAGTTGTCGAAATTAATCCTGATCATACTTTAGGTGCAGTCTATAGTAACTCCAAGTGATATCGAGTAGCTTTTTAGCAGTATGACTTGAGCATTAGTGAAAAACCAAAAAAATTTTTGCTTGCTTCCCGAAATTTACAGAAGTGGATGTGGAGCTAAATTATGAAGCCACACACGAAGGTAATTACCCTTCTATTTAAGACATAACCACTTCTGAAATTATACTTTTAGATATGCAACTTACTGATACTTTGTCTGCGGAAAAAACAATTTCTTTCGAGAATGTAGCACAAGATGCTGAACTAGCGAAACACATCCAAATTAACTTAATTCGTCTACGATTGCTTGACCCACCTGCTGACGGTAAATTTGGTCAATTTTCAATTAAAGCACTGACAGATTTTCAATCTCTGTTGAAAATATCAGAAGCGGGACTAGGGCTACAAACAGCAAAAGCATTGATTGAATGTAAAGAAGCTATTCCTTTAAAATTAGGGAATGACTTTGCCAGCCGCATCGTCAAGTATATGCAAAATAAAAAGTATTATATTGCTGTAGGCAAGCAACAATATAATATTGTTTATGTCGAAGGTGTAAATGCCAACGGTACACTCAACAATGATAAATTCAATCAATGGAATGACCGACGTATTGTCATTGAGATAGCTTCCGGAACTCCACAAATTGTAGGAAACTGGGTAGCGACTACTGAACCTGGCGATTACTATACCAAAAACCCTCCCAATCCTAAAGGTGTTGCACGCATTGCGTTTGGACAATACAACGCTTGGCGAGTTGGCTATCATTATGGCACTACAGGAGCAGAGACACACGAAGCTCTAGAGCAATGTGGGACAATTAAAGTACACCGCGATCGCAACAAAGATGGACTTCGTAGTGGCGACCCCATAGATGTCGGTTCTCATTTCTTTATCAATCAACATTGGGGATATGACAAAAGTTTAGTTAGTACAGCTAGTGCTGGTTGCTTAGTAGGTCAATCTCGTGAAGAACACAAAGACTTTATGCAGTTAATTAAGCAAGACCGTCGCTATCGATTAGATAATAAATATGTCTTTTGGACAACTATAATTCCTGGTGATGATTTAGCTAAAAATTTTCCAGCCTAGTGGTCTATTGCGTTAATTACGATCGGTTCGTAATGAGCGATTTATTAGGATTTAACGGGCATGGGGCATGGGAAAGAATGCCAATACCTCATGCCACATGCGCCGACTTTCTGTAAAAGATTGGGAACACTCAAAGACTGAACCCTTGATTAACTTCTAGACTGAATTTGCTTAATTAATTCATAAAATGGTTGCCAATTATCTTCTTGTGTAATAGGTTCCCAAACCGATTCAATTACGGGTCTTAACAAAGCCGTTTTTGGATTGTAATGTGCCAGAGTTTTGGCAATTATATCGATTTCATTGAGAGCAAAATTATTCAAAATCTTATGGTATAAAATACACCAATTATCAAAAATTGCTGACGCTGCCGAAGCTGGCGTAATATCTGAATTATTTAACACAAAATCTGGGTCATCTCGCCATTGCAAAGAAAAAGTGCGAGCTATCTCATAAAAAAACTGGTGATAACCAACTTGGCTAACTTGCAAAAATTCAATCGTTAGTTTAAAAAGTTCATCAACTTCTGGAGCAATCAAATTCTCAAAACCCAACTTTCTCAACATTAAAGAGCGATATTTAGTATAATAATATTCATCAAAATGGGCTAATCCAGCTTCTAAATCATCTTGAGCAATTACCGCCTTTAATGGTTCTTGAAGCATTTCTAAATTTAACTTACAAATAATTGGTTGATTGCTGTAACAATAGCGCCTATAATAATCAAAATATGCAGCAGTAAAGTATGGGTCGTATGTAGGAATAAAGGCATAAGGGCCATAGTCAAAGCTCTCGCCTGTGATTGACATATTGTCAGTATTCAGAACTGCATGGCAAAAACCAGCAGCCATCCACTGCGCTACAAGTTCTGCCACTCTTTTAACTAATTCTGCATAAAATAGAGCATATTTATCTTTTTCTGCGATTAAATGCCGATAATATTGCTCAATTACATGGTCTAATAGCTTTTTGATTAAATCTGGACGCTGAATATAATGTAATCTTTCAAAATTACCAAATCGAATATGGGAACTGCTCATCCTCACCATCACAGATGAGCGAGTAGGTGAAGGTTCATCACCTCGCCATAAGGATAAACCTGTTTCAATCATGCTAAAACAACGAGAAGTACGTACACCCAAGTAGTGCAACGCTTCTGCTGCTAAAACTTCTCGAACTCCACCTTTAAGTGTGAGCATACCATCACCACCACGGGAGTAGGGTGTCCTACCAGAACCTTTTGTGCCGAGGTCGTATAATTCGCCATCAGTACCGCGCACTTGCCCGTAGAGAAAACCTCTACCATCACCTAAACCAGAGTTATATTCACCAAATTGATAGCCGTGATAACGCAGTGCTAGCAATGGTTTGCGTTCTTGAAACTTACCAAAGGCTGTAATGAAATCTTCGTCTGTGACTGCTTGGGGATCTAGCCCCAAACGTGGTAGAAGTTCGTCGTTGCGCCAACGCAAAAGATGTTGAGGAAATTCCGCTGCTACAACTTCGTCGTAATATTCATTACCTAGAGATTCCAAGGCTGGTTCGTAGTTGAGGTTAAGAAAAGGATTGCTAGAATTTGTGTTTGGAGTTTCAGCCAGAGTCATTATGATTACAGTTTAATTAATTCTTCTCTTAATACTACCTCTGGCACTAGCATTAGCGTAGGCGCTTCGTCAGCAGAGGAAAAATTATCGAAAATAACTATTTAAAAGTTGGGTGGTTGCCAGTTAGGATTTGTCAGGCTTGTAAGAATATGATCTTGCCACTGCCCATTAATCAACAAATAGTCCCTAGCATATCCTTCAACAACAAAACCTAACCTTTTAAGTACATTACCACTACGTTGATTATGTGGCATATAATTTGCCATGATGCGGTGCATATTTAACTCTTGAAAGGTATACTGAGTAGCAGCTTTTAGCGCTTCTGTCATATAGCCTTTACCTTGTTCAGCTTCCGCAAGGCTGTATCCCACAAAGCAAAAATGGGCAGCCCCTCGGACAAAATTACTAAAATTAATAGTTCCAATAATTTCAGTTAGTGATTTTTTGGGATAAATAAATAATTTTAATGAATGATCGTTAAGAAATTCAAGTAAATTATTTTCAATTTGAAAATACCAGTACTTTTTTGTAAAAAAACCCTCAGCCCAATCAGGATAGTATGGAGTAAGATAAGTTTTGTTTTGGTTGAAGTATTTGAGAATTTGAGGTATATCCTCTTGGATGCCGATTCTTAATAACAGGCGATCGCTATTGATTAATGGCAGTTCTGATTTCATAAATTAGAAACTTAAGTGATACCTTTTTAAAATATTTTTTGAATATAGTAACTTCTCTTAAACAAGCTGCATTTAATTTTATAATTTGCTGACTCAGTGTATTCCTTGATGGAAAAATTAGCAAATATAATGTCACCCAGGTTACAGAAATTTAATGAGCATTGCCTACAATCCATAAATTTAGCAGCACCAGCACGGCTGGATTATTCTCTTGCAATTATAAAAATCCGCTTGATGAAAGAAAATAGTGAATCTGCCAGAAAACCAGGCGTAAGTGCATTCTACGAAGTCTTAGTAGCACCTTAACTTTTAAAGACTGCGCCTAGTTTCTAATTGAGATAATGAGTATTTTTACTATTAATCTGCTACATAACCAAAATCTTGATAAGCTGATTTCTAATATCTAAAGCACAAGGATGAAAAGGCGATCGCTAATAAAGCACAGTACGCGGCATAACCTCAATTAGATCGCTTTACCTAAATGCTGTATCTTAAGATATTCAACGACAAGACAGCTATTGATAAATCCAATCTATAAGAAGGATAAGTGATGTCGGCAATACGCTACGATTGGCAAAAAGCAGAAATCCAGGCGATATATAATACGCCTTTGCTAGAGCTTATTTATCAAGCTGCTAGCGTGCATCGCCAATATCATGACCCAACAAAAATCCAAGTCTGCAAGCTAATCTCGATTAAAACAGGAGGTTGTCCAGAAGATTGTAATTACTGTGCCCAATCTTCCCGCTACAAAACAGAGGTAAAAGCACAAGCACTTTTAGAAAAAGACACGGTAGTTAGCATTGCCCAAAAAGCTAAACAGACAGGTGTTAGTCGGGTTTGTATGGGTGCTGCTTGGCGCGAAGTGCGCGATAATTCCCAATTTGAGACTGTGCTAGAAATGGTTCAAGAAGTCACCGCAATGGGTTTAGAAGTATGCTGTACCTTGGGGATGCTGAGTGCAGATCAGGCAAAGCGATTGGAAGAAGCAGGACTTTATGCCTACAACCATAACTTGGACACATCGCGGGAGCATTACAGCACAATCATCACTACCAGGACTTACGACGATCGCCTGAACACAATTGAGAATGTCCGTCAGACAAATGTTACAGTATGTTCCGGCGGTATTCTTGGTTTGGGGGAAAGTGCCGACGATCGCATATCTATGTTACATACGCTAGCAAACCTCAGCCCCCATCCAGAATCTGTACCAATTAATATTCTCTCGCAAGTACCAGGCACACCCTTGGAAAATCAACCTGATGTCCCGATTTGGGATGTGGTACGGATGATTGCCACAGCGCGGATTGTTATGCCAAGTTCTGATGTACGTCTCAGTGCTGGGAGAGCCAGACTTTCTCAAGTTGAGCAAGCCTTCTGCTTTATGGCAGGAGCCAATTCTATATTTTCCAGCGACGATAACAAAATGTTAACAGTAACGACTCCCTGTCCTGATTACGATACTGACCGGGAAATGCTGAATTTGCTGGGTTTAGAAATGCGTCCTCCCGCCCAAAGACCTGAAAAGGTGGCAACTCCAGCCGTTGTGGGATGAATATCTTTGTTTAGGTGCATATCTAAACAAAAAATTGGGCGTGATAGCCTTCTTTGATCCCCCAACTCTAACAATAAACCCACAATTCTGAGCGGTAGCTAACTTGTACCGCTCAGAAGCATGATAGCTGGGATAGTTAATCTTACTCTCGCGGTTGGGTTGATCAGAGTTTACTTACGTTGGTTGGTTTGATCGCGCATCATCTGATGCATATTGTTCATCTGATGCGTATTGTTCATCATCATATTTTTGCAACAGCTACATCCCATTTGTTGTGGCTGTTGTGGCATCTGAGAATTCGGTGCTGTCGTTTGACTAATTTGCTTCTGAGTTTGATTGACCTCGGAAGCAGGCTTATTACTGTTATTATTCGTTACAGTTCGGCTCAGGGTTTCTGCCAAACTAGGACTAGCTGCCAATGTTAGTAAGGCAAAACCAGCCAAAGCTCCAGTCAATACTGTCTGTGTACCTATATTCATAGCTTTTTTTAGTAATGTTGCTGCCAATTGGTGAGTTCTTGAGAAACTAGCCATATCCTAAACTCTCCAGTCGGGTAGAGAGTCAAGCAACTCATCAAAGAATTTTGCAGTTTTTTTTAAAATGAAACGGCCCTGCCTAAAACAGATGGCTTTAGCTTTATATAAATAAAATAAAAGATGCTTTTACGGGATGGGCATGATGCCCGTCCCATAATAGCTTTAGGTTTAACTCATCTCTAAATTAAATAATCTTGGCAGCACGCAGACCAAACAGCAGGCCCGCAGCAATGCCAACGAACAAAGCCAAGAAACCGATATAAGCTACTACTGCAAACATTTACCTTTCTCCATATACTTCAATAAATCTATTGAATCATTAGTCAGTGGTTATTGGGCATTGGGGAGGCAGTGCGTTGGTGAGGCAGTTCCTCCTGGGGGAAACCCCCAGGAGGAACTGCCGAAAGGGTTCCCCGGCTTGTAGACGCAAAGCGGCTTCCCGCAGGGTAGCAACTGCCGTCATTGGGCATGGGGCATGGGGCATTGGGTGAAGAGGACAAGGAGCATGGGGGATGGGGAGACAAGGAGCAAGAGTTATTTATAGTTCTTTCCCCTTGTCCCCTTGTCCCCTTGTCTCCCGTGCTTTTTCCCCTATTCCCCAGTCCCCAGTCCCCAGCCCCTAATCCCTAATTCCTCAGATTGCGGTAAAATACAGCCCACGGGCGCTTCTTTGGGGCTAGGCAATGACTTCAGTTATTAACGTGAATTTACCAGAGCAGTCTTATGAGATTGCGATCGCACCTTCGAGTTTAGACCAACTCGGTCAACACATGACCAGTCTCAAGCTAGGCAACAAGGTACTGCTAGTTTCTAATCCCACTATTTTTAAGCATTATGGAGAAAGAGCAGTTGCATCCTTGAAAGCAGAAGGATTTGAGGTTGCTAGTTGTACCTTACCACCAGGTGAACGCTACAAAAACCTAAATTCGATTCAAAAACTCTACGATGCTGCTTTAGAAAAACGTCTAGAACGCTCCTCTACTATCGTGGCTTTAGGAGGAGGTGTGATTGGGGATATGGCTGGATTTGCAGCCGCAACTTGGCTGCGGGGTATTAATGTAGTGCAAGTTCCTACTACACTGCTAGCAATGGTAGATTCGGCAATTGGCGGCAAAACTGGTGTGAACCATCCCCAAGGCAAAAACTTGATTGGGGCATTCCATCAACCACGTTTAGTGTTAATTGACCCAGATGTGTTGAAAACCTTACCCATGCGCGAGTTCCGGGCAGGAATGGCAGAGGTGATCAAGTACGGTGTGATTTGGGATGCCGAGTTATTTGCTCAAATGGAAGCGAGTAAAAACTTGAATCAACTCCGCTACATCAAGCCTGAACTTATAGAAAGTATATTAACTCGCTCTTGTCAAGCTAAAGCCGATGTTGTCAGTAAAGATGAGAAAGAAGCCGGACTACGGGCAATTCTCAACTATGGTCACACTATCGGTCATGCAGTCGAAAGCTTGACTGGTTATCGTTTAGTAAATCATGGTGAAGCTGTTGGCATTGGTATGGTAGCAGCAGGGGAGATTGCTGTGGAACTAGGAATGTGGCAAAAGCAAGATGCAGAACGCCAAAATGCCTTAATTCAAAAAGCGGGTTTACCGACTCAGTTACCATCTGGGGTAGATATTGAAGCAATTGTTGAAGCGCTGCAACTAGATAAGAAAGTCAAAGCGGGTAAAGTGCGGTTTGTTTTGCCAACGCAAATTGGTGTGGTGACAGTTACCGACGAAGTGCCATCAGATACTATCCGGCAAGTGTTGCAGAAAATGTAATTTATAACCGAATTACAATTGAAACTAGCCGCCAGATGGTTTGCGCCATGATACTCCAAACGAATAATCAATTGACTTTACAAGAGTTCTTGAATCTTCCGCTAGGCGAGGGAGATATCACCTACGAACTCGTTGATGGTCATGCAATTCCTAAGATGTCACCAAAGTTTTTTCATGCCAAGCTGACTCATGCCTTTCTCAATCAGATTGAACCATGGTCTGAGGGGCGGGGGGTAGTCTGCCCAGAATGGGCTGTCGTGTTAATTCAGAGAGGCCGAGATTGGGTACCGACACCAGATTTGTTGTACATTGCTTATGAACGTTTACCTGCTAACTGGAACGAAGACGAAGCTTGTCCTGTTCCTCCAGATTTGGTAATCGAGATTATTTCGCCAGGGCAAACCTTTGGGCAAATGGCAGCTAAAGCCAAAGACTATTTAGACGCTAAGGTGCTGCGAGTGTGGGTGGTAGACAGTAAAGCTAGAAGCATTACTGTTTTTTACCCAGATGCAGCACCACAGACTTATATGAGAGATGAAGTCCTTACAGATTCTCTGTTTGAGGGGTTGGAATTTACTGTTGAACAGGTATTTCAAAAGGCAAAAATTCCATTAAATTCCTAAATCACACACTGGTTATCTTTTTAAATCTAGGCAAGAAAGAATTGCCTATATCTGAAAAATTAACTTTTTGTACTGCTTGGATGATAGTCTTTGTGCGATCTGCTGAAAGCAGCAGCGCTTCGCGATCGCTCTCACTCATGCCCTTAATTATCTAATTAATATTCTTAACCTTAGTCAGTTCGCAGCATTAAGTATCTATTGTTAACGATAGAAAAAGTTCTCTAACAAGTTTGATTCTTCCAGATAGAGGCATAATCATAACGAATATAGAGACAGTAGATGCACCTTAATTTTAAATACAGCCCTCAGACCCAAGCTGGGGGCTTTTTTTATTTAAATATAGATGGCAGCAAACTCGGTGCTGACCATAGTGCATAACCAATAAATCCAAATAGCAAAGTAATTAATATAGTAACGATGTAACTGATGCACATCAATAAACCATCAGATTCTACGGTGGCGACTGCTAATAATAAAATACCTATGGTAGGTATGGGATTGGTAAAGGGAATTGGTGAAATTAATAACACTGTTAACCAAGAGATACAAAATCCATTTAATCGCCAAGCCCAAGAACTATTTGCTATTTTCCCCAACCTGGGACGAGCAATTTTCTCTAACACCTTGGTGACGCGTCGCAGATTGTGCAACAGTATATGGGCAAAGCGGCGAGGAAATTTGTAGTTAGCAATTTTTTTGGGTAGCCAAGGCGATCGCCTCCCCAAACCCATCTGCATCGACAACAGCAAGCAAGCAACACCAAATGGTCCAGCCAATCCAGGTGGCATAGGAAACAAAAATGGTAAAACTAATAATGCAATTACTAAGCTAAAGCCTCGTTCTGAAGTTTCTGCTAAAACGTCTCCTAGAGTCAGTGGCTGTTCGGCTAAATGTTGTAACAGTGACTTAATTTCTTGCGAAAATCTTAAATGCATTTGGCTTGAGTCTATGCGATCGTCCACAATACCCAGCTTTATTTAAGTAAATATAATTATAGATGTATACAATTACTCCGAAATTTATTCCGGAATCATTTAAATATTATTTCAGTACATATACAGCTTAACTTATACTCAAAAAACCAAATGTTGCAAATTTAACTCTAAAAATTTAAAACTTTGTTGCTGGCGGTACAAAAACAGCTATAGCTTTAGGAATCACCCGGAAATGGGCAGGGGTATAGGTGGTAATTTCCCCATCAGTATTGATAGGACGTGGTTTTCGAGTATACACTTTCATTTCCTGACCTTGAAGCGCACGTACTTCTCGCCATTTTATGTGTTGCCCTTGCCGCATTGCCGGAAGCAACGGTATAATTTGCCACCAATATTTAATCTCTAAACTGTATAGATCAAGCCTTTGATCATCTATTGTGGCATCATGAACCACTGCCATGCCACCACCATAATAGCGACCATTGCCTACAGCAATCTGTACTGTTCGCACACGAATCGATTCTCCATTGACGTGAATTTCTGCGCTGAATGGTCGAGTTTCCCACAATACTTGCAATGCAGTGGCAAAGTAAGCAAATATTCCCCAGCGGCGCTTAACTTCTTTAGTAAGTCGCTGGGTAATTTTCACGCTTAGTCCTAAACTAGCAACGTTGAAAAAGTGTTTGCCGTTCACCCATCCTAAATCGATGCGCCGCTGGTGTCCGTTAGCAATAATTTTGCAAGCTTCGGCTAGGGAAGTAGGAATTCCTAAAGTCCTCGCCAAATCGTTAGCAGTTCCCAACGGTAATATTCCCAAAGGCAACTGGGTATCAACTATAGCATCTACTACTGCATTGAGAGTACCATCACCACCGCCAACAATCACTAAGTCCACTTGATATTGGTAGCGCGCGATAATCTCAAAAAGGCGTTTAGGGTTTTCTGTAGATTCCTCAATCAAAACAAACCCTAGTTCCTCTAGACAATCGATTGCTTCCTGAAGACGCTGTTGTCCTTGACGAGCATGATGATTTACTAACAGCAGTGCGCGGGGACTCATAGGAAGTACCTTTTGTAATTTAGATCTCAAATTAACAACGTCTAGACACCCTGCTAGTAGTTGATTCTCCAATTGTGCCAGGGCTGTTATGAAATTTATTAACAATTCAGTTTTTAACCGCTTGTTATTTCATTACCAACGTTATGTTTTTGAGTTGGGTTTATCTGATTTAGCTTTGTCAGCTATTTGGGTGCTAGTACCCAGCAAATAATCCAACTACTTAAAGAGTAACTGGGATTCAGATATTCGTGTTTCTAAAGCAGGTATTTATTTCAATATTATAAAGCTAGCAAAAAATTATATTTTAATTTTCATGAGTATATATAGATAGAATCAGCATAAACGCTACTCATAATTACAATTATTTAAGTTATTTTGGGGCAACCATCATATATGTCAAGGTAGCTTGTGGCAGAATTAAAATTGTCCCCTAATTAAAGCTTTATTTATAGCAACTTTCTCTATAATATATTTCCAAAGTTAATCAATTAATCTATAGGATTACTAATTGATTTTTGAACAATACGTAGGGTGGGCATTGCCCACCCTACAAATACTATAATATATTTCCAAAGTTAATTAATTAATCTAAATTATCTATGAGTTAAATAGATTAAAGACTATACAAATAATTATCTATAGTATTCATAAATCTCATTCGTGATAGCTTCAAAGTTAAATTCATACAGTCATAAAAAATATATTCGCAAAATCAGGAGGTTCTGCAACTAGCTTTGGTATTACTAGTTGCCACCTCGCTCTTTACCTCACATCGTATCCAAACAAATTCGGGTCAACTTCGCCTAATTGCAAATTTGCCAAACCATATTCTGCCCATCGTCTATCAACCATCGCTGCCACATCTGGATCTGACTCCAATGGCGCACCCCATTCATGATCGATTTCTGGCGGAATTTTGGTGGTAGCATCAATTCCCATACGTCCGCCTAAACCAATTTTCTCGCTGGCAAAATCCAAAGTATCAAAGGGTGTATTTGGCAAAATAAACACATCTCGTGAAGGGTCAACTTTAGAACTAATAGCCCACACTACTTGACGCGGATCGCGAATATTAATGTCTTTATCTACGACAATGACAAACTTGGTATAAGTAAATTGTGGTAAAGCACTCCAAAACGCTAAAGCAGCTCGTCGTGCTTGTCCTGGGTATGCTTTATCAATGGAAATAATTGCCGCTTTGTAACTCAAAGCTTCCATTGGTAAGAAGAAATCGACAATTTCTGATACTTGTTGCCGCAGAATTGGGGTATAGATCCGATTTAGGGCGATCGCCATCATCGCTTCTTCTTTGGGTGGACGACCGCTAAATGTTGTTAAGTAAATCGGATCTTTGCGGTGTGTCATACATTGAAAACGAATCAATGGCGAATCTTCCACACCACCGTAATAACCCATGTGGTCGCCAAAAGGGCCATCTGGCAATACTTCCCCTGGTGTAATTGTTCCTTCTAAAACAAATTCTGAATCGGCAGGAACTTCCAAATCTACAGTTTTACATTTTGCTAACTGCACACCCGAACCACCGTAAAGTCCAGCAAATAGCCATTCTGATAAATCTACAGGTATGGGTGTGGCAGCTGCCATAATAATTAACGGGTCTACACCGAGTGCGATCGCTACTTCTAATTTCTGACCACGTTCTGCTGCTTTGCGTAAATGTCTCGCCCCACCCCGCACCGATAACCAATGTACTGTCATCGTATTTTTAGATTGCAGTTGCAAGCGATACACACCTACATTTGGCGTACCAGTTTCACAATCTTTGGTAATTACTAGCCCCAGCGTGATAATTTTGCCTGCATCACCTACATAAGGACGTATCAAGGGCAGCTTGTTTAAATCTAACTCTTCCCCTTGAATCACCACTTGCTGACAAGCGGGGAAAAAGTCCCGTCCTGGTTTAGCTTTCAGGACATCGAACAGTACTTTCCCAAAATCTATTGCCTGGGAAATCTTCTTAGGCGGTTTTGGTTGTTGCAGCATACTCAGCTTTTTTCCCAAAGTTTCCAATTCCTCTGGATGCTGCATATTCATTGCCCAGCATATCCTTTCCACAGTGCCCATCAAATTCACTGCCACTGGGAAGGATGCACCTTTGACGTTTTCAAACAGCAACCCTGGGCCGCCTTGTTGCAGCATCCGGTTAGAAATCTCAGCAATCTCTAACTCTGGGTCAACTAAAGCTGAAATTCGCTGTAATTGTCCCTTTTCTTCTAAAATTTTGATGAAACCCCGTAAATCTCTTGCCATTGTTCTGATAAAACTGAATAATTAAGAAGTGTGAAGCGCTATTTTATATTATTAGCGATTATTTACCTCTTCTTCCCAATCACAAGCGTTACGTTTGAAGATGTATCGTTAACGCCCACATCAATAAAAGCTGCTCCCACGTTAGGACATTTATTTAACTACAACTTAATCTAGTGCTTGACTTTCCTTAACGACTTACGAGCAGCTGTTTGGATATCCTAAAAAAGGATAAAGCATTATTTATTACAAATAAGCGCTAACCTGATCAAACATGGCCAGAATGTATGACGTTTTCCTGGCAGGTGGCTCATCATGCGGCCCCTGCTGGGTTTATCTTTTTTTAGCTAGACCCCCACGGGCGATTGCGCCGCAGTGCCCTAAAGGGCGATCGCAACCACAGCATTCAGCAATTCTAAATAAGACACCCAGTGTGTGCAAGCACTCTAGCTACCAACCAACGAATTGCTCAAAATCTATTTTCTCCCATCCCCAGTCCCCAGTCCCCAATGCCTTCTACCCAAAACGCCCACTCACATAGTCTGCGGTTTTTTTATTTGAGGGATAATTAAAAATTGCTTCTGTCTTGTCAAACTCCACCAACTCACCCAAATACATAAACGCCGTATAGTCAGAAACACGCGCAGCCTGCTGCATACTGTGAGTTACAATCAAAATCGTCACAGTTTCTTTGAGCTGAGCAATTAACTCTTCAATACTGGCGGTGGCGATCGGATCTAAGGCAGATGTTGGCTCATCAAAGAGAACAATTTCAGGGTCGGTCGCTAAAGCACGGGCGATACAGAGTCGTTGCTGTTGACCACCAGAAAGGTTAAAGGCTAAATCACGTAAACGATCCTTAACTTCATCCCATAAAGCTGCATTACGCAAAGCTTTTTCCACTTTCTCATCAATAACTCCACGTTTCGATTCACCTCGCACCCTCAGTCCATAAGCCACATTCTCATAAATTGATTTTGGAAAAGGATTAGGTCTTTGAAACACCATGCTGATCCGCATCCGGACTTCAATTGGATCAACTTTATTGCTCAACAGATTAATTCCATCTGGATCTAAGGTGATTTCGCCTCGATAACGATTTCCGGGATAGAGGTCGTGCATCCGATTGAAACAACGCAACAAAGTAGTTTTGCCACATCCAGAAGGCCCAATCAGTGCTGTTACTTGCTTGTCACCTATCGACATATTAATGTCCTTCAGGGCGTGGACTTTGCCACCGTAGTAAAAATTAAGGTAATTAACTGCTGCTTTGATAGGTCTTTCTAAAATTAAAGATTTTGTTTCTACCATTTGATTTTTTTACGTAAGCGATAGCGGAGATAAATGGCGACAGCGTTCATAGCCAAAGTCATGGCAATTAGTACGATACCTGCTGCTGCTGCGTTCACCTGAAATTCTTCTTGGGGGCGAGAAACCCAATCGAACATTTGAATCGGTAAAACGGTGAATGGAGCTAACAACCAGGCAAAGGAGATAAAGGGAAACTGATCTTTGATAGGAGCATCTGGTAAGAAGGCAATAAATGTTAGTGCGCCTATGGTGATTAGAGGTGCAGTTTCACCAATGGCTCGTGCTAAGGAAACAATAATCCCAGTCAGGATGCTGCTAGTTGAATAAGGCAGAACGTGATCCCATATCATTTGCCATTTAGAAGCTCCTGTGGCGTAAGCAGCCTCACGGATACTATTAGGAATGGCACGGAGCGCTTCACGAGTAGTAACAATCACAACTGGCAACGCTAATAGCCCCAAGGTTAATCCAGCCGTAGCTACACTTTGACCAAGGTTTAAACCATAGACAAACAAACCTAAAGCCAAAAGTCCGTAAATGATTGAGGGAACACCAGCCAAGTTGGTGACGTTAATCTCGATTAAATCAGCAATCCAGTTTTTTTGAGCATACTCTTCTAAGTAAATACCTGAGGCTATGCCAATGGGAATTGCCGCTGATGCTGTTACTAGCATTACTAGTAAAGTTCCCACCCAAGCTGAAAGGATACCTGCATCTTCTGGTTTACGGCTGGGGAAGGAAGTCAAAAATTGCCAAGAAAGACGCGGCGCACCATCACTTATCAAGTCAAATATCAATGCCAGTAGAGTGACAATCCCAATCAGCATCGACAATAGGCCAATGATGCCAAAAATATATTCAGACCGTTTGTTACGCGTAATAATCTTACGGATTTGCGGAATATGTTGAGTTGTCATCTCAATAAATTTCTCGATAGCGCTTGGTGAGGAAATAACCGATGATGTTAAATACCAAAGTCATCAGTACGAGAGTGAGTCCAACAGCAAAAATAGTTTCATATTCCAGGCTGCCATGAGGTAGATCGCCAAGACTTACTGCGACGATATATGCAGTCATTGTTGCTGCTGGTTCCATTGGATTCAAGGTAAGATTAGGTTGCCCGCCCGCAGCGATCGCTACTATCATAGTTTCACCAACTGCACGCGAAATCCCCAAAATATAAGCTGCTGATATGCCAGAAATCGATGCGGGCAATACAACCCGCAAAGCAGTTTGCAAGCGGGTAGCACCAGTTGCATAAGAACCCTCACGCAGATTTGCAGGTACTGCACGCATGGCATCTTCACTTAGGGAACTGACATAGGGAATAATCATGATGCCGATGACTAACCCGGCGCTCAACATATTAAAACCGGGTAAATCTGGCAGTAACACCTGCAACAAAGGCGTAACAAACAATAATGCAAAATAACCGTAAACTACTGTTGGAATGCCTGCTAATAATTCTAAAGCTGGCTTAACTATCTCTCGCACTATCGGTGGTGCAAATTCACTGAGATAAATAGCAATAATTGTTCCTAATGGCACTGCTATTAATAAGGCAACCACTGTAGTAACTAAAGTCCCTGATACCAAAGGCCAAATTCCATAGTGTTTGTCGTCAAACAATGGTGTCCATTGGGTATCTGTGAGGAATTCCCATAAAGATACTTTTTGGAAAAATAAGATTGATTCATAAACTAAAATAGTGACAATCGCTAAAGTAGTCGCTACAGAAGAAAGTGCTGCCAGAAACAAGACAAACTCAATTGCCCGTTCCCGTAAATTACGTACTAGCTTGGGAGAAAGTCGAGTTTGTTTTGCACTAATCATGCTGCGAATCGGACGCTTGTTGGATGAGTAGGGTTTATAAGATAAAGAGAGGTTTTGCACCTCTCTTTAGTAAATTGTGAATTTTGAGCTAATTCAAAACTCAAGGTTCGGTTTATTCTTTAGCTTCACGGCTGATTAATTCTTCAATCTTCAATCCGACTGCTTCTTGACCACCAAATACGCTGCCGTACCGCTTCTTATTGAAGTGGTTCTGAGCAGTGGTATAAGCTGACCCTGGCAGAGCCACATACTTTACTTCTTTAGCTAAGTTAGCTCCATTTCGTAAGTAAAATTGGACAAACTGTTTTACTTCTGGTTTATCAATAGCTTTAGAACTGACATAGATAAACAGAGGCCGGGACAGAGGATTATAAGTGCCATTTTTGACTGTAGCTTCGGAGGGCAATACACCGTTAATTGCCACAGCCTTGAGTTTTTTGCTATTTTCCGCGTAATAAGCATAACCAAAGTAGCCAAGAGCATTCTTATCACGAGAAACACCTTGTACAAGAACGTTGTCGTCTTCGCTAGCGGTAAAATCACCTCGGCTAGACTTCGCTTTGCCAACAACAGCTTCAGTAAAGTAATCAAAGGTTCCAGAATTAGTACCAGGGCCAAACAGCTTCAGGGGTGCATTGGGGAATCCTTGACGTACTTGACTCCAGTTATTAATTTTGCCCTGCGCCCCTGGCTCCCAAATTTTCTTCAGTTCAGCTACTGTCAAATTCTTCGCCCAATTGTTTTGCGGGTTAACTACAACTGTTAAAGCATCATAAGCTACTGGCAACTCTACATAACGAACGCTATTAGCTTTGCAATCACTGATTTCTTTTTGTAGGATGGGACGGGACGCATTAGAAATATCTGTCTCACCACGACAAAACTTTTTGAAGCCGCCGCCAGTACCGGAAACCCCAACAGTAACTCTAACTCTACCCCCTTGAGCCTTTTGGAATTCTTCTGCTGCTGCTTCAGTAACTGGAAAGACAGTACTAGAACCATCAATTTTAATTGTGCTGACACTTTGGGACTGAACCGCGGATATTGATATCCCAAGGGTTGCAGCAACCAATGACATTACACCTAATACTGTCAAGCTGTTAAGCTTAAAATTCATTTTGTTCACCAGGATACTCCTCATTTGTTGGACGTGCAATTTTTTGCGCCCAATCGCTCCTAAGGCACAATAGTCTTCTTCGGTTAAAACTTAGTGAACATATTAGTTAAGTGTTCACTGCAACAAATTTGACTTATTCAGGTAATATAAAAGTTAACTCGTAGTTATTTGGAGATTAATTTTCAAGAATAAATAATCATGATAAACCTTTGGTAAGAAAATTGATTCTTTACATAAACATAGATGTAATGAATGAAGGAAAAGATATCATTAGCAATTCAAGAATCTCCTACTATGTAAACAACCTCACTTATGCTTTAAATTTCCAAAGTAACTTGATAACAGCATCATATTTTTGTCTATTCCTAGTAATTTATTAAGTTAAATTTTATATCACACGCTTTACAAGCATGAGTAAATCAATTCCAGCTATTAAAGTTAAGAATCTCAATGTTTATCACGATACTCAAAAAATACTTGAAGGCGTTTCAATAGATATTTATCAGAACAAAGTCACTGCAATTATTGGCCCTAGTGGTTGTGGCAAGTCTACTTTTATGAAATCCCTCAATCGCATGAGTGAATTAGAAGCACAAGTGCGAGTTGAAGGAAGAGTAGAATTTTTTGGTCAAAATATTTATGAGCGCCGTGTTAATTTAAATCGGGTGCGCCGCCAAATTAGTATGGTACTCCCAAAACCAAATCTTTTCCCCATGAGCGTTTATGACAATATTGCCTATGGGGTAAAACTAGTAGGATGGCGTCCAAAAGCAGAACTAGATGGAATTGTAGAATCTGCCATCAAAACTGCCAACCTCTGGGATGAAGTAAAGAATAAGCTGCATAAATCTGCTTTAGAACTCTCTGGCGGTCAACAACAGCGACTCTGCATTGCCCGTGCTATAGCGGTCAAGCCAAGAGTGATTTTAATGGATGAGCCTTGCTTTGGTCTTGATGCGATCGCTAGTATGAAAATTGAAGATTTGATTCAGAGTTTGCGTTATGACTTAACAATTGTAATTGTTAGCCATAATATGCAGCAGGTTGCTCGCGTATCTGATTTTACAGCTTTCTTCCACAGCAACGAAAATCGAATTGGTCACATGGTTGAATTTGGTTCCACAAATAAAATCTTTACTAGTGCCGTTGATTCTCGTACCCGCGACTATGTTCTAGCACGTCTCGGTTGAATATTTACTGTTGTAATTCTTAATACAGCTTAATTTCTGAATTATGAATTACAACAGGCTTGATACCTGGCGAAGTGGTAGGCGATTTTAATCACCCCATGCTTTCAACTTCACACCCCGAATTGAATAATCTAACAACTCCATCGGGTGGATTACAGAAATTTTCTTACCTTGCAATTTTAAATGCTTAGTAATCTGCAATGTACAACCGGGATTAGCAGAAGCAATTAAATCAGCGCCAGTATTCAGCAAATTCTGCACCTTTTGCTGACCCAATTCTTCAGCAACTTCCGGTTGTAGCATATTATAAACCCCGGCACTACCACAACATAAAGCTGCATCTATTGGTTCTCTTAACTTCACTCCTGGAATTTGCCGCAGCAACTGACGCGGTTGCACACTAATTTTCTGTCCATGTAATAAATGGCAAGCATCTTGATAAACCAAATTCAAGGGTTGATCAGTTAATGGTGACAGTTTTGCTGTTAACCCAACAGTTGCCAAAAACTCTTGAGCATCTTTAACCTTAGCTGCAAATTCTTTTGCCTTTTCTCGATATTCGAGGTCATCTTCTAAAATATGACCGTATTCTTTCAAAGTATGGCCACAACCAGCAGCATTAATAATTACAAAATCTACATTAGTATTTGCAAAACTATCAATCATCTGCCTTGCTAAAGCCTGAGCCTGTGCTGTCTGTCCTTGGTGTTCGGGAAGCGCCGCACAACAACCTTGAGATTTTGGAATCACAACCTCACAACCATTTGCCGTTAACACCCGCACTGTAGCCTCATTGACTGGTGAGAAAAACAGCCGTTGCACACACCCTAAAATCACCCCAACTCTGTAGCGCTTCTCGCTTTGCGCTGGAATGATATCTGGCAAATTGCTTCCAAAGGATTTCAGCGTAACTTTGGGCAGAATTGATTCCATTGCTGCCAAGCGTGGAGATACATAATTAAGTAACTTCGTGGCGCGAAATAATTTAGAAAAACCCAACTTTTGATAAACCAACAATGGTACTAGTAAAACGCGTAAAAGGTTGGGATAGGGAAATAGAGAAAATATCAGTTGACGAATCAATTTATCTGGTAAACTGCGGGTGTAATTCCGTTCAACTTGGTGACGAGTTGCAGAAATTAACTTGTCATACTGCACACCAGAAGGACAAGTTGTCACACAAGCAAGACATCCCAAACAAGAATCAAAATGTTCTACTGTAGCATTATTAAGTGCAATCTCACCTTCATTAATTGCATCCATTAAATAGATGCGTCCTCTCGGAGAATCCATCTCTTTGCCCAGCACTCGATAACTGGGACAAGTCGAAAGACAAAATCCACAATGCACACAACTATCAATTAACTTTGGTTCCGGCGGATGGCTGCCATCAAATCCATGTAAATTCTTCAAACTAGCCGTATTATTAACAGAATTTTCTGAAGCTTGCATAATTTCCTCTTTTCCCCTCTGAGTCCTCTCGAAGTTTGCAAGGGCGCAGGGAACCCCTTCGGGTTCGCCAGTCACCTGCGGAGGGAATCCCTCCCGCAGTGCTGGGCTCACCACACCACAACTTCTCTGTATATCTCTGTGGTTCGTTTCTTAAATCCCACCTACAAACCGACCAGGACTTAAAATATTTTTGTCATCAAATTGTGCTTTAATACCACGCATCAACTGCAAAGCATTACCTGTATATCCCCAAACATCAATCTTTTGTTTCACTGTCACTGGTGCTGCCAAAATAGAGAGAAAACCACTATAGCGTTGACAGATATCACGTAATTTTAAAACCTGATTTTGACTATCAAACTGTAAAACTCCCAAACCACTACTAATATGAATTAAACCTATTTCCACTTGAGATAAAATCTCCACAGCCGCAGCAGGTAATACTCCTATTTTGCAGCTAATTACAGACTTTGTGTGAGAAGATTGCATTTGCTCTGGCAATCTCTGCCATAGATTAGCCTCATTTGCTGCTGAATAAATTGCCCCATCTAAGCCCAATTTATGTCCAACTTCCAGAAGCCGATTGGACTGTTCATCAACACTCTCGCTAATACTTTGGAAGCGAGCAATTAATCCTAAGCCTTTGCCCAAGCCTAAGCTAGATACTAGTTTAGTTGATAATAAATCGGCTTGGGTTGGTGTTAAAGCAGAACCTCTAAGAGTACCAGCCGCTTGGGATATAGCTTCTGCGGTTCCAGTTAATACCACAGTTCCTGATGTCTCTTGTTGGGGATAAACCCGAAAAGTTACTTGAGTGATAATACCTAATGTGCCATAAGATCCAGTAAACAATTTCATTAAATCGTATCCGGCAACATTTTTGACTACTCGTCCTCCAGCTTTGGCAATTTGTCCATCGGCACGCACAAAGGTAATACCCAGCAGTTGGTCACGCACGCTGCCAAAACGTTGCCGTAAGGAACCTGTATCACCTGTAGCGACAATGCCGCCAATGGTGGCTAATTCTGGTGCAGTCGGGTCTAAGGCGAGAAACTGGCGAGACTTTGCCAACATAGTTTGAAGATGAGAGAACTTCATTCCCGCTTCTACTGTGACAGTCAAATCGCCGACTGCATGTTCAATGAGGCGATTGATGCGTTCTGTACTGACTACTACATCAATGTTTTGAGCTAAACCACCCCAGCTGAGTTTACTACTACTACCGCAGGGTAGGACGCGCCAATTTTGACGGTGTGCTTCTGCAATGACAGCCGCTAGTTGTTCCTGGGTGTGAGGATAGACAATACAACTCGGATGGGTTCCAGAAGCCATTGCCTGTGTGAGTAGTTCTTTTTGAGTGGGTTCAATATTTTCCCAAAGATTGACACTATTTTCTTCGTCAATGATAGATGCAAGACAAGAAGCGATCGCTTTCATCAGTTTATTTTTTACGCCCTACATCTAATTTACTGGCTAACCTCACCAAAAAAGTTTTGATTCATAAGTCCTGAGTAATTTCTTGTAACTCAAGGCTATTGCAAAATTTCCCATACACAGGAATACTGCCAAACGCCTCCAAAATCTCTTCTCTCATCCCTGCGTATGATTATTCTAAATCATTAAGTTTTAAACTTAACTTAAAAACATACAAACCTATTTAAGTATTACTACTGAAGTAATAATAATAATTATGACTTAATTTAACTACAGTAATTGCTATATTCCAACTTATATCTGCCGAATTTGGCAATTATAGGCGTTATAAACCATAAATTCAATCATTATTATTTTCAACAGTAACTTATCAAATTTCAACTTGCATCATCAATGTAGCCTAATGAAAGAAAAAATTTTGGTTGTTGAAAACGAGATAATTATTGCATCTGATATTAAAAAATGTCTAGAAAATGCTGGATATACTGTACCAGCAATTGCTAGTTATGGAGAAAAAGCGATTGAACAAGCAGCAAAATTTCGTCCAGATTTAGTTTTGATGGATGTGATGCTGAGAGGCGATATGAACGGTATAGAAGCGGCTGCGGTAATACGCGATCGCTTTAATATACCAGTCGTTTATCTGACCGCTTATTCAGACCAAAATAACTTGCAGAAAGCTAAAACTACGCAGCCATTCGGATATTTACTTAAACCCTTTGAAGAAACACAATTAATTACTACTATTGAAATTGCTTTGAATAAGCATCAAACAGAAATTGTGATGCGTGAAGCCTTAGAAAAAGAAAAAGAGGATATAAAAATTAAGAACCAATTTGTTTCTATGGTTAGTCACGAGTTTCGGAATCCTTTGAGTAATATTTTTGCTTATACTGAATTACTAGCAAATCATAGCTATAAATTAAATGAAGATAAAAAAACGAATATATTCATAATATTCAGAAATCTGTTAAGCATCTCGATCATTTATTGAGCGATGTTTTGTTGATAAGCAAAGCAGAAGTAGGTAAATCAGAGCGTACTCTAGCACCAATGGATTTAGAAAAATTTTGCCAAGATTTAGTGTTAGACGTTCAACTTGCTGCAAGCGAAAATCATAATAGTATATTCACAATTCAAGGAAACCGTATAATTGCAGGTAGAATGGCCATGCAAAATCCGCAGATGGTCAGCTTAGATGAAAAAATGCTGCGCCATATTCTCACCAATTTGCTGTTCAATGCTGTTAAATATTCCCCCACAGGTGGCATAATACGGTTTGAACTTTTTTATGTCCAAGGAGAAGTTGTTTTCCGGATTCAAGATGAGGGTATTGGAATTCCAGAAGCTGATCAAGAAAACTTGTTCAATTCTTTTCAAAGAGGCAGTAATGTAGGCAAGATACCAGGAAGTGGTTTAGGGCTGGCAATTGTAAAACATTATGTAGATTTACACGGCGGAGAAATTTCTTTTGTTAGTAAATTGCGAGTAGGCACAACATTTATTGTCAGCTTGCCAATTGAAATTAATTAGTTAATTAATAGCTGTGGCTGATTAGTTATTTATTGATGATTATTTATTAAATCAGTGAACAGGCTGATAACTGTTCACTGTTCACTATTAACTGATTACTAAACGTTAATTGGTTGTCTCCTTTCTTCTGGAGAGTAATAGCTTTTACTATTATCTCCTATTGGCACAGGCGATTCTTGACCTGTAATCAATCTGGCTCCACGATTGCGGGTGATAGAGTTCCATGCCCACTGAATCATTACTACTAATTTGTTATCAAACTCAATTAAAAAGTAGATGTGAATCACAAGCCAAAAAAGCCATGCAAAGAAACCCTTCAGCTTGATAAAACCTAAATCTACAACGGCAGAATTTTGCCCAATCATCGCTAAACTACCATGGTCAGTGTAATTAAATGGTGGCAAAACATTATCTTTAAGCCGTTGTTGAATTAATGCCGCAACATATTCTCCTTCTTGCTTGGCTACTGGAGCTACACCAGGTAGAGGTTTTCCATTTTGATGAGAAAAGTTTGCTAAATCGCCAATTACAAAAATATTAGAGTATCCCTTAACGCTTAAGTCTGCTTCAACAACAACTCTTCCTGCACGATCAAGTTCAGCACCTGTGCGTTCTGCTAAGACTTTTCCCATCGGTGAAGCTTTTACACCCGCAGCCCATAATATTGTTTTTGAGGCAATTTCTCGTATATCATCGCCTTGTCTGATGGTAACGATGTCATTTTCAATATTGGTTACTAGTGTTTTTGTTTGAACAATTACACCCAATCCCTTGAGAGATTTTTCTGCTTCTTGCGATAATTCAGGTGCAAATGGTGGCAGGATGCGATCCATACCTTCTAATAGTAAAATTCTGGCTTCAGATGTATCAATGTTGCGGAAATCTTCTTTTAGGGTTTGGTATGCTAGCTCTGCGATCGCACCTGCTAATTCTACGCCTGTAGGGCCACCACCAACAATTATAAAAGTTAACCAAGCACGGCGTTTGGCTGGATCGGTTTCTTTTTCTGCTGCTTCAAATGCTGTAAAAATCCGGCGACGCATTTCTATAGCATCTTCCACGGTTTTTAATCCTGGTGCAAATTCTTCCCAGTCATCTTTACCAAAATAAGAATGTTTCGCGCCTGTAGCAAGAATTAACGTATCGTAAGGTATCGCTTCGTCGCCTACTAAAACTTTTTGCGCTTGTGGATCAATATCATCTACTGCTCCCAGCAGCACTTTTGTATTTTTGCTCTTGCTAAGTACCGATCGCAGAGGTGAGGAAATATCGGCTGGTGATAAAGTACCTGTGGCGACTTGGTACAGCAGTGGTTGAAATAAATGAAAGTTGCGTTTATCTATAAGTGTAACGTTGACCGGAGCCTTGGCAAGTGTTTTTGCCGCATATAGCCCTCCAAAGCCTCCACCAACTATAACAACCTGATGTAATGGCTGTTTGTCAAGTGAATCAACCATAATAAATATTTCCTTGCGTTACTTAATGTAATTATTCTTAACAAATTTGTATCAAAATTGTCATATTTATTTCTGTTTATCTTGGACAAATAACAAAATCTTTAAAGTGAGCAAAATTACAATGGATTGGGCATTGGGGATTGGGCATTGGGGATTGGGCATTGGGGGAGCAGAGAAGAAAACTATACCCAGCACTCAAGGCTCAGCACTCAGCCCTTATAACTAAATCAACTCTTCTCGCAGTAATGCTCGAAATCCTGCTTGCTGAAAATGCTCGTTGGCAGTCAGAGATTCAGTAATTCCACTATACTCCATTACAATAAAAGATACACAATCACTAAACCCCCACTCTTTTTCAGATCTTTCGCAATATAGCTGGAAAGCTCTGTCATAGAGTTCTTGAGATAACGGTACAATTTCTACCTTAGAGTCTGCTGCTAGAGCATTTAATAATATGACTGCACCATGACGTAACGGTTGTTTAGATAAAACATTGCCAATTTCTAGCATCACTGCTTGTGTTGTCACCAAGCGTGTACCTGCCGTTTCTAAAAGTTCAGCTAGATGAACAGCTCGTTGATGCAAGGCATCTTGTGGTGCAGACAAGGCGATCGCAAAGGATGTATCAAGAAAGACTTCAGACCTCATGCTGAGTTTTTATACCTTACAAATATTTATATTTATCGATGTTGGCAGCCCAATTAGGCGGCCCCGATAGTTTGAGCGATCGCGCAGACATTATAAATGATACACTTTCTTGTTTATCAGGCGGTAAAATTTCAATAGTTAGCCGCACACGAGTATTGGCTGGTAGTGCCATTGCTTCGGTAGGATAAAATACTTTACCATCAAATACAGCTGTGATTTTTTCTGCCATTTTTTTCTCGAAAAGCGCTCTAATTCTATCCTAATCTTGTTATGGTGGCGCTTGCTACAGCGTCAATTTTGATACTAATATAAGATTTAGTTTTATAAGACAGCATAGAGCGATTGCTGAATTTACATCCTTAATGCTGTGGCAAAAAAACACCCGCTACCAGAAGACATTGGCAACAGGGTGGAATTAAATACGATTCAAACAAAAACAACACACCCTTTGAGCATACAGCCATCAAGCGATTGGCTGTAAAATGCCACATCCATTTTTGGCAAATTCATCAATCGTTTGCAGGGAGAGTTCATGAGTGGTCATAGCTTGCAACATACCCAAAGGTAAGGTGAGATGATGGGCACCAGCTTGTAAGGATGCCACTGCTTCTTCGGGAGATTTGATGCTAGCCGCCATGATTTCTGTATTGCTGCCTGTGACCATACTAGCGATTTGCCGCACCAAACCCACTCCATCACCTAAAAGTCTAGTAGCTCGATTAACATAGGCGATCGCATATTTTGCATCCGCTTCTTTTGCTACAGCTGCTTGGGATGCACTATATATTCCCGTTACCGCACAGGGAATTTCTCCTGCCAATTCAGCAACTACCTGAAAGCCAACTAACGATGCTGGAATCTTCAATATAGTTGGGTGTCCAATCAGTTGAAAAGCTGCGCGCCCTTCCGCCAGCATTCCATCAAAGTCAGACGACATCAGCTGATAAAACAAGGGGCCTGTAGTCAACTCTGCCAGTTTTTTAAGTGTTGTCTCTACTGGTAAATCACTTTTAGCCAAAAGCGTTGGGTTGGTTGTGATGCCTTTTACCCAGCCTAATTTTCTAGCAGCTTGAGCTTCTGCGATAATTGCCGAGTCGAGATAAATGCTCACCTGTCTCTCCTCAGAAAGGTAGTGTCGCTGTCATCATACATCAGTAAGCTATCAGTTAACAGTTGTCAGCTTTTATTGTCCTTTATCTGTTCGCACCTCAAAATAGGTGGTAGGTTTCAGGTGGTATAGCTCATCCCCAGCCTTTACCTAGTAACTGCTAACTGAGCACTTTTCACTGATTTAACCACAGGATGGTCTGAGCGATGGCTGAACATCATACATTTAAGAAAATCAGAAAATCCCTTGAGGAAACTGGTGTTAAATTTGTCCGCATTCTCTGGTGCGATAACGCCAACATAATTCGCGGGAAAGCTGTTCATATAGAAATCTGGAGTTGTGGGTTTTAAGAGCATTGTTTGTTACCGTACTGGTTTGGATGTTCAACCTGTGGCGTTTGAAGTTGCAGCATCTCATTTTTACAAACTAAAACAACAGTTTAATAATCAACTACTGCGTCTAGTTGACAAACCCCTAATTGATTTTTTACTGCAACAGGCTTTATTAATTGCGGCTAAATATAAATTACCACTGCAATTACATACTGGGTTTGGCGATCCTGATTGAGATTTGCGATTAGCCAATGCTCTTCATTTGCGATCGCTTTTAGAGTTACCCCAATACCAAAATGCACCTCTGGTATTGTTACATGCTGCTTATCCGTTTATGCGGGAAGCTGGATATTTAGCTTCTGTCTATCCCCAAGTTTATTTAGATTTCGGTTTGGCAATCCCATCTTTAAGCGTATCTGGGATGCGGGAGGCAATACGGCAATTGTTGGAATTGGCTCCTACCAGCAAACTGATGTATTCCTCTGATGCTCACTCAATTCCAGAATTATATTACTTAGGCGCAAAATGGGGACGCCGACTATTAGGAGAAGTGCTAGAAGAAGCGATTCAAGATACAGATATTACTGCGAGTGAAGCCGAGGCGATCGCTACTGCAATTTTACGCGAAAATGCTTTGGCACTATATCAGTGAGTTAGTTTTAGAGGTGGTAGGACATTTCAATTTAAGTTGCGATCGCTCTTATTTATACGTGAGACAGTTTCTGAAAAATCAAAACAAGAAAATAACACATTATGGAGGCATACTTCACCCATTCGCATCTTAAGTTTTCACATGGCAATGCTTCTTGTGTTAAGTTGCTTTGCAAAACTGACTACAAGCCTACAGAGGCAGAGGCTTTATTACAAGTGGAATTGGAAGAAAAAATTATTAGTCAAACACTATTTGAGCTAATTGAGTTAACAGATAGATATGCAAACTCTCATTTTTCATTATCAATCAATACAATTGTAAAATAAAAAGATTTTGTAATATATTTACTAGAAAATGTGAATTTATCTACTAATGGTTAATTAACTAACTTCCCATTATTGTTGAATTTATAAGAGTTCTTACTTTTACTTCACTACCCTAAACTCAAGATTCTGTTATTACCCAATTTTCTAAAGTAAGCCCCTGTACTCTCAACAAATCAGAATCATTAGAAACCAGAATTAAGCCGCGTGTAATTGCTGTAGCTGCAATCAATATATCTTGTTCTTGTATCTTCAAACCCCTGCGTTGTAAATCTATATGAATTTGGCAGGCTTGTTCAATAATATTGATATCATCTAGGAACAAAATTGCATAGTCCCTGCAAAACTGATTAAAATCTGCTAACTGTCTAGTAGCATTTACAGCTAAAAGCCCTCGCTTCACTTCATAGTAAGTAATGCAGCTGATAAATATTTCTTCTCCGCGAAGGTTTACTTGGCGTAATTTATTATTAACAATTGTATTTTTCTTTAAAATATAAGAAACAATATTTGAATCTAAGAGATAAGTCACTCTCTATTTTCCTTCCACCGCTGCATCATAAATTGCTATTTGCTCAGGTGTTAAATCATTTAGAGTACCTGAAACTGCCTCTAAGGTCAACATTTTTTTAATTCTGCGTGTTAGTTCATGGTCTGTAATAGCTCTCATTTCTTCAGGAGAAAATTGCCCAAATAGTTCTACCAACATTTCTATCATTTCTTTTTGGTTTAATTTGACCTGATAAAAACTATTACCTTTAATCAATTTTTCTACTATTGTCGATATCCGGTTAAGTAGTTCTTGATGATAATTAGCAACTTCAGGCATAATTCCCCCTCATTGATCAAGCATTTACATAAATTATAAACAATTTTCTTCTGCCTCCCTCTGCGTAAAAAAAAGGCGGGCAATATGCCCACCCCATAAGAGAATTTAGAGATTATGCTGTTGTTATTAACCCAATAATGCTTTCGCTTTCGCTAACACATTCTCAACACTAAAGCCAAACTTCTCTAAACAAACACCGCCAGGGGCTGAAGCACCAAAGCGATCAATACTCACGCAATCGCCTTCAGTACCTACATACTTGTGCCAGCCAAAACTACTGCCAGCTTCTACAGACAAGCGCTTGGTAACGGCTTTAGGCAGAACAGACTCTTTATAAGCTGCATCCTGTGCTTCAAACAGATCCCATGAGGGTAGTGATACAACACGGACTTTTTTGCCTTCGGCTGTGAGTTTCTCGGCTGCGGTGACACAGAGGCTCAATTCGGAACCAGTACCAATCAAAATTAGTTCCGGCGTACCGTCGCTATCTACCACCGTGTATCCACCCTTGGTTACGCCTTCAATCGATGTACCTGCCAAGTTGGGGACATTTTGACGGGTGAACGCCAATAAAGTGGGAGCGTTTTGCTTTGCTCTTTCAATTGCCACTTTGTAAGCGCCAGAAGATTCGTTTCCGTCTGCGGGGCGAATCACTGTTAGTTTAGGAATAGCTCGTAGGGAAGCTAGAGTTTCAATGGGTTGGTGGGTTGGGCCATCTTCACCTTGTCCAATCGAGTCGTGGGTCATCACCCAAATCACGCCAGCTTGGGACAGGGCAGATAAACGAATGGCAGCACGCATGTAATCTGTGAAGATCAGGAAGGTTGCGCCGTAGGGAATCAATCCCGAACCATGCAGCGCCATGCCGTTGCAGATTGCGCCCATACCGTGTTCCCGCACGCCAAAGTGGATGTTGGGGTTTTGGTATTGTCCTTTTTGAAAGTCACCCTTGCCCTTGAGTTCGGTCAGGTTGGAGTGAGTTAAGTCAGCCGAACCACCAATCAGCTCAGGTAAAACTGCTGCTAGTTTGTTGAGGCAGGTTTCTGAGTGCTTGCGGGTGGGTAGTGCTTTGTCTTCGGCGGTGTAGGTGGGTAGTACCTTATCCCAACCATCGGGCAGTTTGCCGCTGAGGTAACGTTCAAATTCAGCTGCTTCTTGAGGATATTTGGCTTTGTAATCAGCATAAGCCTTGTTCCAGTCCCCTTCGTAGCCTGCACCGCGCTCAACTGCTTTACGTGTATGGTTGAGGACATCTTGTGGAATTACAAAAGGCTCGTGTTCCCAACCCAAATTTTGACGAGTTAATGCGACTTCATCTGTACCCAAAGCAGCACCGTGAACACCAGCTGTGTTTGCCTTGTTGGGCGAACCATAACCAATAGTGGTGGTTACCTTAATGAAGGAAGGCTTATCTGTGACAGCTTTGGCGGCTTCAATTGCTTTAGCAATAGCTTCCAAATCGGTATTACCATCTTTGACATGCTGGACATGCCAACCGTATGCTTCAAACCGTTTAGAAACATCTTCTGTGAATGCTACATCTGTAGAACCATCGATAGAAATATGGTTGTCGTCGTACAGAGCGATGAGTTTACCTAATCCCAGGTGTCCAGCATAAGAACAAGCTTCACCAGAAACACCTTCCATGTTACAACCATCACCTACAATTACGTAAGTATAATGGTCGACTATTTTGGCATCGGGTTTGTTGAACTTTGCGGCTAAATGTGCTTCAGCTATTGCCAAACCGACTCCATTGGCAATACCTTGTCCCAAGGGCCCGGTAGTAACTTCTACACCAGCGGTCATGAAGTTTTCTGGGTGTCCAGGGGTTTTGGATTCCCACTGACGGAATTGCTTGATGTCCTCAATAGTCACGCTGTCGTAACCAGCCAAGTAGAGCAGGGCATACTGCAACATTGAGCCGTGCCCGGCAGATAGGACAAAGCGATCGCGGTTGAACCACTTAGGATTTTTGGGGTTATACCGCATAAAGCGATCCCAAAGTACAAAAGCCATTGGAGCAGCGCCCATCGGCAGCCCTGGGTGTCCCGATTTTGCCTTTTCTACGGCGTCAATAGCCAAGAAGCGAATCGAGTTAATACAAAGTTCTTCGAGGGATTGGGTTGCAACAGCCATAATAAGATTGTTTTTAACGACGGGTTAGCACTCTTGGAGCTTCACTTACCGGGGAGGCAAAAAGGGGCGTGGATTTTCCTCTTATTGCCGTGTTGTTTTAACATTCCCCCACAGTATCCTCATCATCCCATTCCCGATTGTTGATGGACAAGCGGGTTTTCCTGAGTTTGCAGTGATAAATCCAGCTAATAATGTGGTCGTTTTGAACCCTTGGTTTAGCTGGAAATGATATATATGATACTTTTCCACCTAACTTGAGGAGATTTGACCAACTGACGAACTGGGGATTTTTAGGCGTATTTTTTAAAGGCTAGCGTGACATTGTGACCGCCAAACCCAAAAGAATTGGATAGTGCTACTTGGATTTTTTGAGCGCGGCTACTGTGAGGAATATAGTCCAGGTCACAATCTGGATCGGGATTTTCCAGATTAATTGTTGGTGGAACTTGATCGTTGGCAACTGCCAATACTGTTGCCACTGCTTCAATACCTCCAGAGCCGCCCAAAAGATGACCTGTCATCGATTTGGTAGAACTAATTGTTACCTTATAAGCGTGGTCACCCAAGGCTTTTTTCATCGCTGCTGTTTCAGTGGAATCATTAGCTGGGGTGCTAGTGCCGTGAGCATTGATGTAGTTCACCATCTCTGGAGTTAGTCCTCCATCCTTCAGCGCTAGTTCTATGGCTCTGGCTGCTCCTAACCCACCAGGGACTGGAGAGGTCATATGATAAGCATCACAAGTCATCCCATAACCGACTATTTCCGCATAAATGCGAGCGCCTCGGCTCTTGGCGTGTTCGAGTTCTTCGAGCAGCAAAATTCCCGCACCTTCACCCATGACAAATCCATCACGATCGCGGTCAAACGGACGGCAGGCATTAGCCGGGTCATTGCTCGTTGAAAGCGCCCGTGCTGCGGCAAAACCAGCTACACCCAAAGGTGTAATTGCCGCTTCACAACCTCCGCAAATTATTGCTTTGGCATACCCCCATTGAATCTGGCGAAAAGCATCTCCTATGGCATTTGAACCAGCGGCACAAGCTGTCACAGAACAAGAATTGGGGCCTTTAGCGCCAGTGTGGATAGCTGTTAAGCCAGCTGCCATATTCGCGATCATCATCGGGATCATGAACGGACTACAGCGATCGGGGCCACGGTTCAGGTAAACTGTTTGCTGGTCTTCTAAAACCTTCAGTCCACCAATGCCAGAACCAATAATGACGCCCACCTGTTCTGCATTCAGTTCATTAATCTCTAAACGCGCGTCAGATACAGCTTGTTTTGCAGCCGAAACCCCAAATTGGGAAAATCGATCCATGCGCTTGGCTTCTTTACGATCCAAGTAATCATGCGGATCGAAGTTTTTTACTTCACCAGCAATGCGGCAATCATGGCGAGATGCATCAAAAGAGGTGATGTAGTCAATGCCATTACGACCACTCAACAATCCTTCCCAATACTCAGCTGGTGTATTGCCAATAGGTGTAATCGCGCCAACACCAGTTACCACAACGCGTTTACGTTTATAATCTGTCATGACTCAGTTAAAGGTGGCGAGAAAGCAGCAAAAAGGGAGTACTAGAGATTAGGGACTGGGTACTAGGTACTGGGTACTGGGAATGAGATATGGCATAAATTTTTCCTGATCCCCAATTTTCAATCCCTGATCCCCAATCGCTTTTTAGGCAGATGCAGCAACTTTGCTGTTGATATAATCCACTGCCTCTTGAACCGATAAAATCTTTTCAGCGGCTTCATCGGGAATTTCAATATCAAATTCTTCTTCAAAAGCCATTACTAGTTCCACAATATCTAAGGAATCAGCCCCTAAATCGTCAATAAACGTAGATTGCGGTCTGATAGTCTCAGCCTCTACACCGAGTTGATCGGTGACAACTTTCTTTACTCTTTCAAAAATGTCCGCTTGGCTCATAGATAAATGTCCTTAACCAGTTGCTATGATCTGCTCTTTATGGGCAACATTGTTTTGAGCATATACATCTTATCGGAAAGCGCGATCGCCCGTACACTGCCAAAGGGTTTTCCTATAGAAAAACCCTCCTGCTTTTTTTGGAACACAGCCACTACTCAAAGAGTAATTGGGCAACAGAACCCGCAAAGCGATCGCATACACTGTATATATACTTCTGTTTTGCAATTCTTACTGATTTTTTTTACAATGTCCAAATAAGGATTTAAAGTCTGGTAAGCGATAATGGCAATGAGTGATAAAACAGTTATCGTTAAAAGGCTACAGGCTTAACCTAATATAATTTTATGCTATCTCAAACGTTAAAATACGCTTACTTTCCTGGTTGTGTTGCTCAGGGAGCGTGTCGGGAGCTTCACCTATCAACTCAAGCCCTTGCCCAAGCATTAGGTATTCAACTAGTTGAACTGAAAAAAGCTGCCTGCTGCGGTTCAGGTACGTTTAAAGAAGATTCTCAACTGTTAGAAGATACAGTTAATGCTCGCAATATTGCCTTAGCAGAAGAGTTAAATTTACCTTTACTTACCCATTGCAGCACTTGTCAAGGTGTTATTGGTCATGTCGATGAACGCCTAAAAGAATGTCAGGCAACCAAGCCAGCATACATTGAGCAAGTCAATAGTTTGCTTTCCAAAGAAGGCTGTTTACCTTATCGCGGTAGTACCGAAGTTAAGCATCTTCTTTATGCTTTAGTGACTGATTACGGTTTAGAAGAAATCAGCAAACGTGTTACTCGAAAGTTGAGTAAACTCAAATGCGCGGCTTTTTATGGTTGCTATCTCCTCCGCGCCCAAAAGTCCATGCCCTATGACGACCCCTTCCGACCGGAAGCGATGGAAAATATGTTTCGTGCAGTGGGTGCGGAACCAATTTATTACCGAGGTCGTACTCAATGTTGCGGTTGGCCTTTATCCAGCTACGCGACTACCCAATCTTTCAAGATGGCGGGGACACATATTCAAGATGCTTTGGAAGCTGGTGCTGATTGTATGGTGACTCCTTGCCCGCTGTGTCACCTCAATTTAGATTCTCGTCAGCCAGAGGTGGAAAAAGTTATTGGGCAGAAGCTAGGTTTGCCAGTATTACATTTATCCCAGTTAATTGCTTTAGCACTAGGGGTAAGTCCGAAAGAATTGGGTTTAGAACGCCACATCGTTTCCACAAAGCCAGTGTTAGAAAAGTTAGGTTTTTAAAACGATTAGGGGTTGGGGAGCTGTTGAGTGTGGAGTGCTGAGGAGCCAGTGCGTTGCGGGGGTTTCCCCCGTTGTAGCAACTGGCGTTGCTGAGTGCTGAGTGCTGAGTTAAGAATAAGAATTCCTCTCCTTGTTCCCCAATCCCCAATCCCCAATCCCCAATCCCCAATCTTCACTTTTGCCCTAGTTGACGTTGTAATTGTTTCAGTGATTTATACATTTCTGGTAACCGACTATAAACAGCAGCTACCTTGACATATATTTTGTGAGGAATCGCTGGGCTTCCAGAGACAATCTCTCCTGGCATAACGTCATTATGAATTCCGCTTTGAGCGGTTGTAATCGCACCATCACCAATTTTCACTTGATTGGCAATTCCTGATTGTCCAGCTAAGATAACGCGATTTCCAATTTGCACGCCTCCCGCCATACCGGACTGACCGGCTAATGCACAACCAGCACCAATTTTGCAACCATGACCAATTTGCACCAAGTTGTCAATTTTGGTATCGCAGCCTATACGTGTTTCTCCTACCGCTGGACGGTCAATGGCAGTATTACAGCCAACTTCTACCCTATCTTCTAAGACAGTGTAGCCCGATTGTTCCATTTTGACCCAACCAGTGCGGGTAGGAACAAAGCCAAAGCCTTCTGCACCGATAACAGCACCGCTATGAATTACGCAATCTGCACCAATGCGGGTGCGTTCGTGGATAGTACAATTAGCGTGTAAGGTGGTGCGATCGCCTATTTGGGCATCTGGATAAATTACCACATTAGGATGAATGATTGCATTATTGCCAATTTTCACTGCTTGCTGAATCACCACATGAGGGCCAATATAAACATCGCTACCAATTTCTGCGCTGGGGTGAATCACAGCAGTTGGATGAATTTCTGCGTTAGGACGATACGGTTGGTAGAAAATTGCGATCGCTTTAGCAAACAATAATCGCGGTTCTGGCGTGGCTAACCATACAATACCGCGTTCTTGTGCTTGTATCTGTAATGTTTTGTCATTAGGCAAAATTAAAGCACTAGCATTTGTTTTGTCCAGTGCTGAAGCAAATTTAGGCCCTTCTATATAACTGAGAGTGCTGATGGTAGCTTCATCAATGGCTGCTACTCCAGTAATATCTGGATCATGATTTTGGTTAGCATTAAGGCTGTGGTCGGTGATGGTATCACCCAATTGACCTACGATTTCACTGAATTTCATTGTTATAAGTTCACAAGTCATCTACAAAGGCAAGATAATTGTCGCTCTTTGTTAGGACTATGTTCAGAACTTATGCAAATATCACAAGCTTAAGTTAGTAAGCCAAGACTTACACACGGTGAAAACACTGGTTTTACTTAATTAACATTGTATCTTTTCTTTAATGTGTCCGCTTGCTTTTTAACCGAAAAAGCATACACTGTCAAGAAAATTTAAAAATATTGTTTGTGTAAATACTGTTTAAACTTTGTGCTAAGGTATTGTTTTACACATTTTTTAATCGGTTGCTTAAAATGATTTATCGCCACAAATTGCCAAAATATCTGACGCTTTTATCTTTATCAGCAGTATTAGGAGCTAATTTAGCCATCACAGGAATAACTCCTCAAATTTTTGCTCAAACTAGTACACAGTCATCTGTTGGTAAAGGAGTGACATTTACTTGCAATGATACTGAGGCGACCATCAAAGCTAAAAATGGGCCAAAAGTGACTATTGGATCGACCACAATCTACATTGGTTATCAGCAAGTATCATCTATTAACAAAGACCCCCGCCTCGTCCGTTTCGATAATGGTGTCAAGAGATGGTGTCGCAGCGACTACGAAACAACGGGTGACGACGGTACAGGCTATGGATTGCTTTGGGATGGAGGAAGTGTTTTATATAGCGTTTTCTCCTCTACCGGTAGCCAGACTGGTAATGATTTTCGGCGCTTTGCCAGTGGTCGTTGGCTATCCAGTTATGGTAGCGGCGGCGGCCCTAAAGTAGCAGTTCTAGCACGGATTAATCCAAGTAATGGTGACGTTTACTATGCCACATTTCTCAGTTCTAAGAAGGCGACTGATGGCAAAACTAACTCTTTAGCCGTCACTCAATTATCATGGAATGGCACAAATCTAACTGTGCAGGCAGATTCCTGGTGGACTCCGCGTCGCGCTAATACGACTCCTATGACTTGCTCTGGTTCATCACCTTATAAATACACGGCTGTATTTACTGGCGACTTAACAAAGGTAAATTCGGCTTCAGCAATTACTTGTAGTTAATGGGGACTGGGGACTGGGGATTGGGGACAAGGGGACAAGGTGAGACAGCGCTCTTGGTAGGGTTTCCAACACCAGTCGCTCATGGGGGAGACCCCCAAGACCGCGCTGGCTCCTCCGCAGGCGACTGCGTTTCGCGCAGCGTCTCCAAAGGAGATACCCGAAGGGGGACAAGGGGCTGGGCAATTTCCTTTAGGACTTACGCACTGTACAAATTGGCCATAGTATAGATTACGGTTTTTGGTCGTTTCAGGCGCTTCGCATAACCCCGATTTATTCCCATATTTGCGATCGCTGAGTGCTAAACACGGCTGAAATACCCAAATTGCGTGTAGTACTCATGTACGATGCGTAAGTCCTATCTTTAATCCCCAATGCCCAATGCCCAATTCATCCCACTGTTCTGTAACACCAAAAAATAACCCCCTGCTCGCTGTTGTGCGGGTAGGGGGTTGGGGGTGAGGATAAGCTTAATATCCGCCTTCTTCCTCGTATTCTGGCTGCTTTTCTTTAACTTTCTTGGGGATATTCACTGGCTTTGGTGCATCCTCCCAAGCATCGCCTTCTACGTCGTCATAATTATCATAGTCATCGACGTATTGCTTTTTGTAAGGTTGGGCTTCATATATGGGCGTCTTTTGATAACTGTCTTTATCAGTTGCTTCGCTCCAGTTATCTTCTTCGTCTTCTTCGTATTGAATAGATTCGTATTGTCGCGCTTGCATCACCTGACGCTGTGGTCTTTCTTGTTCCACATAGTCTTCATCCCATTCTTCCCGTGCTACGGGTTCGGGGGTACGAACTTTCGGTTTGGGTGGTTGTAATGGTACACCACTAGGCAGTTGATTAGCAGGTGCAACTGTGCGAGGCGCACTGTAACCGTATTCTTCTTCTGCATCCCGTTCCCAAGGTGCTTTACCAATACCCAGACGCTCAAGCACACCAACTGTTAACTGGTTGACGCGCTCTTCGGCTCCTTCAAATACAATCAATCTACTGGGGCCTGTGCTGACAATTTCATCTACTGAGAACTCGTAAGTACTGAGCATTTGGTCGGGAATTTGGGGCAATCCTAGAGAAGCAATAACTATGGAGTGAAGCTTACCGCTTTCTCCATTGAATTTGAAGCCTCGCACTCTGCCTAATACTTCACCGGTTTCTGTAATTACTTCCCAGTTAATCAGGTTGCTAAGAGTTTCAACTTCAATATCTTCAATTACATCTTCATTATCAACCAGGACGACATCGCCAATTTGATTGATACTGCTAAGGAACATATTGCGCGGCACACCCGATATAGAGATCAGGCTGTCTCTCAAGCCAAGAGCCACAACCTCTCTTTGGTCAATATCAACCCAGACCTGATTTACGATGCCTAGCCGCTTGCCGTTGTCGCGGGTAATCACCTGGGTATTTAATATGTCGGAACGCCTAATTATCTGTTCAGAGGTCATTCTATACCGAGTCCTGATCTCGAATCCGGTTAATCTATACACTATTATTAACAAAAACTCAAGCAGATGTATGGTCGGATGATAACTTAATGCCCAAAACTTGAGTGTAAGCTCCCCGTGCTTGAGTAACGCCTATTGTGCGTTCGGCTGATTCTATCATCGGGCGACGCAAACTCACAACTATAAATTGCGCTTGTTGCGCCTGTTGTTTAATCATTCTAGCTAATCGTTCTACGTTTGCCCCATCCAAAAACATATCTACTTCGTCAAAGGCGTAAAATGGCGATGGGCGATAGCGTTGTAGGGAAAAGATGAAGCTTAATGCTGTCAGAGATTTTTCACCACCAGACATGGAAGCTAATCGCTGGACTGGTTTACCTTTGGGGTGTGCGACTAAATTTAGTCCACTGCCAAACGGATCTTCGGGATCATCGAGTTGTAGATAGCCGTCACCGTCAGAAAGGGTGGCAAAAATTGATTGAAAGTTTTCGTTAACTGCATCGAAAGCTTCTTTGAAGGCGCGTTGTCGCAATGTAGTAAAGTTTTCAATCCGCAAAAGTAATTCTGTGCGCTCCGCTTCTAGGGTTTGTAGCTTTTGCGTAAGTTCTTGCAGACGGTTTTGTGTACGTTCATATTCTTCTAGGGCCAGCATATTTACTGGTTCCATTGCTTGCAAGCGTTTAGCTAGCGATCGCAATTCTTTTTGTAGTTCTTCTAAATCTACTTGATCTGGCACTTCTGGCAAAGGACTCGGCAATTCGGCTGCTAAAGTTTGCAGTTGTGCTTGTACATTTACTAGTTCTTCTCGCCGCGTATGTTGGGTTTCTTGGAGTTTTTGCAGTTCCCATTCAATTTGTTGCTGGCGTAAAAGATGCGATCGCAATTCTTGTTCGGTGCGATCGCGTTTTTGTTTTTCTTCTCCCAAATTCTGTTCCATCTGTTTCAAAGCCGCACGAGTTTCAGCAATCGCATTGCTAAGTGCTGAGTGCTGAGTGCTGAGTGCAGACAGTTGATTTTGCTGTGTCTCTTGCTGATGGTGAATTTGGGTAATTCGTTGTTCGCCTTCTTGAATTTTTTCGTACAGCCGTTGTTGCTGATTCTCAAGGTTTTTTAATCTTTGCTCTGCATCTCGTAAGGCTGACTCGCGCTGTTGTAATTGTTGCTCCTGATTTTTAATAGTTGCTTGGATTTGTTGCCATTCACTAGGCGTCTGCGAAGCTTCTAACTCCGCTAACACTTGTCGCAATTGTTGCAATTGCGCTTCTTGTCCTGGTAATTCCCGATCCAAAATCTCCAAGCGAGATTGAGCAGTAGCTAATTTTTCACTATTTTGAGCTAATTGCGATCGCGTTGTTTCTAACTGCGCTGTCAAGGTTTTAATTTCTTTGTGCAATTGCTCTAATTGCAACTGCTGTTCCCGCCGTGCTTGACGAGTTTCTGTTACTTCTTGGGCTAATCGTTTTGTTTTGGCTGATAAAGTATTTATTGCCTCACTACAACGCTCTAAAACGCGCTCAATTTCCACCAAGCGATTTCTGAAAGCGGCTACTTCTTCTGATTCTGCTGCTTCCACCGAGCCAAAGCGCAATGCTGAACGCTGGTTATTGCTACCACCAGTCATCGCACCGCTAGTTTCTAGCAATTCCCCGTCTAAGGTGACGATTCGATATAAACCTAAGTTTTTTCGTGCTTGTTCTAAGGTAGAAAATACTACGGTGTTGCCAAAAACGTAGCCGAATACATCTTTATAACGGCGATCGCACTCAATTAAATTAACAGCATAGTTAACAAAACCACTGGCTAAACGTAGTGTGGCATCTTGAGTAAATCTAGGAGCGTTAATTTTATTTAAAGGTAGAAAAGTTGCTCTGCCAGCACGTTTTTGTTTAAGCAATTCAATTCCAGTTGCGGCTACGCCGTCATCTTCTACCACTATATGACCCAAACGTCCGCCAGCAGCAATTTCTAAAGCTAGTTGATAGCGAGGTTCTACTCTGCCTAACTGCACAACTAAGCCACAAAGTCCAGGCATTCCCGATTGCAAGATAACTTTACTCGCTTGAGTGCCTTGTACTTCTTGCTGTGCTTGTGCTTGCGCCTCTAGTTTATCTAATTGCCGTTGCTTATCTCTTTGCTCTTGCAAAAGGCGCTTTTGGGTATCTTGTTGGATTTGCAGTTCTTGTTCTGTGGCTGCGAGATTTTGCGCTACATTTTGGATGGGTTCGCTAGAAGCGCTAAATTCTGCTTCAATGCGACTACATTCAGTTTGTTTCTCTGCTAATTGGGGTTCTAAAGTGGCAATTAGCTGAGTTTGCTCTTGAATTTGCTGCTGGAGTTGGTTATTGCGCTCTCTTAGTTGTGCTTGCTCGGTGCGCTGCGGTTCAAGAGTTTGCAGTATAGTTTCAATTTGACGGTTTAATGCTGTTTGTTGCTGCACCCAAGCTTCCGAAGCCGAAGCAATGGCTGTGGCTGCTGCGCGGGAATCGTCTAAAGCTTGTTGCGTCTCATCCCTTTGCTGTTGACAATAAATAATCGATTGCTTTTCAACAAGCTGTGTTTGAGCAATTTGTTCTAGAGATTGCTGATGTTGTTGAATTTCTTGTTGAGTTTGTGTTTGGCGCTTGGCAGATTCCTGTATTGCGGCTTCTAATTCGGTTTTTTGACGCTGGAGTTGTTTGTGTTCTGCTTCTTGGGTAGCGAGGGTAGATTGTACCGCTAACAGTTCATCTTCTCCCAAAGCTTTGACATGAGCATTGAGTTTATCTAGTTCAACAGTTTTTTGCTCAATCTCGGTGTTAAGAGTTGTTAGTTGAGTAGAAAGTTCGCCAAAATTGCGATCGCCTGTTTGAATTTGGTTAACTAATTTTTCTTGCTGTGTTTGTAGAGAACGCCACGATAAGACGGCTTCCCACGATTGTTTAGCAAGAAATTCTGTGCGGAGTTTTTGGTATTTCTCGGCTTTGGCACGGTCTTGGGAGAGGCGATCGCGCTGTATAGTTAATTCTGTTTCGATAATCCGACAGCTATCTTCTTTCTCCTTTACCTCATCCAAAGTTTCCTTAGCTTGGTTAATTTTGCGATCGAATGCTGCTACCCCTGCCAATTCATCAATGATTTCCCGCCGTTCTCTGGCATTCATCGAAATAATACTGGTGACGTCCCCTTGCAGTACAACGTTATAGCCTTCAGGATATATCCGCAGTGTCTCTAATTCTTCATGCAGTTCTGTGAGGGTGCAGGCTGTACCATTGATATAGTAATTCGATGTGTAAGTTCCTTGGTGGGTGACTCGCAGCTTTCTAGTGACACTCCATTCATGAGGAACCGCTGAGTTTTGAGTTCTGAGTTCTGAGTGAGAATTTTGTTCTACCTCTATTTCTTCGGTACTTTCTTTGCTTTGTGCTTTTGTATCGTGGTGTGACACAGCATCGGTAATATCAAACGTTACCGTGACGCTAGCTTCGACAGTGGCACGACTTTTAGCAGTTTGGGTATTGTTTACCAAATCCGGTAGGCGATCGGCCCGCATTCCCTTAGAACTAGCCAGTCCCAGGCAAAACAGTAGCGCATCAAGAATATTCGATTTTCCGGAACCATTTGGCCCAGATATGACAGTAAACCCTCCCAGTAGAGGAACTTGGGTAGTACCGCCGAAGGATTTGAAATTGGTAAGTTCCACCCGCTTTACATGAACCATAGGCGCTGGGTAGCTGGGCTAATGAAGTAAAAGTGTATCAATTAATTAAAAATTCGCAACAGGTTAGGATGAATAATTTTGAAAATTAGCGAACCGCAGAGGCACAGTGAAAGCAAAGGCGGCAAGGAGGGTTCTGCAAGGCTATTCAAGTGAATCAAACGCACTGTTTAAGTACAGAAAACAATTTTAACGATTCTACGAAAAATAACAGTATTTTTCAAAAAATTATAATTTTTTAATTTTATTAGTAATAAATTTTTAACTTTTATATGCTATGTGTAAGTAATTTATACGTGTGCATATAAAAATTACTCAATTGAATATTAATATAAAAAAGTCAGAAACGCTTTTAGTTTATTGAATTCTTTAGCCTTTTTTACTATTTAATATAAATTCTTATAGTTCTCAATTGAGTAAGGTACGGGAAACATATAAATTGTACCTCAGTACACTATGCGAAGCTATATATTTAGCTAAATACGGACGAATAAACCCATGACTATTACTCTAGACACAAGAAACCTCAGACTAAGAGATGTTCAAGACCTTTTGCATTTTGAAGAACAGTTGAATGACTCAATTACATCATTACTATCGCTAGAAACTCTTACAGAATTTGAACAGCAAGAATTACATATAATCCGTAATATATTCCGTGATTACTACTCAGAAGGGAAAATTTCGGAAGGACAGATAAAATTTCTTTTCCTTGCACCGTTAATGAAATTAGCTGGATTTTATCAGCCCAGTATTAAGATTACTTTAGAAGAAAATATTGCTGATATTTACGTTGAAGATGAAGATACGAACATCAAAGGACGGATGGATATTTTAGCTGTTAAAAAGTCTCAAGAAAGAACAGTAACTACGCCTTTTTGGATACTAGTAATTGAATCCAAAAATAGCAGCCTTAATGCCTTAGAAGGTTTGCCACAACTACTCACTTATGCCTACACAAGTCTAGAAAATCAAACATCAGTTTGGGGATTGACTACTAATGGCATGGATTATCAGTTTGTCTATATGCAACAAGGAAATCCCCCGATTTATCAATTATTTCCCAAACTCGATCTAACTCGCTCCGACTCTTCTGTTGAGTTGCTGCAAGTTTTCAAATCAATATGTAAGCTATAATTCGATAATTTTATCGTTTCTCAGAGGTAGGGTTAGAAGTTTTAGCTTTGGCTGGCTGATTTTGTAACAGATTAATTTCCTTTTGGGTATCTTGATAACTAGTTTTCTGTCCTTTTTGTTTAAACAGTTTTGCTGCTTGCTGAAAATCTGCGATCGCTCCCTTTTTATCACCTTGCCTAGCCTTAATTAAACCTCGATTGTAGTAGGCTAAAGCATAGTTAGAATTAACTGCGATCGCTTGAGAGTAATCCTCAATCGCTGCTTTTTTATTTCCCCGTTCGAGATGAGCATTACCCCGGTTATTATAAGCTGCTGCATCTCTAGGATCTAGCTTAATCGCTTCCGTGTAATCTCCTATTGCACCTTGGTAATTACCAACAGAAAAGCGGTGCATACCTCTGTGGATGTAACCTGTGGAATATTTAGGATTAAGCTCTAAAACTTTGTTGTAATCTTCGGTAGCCTCTAAGTTTTTGCCCATTTCACTATAAGCATCTCCCCGATTTAGATAGGCTTCTATATATTTGGGATTGAGTTCAATGGCGCTATTATAATCCTTAATTGCAGCGTCCTTGTGGTTATTCCCAAATTGAGTTAATCCTCTTTGATAATATGCTGTAGCATTATTAGGATTAATCTCCATTACTGTTTCAAAATCTTGGATTGCTGCTTGCTTCAGTCTCAGGCGACGACGGAGAATCCCTCGTTGTAAGTAAGCTTCAGTATACCCAGATTTGAGGCCGATCGCTTTATTAAAATCTGTTATTGCTCCTTTATAATCCTTCAGCCTAACACGGGCTAAACCTCGTCCATAGTAACTATAAGGATTGTGTGCTTTAAGTTTAATTGCTTGACTGTAGTTGGCGATCGCTTCTTTAGGTTTGCCTAATTCATACAAAGTAAAGCCTCGGTCATAATAAGCATTAGCATCTTGAGGATTAAGCTGAATTGCTTTGCTAGAGTCTGCTTGAGCTTGCTTGTATTCTCCTAATCGATAAAAAGCATCACCTCGACGATTATAAGCCAAAGCATCTTTTGGATTAAGTTCAATAACCTGAGTAAAAGTTTTTACCGCCTCTTTGTAGTTTCCTCGTTCATATGTTTTAACTCCCTCCTCGAATAATTCTTTGGTATTAACTACTTTTTTTGGCGTTAATAACATCCATGCTGTGGCACTAATAGCAATACAACCAACTATGCCTGCCAGAATTAGCCAGGGTTTTTTAGACCGCTGATTTTGCTGATCAGACTCATGATTGTTTAACTTTTTCAGTGCTTTTAAAACTTCAGTCGCTGATTGGTAGCGTTTACGGTAATCAAATCGCACCATTTTATCCAGGATATTTGCTAGTTGTTTGTTAAGTTGTGGAATTCTATGACGCCAGACGATTTCACCTGTTAGTAAATTTTTATTACTTGGTAATATAGATATTTCGTCTGCGGTTAAACCAATAAGTGCCGCGATCGCAACTATACCTAAAGCATATATATCACTATTATATTGAGAGTTACCATGTAATTGTTCTATAGGTATATATTCGAGATTTCCAACGATAGTTGTAACAATTTCTTTAACAGAACCAAAGTCAATCAAAACTAACTTATTATCTGATTCCCGGCGAATAATATTAGTCGGTTTAATGTCTTGATGGATCACCCCATAGCTATGTACAAATGCTAAGATTTCTAACACCTCTGATAATAAACTGATGACTTGGTTTTCCTTCAGGGGTGTTCCCCGTAAAATTTCATCAGTTAAAGAATTACCAACAATGAATTCTTGGACTAGGTAAAATTCGTCATTTTCTTCAAAATGAGCAACTAACTTCTGAATTTGGTCGTGTTCCTGACCGAGTTTTTTTAAGGTATCTGTCTCATCTGCAAACAAGCCTCGCAGAATTTTTAAAGCTTGGGGATTTTGATCGGCAGGATGCAGCTGCTTCAAGACAAATTGGTTGCCGGGAAGATTACTATCTTCAACCAGGTAGGCTTGTGCCACTTCCCCCGCACTTAGGACTGTCAAGATTTGGTAACGTGCATCCAGAAGGTGACTATGCATGAAAATAAATATAGTTTTATACGGAATTAGTTGATTGCAGCCTGCGTATTATTACGGAGTAAAATTATTTTAATAGATAAAAACTTGAAAAAGCTTAGGTTCCTGTTCTCATACCACTTCACTTTAATAAAGATACAAATATGTCGGTAGGGAACAATGCTGTACGCTTAGGAAAAATCTATATGTATCAGAGTTTTTATGAATTGGTATCAGAAATACCTACTTTCCTCATTAAAAAAAGTAGGGGCGCAAAGCTTTGCGTCCCTACAAGGAAAATTTAATTTTTTCTCATCTTTCTCTGTGCCAGACTCCTGTAATCGTCTGTTGCTGTTAAAAACACAACAGCTTCTCTATGCTGGGACTACAAATTTCTCACTACCAGCAAGCCCAAAGGCAGCATGAATAACTTGTAAAGCCTGAGTACCTTGTTCTTGTGCTACAACACAGCTAATTTTAATTTCTGAGGTAGCAATCATTTGAATATTGATTTGATTGTGGGCTAGTGCCTCAAACATTTTAGCGGCAATACCTGGTTGCCCGACCATACCTGCACCGACAATACTCACCTTGGCGATCGCACTGTCTAGAACAATTTCACCCCATCCTAATTCTGTGGCTGCTTGGGCAAGCAATTTCTGAGTTTTTTCCCCATCCATCCGGGCGACGGTAAAGGCAATATCTCGTCTGGGAATTCCATCAACTATGCGACAGCGTTGAGATTGAATAATCATGTCAACGCTGATGTTGTGCTGCGCCAATAGTCCAAACAGCTTCGCCGCCATTCCAGGGCGATCGGGGACTTGGCGAATTGCAAGACGCGCTTGATTCATGTCTAAGGCAACGCCACGGACGGGGGGAGGGGAGTGGGGAGTGCTGAGGAGCCAGTGCGTTGCGGGGGTTTCCCCCGTTGTAGCAACTGGCGTTGCTGAGTGCTGAGTGCTGAGGATAGGAGTTGAAACAGACCCCGTGTCTTCTTTTCCTGCTTCAATCTCAAAAGTATTGCGGAGTGCAGCGACGGCGCGATCGCATTCTGTGGCAGAAACTACGCAGCTTACTTTTACTTCACTGGTAGAAATCATCTGGATGTTAACGCCAGCTTCGGCTAAGGTGGCGAACATCTGGGCTGCAACGCCGGGACGCCCAATCATACCTGCTCCAGAAATGCTGACTTTGGCGATGTTTTGCTCTATCATCACCTCGGCTTCTTCTGTTTTTGGGTTGGATTGGTTTCTCAATGCTGGGGCGATCGCTGCTGCTACTGCTTCTGCTCGCTTTAATATGGGTGTGGTGACAGTAAAGGCGATGTCATTTGTATTACCTTCGTGAATCGACTGGATAATCAAATCTATATCAACTTTTTGCCGGGCAATTTCGCCAAATAACCGCGCTGCTACCCCTGGTTTATCTGGTACGCGCAACAAAGCTACCCTTGCTTGGTCTGTGTCAAACTCTACATCATCTACGGCACGGGCAATTTCTAAATTCACTAGCGATCGCCCTTGGGGTTTGGGTGTTGTCACCCAAGTACCAGGGTCATCAGTCCAACTAGACCTAACTACAAGAGGCACTCCATAATTGCGAGCAATTTCCACAGCCCGCGGATGTAGTACCTTTGCGCCCAAGCTTGCCAGTTCCAACATTTCATCACTGGTGATTTCAGTCATCAGTTGAGCTTCTGGAACTATGCGCGGATCTGTAGTTAAAATCCCTGGCACATCTGTATAAATTTCACAGAAATTCGCTTGTAATGCAGCTGCTAAAGCCACTGCTGAGGTATCTGAACCACCACGTCCCAAAGTCGTAATTTCTAATTCTTCTATGCTGGTTATGCCCTGAAATCCTGCTACTACAACTACTTTACCTTGATTGAGATGCCGCTTCATACGTTGAGTTTCAATATGCAGAATCCGAGCGCGAGTGTGTTCAGCCTCGGTAACAATTCCCACTTGAGCGCCCGTCATCGAAATTGCTGGCTGTCCAATTTCCTGCAACGCCATACTCAGTAAAGCAATAGTTACTTGCTCACCAGTAGAAAGCAGCATATCCATTTCCCGGCGGCTAGGATTTGTCGAGATTGCATTGGCTAGTTTGACAAGTCCATCGGTGGTCTTACCCATAGCAGAAACCACCACAACAAGGGAGTTCCCAGCTTTAACCGTCTGATAAACACGCTGTGCAACGGCTTGAATACGTTCAACTGAACCGACAGAGGTTCCACCGAATTTCTGAACTATGAGCGCCATAATTTTTATTCAATCAATTTGCCTGCTTTCATTTAAAGCCTCCGCCGGTTCGGGAAGCTTTGAAGGCATTGCTAGTTATTTAGTTTACAAAAAATTGCGCTCAGTCTGAAAGCTTTTGCCATTTATGTTATAGATTAACGATATTTTGATTCAAATTAGTTTACATTAAACAGCGTTGTTATCCATCGCTAGTGAGATGAATAACAACGCTGTTTAAAAAGATTATTTAACGAATCCAAGCTACCAACCAACTGGAAAAATGTAGTTTAAATCAGCCTGAAGAGCTGCATGGCACTAAATTTAATGACATCTCGTCTCCACCACCTGATACCGTTTCACTTTAAGTTTGATACAAATAGGCTGCATGGGGGCAGGGAGCAGGGAGAAAGAATGAAAAACCAATGATTTGTATCAGCATTTTTGTGAAATGGTATGAGGAGAAGCCGTCAGCAAAAAGCACGGGCTGAATGACACCATAGGATTTAAGTCACATGAGTCAAAAAGTCAGCAAAATATCTCAGCAATCCGGGGTAATTCCTTATCGAGTTAAAAATGGAAAAATCGAAGTTTTGCTGATCACAACTCGCGATCGCCAAGACTGGGTAATTCCTAAAGGTGATATTCCTAACGGAATGAGTCCACCGGAGTCAGCAGCAAAAGAAGCATGGGAGGAAGCTGGGATAATTGGGCAGGTAAATACTCATGAACTTGGCAGCTATAAATATCGCAAACGAGGCAAGATTTATCGTGTCAAGATGTATTCCTTGCCAGTTGAGACGCTAAGTGAAGATTATCCAGAAGCCGGTTACCGAAAACGCCAATGGCTAGATATTACCAAAGCCATCAGGCGGGTTAAAAGAGCTTCTCTCAAACGAATTCTGAAACGATTTCTCCTAACTAAGTCACTTTTTTGTGTATCTCGTCTCTACTCGGCCATTCTTCATCCTGCATTCGCTCAGTTTGGAACCAAATTTTCTTGGGGGATTAAGTGTCCTCACTCGTCCCATATTTAGGGCAGGGGAGCAGGGAGCAGGAGAGAAGTGCTTGGCGTTTCCCCAAGTGGAGCAACTTCGGAGGGCATGGGGAGGGAAAGTCGTGTTGAGTCCAGAAATTTGGATAATTTATTTTTTGGAGTTCCCTTATAACAGTATGGTTTGAGTTCAAAACAGGAATCGCCGAGTTTGAAACAGGAATCGTCGAGTTCAAAACTCGAATCGTCGAGCTTGAAACAGGAATCGTCGAGTTCAAAACTCGAATCGTCGAGCTTGAAACAGGAATTGTCGAGTTCAAAACTCGAATCGTCGAGCTTGAAACAGGAATCGCCGAGTTCAAAACTCGAATCGTCGAGCTTGAAACAGGAATCGCCGAGTTCAAAACTCGAATCGTCGAGTTTGAAACAGGAATCGCCGAGCTTGAAACTCGAAACTTCTAGATATACACGTAAGATGAGCAATGCCCACCCTACTCAAAACTCCGCGTCAGTCTTAATTATGGGTATTTAACCGGACACGATATAAGTCTTGAGGATATCTACGCATTTGGCATTTTGGCAGCTTTTTTAATTGCTGGGTTGCTATCTTAATACTTGCGAATGTCTTTGTGCGACAATACCGACTTGCAGAATCCCTCGGCTTAATACCGGGGGTCTTTTTTTCTTGGGGCATGGGGCATAGGAATAATTAATTACAAATCCCTAATCCCTAATGCCCAATGCCCAATCCCAATTCACGGCGTTGTTGGTGTAGCAGTTTCGCTAATTGTTGGTGTCGGTGTGGGCGTGGGCGTAGCAGTTTCGGTGACAGTTGGTGTTGATGTGGGTGTGGGTGTGGGAGTTTCGGTAACTGTTGGTGTTGGTGTGGGTGTTGGGGTTGGAGTTTGTGCTGTAATAGCAAGTTGATAATCTAATGATTGTGAGGCTGTGGAGACAACGACAAATTCATAAAATCCATTTTCGGGTAGTGTTGTTGAGAAACTACGTTGAGTGGAATCTTCTAAAAATTTGACTTTGCCAGAAGGTGAATAAATCGATAATAAAATTTTAGAATTTGCTTTAAGCTTCACTTCCATAGATTGCTCTTTGGCAAGTTCAGCGATGAAAACTTTGCCACCACCGGGGCTAAGAGTACCACTAACTGTTTTGCTCGTAGCACCTTGGTCAAAGACGATTTTTCCAAAAGCGCTACCAGCCAAAATTGCGCTGAGTTTGTCACTGACAAACCCATACCAAACTTGTCCAACAGGCTGATCGAGAAAATTTTTATTGCGCTGCTCAGGAAAAGCCGCGAAAAAAGCAGCATCTCCTAAATCATACAAAGAACGGCTACCAACATTAATTTGGTTAACTTCTACTTTCCAGCGATCGCGTTCGGCTGTTGTGTAAGTACCTAGCTGTTGGCGTGCTTTTGCACTTAATAATGCCAGCTTGTCTAGTACTGCTGCTGCTTGTTGATCCCATTTTGCTCGCAAACTTTCATCTTCAGGCCCGTCGCTCAAAGTACGTCCCTTTAAACTCGGATTTTTTTCCCAGAAGAGTTGATTTACCAAGTTAACGTAGAAGTTAAAATCAATGCCTAATTGTTGACGGCGATCGCGTAATCTATCTTTGCGTTGCTGTTCTGCTGCTGAATATCTTGGTGGAGTAGGGCTAGATGTGGGCGAAGGCTTAATTACGTCAATATCGCCCCCACCATTACGTGATTGAATCAAATTACTTACTCCCCACAAACTCACTCCTGCAATACCAGTCGATACCAGCACTACTAAGAAAATTTTTGCTGGCGGCCAAGAGTTGGTGGGTTGAGGCGTGGGAGAGTAGACAGGAGCAGGGGAAGATGGGGCGACGGGGGGAGATACAGCGACGGTGGCTGATGTCGGAACGTAAGCCGGGGCGGGAGGTTGAGTAGGGTTATAGTTAACTGGCTGCTGCGGAGTCAGTGCTTCTAGAACTTGATGAGCTGATTGGTAGCGATCGCTTGGTCTTGGAGCTAACATTTTATTTAATACTTGCCCCAAAGCCGGACTCAGACTAACTTCCTTTTGCCATTGCCAAGTTAGGGTGTAAGTATCAATTAATTCTTGCGGTTGTTTACCTGTCAGTAAAACTAGCATTGTTGCCGCTAAAGCATATAAGTCGCTGTGGGGCGACACCAAACCAGTTTGCATCTGTTCTGGAGGGGCAAATCCGATCTTTCCTAGCAGAGTTGGTGCTGGTGGCGCTCCCATAACACCTGGTTGGTAATATTGGGAGGCTACAGTTGCTACTACTTGTTTGACACCGCCAAAGTCAATTAAAACTGGTAGTTGATCAATATTACGCAGTATTAAATTATCCGGCGAAATATCCCGATGAATTACTCCTATGGAATGGATGTATTCCAGAATTGGCAGAATTTGCTGTAATAGCTGGCGTATTTCTGGCTCTGTGAACCGCCTACCTTGTTGTTGACGGGTATCTAATAAAGAACTGTAAGTTTGTCCTTCGACATAATCTTGTACTAGAAACAGGTATTCCTTACCATCCAAATTGGTGCGGAACAGTTCCCGAAACCGGGGGATTTGGGGATGTTGCAGCTTGTACAAAACACTCGCTTCTCGCTGAAACAATTCCTCAGCTTTTTGTAAAACGTAAGCTGTTTGGACTTGGGGAGAAAATTCTTTTAAAACGCAAAGTTCACGAAAGCGGTTGATATCTTCAGCTATATAAGTGCGTCCAAAACCGCCTTGACCGAGTTGACGCACAATTACATAGCGATCGCCTAAAATCTGTCCTGGTTGGATACTGTAACTGACAGGTGTATCTAGCAACTTCTCGCCGCAATTGAGGCAAAAGCGGCTACCGGAAGGATTTTCGTGTCCTTTGGAGCAATAGACAGGATGCATATTAATTAGTTAATAGTCATTAATCATTAGTTATTTGTATTTCCCCTTGTCCCCTTCCTTGTCCCCCTTCTCCCCTGCTCCTTACTTAGTTGCCAGATTCTACCTTACTTACTTGATCGGCTGCGATCGCATACCAAATTTGACCGTAAGTTTGTTGATTCAGTTTCCCACGCGGCTGACCGGGGAACAATCGATCAAACTTTTCATAAGTATCTTTTGTTAAGTCATTAAGTGTATATTTACCAAACTGTCCTGCTCGCGCTTGTCGCCTCCAAGTGTCGTAATTTCTTTGAGAATAGCTTCCTAGTTTACGACGAGCATCTGTAGTGAGATTAGCCTGTTCCAATTTCTGCAACAAGTTTTCTGCCATACCATACCATTCATCTCGTAATGCAGCATCCTCTGGGTTAGAAGTTAGGCGACGTCCTTGTAATTCTGGCTTTTTTGTGTAAAACAAATTATCTACCATGCGGATAAAAAATCCTTCAGGAATTTCCATCTGTTGGCGGCGACTTAAAATTTGGCTGATGCGACTTGTTCCTTTGTCGCTATCTGGTTTACCTATAGGATTTGATATTGATGGAAGTTTTGGTAATGAAATTGTCGGTATACCACGAATAATCGTATTTACCAAAGCGAAACTACCCGCGCCAATTAAACCTACCAAAGCTGTCCCAGCCATACTGAGAGCAAAAGGACGTATCCAAGCAGGAGCAGGTATTTTATTAGCTAGCAATTGCGTCTTGTTTTGGAGCCTACTAATAATTTGATTAGCCTGTTTTCGTCCAGGAGCAACCACCATCGTCTTAATCTTGGTAAGGTGAGAAGTTGGTGGTTTAGCAGAAATTAACACTGGTAAATCTTTCAGGACTTGCTCGGCACTTTGGTAACGAGCATTGGGTTGATAAGCCAACATTTTTTTTAACACCGCTTCAAGTTTGGCACTGACTTTTATTTCCTTTCCCCAGCGCCAAATTCCCTGATAGCTGTCATAAAGTGATTGTGGTTCCTTAGCTGTGAGCAACACTAATGCTGTCACTGCTAACGAGTACAAATCACTGCTAAAAAAAACTTTTCCCTGCCGTAATTGTTCCTCTGGAGCATATCCTTTCTTACCTAACAGAGTATGATTTACAGCCAACTTTGTGAACCAAAAACCTTGTGAAGCCGGCAATTGCTTCACACCACCAAAGTCAATTAGAACTGGCAAATTATCAGAACGCCGCCAAATCAAATTATCGGGAGAGATATCGCGGTGAACTACATCTCGTGAGTGGAGGTAGGATAACACCGGTAAAATTTTTTGTAATAAAACCAGTACTTCCTCTTCACTAAAGGTCTGTCCTTGACTTTGGCGCTGTTCTAACAATTGGTAATAATTGTCGCCATCTATATAATCTTGTACTAAAAAGAAAAACTCTCTACCCCCTAGCTTCTCTTGTAGCGAGGCGTGAAAACGCGGAATTTGGGGATGTTGTAGTTGTTTGAGAACATTTGCTTCTCGCTCGAACAGTTCTTTAGCTTTTTGTAAATCCTGCTTTTCTTGGGCTTGGGGCGCAAATTCCTTCAGCACGCATTGTTCATGGGATTGATTTTTATCTTCTGCCAAATAAGTACGTCCAAAGCCCCCCTGCCCCAGTTGGCGTAAAATTTTATAGCGCTTATCCACAACCTGCCCTACAGGTAGAGGCAATGGCTCACCGCAGTGAGTACAGAAACGGTTACTGCCATTATTTACGTGTTGTTTAGTGCAATAGACTTGCATAGCGCTGAAGGATAAATTAGGGTTTTTGTAATTGCTACAAGAGGTACAGCCAGATTTACAGAAATTTTCTCAACTCCTATCTCTGACTAGCAATAGATATAGCTTTTCTTTCTTCATACACTAAAAGCGGTTTGAGTGCATTGGACAATAGTTAAAATACTTACACCCCCGATCCTAGTTTAGGTTCTATTTCACGCCTGAGTAATGAAGTGCTGAGTTCTGATCTCTCCCCTTGTCCCCAATCCCCAATCCCCAATCCCCAATCCCCAATCCCCAAAGCATCATGAACTGGAAATCACAAAGCCAGCGAGCAATTACGGCATTTCAAGATTTTGTGTCTACCCCTCTAGACACGCTACTACAACAGCATCTTGATACTCCAACAGAGTCAGCAGTTTTAAATTTATTTCAAGATGTGGCTGCTAATGTACCCGCTTACAAAGCTTTTTTGGTGGAACAAGGAATTGATCCGGCTAGTATTCAAAGTTTAGGGGATTTTCAAAACTTACCAGCGATCGCCAAAGAAAATTATATATCGCGTTATTCTTTAGCTGAGTTATGCCGCCACGGGCAGTTGTCAGAATGCGACATGATAGCGGCTTCTTCTGGTTCCACAGGTAAGCCAACATTCTGGCCTCGGTTCTTCACAGATGAGCTTCAGATTGCCACACGCTTTGAACAGATTTTTTATGATAGTTTTTATGCTGATACCAAACGTACCTTAGCAGTAATTTGTTTTACTCTAGGTACTTGGGTTGGTGGAATGTTCACCACCAATTGCTGTCGCTATCTTGCCAGTAAAGGTTATCCGATTACTGTAATTACTCCTGGCAACAATAAAGAAGAAATCTTACGTGCTGTACAGGAACTTGGTTCAGGATTTGACCAAGTTGTATTGTTGGGATACCCGCCATTCCTCAAAGATGTAATTGATACAGGCATTGCTCGTGGTGTTCAATGGCAGCAATATCAAATTAAGTTGGTGATGGCGGGAGAGGTATTCAGCGAAGAGTGGCGGAGTCTAGTTGCTGAAAGGGTGGGTTCGCAAAATCCTTGCTACGACTTTGCCTCACTTTACGGAACCGCTGATGCGGGTGTATTGGCTAATGAAACACCTTTAAGTATCTGCATTCGCCGATTTTTAGCAGAACATCCCGATGCAGCTAGAGCTTTATTTGGCGAATCTCGTCTACCCACATTAGTACAGTACGATCCTATCAGTCGTTTTTTTGAAGTTCAAAATGGCTCATTGCTGTTTTCTGGCGACAATGGCATTCCCTTGGTGCGTTATAACATCTTGGATACTGGCGGGATAATTAGTTACGATGCCATGCTTCAGTTTTTGGCAAAGTGGGCATTTGACCCACTCAAGGATGACAATCTCTGTGCCGGCACTCACAATTCAACGAGAGGGATTCACTCCTTGCCTTTTGTTTATGTTTTCGGACGCTCTAATTTTACAGTTTCCTACTTTGGCGCAAATATCTACCCAGAAAATGTCACAGTAGGATTGGAGCAGCCAGGAATTCCACAATGGGTAACAGGTAAATTTGTTTTACAAGTCAAGGAAGATGCCGACAAAAACCGATTTTTATCTGTAGTTGTGGAATTAGCACCGCAAGTAGAGGGTAGCGAAGACAAAAAGCAAGCCATAGCATCCTCAATTTTGGCGCAGCTTCTACGTCTTAACAGCGAGTTTGCTAACTACGTTCCCCAAGAATATCAAATGCCACAAGTTACATTAACTTCTTTTGGTGACCCAGAATATTTTCCTATTGGCGTCAAGCATCGCTATACACGCAGATGAAGTTGACGCAGAGACGCGGAGAAGTGGGGACACAGGGAAAAGAAATCGCTCACGAGGGACAAACCTCCGACTCTCGCGTTGCTGTGTCTGGGTGTCTTCCCATCAGTCTAAACGAACGTGAATTCGGCGGCATAAATTGACTGTGGTAGGTTCCATTTGCCATGCGATTGCATTGATATGTTAATACATCGACCTGCAATTGAATTGCATGGCCCTGCAATCGAATTGCATCGGCTTGTTATATTAATGCATCGCCCTGCAATACGATTGCTCCTGCGAAATATAAGTTACAAAAATACATATATTCCAAACAGAAAATCCCTGAGAATGCTTCTGATTGAGTAATTCCAGAAGCATACTCAGGGATAAATCTAGATTATCAGCTAACTGTCTAGAGTGAATTTATGAACTGCTGTACTTTTTCCAAGAGTGGATGATATTCGATTTGCTCGGCTAATTCTTGAGCATCGCGGTAGCATGAGAGCGCCAATTTTTTGCGTCTTCTTTTAGCGTAAAGACTTCCCATATTGAGTAAAGTTGAACTTTTACCCAGGCGATCGCCTAGTTCTTGATAAATAACAATAGCTTTTTTGTAGAATCTTAGTGCCTGCCAGTGATTTGCAAGGCTACTGTAGGTAAAACCAATGTTATTGAGGGTTGTTGCTTCGCCAGAGCGGTCTTTGAGTGCCTGACGTGTCAACAGCACTTGATAATAGAGTAATAGCGCTTGTTTAGGTTGTCCTAAATCACTATAAATAGAAGCAATATTATTTAGAGTTGTTGCTTCGCCAGCTAAATTCTTAACAGCTCGTTGAATTGGCAATGCTGCTTGAAAGAATTCTAAAGCTTGGTCAAACTTGCCCAAGGTGCTGTAGGCAAAGCCAATACCATTTAACGTCGTTGCTTCGCCAGAAAAGTCTCCTAGCACTCGACGCATCGTTAAAATTTGGTTTTGGAGCAATAAGGCTCGTTTGGGTTCTCCCAATCGAGTGTAAATTAGCGCCACATCATTGAGAGTAGAAACTTCGCCTTGAGCGTCTTCTAATATCCTGAAGATTGGCAGTGCTTTGTTAAAGTGCTCCAAGGCTTGCGAAAACTGTCCGAATCGGCTGTAGGTAGCACCTAGATTACTGAGTGCAGTCGCTTCTGCTCGCATGTTGCCAAATTCTTGAGCCACAGCCAGCGCCTGAGCAAAACACTCTAATGCTTTTTGGGGTTGCCAGCAACCGAGGTGAGCTAAACCAAGGTCGTTTAATGTATAACCTTCTCTTGCTTTATCTGGCATTACTCTAGCTAAGTTTAAATTTTCGATAGCAAGAGCGAGATATTCTTGAAAGTTCCCCCGCTTGTAGAAGCGGTTAGCCTCATTACGACGTTGTTCCCACTCTGTGACTTGATTTAATGGTTGCGTCATCTGACCTCGGTTGCACTAAAGATAGACAGGTTTTCTTGGGCGGATAGTCTTGGGAATAAACCCCTCTAAAGTTAGGTTTCCCAAATTTAAGTTAAACATTATTCTCTATCTTTAGATATAAGACGTAAATAGAGGTGATATGGTAGCTTTAAATACTTAAAAAGTTACAATTGTCAATCTTGTAGTTAAAAAGCTGAGTGCTGTAGCTAAGGTTGTGACACGTTAGAGCGTAGTATTATGGAAGCTAGCAGCAAAAGAAAGGTCAGCCCAAAGCATTATTGTGTAAGGTTTTTAAGGTATATGTAAGTTCTAGATAGCGATCGCTAACACCAATTAAGCAGTACGTTTTGTGATGAGTGTCGCACCAATCTTTTTCTAGTTCAACGTAGCTTACATAGAAATTACAGGATATTGAGTATTTAATTTAACTTAAAAAGGAAATTTTGGGTCTGGCAAACAGAAGCAGGAACCTAGAATAGGCGTCTCTATTCTCATAATTTAGAGAATTCAATAAATGTATATGCGCTTACCTATAGTTATTAGTGCAGGGTTATTGCTGTCTTTGAGTTTAAATCCACCAGCCATATCCCAATCTTCCATCCAAACAGCACAGTCGCCAGCGATCGCTAACTCTAATTTTGGGCAATTAAAAACTAATCGCCGCTTGTGGAAGCAGCAACGTCTGTTTAACTATCGCTATACACTCAGCAGGAGTTGCTTCTGTACAGCCGAAGCTAGAGGGCCAGTAGTTGTAGAGGTACGTAACGGCAGAACGACTTCGATCACTTCTGTAGCTACAGGTAAACCTGTTGACCCAGAATTATTTAAACAGTACTCTACTCTTGCCAAGCTTTTTAATGTAATTGAGGATGCGATCGCCAAGAAAGCTTCCAGTCTGACTGTGCAGTACAATCCTCAACTCGGCTACCCAACCCAAATTAATATTGATTACAGCGCTCAGATGGCCGATGAGGAACTATATCTCACAATTGAGAAACTAGAAAAAATTAAATAATAAAATTTCCTTCCAGAGTCAGGAGTTAAATCCATCAATAAAAAACTCCACCCACGGATCGGAGTTTTTGGGCATGGGGGGCTGGGGGCTGGGGGACTGGGGACTGGGGGCTGGGGACTGGGGACTGGGGACAAGGGGAAAGAACTATGAATAACTCTTGCTTTTTGTCTCCCCGTCCCCCATGCTCCTTGTCCTCTTCACCCAATGCCCAATCCCCAAGCGACGGGGAGAGCAACCTCGTCCACCCAGGGATCGGAGTTTCCCGTCGCTTTCAATGAAAAATATGAAGCAGCGAGAATTATAACTGCCTTCTCATGCTAAATTACTAAGACTTGGAGTCGGGAAACTCCGGTGAGATTCCGGGACTGTGCCGCAGCTGTGATGGGAGCGCCTAAGTCAGAATGCCAACTCTAGGGTGTTCTTATGACAGAGTTACTATCTACTCCCTGCGTCGCACGGGGAAGGAGTTGCGGTTTTGCTGTCCGAATTTACTAATTGCCCTGGCTTATTTTACGTCACGCCTGCTCAAGATGGTATATTGTCGCGCCTGAGAATACCAGGCGGGATTCTTAATAGTCAACAGTGTCGTGCGATCGCAGATATAGCAGAACAGTATGGTGGTGGCTATGTTGATGTGACTAATCGGGCTAATCTGCAAGTTCGGGAAATCAGTCAAAAAATCAACGCTGAGGTTCTCAAGCGTCTACAAGATTTGGGGATAGGCTCCAGTAATACAAATGTAGACCACATCCGCAATATTATGACCAGCCCAACTGCTGGTATTGATCCGCAAGAATTGCTGGATACCCGCCCCTTTGTTCAAGCTTGGGATAATTACATTGCGACAAATCCCGCCTTGTCAGGACTATCTGCAAAGTTTAGTGTTTGTTTTGATGGTGGTGGGAAAGTTTCGGTACGCGATCGCCTGAATGATATCACCTTCGCGGCTGTGTTAGTTAACCGTAGTGTTTACTTCCGTCTGTATTTGAGTGCAGGCGCAAAGGGAGAACCACCCAAGGATACGGGAATCTTGTTGTCACCAGACAAATGTTTATCAGTCTTGGCAGCTTTAGCTGATGTCTACTTAACTCATATTGATACTAATAGTAAACGCAAGCCGCGTCTGAGAGAGGTAGTGAATACTTTAGGTTGTGAAAACTATCTCCAAGAAGTACAGCGTCTATCTTTTTCCTCTGTTCCAGAAACAGAAGTATTGGAGGAAAAGCCAGTAATTCACGAGAACATCTTACAACCAAGCATAAAAAACTCCACCCACAGATTGGAGTTTTTGGGCATGGCAAAAGAGTCACCAATCCCAAATCCCAAATCCCAAATCCCCAATCCCCCAAATTGTCTGCATATCGGCATCCATCCCCAACGTCAACCAGGATTATTTTATCTTGGTGTTGTGTTGCCTCTCGGTCGACTAGAAACTAGACAGATACGAGGTCTAGCTGATTTAGCAGCAAAATACGGTAGCGATACTCTCAGGCTAACTCCTTGGCAAAATTTACTGCTTACAGATATTCCTCAAGAATCGCTTACCCATGTCCAGAATGAAATAGCTGTCTTAGGATTAGATTGTTCAGCCAGTAATATTAAAAGTGCATTGGTTGCTTGTTCTGGCAATAAAGGCTGTGCTGCTTCTGCCACTGATACCAAGGGCGACGCTTTAGTATTAGCAGAGTATCTCGAAAATCGTGTTTCCTTAGATTGCCCTGTAAATATTCATTTCAGTGGTTGCTCTAAATCCTGCGCTCAACATAGTAAGAGTGACATCACTTTACTAGGTGTCAGCGTTGAAGAAAACAATGAAATTGTAGAAGGCTATCAAGTTTATGTAGGTGTTGATGACAACGAGCAAAAATTTGGTTGTGAACTCTATCAATTTGTAACTGTGGCGGAAGTGCCTACATTGATAGAACGGATGCTATTGGTATATAAAAATCAACGCTTAAACCCTAATGAGACTTTTGGACAATTCGCCAATCGATATGAAATTGCCCAATTAAAGCTATTATGCGATTGCCTAAGTTTTCAACAGCAGTCTTTACAGTTACGCTAATTGCCATTAGGTTGAAAAACTTGGAGAGTGGAACCACAGATAAACACAGATAATTTGCATACATAACTAAATAAATTCTCAATTTAAAATCTAAAATTCAAAATCTAAACTTTAATGTCTGACTACATCCGAGATGCCAATGAAATATACCGTAATTCTTTCGCAATCATCCGATCAGAAGCAAACCTAGAAGTGTTGCCACCGGATGTTGCAAAAGTTGCAGTACGCTTAATTCATGCCTGTGGAATGACTGATATTGTTACCGACTTGGGATATTCGCCAACAGCGGTGCAGTCTGGACGGACAGCACTAGCGGAAGGTGCGCCAATTCTATGTGATTGTCGGATGGTTGCCGATGGCGTTACTAGGCGACGGCTACCTGCAAATAATGAAGTAATTTGCACTCTTAATCATCCAGAAGTCCCAGAACTTGCCCAAAAATTAGGTACTACTAGATCGGCAGCTGCCTTAGAATTATGGCGATCGCACCTACAAGGGGCAGTGGTAGCAATTGGTAATGCCCCCACAGCACTATTCCGACTGCTGGAAATGCTGGATGAGGGTTGTCCCAAACCAGCGCTAATTTTAGGCTTTCCAGTCGGATTTGTTGGTGCAGCAGAGTCAAAAGCAGCACTAGCAGCAGACAGCCGTAATGTACCATTTTTAACTTTACACGGTCGCCGTGGCGGGAGCGCGATCGCCGCCGCAGCAGTTAATGCTTTAGCAACAGAGGAAGAATAATTATGACAACCAAAGGCCGTCTTTATGGAATTGGTGTAGGGCCAGGCGATCCAGAACTTTTGACTCTAAAAGCATTGCGCCTATTACGCGCTGCTCCTGTGGTCGCCTATCAATCAGCAACAGATCGAGATAGTATTGCTAGGGCGATCGTCGCACCCTATTTAACTGGTGAGCAAATCGAGGTAGCATTTCACTTGCCTCGTGCCTTAGAACCAGAAAAGGCAAAATCTATTTACGACAAAGAAGTTGAACCGATTGCAGAACATCTAGCCGCAGGGCGAGATGTGGTAGTAGTTTGTGAAGGCGATCCGTTCTTTTACGGCTCGTTCATGTATGTTTTCACACGCTTATCTGAGCATTACGAAACAGAAGTTGTCCCTGGTGTTTCCTCACTGATGGCTTGTCCAGTTGCATTAGGCGTACCTTTCACTTACTACACCGACATTCTCACCGTCTTACCTGCTCCACTACCAGCAGAAGAATTGACCACGCAACTGCTGACAACCGATGCAGCAGCAATTATTAAGCTGGGTCGTCACTTTACCAAAGTACGCGATATCTTACATCAACTAGGGTTAGCATCGCGGGCTAGATATATTGAACGGGCAACAATGTCACAGCAAAGGATTGTACCTTTAGATGAAGTTGATCCGGCAGAAGTGCCTTATTTTGCCATGATTGTAATCCCAACCAAGATTCGACTATAAGCATTTGGTTAAAGTTGATGTTCATACCAGTTGTAATAACTAAAACTGATATATAAACTGTGAGTGCGATGCGCTCATGGTTTTTAACTGTCTATGATTCTTTTACATAAACTTAGAGTAGAAGAATACTAACTTGACCAGAGACAATAAAGTGCAGCATTCTAACGGTCGACCTCTTGTTTTTTTAGATACGAATGTTGTGGCTGCTTATCTACGTGGCGAGCCACCTAGTTCGCATTTATTTTCTAATGAGGTGCTTAAAAAAGTTCGTTTTGCAATTAATCCTGTCGTGCTTCAAGAAATTTTTTTCTTGGCAGAGACTCGTAAGCATCCTGAAATACTTCAAGAACTTCAAGAAGAAGTTAGTGTACTACCTCTAAATTTTGAAAAGGCTGAAGAATATCTTAAATATGCTGCTAGCCTGCGTAATCGCATAGCCCACTCAAATGATGTTTTAATTCTTAGCAGTGCAGCTGAATGTGACTACTTGGTTACTTACGATCAAGCATTAAGGCAAGCATTAAGGACATTATCTACCAGCAAGCCTCAGGTAGTTACACCTGAACAGCTGTTATCTGAACTTGGAAGTAAGGTGTGAAAGTCTACATTGATACAGGTGTTTTGATTGATTACCTCAGCCCACAGGCGATTGCTGGTTCAACATTACGGTCTACATCTCGTCGTGGTCGTACACCCCAGAAACTGTTTGAGGATGCAGAAAAAGTTCTTAAAATGATAGCTTCTTCACACACAGGTGCGACATCAAGCCTTACTTACTATGAAGTTGAGGAAGCTTTATTCAAGCAACTTACATCAGTAGCGACAGGAATGGCTAATGCAAGCAAACTCCGAGTACTTGCAGCGCGCTCTATTGTGCCGCAAACTGTGACTGCGGTAAGATTTTTTGGCATCAACGTACTTGATCTGACGGCTGGAATTGTAGAAGCACAGTTAAAAAATGTAGAACTATATATTAGGGGTATACGAGCAGCTGATGCTCTGCATATTGCAACTGCTAGCGATTTTAATGCAGAAGTTCTGATTTCTGTAGATGAAGATGTGCTGAAACTTGATAGTGTAATTACAAATAAAAGTGGTAATCCTATTAAGTTCTGTGATACAGATGTAACATTGACAATTCTGTAACACGTTAATACTTAGTGAGGCGTATTAGTTAGTTCGCTGGCACTCATATTGAGTTTAATTGTGTTGATATATGGTTTGATTTGAAAGATATCAAAATTTGCTAGATATCTAATAAACTTCAAGAAGTTTCATGATGATCAAGGTTGCACCCGCCGTTATAGTACTCGGTCAAAATAGTGTGACAGTAGCACGCAAAATCATCAGCGTCTTGCCAGGGGCAACAATCTACGGTTTGGCGGGTCGCACTTGTGAGGTAGATGTTAGCTTCACAAATTTTGGTGAGACGCTGCGGGAGTTGTTCGCTGAGGGAACGCCATTAATTGGTATTTGTGCTGCTGGCATTTTGATCAGAACCCTAGCCCCGATGATTTCAGATAAACGGCAGGAACCGCCAGTGTTAGCTGTGGCTGAAGATGGTAGTGCTGTTGTTCCGCTTTTGGGTGGGTTAAATGGAGTGAATGATTTAGCACGCCGCATTGCTGAGGTATTTGATGTCCAAGCAGCTATCACGACTACAGGCGACATCCGTTTTCGCACGGCGCTGTTGTCTCCTCCCCCTGGATATCATTTAGCTAATCCAGACGATGCCAAGAAATTTATCTCAGATTTACTCGCTGGGGCGCGAGTGAAGTTAGAGGGGGTAGCGCCTTGGTTGAGTAATAGTCAATTACCCATTGACCCCGATGGAGATTTGACTATCCGAATTAGCGATCGCCTAGTAACTCCTACACCCAACTGCTTAGTCTACCACCCAGCAACTGTGGCGATCGCTATTAGTGACACCTCAGCGGCTGAAGATGATGTATTAACTTCAGTGCGGCAATTATTGACAGATGCTGAAATTGCCCCCGCATCAGTCGCGGGAGTATTTGCGCCGATATCTGCCGCAGTGAATCGAGCAATCTCAGCTGTTGCTAACGCTTTGGGAGTGCCTGCACGCTTTTTTACCCCAAATCAACTGAAAAGTCTGCTTTCACAAGGTTATAGCCCAGCCCAAGCCGCAGCCGTTGCCGCCACAGGTACATCTGAGCAACTAATTTCCTCATTGCCAATTGCGATCGCCATTTCTCCCCAGCCAATTGAACCTAGTACCATAGGCCAATCACGCGGACGGTTAGCAGTTATTGGCACTGGGCCAGGAAGTTCACAGTGGATGTCTCCTGAGGTCAAAGAAATCCTCAAGTCGGCAACTGACTTAGTAGGTTATAAAACTTACTTAGATTTAGTTGGAAATCTCAGTCATGGTAAGCGACGACATGACTCTGACAACCGAGAAGAAGAAGCACGGGCAAAGATGGCGCTTGATTTGGCAGCAGAAGGGCGATATGTAGTGGTGGTTTCTTCTGGCGATCCCGGTATTTATGCTATGGCAACAGCAATTTTTGAGGTACTTGATCGCCACGCTAAACCCGAATGGGACAGCATCGACATTCATGTTGCACCAGGCATTTCAGCTATGCAAGCCGCCGCCGCCGCGATCGGCGCACCTCTAGGACATGACTTCTGTACCATTTCCCTCTCGGATATTTTGAAGCCTTGGTCAATTATTGAACAAAGAATTGTAGCAGCAGCTCAAGCTGATTTTGTAATAGCCTTTTATAATCCTGTTTCTAAAGAGCGCACTTGGCAACTGACAGAAGCCAGAAATATTTTGCTGCGTTATCGAACACCCGATACCCCGGTAGTGTTGGCACGCAATCTCGGTAGACCAGGACAAAAAGTTACGGTAGTTACCCTTGAGCAGTTAGCGCCAGCAGTAGCAGATATGCGGACAGTGATTCTTGTAGGTTCAAGCAAAACCCGGAAGATAAAACGCAGTGATGGTAGTATCTCAGTTTATACCCCACGCCGATATACTTGATGCAGCTTCATACCATTCGACTTACAAGCAAAGTGCTGAGTGCTGAGTGTTGAGTAAAAATTAGACTTCTTGCAGAAGTCGGGAACAGGAAACAGGGAATGGGGAACTCTTAACAGTCTCAAGTCCTTCTTGTTGCCTGTTCCCTAACAATGCGCGAAAGTTACTTTTGCAAGAGTTGCATTAGTCCCGTCTTACAGTTTAATAGCAAACATCAGCGTGTTATTTAATTGCATCGACCTGCAATTCAATTGCATTGCCGTGTTATTTAATTGCATCGGTCTGCAATTCAATTGCATCGACTTGCAATGCAATTGCATCGACCTGCAACTCAATTGCATCGCTGTGTTATTTAATTGCATCGACCTGCAACTCAATTGCATCGACTTGCAATGCGATTGCATCGGTCTGCAATTCAATTGCATCGCCGTGTTATTTAATTGCATCCACTTCACGACGTTGCTGATTTTAACGATCTTGTGGGAGTAAACTGTACCAGCCGTACCAGTGACGTACTGTTAGCCAAACAGCTGAGAGAAACCCTGCGAGGCTGAGAGTCAGACCGCTAAATGGTACTAATAATCCGAATACAGGTAATATTGCCCCGGCAATAGTGCAAATAATTGCAGCCAAAGAAGCACGACGATTTGAACCCAATCCCCATGTTAAGGCTAATAAGAGCAGCGAAATAATGCTCCAAGCGAACTGAGGGTTTATTAATCGCCCTATATAAGTCAAAGTCAGCAAACAAGCAAAGAAAATGCCACCAGCGATCGCTACGTTTTTTAAACTCATTGGTAGCGATAAATATAGCAATAATATCCACCACAAGAATAAGGCAGGAGCTAATAATAACAAACGCGGAATGATACCTGTGTTCAAAATTGGTTGAGTGTTAGTGAACACACCAAAAGGATTTTTCACGGACACATTATCATCAAATATCCAAGTAAATTGGGTGCTGTTTCTGTCAGCTGTAATAGTGTTAGGTACAATGCCACTAGCAAAATCTACGGGGTTAAAGTTGGCAGTTGCTATGAGGCGAAATTTAGAAAGTAACTGTCCGGTTGCGTTATAAACCCAACGTGGCCCACCTTGCGCTTCGTAAGTAACTTTAAAGGTGGTTTCTTGGCCAGGCTCTAAGCGAAAGGGAAAGTTATACTCATTTGGATTAGTTTGTTGTAGCCTAATGCGATCACGCTCTACTTTATACCTAGCCAGCAGTGAATAACCGTTGGGCGGCGGTGCTTCAAAGACAAAACTATTAATATTTTTAAGTGGGTTAATAACTTTATACTCAGCAGTGTAATCTACGCGATAAATAGAACTGCGACCTTTAACATCTACACTTTGGTCAAGCTTTGCCTGAATTTGCGATCCAGCCAGCGTCAGGAAACGGTTGACCTGTTGCGTATCATTTATCTTAACTATCTTGTCTTTTATTTGAGTTGTGTAAGTGTATGGCTCTCTAGTTACATAGCGTACTTGGGGCGCAGTTTGTTCTAGCTTATCACCAGCAACACTTTCAACAACTTGAGCTACCCTTGCTTGTTCCCAGTGGTGATAACGATTACTCAAGGTTGAACACAGAAAAAATCCTGTGACTAACAAAACTAATATTAAAGCTAAATGCTGTAAACCCCTTAAAAGTTGAGAGTAACGAATCGCCCATTCACCAAAGAAAACTGATTGTTCTAAGGGATTACGACGCAAAGAAAAACTTACCAAAGCGATCGCAATTCCTAAAGCTAGAACTAAAAATACAAATAATAGTGAACCTTTGAGCGCTTGGGTGCCAAATTGCACAAGCTCATTGGGATGTGTTAAATCAGGCAATCCTGGAATGCCTTGAGCAGAAGGAGACATTGGTTAATACTGAGATACTTTGAACAACCAGACCGATGTATTCTGACAAAAGTTTCTGGCAGGCAAATATAGCGGTTTTCTTGGTGATTAGTCAAAATAGTTGAGTAAGAAGCGGTATTAAGCTGTTACACATCTGATTTGCACATTGAGATAGCACAGGAGCAGGGGAGCAGGATTGGCGCTTTTTCCCCAAAATTAAAAATCGGGGTAATTCTGCGATTTTCCAGAATTACCCCGATTGTTTTGCATAAAAATAACCTAGCGCAGCGTTGCGGAAATAACTATCCAGTTTAAAAAGTTTGAAAAGCCTATGAAACCAGCTTTTTCCCCTTGTGTCTTTTTGCACTAGTTGCAATCTTTGGCTTACACCCTTATAGAGGCAAAAAGTGTTCTCTCTCACATAATCTACCTTTTCAATCTCTACATATTCTTAAAACTCCATCTACTAATTCGCCAAGGTAACTTTGATTAAGCTAGGCAATGGATTACTAGTAAATCTGATGATTATGTCCTAGATACTGGCTTCAAAAATAGCCATGCCACAAAAAATGTAGCTGCTGTAAATAGTTGCGTCAGATCTAAAGCAGATAGATAACCATCTGCAAAGGAAGCAATACTGCGGTCGGTAATGCCAAATAACCAAGATGAGAGGCCAAATAGCCAAATCCCATTCTTCAAATTGCCCAAAGCATCTTTAGAGTCTGATGGTTTCTGGTCATTCATAATCTTCTACTCCGTTGGTGAAGAATTCATTGATTGATACAAAATCCCCGTAAGAGCTTTTTTTAACTCCTGACGCTGAATATATTATTTATATTAATAAATATTTCATGCTATTGACTAAACTGCCATAAGGTACGTATAAATTCTTTGACATTCCTCCTTTGGCTCTGTGATGTCGGTTGAACGCTAACAGCATGAGTTAGCAGCTTTTTGCCTTAAAAAGCGTGCTAAATTATTACAGAAATAATACAAAACCCACATAAAAATTTATTTTTACAAAAGCAAGAATACTGAAAAAGATAGATGTATTTTCTAAAACATCAGACATTAAGAGAGAAATCGGGATATAGATACCTAGTGTTTGGAGTCTACATCCCTTAAGCTTCAGACTTCTGCCTTTAGATACTGATCACCTCAAGACAGAACTTAGTTAAATCAAAGAAGCGCCAATATTTGAGCAATTTAGTTAATGACCACAATCCAGTACCAAAATCTACCTAATCTACAGAATTTGCAAAATGGTTTTCTACCAGAGTTAGGGCTGGTTTGCATTACTGTTGACAAACGAGTGCGCTTTCGGACAATGACGCGCACCCGCTATTTGAAACTCACTTTGGAACAGCGTGAAAGCGCCTTGCGAGAATTGTATCTGCATAACTTGCAGCGTTTGCATGATGCTCTATCCTTTTGTGAGGAGAACAAGATTCGGCTCTATCGGATTTCCTGTGCCTTATTTCCTCTAAGTGATATGGAAGATGAAATTGGCGCAAATATATTAGAGGAAATGAGCGCTGATTTAGCTAAAATTGGACAGCGATCGCAAGCTTTGGGCATCAGAATGGTGCTGCATCCAGATCAATTTGTGGTGCTGAGTTCTGATTCTCCCCAAGTATTACAATCAAGCATCAAAATTTTAGAACGACACGCCCGGACATTAGACTTGTTAGGGTTACCGCGATCGCCTTGGTCATTGATGAATATTCATGGCGGTAAATCCCAACGTACTGAACAACTGGTAAAGGTAATCTCAGAACTACCAGAAGCAATTAAAAGCCGCTTGACCTTTGAAAATGATGAATACGCTTATAGCGCCAGTGAAATTTTAGCAGTGTGTCAGCAGGCTGGAGTGCCAATGGTGTTCGATGCCCATCACCATATTTGCCACGAAAATTTAGACAGCTACGACGATCCGAGTGTGGCTGAGATGTTTTACGCCGCTAGGGAAACTTGGAACAACCCAGATTGGCAATTAGTCCATATTTCCAATGGTGAAACAGCTTTCAAAGACCGAAAACACAGTGATTTGATTACGGCGATGCCGAGTGTTTATTATCAAGCACCGTGGATAGAAGTCGAAGCCAAACACAAAGAGGAGGCGATCGCTCAGTTGCGCTCTTGGTGGCTTATGGGACAATAATTTCACGTGAAACATTACTTTGCGCCTTTGCGCCTTTGCGCGAAATAAGAACTTAAGATATGGCGATCGCAATCGATTTTGGTACTAGCAACACAGTCATTGCTCGTTGGAACCCTGTCACCCAGCAGCCAGAAACCCTTAATATCCCCGGTTTATCAATTCAACAAAGTCTGAATCCGCCACTAATTCCCAGCTTGGTTTATGTTGAAGACGCAACCCAAGGTAAAGTTTTAGTAGGGCAACAAGTGCGCGATCGCGGTCTTGACCTCAAGGGCGAAGCGCGATTTTTCCGCAGCTTCAAACGAGGAATTGGTGCGGATATTCAAGGTTACTTACCTGAACTAGATGGGCAAATCGTTACCTTTGAACAAGTAGGTAAATGGTTCCTCACCCAGATAATTGAACAATTAGTACCACTGCAAGGCGGGTTAGATTCTCTCGTTTTAACCGTACCTGTAGACAGCTTTGAAACTTATCGTCATTGGTTAGGACAAGTTTGCCAAGCCCTTCCCGTCGAACAAGTGCGGATGCTAGACGAACCCACAGCCGCAGCTTTGGGTTATGGTTTAGCAGATCAAGAAATTCTCTTGGTGATTGACTTTGGCGGCGGAACTTTGGATTTGTCCCTTGTGCGCTTGGATCGAAGCGTGCAAGCAAACACTAAGCCTGTGGGATTTCTGCTGAAGTGGGGTAATAAATTTTTAGCTGAAGACTCCAAGCAAAAAGTCAAAACCGCCCGTGTACTGGCAAAAGCTGGACAAAATTTGGGTGGTACTGACATTGATACTTGGATAGTAGATTACTTTGCCAAAACTCAAGAACTGGCGGTAAGTCCCCTAACAACACGACTAGCAGAACGAGTCAAAATTCAGCTCTCAACTCAGAACCAAGCCAGCGAAGTTTATTTTGACGATGAATCATTTGAAAGCTATGAATTAGAGCTCAACCGCGACACTTTAGAAAATATTCTTAAAGAACACGCATTTTTTGAACGCCTCGATGATTCGATGACGAGTTTGTTACAGCAAGCACGACGCCAGGGAATAGAACTTACAAATATAAATGCAGTTTTGTTAGTTGGTGGTACTGTGCAATTACCAGCAGTGCAAACATGGGTAAAACAGTATTTTGAGTCAAATAAAATTCGTTGTGAACGTCCCTTTGAAGCGATCGCCCAAGGTGCATTACAAATCACTCAAGGCGTAGAAATCAAGGACTTTCTCTATCATAGTTACGGTGTCCGTTATTGGGATCGTCGTAACCATCGCCACAGTTGGCATCCGATCATTAAAGCTGGACAAGCTTACCCCATGAGTCAGCCAGTAGAATTAGTTTTAGGCGCATCTTTGGAAAATCAGCCCAGCATTGAGTTAATTATGGGAGAATTGGGAGCAGACACAGGCAGCACCGAAGTTTATTTTGATGGCGATCGCCTAATTACCCGTCGTATTGATAGTGGAGAAACCACCGTTAAACCCCTCAATGATAAGGAAGGTGCTAGGACAATTGCCCAACTTACACCACCAGGATTTCCAGGAAGCGATCGGATTAAAATCCAGTTTCAAGTTGATGAGCAACGCTTTTTGCGAATCACAGTTGAGGACTTATTAACCAATGACACGGTGTTAGAAAATCAACTTGTGGCACAGTTGAGTTAACGATAACTATTGAATCGTCATCTTACAAAAAATCTTGGTTGATCATTTTGAACCACAGATAAACACAGATGGACACCGATAAAAATCTGTATTTATCGGTGTCCATCTATGGTTTTATTCTCAAAATGAAATATTGTTTGACATAGAGCGATCGCCTAATTACCCATCGTCTTGACAATAAAGATAATCATGTACTCGCACCACTAGAATATCTAGGGGGCGATCGCATCAAAAGCCTATTTCAACTAAAGGGATTTAAAAATTGATCGCATCAGCAAAAGAGTTGGGACGGTCTTGACGAGAGGGTACTTCGAGGGTGTAATCTTCCTCAATAGCGATTTGGCGCAGTTTGTTAAAAGCATCAGCTAGAGACATCTTTTCACGCTGCTGACGCCAAGCCAGGAATTCTTCAAACATCTCAGCTTCCACAACAACCGCTACTAGTTGGTTCCGGTTGTAGATAAGTTGTGGTTCTTTTGTTACTGCCTTAATCAGTTCGGAAAATTTCTGTTTTGCTTCTGCAATTCCCCAGTTCATCCCACTACCTATTTCAGTCCATAATTATGTCTATTATAGATATTAATTATATCCATAAATTTACAAAGAAAGGCAGAGGGCAGAGGGGTAGGAGAGACTTTCTGATTCACCACTCATCACTCACTACTCAGCACTCAGCACTTTTTCATGTCAGCTACCCACGGGAAAATCCCACAACTAAGGCATGAAAATCAATGCCCTATGCCCTATGCACCATGCCCTATTTTCGCACTACTACTACAGTCCCAACTTTTGCCCAATTATATAGTTGACGCGCCTTTTTGACTGGCAAATTCACACAACCGTGGCTAACTGGAGTTCCAAATTTGTTATGCCAATAAGCACCATGAATGGCATATCCTTCATAAAAATACATGGCATAAGGGACATCAGGAATATCGTAGGTTCTACCGCGCATTCTGTTAATGCGATACTTAGAATTAATTTGAAACTTACCTGTGGGTGTGGGAGTTGAGCGTTTACCTGTAGAAATTCGGAAGGAATAAACACGTTTTTTACCTTCCCATGCAGATAGCCGTTGTTCAGATAAGTCAATTTCAATCCGCCGAGATTGAGTTATCTGTTTAGATTTAGATTTAGATACAGTGTTTTTGCTACTATCTACTGAAGCCGCCCTAGCTGTAACAAAGTTTGGATCAACCGTGATTGGCAGTGACCAAGAGAAAAAAGTTGCCAATACTAACATTACACTTGTACAGAAAGTTCCTGAGCAACGTAACCAGCTAATGTGCATCCTGCTTTGCATGAAGTATTACCTTTGAGTTAAGCTGCTAAACATGAGGCTTGTTGCAAAAATCTGACAAATAAAGATGGAAGAGGCTAAATTTATCTTGTTCCTTTACGCTTTACTCACCTCTTGTACAACATACTTTTGTCAGATAACAATTGAGTTATGTTGAACAGATGGGTAAATTTAGGAAATGATTAGAGGCATTTCTTCAACCTGAAAATATGCAAGTTTAGCAAGTTTATCAGTGAAACCAAAGATGGTTTTATCCTTGACTTAGCGCTTGATATTTCAAGTAGCATTTCCCAATTTTCAACTTATATGTTTAATTTATTCATGTCTTACTACTTAATACAGATAAGTTGATTACGAATAGAATAATCGTAAATTAATCTGTTCAAAGGCTACATATTTTTCAAATTTTTGTTAGCGGCTTATGCCAATTTTCTATGACATGATTTTTATGCGATCGCTTTTAGTAATTTATTAATATTATTGTTTTATAACTAGCTGTAATTTATAACTGCCTTAAGGCTAGTAAAGTGGTATCACAGGTGAATCGGCTACAGATTTTAATCTGTCTCAAGTAAGACCCCATGAATGGGATGGGCATTGCCGAGGCTGGTAGCTTAGGGCAGACAAATCTTTTTAAGTAACTAAAATTATCCAAATTTGTCCTACAATTATTCTTCTTCCCCAGACTGACAGAATAGGCATGACTTAGGGTTAGGTTGCAGGGCGATCGCTTACACATAAAACAAATTTAGGTTAGTTAGCGATCGCTCTGGCTTAGTGTTTCAGAGGTTTAGTTATTTATGAATAACAATCGGTGTACCCACTGATGCCCAATCAAATAACCATTTAGCATGGTTAGGGGCAACATTTACACAGCCGTGGCTAACTGGAGTTCCAAATCTACGATGCCAATAAGCACCGTGAATACCGTAGTTGCCTTGGTAAAACATTGCATGGGGTACATTAGGAACATCGTAGTCCCTACCCCGCATTCGGGTAGATTTGTGCTTAGATTGGATCTTAAAACTACCAACGCGGGTAGGGGTAGATTTTTTACCTGTAGAAATGGTAATCGCATACACAGGTGTTTTACCTTCCCAAGCAACTAGGTTTTGCTTTGAAAGATTAATTTGTATCCACCGTTGCTGGGATTGTTGTAATGTCTCGATAGCTTGGGTAATTTTCTCGTTCTTTGTATTGGCCGAGACTTCACTGGCTCCCAGATTTGCAACACTCAAAGACAGTGCTATACCAGTAAGCAATATTGGTAACTGGCGTATCCAGCGATGATAAAATAGTCTGTTCCTCATAAATCCACACCTAATTAGGAAGTTTAGGGAAAAATTTCCGTTTTTGCCCTAAAGTACTTACTCTAACTGTTGTATCAATTTTTTCGTCTGTTTAGTAATAGCGTGCCAATTTCCTTCGATTACTAGATGTTTGGGGAATAATTGACTACTTAAACCAACAGCGATCGCCCCTGCTTGTAAAAATTCTTTGGCATTGTCTAGGTTCACTCCCCCAGTAGGAATTAAGGGGATTTGACCCAATGGCCCTTGCAGGCTTTTGATATAATTAGCCCCTCCCATTGCTTCTACAGGAAATACTTTGACGCAGCTAGCGCCATGACTCCAAGCGGTAACAATTTCTGTGGGAGAAAGCCCCCCTGGAATGATGGGTACATTTTTCTCCACTGCTGCTTGAATCATAGCTAGATCAACATGAGGTGTGAAGAGAAACTGCGCTCCAGTGGCGATCGCTTCTTGCAACTGCTGGGCGTTAAACAATGTACCAGTACCAATCATACAGTTTGGTAATTCTGTGCGGAGTTGACTGATTAATTGCCCAGCGCGATCGCTATTCCAGGTAATTTCAATCAGCTGCATTCCCCCAGATGCTACTGCCAAAGCCATTTGCCTTGCCAACTCGATTTTTGGCGCACGTATTACTGCGATCGCCCGGTGTTGTTGCAACTGTGATAACCAAACTTGATTAGACATTTTGACTGTGACTGAGAAGCAAACGGCATAAAAATCTCCACTACCAGCGTGACACAGGAAAAGCAATCCACACTCAAGCTTGCTTCTGGAACAAAGCTATGCGATATTGCATATAATCTACGTTAAATCTACCGATTTAGTGGTTTTAATTAAGCGTCCTGATATTGGGGTCTAAAGGAGTAGTAAAAATGGCGATGCTTGGTAGTAAGCCCTTGGGCGTTTTTGCACAAGAAAACACAGAATCCTTGGAAATTAAGATTCACGATGATTCCAAGCGCTGCAATCAAGGCAGCCTGTGGAAATTTGTGCGACTAGGCGGAACATCAATACAAAGATTTTTGTGGCATGGTAAAGCATACGGGACAATTTCTGGCATTATGCTGTTAACCTTGATGAGTATGATTTTTTTAGGTGTTCATTGGTCTTACCGAAAGCTACTACCAGCGTTCACTACTAGTAAAAATACACCCAAATCAACAAGTGACTAGGTTAAAAAAGCTACAAGTTATTTCTTACCTAGCTCCCAATTGGTTTGGGTTCTACGAAGCAGTGTTGGCTTATTTAGGTCGTATGTTGGGGCTGGAAACGCAGTTAAAGCAGGGTGAATGCGATCCACTATTAGACCCCCTGCTCCTACAAGACCAGCTAGACCTAGCCTTCATTTGTGGATTACCCCTAATTCGCTATTGTCAGATAGTCTCAGATCAGTTGCAGCCTGTGGTTGCCCCAGTGATGCAAGCACCGCGTTATCAAAATCGTCCAATTTACTTTTCAGATGTGATAGTAAATGCCGCCAGCAATCTGGCAAGATTTGATGATTTGGCGGGTACAATGCTGTGCTACAACGATCCAGGCTCTAACAGCGGCTATAATTTGCTGCGTCATCGATTGTTACAAGGGAGATATCCCCAACCATTTTTCGGTAAGGTTGTGCAATCAGGCTCTCACCAGCGTTCGATTCGGTGGGTGGTAGAAGGGCGCTTAGACTGTGCTGCTATTGATAGCGTTGTACTAGAGCAAGAGTTGCGTGATTTCCCTGAGCTATCTCAGCATTTACGAGTTGTAGAGATACTTGGCCCTTATCCTATGCCACCTTTGGTTGCAGCCCAACATCTTGACACATATCTGATTCAGCAGTTGCAGTTAACTTTGCTTCAGCCAGATGTAGAACTCAAGACAGCAATGGAACGAGTAGGAGTTCAGCGTTTTGCCCCAGTCGAGTTAGCAGAGTACGAAGCGATCGCAGAAATCTACAATGCTGCTCTCAAAGCGGGATATCTGACAATTAGCTAGCGGACATAATATAACCTATCTGGTTGTTTTACGTTTCACCGAAACAGCCTTGAGCAACTTTACTCTTTTCACTCAGGACTCAGACCTCTTTTGTCCCCAGTCACCCAAAAGGTATTAGTGTCACTCCCTGATAAGCTGAAATTATTACTACTATCCACAATTTTTTGTCAAGTAGTATTGACGTATTGTAACAATATTGTTAAATTAAGTTACATAAATTAATAAAAAGTAGAAAAGACTATGTATACAACAGTTAATGAACAAGGCATTTTAAATAATTACGCTACTGAACCAAAAATTTACTATGCTGCTTACCCCGACCAAGACACACAACGCACCTACGCACTCCAAGGGGCATTCGCTACATTACTTGTTACCACTTTAATTTTGGTTGCCTTGGGCGTTAGCTAGATTTTTTAGCTTCGGTATCGGTATCTCTCATCGTCATTTGGACTTCTCCTAATTACCTCGGTTAGTTTCGCCGAGGTTTTTTTTGCAATTTTCTCTTAGGGTGCGATGTGCGAAACCGTACCGGCTCCCAAACTTAGTATTTGTACAGTTAAGCAAGGGGTGAAAAAGTACAGGAAGGAATGATTAATGCATTGTCAATCCATCAGTGTGGTCTACGCTTGCTAATTATTGATGACCATGCTGACACTAGAGAATTGCTCAAGATTCTCTTTGAAACCGAGGGATATGAAATAAAAGCTGCTGCAACAGCTAGTGAAGCTCTAAATGTAATGTCCGGTTTTCTACCGGACATCGTGATCAGCGAAATCTATTTACCGGATGAAGCAGGCCACTTACTGCTGGCAAAAGTCCGAAATTTAGAAGCGGCGCGAGACCGATGGATTCCAGCTATTGCCCTAACTGCTTTTGCTAAAGAGGAAGACCGTGCATATGCATTAGAAGCTGGTTTTCAGATGTATTTATCCAAGCCGGTCATCTTGGATGAATTGGTCTGTGTGGTTACTAATCTGTTTAGAAGGATCAGTTAAGGATCAGTTAAGGGTTTTCTAAAAATTTTTTATATAACAGTCGGATATGGTGGGCAATGAATGCCCAACGCCAGGTGCTTTAAGCCGGGAAACCCGTAAGGGCGCAGGGCTGCCCCTACATATATTTCAAAAATCAAATAAGAGTCCTATAGCTTCAAAAGTTAGTAGCCTGCGATTACACTAAACATCGCAGGCTACTAACTTTTATCCTGAATTTAGTGTTTAACAACACAGATTCAGATTATTTTTCATCATCTACATACAGGAATATTGGCTTAAAGTTTGGTCTTTGCTTATTTTTTTGATTACCAAAATCTCTTACATCCTGTAAGTAAGTACATCCCTAGAGAGGGAAATACGCAGTGATTTGTATGCTGGTATGGAAATACAATTTCATAACCAATTGAGCAGTACTTTAAACTTTATGGTTGTTGTGCCAACCTAGATTTTCCATGCATCGATATAGCATGTTTCATGAGTAAAGTATTTACATTAAAGTGGTTCACCATCTAGACGCTCTAAGCCATCTTCCACCTCTTTTTGGCATCTCTTGCTGGTGAATTACTACTGGCAATTTCCATCTAATCTTGACTTCTGTGTAAATTATAGATCAGCTGTGGCTGGCTATTCTGTACATTAGTTGAAGAATAGTGGGCAATGACAAATACAGGTAATGTCAAGGTTAAGAGAGCGATCGCAGTTCCCACAATGTCTGCCAAGCGATGGGAATATGTGTCGGTAGAGTTGGCAGACTGGCTATTTGAATTCATACAAAATTGAAGTTCATCAATCACTGTTAGGTTTACTCTCTACAAGAGAGCCTTGATTCTATTTTAACTATTTTTTGCCTGTCAACTGTGTATTTGAACTTAATTTTAACCAGTTTTATAACTGTCATAACAACGGATTGCTACTAGAAAATCTTGATACACATTTCTACACAAATTTTTCAGGCTTTAACCGAGTAGCTAATATTTGAAGCTCACTTACCTTACGGTATAAACTATAAGTTAAGCACAGATTATATTTATAGCATTATAAATCACCTTTTGTTAGCTATTTACGGATTGATTTTTCCAACATATCTGGGCGTTATTGCATTAGTATAACATCCTGAAATCTTTTGTATAAGGTAGTTCCAAGGAAAATGTTTGTTTATGTTACATAAAATAAATGCCGAAAATACACTGATAATAAAATCGTCTTATTACTACTTCAACCGTAGTTACACCCAAAAATCTTTCAGACATCATCTCAACTGATAATGTTACTTTTTAACTAAAAATCTCCACTTAATCACTACATATACATCACTGAGTTTGGCATTATTTATTCAGTGCTTACATCAAAAATTTTATAGAAAACAAATTATCTGGATTGATTAATATCTATTTATTTTTGTCAATCTATATATAGGTAGAGTAAAAATACCTTAGTCATAGATTTAGATTTGCAGTGGTTGGTTGCTAGACATTGCTAAGCTAATCGTCATTTAAATTGCACCATTTTCATGGTAATAAAAGCTGCAAACCCTCTCCCCTGCTCCCTGCCCCCTGCTCCCCTGCGGTCTCAATGTGCAAATTAAATGCTTAACAGCTTAGTGCCTGACCTATACTCATCCAGAATATATAGTCATAAAGCAGAGTTTGGTAAGAATCAAAAATGTTATGTGAGAACTCTGAAAGCAAATTGATCAATGAAAAAAGCCGCCGCTAAGTAGGGCGGTCTGGTTAAGCAATCGGAGGGTAGTTGTAGCTTACTCTACCAATTTTGCAATTGTTGTAGCAAAGGTTGCACTTGTTCACTTAACGTCTACCATAAACAGTCATTGGTTCTTTAATAAACCGAATGTAAAGATGTTTAAACGTGGATTTAATTACACGAGGCATAGCAAAATCGATAGGAATTAATTTGTCTGGTAACTGCCAATCTTCGATGCGGAGTAAGTCAGGTTCTAAGTTAGGGAAATCGATAGCAGCGAGTTCTGGACAGACTCCTAGCCTTTGGGAAGCTGCGACAGTGGGTACTTGATGCGGTGGAACATTGAGGATTTCTACCATTGCCCGATCTAGGGCAAATACATTTGATGCTGCTGCCAAAATACCCAATGCACGAGGTTCGCCATTACTGGGGCCATTACCTTCATGACCAATAATGCCATCCAAAATTGTTAAGTTAGGGTTAATTGCTTTGGCAGTTTCTACTAACATTTCACCAAATCGGTTTGCGTCTTTTCCTGCTTCCATGTGCCACCAAGCTTTCATTTTGCCGGGGACGCAACCAAATAAATTTTTTACTCCTAGTGTTAATGTCAGTTGGGCATGGGATTTTACTTTAGGCAGGTTAATCACCACATCTGCTTCCATCACCTCTTTGGAAAGTAACAAATGGTTAAAATTTTCGCTCAGGGTTTGGTAACGCTTGCCATGAAAATCAACTATCGGCAAATTGAGTTCTTCTAAAATTGGGAGATAGCCATTTGCCACAGCTACTCCCTTAGCGCTGCCAAATGCCGGACTATCTCCTAAAAATGGCTTACCACCAACCTCAATTACCATTTGGGCAACTTCGTAAACTAGTTCAGCACGGGTAGCACACTCTTTACGAGGACGCGATCCTGTGAGCAGATTAGGTTTGAGCAAGACGCGATCGCCTTTTTTAACAAAAGCTGCTATTCCTCCCAAAGGTTCTAGCAGCGTTACTAAAGACTCGCGTAAAGCTTCTCGTTTGTAGGAAGTAGCGCGGATTAAACTGACAGATGGTTTTTGAGTTGGCATGGATCGTAAATTACGAGTAGTAAAGATAAAAGCAAGAATTTCTTTACCTATATCTTCCTACTTTAGTTTCTACTCCACGTTGCTTGGTTCTGACCTGAGGGGTAAGATACCACTCATTTGTTCTAAATTTAACACTGCGGCCAATTCCGCTTCACTCATCAACCCACGTTCAAGGACAATCTGCCGCAAAGATTTGCCAGTTTCCAGGGATTCTTTGGCTACAGCCGCAGCATTGAGATAACCAATGTGAGGATTTAGCGCTGTTACTAAAGCTAAACTGCCTTCAGCGTAGGCTAAACAACGTTCTTGATTGGGAATAATTCCTTTGATGCAGCGTTCAGTGAGTGCAGCAATAGTGTTACCCAAAATTTCAATACTGTGAATTAGGTTATAGGCAATTAGCGGCATCATGACATTTAATTCTAATTGTCCTGCTTGGGCGGCCAGAGCGATCGCACTATCGTAACCCATGACTTGAAAGCACACCATTGATGTCATCTCTGCCATCACGGGATTATACTTACCTGGCATAATCGAGGAACCAGGTTGCACTGGCGGCAGTTGAATTTCTTTAAACCCAGTTTTTGGCCCCGAATCCATCAGCCGCAAGTCGTGGGATATTTTGACTAAATCCTGCGCTAAGTTGCGTAAAGCGCCAGATACATTCACAAATGGAGCCATACTCTGCATTGCTGCCATTAGGTGGGGCGCAGGTTCTAAAGGAGAGTTAAGCAATTGAGATAGAACTTCTACAACACGGGCACGATAAAGGGGATGAGTATTTAAACCTGTTCCGGCGGCGCTACCTCCCAAACCCAGCACCATCAAATCCCCAGAGGCAGTATATATCCGATTTTGATGTTCTGTTAATATTTGTGCCCAAGCACGAAAATTATCGCCCAAGCGCACAGGTACAGCATCTTGCAAGTGAGTTCTGCCAGATTTGACGATGTGTTGAAATTCTGTGGCTTTATCTTCTAAGGCTGCGATCGCCTGATCTAAGGCGGGGTGTAGTGTTTTAGATAGTGCCAATAATCCACCAATGCGAATTGCAGTCGGAATTACATCATTGGTAGATTGCCCATAGTTAACGTGGTCATTGGGACTTACACGCTTATAATTGCCTTTTTCATCACCAAGAATTTCTAAGGCACGATTCGCCAGGACTTCATTGACATTCATGTGGTGAGAAGTACCTGCACCGGCTTGATAGACATCGACGACAAATTGCTCGCGTAACTTTCCTGCAAGTATCTCTTCAGATGCTTGCACAATTGCCTGACTTATCTCTTGGGGAATACAATTTAATTCTCCATTGACAATTGCTGTAGCTTTTTTAATTAGTAAACAAGCATCTACGTAAGTAGGTAATGGCTTAATTCCGCTGATAGGAAAGTTTTCTATTGCGCGTAGTGTTTGAATGCCGTAATAAGCACTACTGGAGATTTGGCGATCGCCCATCGAATCGCGTTCGATGCGGAATTGGGAATCTGTTTGTAAAGTCATGGTTAGTATTGTTTCAAGAATGTCAAAACACAGATCATCCCACGCCTAGTGAAAGATGTGGAGATATGAGATTCAGGATCTAATATCAATTTGAAATAAGAGTGCGACAAATACATGAGTAGAGGCGCACAGCTTTGCGCCCTTACAGATGGGTCGATGTGTTGCAAAGATTTTTTGAATTGATAGAATTCACTTTTTAGGCAATAATTCAAGTATCTATAGTAAAGCTTAAATATCTATCTTTTGGGTGATTTTAGTAGTTTTCTCGCGCATACTGCAAAGCAGAACCCGTATCCCTATGAGGAAGCAAGTTACGCGTAGTGTCTCCGGTACAAAGAAGGGAAGGCACAGATAATAAGGCAAAATTGTGGTTTAAATAGATGGATAAGGCTATAAATTCCCCTTGTTTTAATTTCTTATGACCTTACCCAACTGGATTACGTTTTCTCGGCTATTGGGGATACCATTTTTGCTTTACGGCTTATACAACCCGACAACCCAAGCGAAGTGGGTATGTTTAGCAATTTTTTTGGTTGCTGCATTGACTGATTGGTTAGATGGCTATTTAGCGCGGAAACTCAACCAAATTAGCGATTTGGGGAAATTTCTCGACCCTTTAGTAGATAAATTGCTGGTATTGGCACCATTACTGGTTTTAGTTGAGCTAAGACAGGTGCCAGCTTGGGGAGTGTTTCTCATTTTAGCGCGGGAATTAGCGATCGCTGGTTGGCGAGTGAATCAAACAACAATCACAGGGGCAAATATTTGGGGTAAACTCAAAACCGTCAGTCAGATAGTGGCGATCGCACTTTTAATTGCACCATTATCAGCAATGTGGCATATCCCATCCTTAATTGCTTTTTGGGTTTCTGTTGTCTTAACGTTAATCTCAGGGTTAATTTATCTTCTGCCGCAAGAATGATTTATTAGTAATTGTGTAATTGCAATGATCCATGTTGTTAAGACTGAGGTAATCTAAAGGCAATTTCAGTAACTTTAGACCGTGCAGTTCTTTCCTTGCTGATCGAGATGAGTTTCTGCATTAATGCTGTCGGCCGCAATTTTTCCTGATGCATTTCCCAGGCGAGGGTAGTGTAAACTATGTCATCCAAGTTGTTATGCTTGGGTTTCCAACCCAATACTTGGCGAATTTTCTCTGCACAAGCTGTAACACAGGCGGGATCACCAGGACGGCGTTCTGTTTCGATAACAGGAAAATCTACCCCAGAAATTGTTTTTACTCTCTCAATGACTTGCCGTACACTGTAACCTTGCCCATAACCGCAGTTAAGAATTTGGCTTTCTCCGCCCTGTTCTAGGTAATCTAAAGCATCGACATGGGCCGCTGCTAGGTCTTCGACGTGGATATAGTCTCGAATTCCAGTACCATCTGGGGTAGGAAAATCTGTGCCATAAATTCGCAATTCTGGCTGGCGCTTAAGTGCCGTATTACAAGCAGCTGCAATTAGGTGAGTTGCAGCGCGTGATCTCTGTCCTAGTCTCCCACTAGGATCGGCTCCTCCGACATTAAAGTAGCGCAGAATCACGTACCGCATCCGAGAAGCTAGCCCGTAGTCTTGAATCAGCCATTCGCTCATCAGCTTTGAGCGTCCGTAGGGATTAATAGGTAGAGTAGGAGTAGACTCCGTAACAGGATTTTCTTGAGGCTCACCATAAACTGCTGCTGTACTAGAAAATATGAATTGGTTAACGCCCAGTACACTACAGCAGCGGAGCAAATTCAATGTATTACGCGTGTTATTTGCATAGTAATCTAAAGGATTGGCAACTGATTCTGGTACAACCAAACTAGCAGCAAAGTGCAGGACTGCACTAAATTTGTGTTTGGCAAATACTTGGTAAAGACGGTCTGTATCTGCTAAATCACCAATAATCAAATCACCATGCAATACGGCTTTGGGCACTCCTGTAGAGCAATTGTCATACACCACCACGTCATAACCAGCTTCACCTAACTGACGTACTACGTGGGAACCAATATAGCCCGCACCGCCTGTCACTAACACTTTTTCGTTCATCTGCCTTTACCTAATAAAACAACCCTGACCGTTTTAAAGGCGATCGCTATATCCAACCAAAAGGAATAATTTTTAATGTAATAGAGGTCGTAAGCTAGCTTTTCATACGCATCCTCAACCGAGGCCCCGTAGGGGTACAATACCTGTGCCCAGCCAGTAATTCCTGGTTTTACTAAATAACGCAGTTCATAGTACGGAATTGCTTCTTTGAGTTTCACATCAAACTCTGGTCGTTCTGGACGGGGGCCAATCAGGCTCATATCCCCGCGCAACACATTCCAAATCTGAGGCAATTCATCGATTCGTAATACTCGTAGCCAGTATCCCACCCTGGTGATCCGGGGATCGCGTTGACTGGCCCATTGTGCGCCCCGCTTCTCAGCGTCTTGATACATTGAACGAAATTTGTAAACCTTAAATGGCTTACCGTACAACCCTGTTCGTACTTGACTATAGAAAACTGAACCTGGGCTATCTAACTTAATTGCTATTGCTGTCAATAGCATTAATGGAAACAAAAGAGTAAGTAAAAGCGCTGCCAACATCAGATCTGTCAATCGCTTCAGCTTTAGACTAATACCACCAGCTACTAGGTTGAAACCAGCACTAAAAGCCAACCACTTGTCTTCAAGCAAGGATGAGGGAAGTTTGTACCATAAGATTTCGCAAATATCAGGTAACCTGTAAACTGGTATACCTTGTAGCCTCAGTTGCATCAACTGCTGTATGTGTGTATCAGAGAAATCCATCTGGGTTGCCACTACCACTCCCGACCAAGGTTGCTGACTCCAAGACGGTAAGTCACTAAGGCAACCTCCATAAATTAGCTGGCATTGTGTTTCTGTTAAATGGGTGAGATTTTGATCTGCTTCCGCAAGTATAACCAAACGCCCCAAAGGATTTTGCATAAGGAACATTTGTGCAAAATTGCTCGCACTTTTGTTAGCACCTAGTATGAGCCAACGACTTTGCTCGGCGTGCGATCGCAACCATTTGACTGCCCATAACCTTAAGATCACTGCCCAGCTTGTAAACATTCCTAAACTGACCAGCAAAATTCCCCGTCCCAAAAGTGGGTGCTGCCCCCAAGTTCCAGATAAATAAATGAGAGCCGATGTAATTCCACCAACTATTAAACTGCTGATCAGTATCCGAGATGGAGCACGTAAACCCGCGATTTGGCTATCTGGATGGTAAGTATCTCCTAGATAAAGTCCTGCGAGAACCAACAGTATAAACCCGCAAACAACTAAATCAAAACCCTCAAGCAGTTGCCCCAGACGAAACCAAAAAGCCAGCCCTAAACAGATGACTAAACCAAAAATATCTCCTACCAAAAGTAATGCAGGCAAAAAGCGCGGGATTTTTGGTAAATTAATACTTCCGCTGTCACCGTGAAATGGTATATTGAACATAAGTATTTTATACTACTCTTGATTTTGCGATCAACAATCTGTGACTAGTCAAATTTTTGCACTTTACAGTGCTTGTTTCTCGGTATTGTTAACCAGCATCATTATGAAATTTGCCGATTAACATTTTATAAATGTGCTAAAGAATACTAGTTCAGTTACAAACTTTCTTATATATTTAAGAATAATTCTCGGACCTTTTAAGTGGTAAAACGGCATATATGCTGTATATATATATACCATAATCTTTGTGATTACCTGTAGTTGTTTAGTAGATGAGGTTAATTTAGTTAAGGACGCAGGCATATCCACCAAGTCGCAAAATACTGACGCATAAACTTTTACCTGCTTAAATTAGATTATGCAAAACAGGAAGCGGTCACGCGCAGCAGTTGCGGTGGCCTCACTCAAGTTATAATAAAAACCTAAAATCTATAAGTAATTATTGTCACTTATATTAAATTGTATAAATTGTTTTTATGCACGCCAATGACTGTGTCAAAGGTAGGATTCTTAATAAAGGGATAATAGAAAGTAGTATAAAATAATCAGGACATTTTGGGAATCCAGATATTTTGCAGAAAATAGCCAATAAATATCAAAACTAACGATCCTCATCTGATGTTGTTGGAGTAATAATTGTGTTGGCGCAAGGTGCAGCGCCAACTTAAATTATTTGTAATTTTTTAGTACATAATGTATGCCTACTCAGCAAGACGACCGTGACCTTATTGATTTTCAACAGTACTGGCCGATACTGAAAAGGCGTTGGCCAGTGACAGCAACTGTGATTGGCTCTGTGTTTGGACTGACAGCCTTGGTCACCTTCCTCCAAAAACCAGTTTACGAATCGCAAGCCAAGCTGTTGTTCAACAAACAGAGTGGAGTGTCATCGCTCACTGGTCTGTCTTCACAAGTAGGAGAATTAAGCGGTTTGACCAACTTCAGCAACCCAGTGGATACAGAAGCCGAGGTCATTCGTTCATATCCTATTATCCAAAAAACTATTAGCACCCTGAAGCTCAAGGATAGCAAGGGTAGACCTCTCTCCATAGAAGTGTTTCTCAAACTACTGAAACTGAAGACTATCCGAGGAACAGATGTGATGCAGCTTTCCTACCGTAGTACCAATCCACAGGAAGCAGCATCTGTAATTAATTCCCTGATGAGCTATTACTTGGAGAGTAACGTTCGTAATAACCGTGCTGAGGCAAGGTCTGCAAGGGAATTTTTGAATAAGCAATTGCCTGAGGTCGAAAAAAGAGTTTTGAAAGCGGAAATGTCTCTGCGTCGTTTCAAAGAAAGAAACAGGGTAATAGCGCTGGAGGTAGAAGCAAAAGCTGGAGTAGAAGGTCTTCAGACTTTAGGGGAGCAAATTACTAAAGCCCAAGCAGACCTAGTAGATGCTAATACCCGTACTAGGGCTTTACAAAGCCAAATAGCATTAAACACACAACAGGCTGTAGAACTAAGTACCTTAAGCCAATCCCCTGGTGTGCAGCAGGTACTCACAGATTATCAGAAAGTGCAAGATGAGTTGGCTGTGGTACGGACTCGCTTTAGTGATGAGCACCCTATGGTGATTAATCTAGAGCAGAAAGAAACTGCACTTAGAAGTCAATTAGAAGGGCGAGTTGCCCAAACTCTCGGCAACTCCGAGTTTGTGCCAGAGCAAAACTTGCAAATAGGAGAACTCAAGCAGACCTTGACCGAGGATTTAGTCAAGTCAGAAGTTGAACGGTTGGCGCTGGCAAACCGATTAGCAGAATTGCGCCAAGCATACGTACTCAACCGAAGCCGCTTGGATATTTTACCCCGGCTGGAACAACAACAGCTACAGCTACAGCGACAGTTGCAGGTAGCACGAGTTACCTATGAACAACTCCTGAAGCAATTACAGGAAGTTGAGGTCTTAGAAAACCAGAACATCGGTAATGCGCGGGTAATTTCTCAGGCTTTAATTCCCGATAGAGCAGTATCTCCTATTATTCCCTTAAACTTGGCACTGGGTGGAGTTTTAGGAATTGTGCTAGGTGTGGGAACTGCGCTAATGCTAGAAGCTATAGATAATTCGCTGAAGACTATTGAGGAAGTTAAGGGGCTGTTAGACTATCCCTTATTAGGTACGATTCCTTTAGCTGAAAAAGCCAAGGGAAGTGATGGTGAAAGCGGTGCAGAATTGCCTGTACTCAACAGTCCTTATACGCCTGAGTCCGCAGCTTTTGAGATGCTCCAAGCTAATTTAAGTTTCAGCATTTCTGACAAGATGCTGAAAGTGATTGTTGTCAGTAGTTCAGTTCCAGGCGAAGGTAAATCTTTTGTAACAGCTAACTTGGCAGTAGCAGCAGCACAGAGTGGACGTCGAGTGCTGTTGATAGATGCAGATATGCGTCGCCCTCGCCAACATAAAATTTGGGAACAATCTAACCTGATAGGGCTGAGTAATATTTTAGTCAATCAGGCTGAGTTAGCAACAACTACCAAAGAAGCGCTGATGACCTTAGATTTAGTAACTGCTGGCACAATTCCACCCAATGCTGCTGCACTTTTAGAGTCAAAACGGATGGCTGCTTTAATTCAAGAGGCTACTAATGACTATGACTTTGTAATTATTGATGCTCCACCTTTGACTGCGGTTGCAGATGCACAAATATTGGGTAAGTTAGTGGATGGGATTTTGTTAGTTGTACGTCCTGGTGTAGTTGACTCTGGAGCTGCGACTGCTACAAAAACTCTGTTAGCGCAGTCTGGTCAGCGGGTTTTAGGAATGGTCGTCAATGGTATTACTGCTAGTAGCAGCTATGGAGGCTACTATTCTAAGGGTTACTATCATCAAAATGGACATTCTAAAAATGGAAAAGTTGATGTTAAAACGCCCAAAATTAAGCTTTCTTGATAGATGTGTGTGTTGAAATTAACTATCTACTAGTGCATAAAAAAGCACTGATCTCTGAAGTATCAGGTCAAGATAGAGCTGATGCTGATTTAGCTCAACTAGTCTTTCTTTTGAACAACTGGTAGAAACGCTTGAAAGTTTTGCTCTTAGGACGCTGAACCTTTTAGAGGCAATTCTTTTTATTAGTAAACCCATCAAATTTTATAATGCAGATTCTAGCGAAAGCTTTGGAAATGCAAACTAAAGAAGCTTTTAGTTATGTAAGTTTAGATTGGTAAAATTATGTTGTCGTTGATGATAATTTATTAAGACCATCTAAGATTACTATTGGACAAGGCTATCCAAGTAAAGCCAGAAGAAATTTAGGATGAGCAAGCAAACTATAAAATGAGCAATGTGGTAAAAATGGTGGTCAAGTCAAAGCTAACAATTTAATTCATCTGCATTTTATATACAAGATAAGTCTAGCTTAAGCTTTAAAGAATCTTAATTCAATCAAAAAATGCGGCAATTCAAACAGCTGTTCCAATATTTAACTAGCAATTCTATAGATAGAGGACGAATGAGAATTCGTCGTGCAGGTGTAACCGGTCTGACAACTTTAGTTGTCAAAGGAATTTCAATCATAGCTGGACTTGTTACCATTCCACTTACAGCTAAATACTTAGAAACAGAAATATTTGGGCTATGGTTGATACTGAGCAACTTATTAAACTGGATCAGCATTGCTGACTTGGGACTAGCAAATAGTCTAACAAATGCACTTGCGGTAGCTGACGGTAAAGAAGATAAGAAAATGGCACAAGAGGCTGTCACAAATACGTTTTACTTAATGTTAGGAATAGCATTATTATTACTATTTGTTTTTTTATTAACCTCTCCATTGATTGCTTGGGAACAAATATTTAATGTAAGTTCCCCAATGGCTAAAAAAGATATAGGAGCATCCATTTCTGTATGTTTTATTTTGTTTGTAATCCGTTTACCATTGTCAATCCCCGGTCGCATCTATGGAGCCTATCAAGAAGGTTATTATTATCAAATATGGAGTGTATTAGGTAGTGTTTTATCAGTAATTGGTCTCATCGGTGCTATTCATATTCATGCTAATCTACCCTTATTAATAGCATCTTGCTTTGGAACTTTACTAATAGGAGATATTTTTTCTACTATCCATTTATTTGGATTTCGACGCAAATGGTTAATACCTAAACTTAAATATTTTAATTTTCGCAAATCTAGGTGGCTTTTAAACACTGGCTTGCAGTTTTGGATTGCCCAAATTTCAGCAATTTTAATTTTTCAAACTGATCTTCTTATTGTTGCTCATTTGTTTGGGACAAGTGCAGTAGCAAGCTATGGAGTAACTCTAAAATTGTTCTCTATTGTAATTTATATTTCATCTTCTTTTATTATTTCTCTTTGGCCAGCCTACAGTGAAGCTTCAACAAGAGGAGATTTCTCTTGGATTATTAAAACTTTTAAAATGTCCATTTTGTTTAGTTTTATATGGTCTGTATGTATAAGTAGTTTACTGGTTATATTTTCTCCTCAAATTTTGAGCTTGTTGGTTAATAAAGAAGCAATTCCACATAATAGTTTAGTTTTGGCAATGTTGTTTACAACAGTATTAAATTGCATATCTCAATGTGTAGCAATGTTAGTCAATGGGTTAGGTGAATTAAAATTACAAACTATAGTTGCTCCTGTTTCTGCTATGAGCAATATTGTATTATCAATAATATTAGGTAATTTAATAGGCGTTTCAGGAGTCGCTTGGTCTACTGGAATTTGCATTTTATTATTCTCTTTAGGAGCAGTAGGCGGTGATATTACAAACAAGCTAAGGTTAAGAATCAAAAGTGGTGAATATTAAATGAGTAAATAAAATGAGTAAAGATTGTCCTATATGCTCTTGTACGAGAGATATTTATTTCAAAGAAACTATTCTTAATAAATATGATATTACCTATCTATACTGCAACAACTGTGGCTTGCTCCAGACAGAACAACCATATTGGTTAGAAGAAGCTTATAATAGTGCGATCGCAGATGTAGACACTGGTTTAGTTGCAAGAAATATTGCAATTTCTAAAAAACTAGCTTGTATTCTTTTCTTCTTTTTTGATAAACAAGGCAAATATTTGGATATTGCAGGTGGTTATGGAATGCTAACAAGGCTAATGAGAGATATTGGTTTTGATTTTTATTGGTCTGACTTATATTGTGAAAATATTCTTGCTAAAGGCTTTGAGGCATCTGCTACCACTAATATTTTTTCTGCAATAACTGCTTTTGAGGTATTGGAACATATTTATAATCCTATTGAATTTATTGATAAATCTTTAAAAGATTCAGGGACATCGACAATTATTTTTTCGACAGATTTGTTTCAAGGAAGCCCCCCATCTCCTCAATCATGGTGGTATTATTCATTCGGCACTGGGCAGCATATCTCTTTTTATCAAGCTAAAACACTTAAGCTGATAGCGGATCAACTATCGCTATTTTTTTATTCATATAATAACTTCCATATTATGACTAATAGACAGATAAAATATCCATTCGTTTTAGAAAAAATGTCCGGAAATTTTGCTAATATTTGTTGTAAATATGTCAAAAGAGAAATGAGATCCAAAACGGTTACAGACTACAATGATTTGAGTAAAATTACTACTAAATTTAAAACTATCAAAAATTAAATTATGCTATGCTGATTACGCTAATTTAGTTTTTATATCCTATTTAATATATAGAAAATTATCAATATTAAAATCAATAATTTATAATTAATCTATATCTTTTAAATATAAATAAATTAACCATAGCTTGCAAAAATAATTAATTTTATGAAAATCGTCTATGATTATCAAATATTTAATGAACAAAAGTATGGAGGTATATCTCGCTATATATGTGAGGTTGCTAATAGAATTGCCCAAATAGAGGGATTTGATGTTAAAATTCTTGCTTGTTCATATATAAATAAGCACTTAGAAAGTGTCAATCCTGAGTTAGTAATTGGTATGCAACGTCAACATATTCCTAAAACTAAAATCTTAATAGACAAACTCAATGCTCAATTTTCTAAATTTTGGTTAAAGTCTAATAAACCTAGTATTATACATGAAACTTATTATTCAACAACTAGAATAGCACCTAAAGGTTCTAGAACTGTAGTAACAGTTTATGATATGATTCACGAAAAATTTAATTTCCTTTTAAACAATAAATTAGACAGAGAACTCACTCTCTCTAAAATAGAAGCCACTAAACGTGCTGATCATATTATATGTATATCTAACAGTACTAAACAAGATTTATTAGAAATTTTGGACATTAATCCTGACAAAGTATCTGTGATTTATCTTGGACATTCTCTTATTCATAAAAGCAAAATTGATTGGAAACTAAACATTCAATCTAAGCCTTATATTTTATATGTTGGGCAACGTGCAGGTTACAAAAACTTTGAGAGGTTATTGCAAGCCTATGCTAGCAACCAGAATATACAAAGGGATTTTAATCTAATTTGCTGTGGAGCAAATTCTTTTTCTACTCATGAGTTAGATCTGATTTGTAAATTAGGTCTAAATGGAAATAAAGTTATTCATGTTACAACAGACGATCAAGCTTTAGTTAAGCTTTACCGTGAAGCATCTGTTTTTATTTATCCTTCTTTATACGAAGGATTTGGATTACCACTTTTAGAAGCAATGTCGCTTGAGTGTCCTGTTGTTTGTAGCAACACTAGTTCATTGCCAGAGGTAGCTGGAGAAGCAGCTGAGTTTTTTGACCCTTATAGTACAGAAAGTATTGCTAATTCTTTAGAAAAAGTTTTGTACTCTTCTGAGAGAGCTAAAAATCTTATTAAACTTGGAAAACAGAGAGTTAAAGCTTTCTCATGGGAAGCCTGTGCAAAACAAACTTGTTCTCTGTATCGCTCATTAATATAGAAAATTAATATTAATTTTTTTAGCTAAATATTTCTGATATATAAGTTATATATTTTGTAAGTCAGTTATTTATCTAATTCTTAAAAGATGAAAAAACCAGATATAAAGTCAAATCACAACAATATATTATCATGAAAACCAATCTTTTTGAAGTTATAACAAAGCTTGATAAGCTGAAATCAATTGCCAACAACCAAGGTCTAAAAGGAACTGTTCAGCTTTTATATCGACGCATTGTATCAAAGGATAAAACAGTGCGTAGGAAAATTTCTGCTCGCTATTTAGTTGGGGAGGGAATAGAGATTGGAGCATTGCATTCTCCTCTAGAAGTTCCTGCTACAGCTAAAGTTCGATATGTTGATCGCATGTCTGTTGCTGAACTTAGAAAGCAATATCCAGAGTTAGCAAATTATCAATTAGTAGAAGTTGATATTATTGATGATGGAGAAACCCTTGGTTCCATAGCAGATTGTTCCCTTGATTTTGTGATTGCAAATCACATGATTGAACATTGCCAAAATCCCATTGGTACAATTGAACAGCACTTGAGAGTGCTGAAATCTGGTGGAATACTTTATATGGCTGTGCCAGACAAACGGTATACTTTTGATGTTAGTCGCCCTGTCACATCGCTAGAACACTTAATTCGTGACTATACGGAGGGGCCTCAATGGTCAAAATTATCTCATTTTGAAGAGTGGAGTAGATTAGTAGAAAAAGTTTCTGAAGAAGATTTATCAACATCAGTTCAACATCTAATTTCCATTGACTACAGTATTCACTTCCATGTATGGACTCAAGTGGAATTTTTAGAAATGCTCTTCTATTGTCAACGTACTTTATTACTTCCTTTCAAAATTGAACTATCGCAAGAAAATGCTAGTGAATTTATTATAATTCTCAGAAAAACTTGATTTTAAATCCTCATGTTTATAGCATTTACTAATGTAATGGGGTACAAATTTATATATGTTAATGCTTGGTTAGTTACTTTTTGTACCTCACTCTTTAGCATTTATTAAAATAATAATTAAATATTGTAATAACTAATGAGGCGTTGCTAATTTTATGGAAATTCCTAGCGCAACAGAATATGACAGCAAAAAAAACTATCCCCAATGCCTAGAAGGTGGGCTGAGATTAAGTCATGATTATCAGAAAAAATCTCAAATTAACCAGCCATTAATTACTATTATAACAGTTGTCTTTAATGGCGAAAAGCACATAGAAGATACTATTAAAAGTGTTATTAAACAAAAAAATGAACATATAAGTTATATAGTAATAGATGGTGGAAGTAATGATAATACTCTAAAAATAATTAAGAAATACGAAACCGATATTGAATATTGGATTAGTGAACCAGATAAGGGTATTTATGATGCAATGAATAAGGGATGGGCTGTAGCAGATGATAACAGTCATATTCTCTTTTTAGGTGCAGGTGATTTAATATTGAGCTTGCCAACGGTGAATCAGATGTACTCTAATAAAGCTATTTTTGGCAGAGTAAGCCTGGGGGATAATGGTTTTTTTAAATCAACGTCTGGTTGGAAACTTAAGTTAGGAAACACTCTGCACCACCAAGCATTACTTATCCATAAATCGCTTTCCATGGTTCCTCCATTTAATACGCAGTACAAAGTTTATGCAGATTATGATTTTAATGCAAGGCTTTTTAATGATGGGGTGAATTTCGTCTTTTCAGATTCATTCATTGCATATGCTTTGCCAGATGGCTTAACAAGTAAGCTATACATTCATGAATGTTTAAAAATTATCGAAAAAAATTTTGGAATAATTTGGAAAGTTTTAGCCGCAATTTACTACCTCTACCAAGGAACGAAGTATGGATTCCGCAGAATTTCAATATTTTCTTAAAAAACTTTTAGTTGTTTTAGTACTTTATAAAACTGATCTAAATCATTCCGACTCTTTTAAATCATTAAGCTATTGCTTAGAAAAAAACTCTTCTACCTTAGACATTCTAATTTACGATAATAGCCCTTTGCCAATGCTAAATCCAAAGGAAATGGATTATCAAAATTGGTATATTAATTATATTTATGATGAAACCAATCCTGGGGTAGGTAAAGCATATAATACAGGATATAAAGTTGGTAGACAAATGGATAAGCAGTGGCTATTGCTGCTAGATCAAGATACTAAATTTGAACCAGATGCTTTACTAAAGTACTACCAAGCAGTATACAGCAACCGTAACTCATTTCTGTTCGCACCCATCTTGACTTCGGATATAGGTGAACTTTATTCACCTTGTAAATATGCATTTAGAAGAGGATTTCCCCTCAAAAATATTGTACCAGGATTACATAATACTAAAAATATCTCACTATTAAATAGTGGTCTATTGATAAATATGGATATTTTTGAGAAAGTAGGTGGTTACAATGAAGATTTAAAACTTGATTTCAGCGATTTTGAGTTTATAGATAGGTACAAGCAAATTAATAACTTTTTTTTCCTTATTAATACTAAGTGTCTACATGGATTTTCCTCTCAACAAGATAGCATGGAGGCTGCATTAAATAGATTCGGTAGATATTGTGAAAGTATTCAAGTACTGACTAAAATCCATATAGATGCATTTATACTTTTGTTTTTTTCTTTAGTCCGTTCTTGTAAATTATCAGTTAAATTTAACAATTATCGATTTATTTATATTTTTTATATTAATTTAATTAAACCATATTTTCAGAGCATAAAATTAAAAATTAAACATTTAATTTAATTAGGTGAAACACTTAAGTATGACAGAGTACATATTATCAATAAATTTTTACTTTTATATACCTCTTGTGATTTTGGCCTTAGCAGCACAAGTCTTAATTTTAAGAAAGCTTATTTTTGCCTGGTTCGATCCACTATTCACATATCTGGTTTTTAATTCATTTAGTATTGCATTTGTTATGTATTTGTTTTTTGACGAGCAAATATATTTTGTGTATTTAATCACATTTATTTTATCAAATATATTTTTTATAACAGGACTAATATTAGGAAACAAAAAATTAGGTTCTCAACCTAATAATTTTTCTAATTTAATTAACCTAGACTATAGCAAAGACGATTTGCTAATTAATAATATATCTATATTAAAAAAATATTCCAAGCAATTAAATATTATATTATATATTTGTGTATTTATTCTTTTAACTGCTAATACGATATTATTTTTACAGTATGGATCGGTTCCATTATTTTCTGAAAACGCCGAGGTAGCAAAAGTTGAGTTTCGTACTGGCGGCTTTGGTTTTATTTATCGAATAAATGACGCACTTTTACCAGGCGCAATTGGAATAATTCTTATTAAAATTTTTAATCCTAAAATTCAGGTTGGTAAATATCAATATTTAAGTTTGATATTATGTCTGTTGATTCTGATATTCTTAGCCTTATCGAGCGGTAGTAAAGGAGCAATTTTACTGATTGTAAATTTAGTTTTTTACATTTATTTAATAAACAAGCAGTTTAATACTAAACATATTTATAAAATAAATTTTTATATTTCAATATTATTTATTTTAGGCATTAGTGTTGTATTATTCATTTTGTGGAGAGCTTCAATTGCAGTCCAATATTTAAATGTATTTGAAGCTTTGTTAGTTCGCTTTGTTGGTGCAGGAGATGTATTTTACTATTTCTACAATTATGATTTAATTAATGTTTTTGATTATAATCCCATAGATTATCTAATTAATAGTATCAATCCGCTTTTGAGTCTACTTAGATTGAGTGAATACAGTACTGCACTGGGAGAGCGCATAATTTCAGAAGCAATCGGATTAACAACAGGGGGGTTTGGTGCAAATCCTCAGCATCCTATTGAAGGTTTAATTTATTTTGGCTTTTTTGGGTCTTGGATTTTTAGTTTGACAATTGGTTATATAGTTTCTGTAATTAGAACTCGGCTACTTTTGTTTGTTCTCAAAAAACCGCATCAATTAAATTTATTATTGTATATGATCTGCGCTTACCAAATTATGAAATTACCTGTTGATTCAAATTTATTGCTAGAATCTTTATATAGTACAGTTATTATTGGCATTCCTATTTTCATGTATGTTCAATTATTTTTTGCTTCAAAATCTACTTCTGTTAAGCAAGCAGGAAAATAAAAATTAAATTATGAATGTCTCAGTATGCATGGCGGTATATAACGGTCAAGAATATTTAGAGGAACAATTACAGTCAATCTTAAAACAGCTACAGCCGGCTGATGAAGTTGTAATTGTTAATGATGCTTCTGTAGACCGCACTATTTCTGTTATCAATAAATTTCAAGATTCACGCATAAATTTATTAGAAAATAAAATTAATTTAGGTGTAGTAAAAACATTTGAAAAATCGTTAAATAGTGCAAGTGGCGATATTATATTTCTTAGTGACCAAGATGATATCTGGCTTGCAGGAAAAGTGCAAAAAATTTTAGCGGTGTTTCAAGCACATCCTGATGTAACATTAGTACTGAGTGATGCACAAATTATTGATGAAAAAGGTAAGATAACAGCCGATTCTTTTTTTGAAATTCGTGGAGAATTTGTTGCTAATCCTATTTCTAACTGGATTAAAAGTAAGCATCATGGTTGTACTTTAGCTTTTAGAAGAGAAATGCTGGAATTCTTTCTACCTTTTCCAGATGATACTCCAATGCATGACATATGGATTGGCATAGTTAATGGCATTTATGGCAAAGCTTTTTATATAAATGAACCACTAATACAGCACCGCAGGCATACCAGTAACACGGGCCGGGGAATTTTTAACCATGCTGGAATTTCTCAAATGATAAAGTGGCGATTGATTTTGGCTAAAAATGTTATTAGTCTAATTTTAAAAAATAAAAAATTAATAAATTATATTTGAAGATTTAAAAATACAAAAATATACTATTTAAAATGTTTTTTATATGCAACGAATCTGGATTTTAAGTGAGTTATACTTTCCAGAACAGACATCAACTGGGTATATTTTAACAAAGATTGCTGAAGGCTTATCTGAAGAATATGAAGTTAAAGTAATTACGGGCCCAGCCACAAATTTTTTAAATTGCGAACATCATCAAAATTATGAAATTAAAGATGGTGTTGAAATATTTCGTTGTCAAAGTACTTTATTTAATAAAGATATTTTCTGGGGACGCTTAGTTAATTTAGTCACCCAATCAATATCAATTTTAGGGAAATCGTGGAAGCTTTGTCAGCATGGAGACGTTATTTTAGTTGTTACAAATCCACCTTTGCTGCCTTTTGTAGCGCTAATTTTAAAATGGCTGAAAAATTGTCAATTTATCTTGTTAATTCATGACGTTTATCCTGAAGTCCTTGTTGCTGCTGGATTATGTAGTTCTTCTTCATTGCTAGCTAAAATAGGTCGTAGAGTAAGCGTTTTATTATATACCCAAGCAAGTAAAATAATTACCTTGGGTAGAGATATGACTAAGATAGTTAAAGATAAATTATCTAATAATAGTAGTATAGAAAATTTAAGTTCAAAAATTTATTTAATTCCTAATTGGGCCGAACACGAAACAGTTAGACCTGACGATCGCGACAATAATCCATTATTACAAGAGTTAGGATGTTCCGATCGCTTTGTCGTTCTGTATGCAGGTAACATGGGGAAAACTCATGGTATCAAAGACTTAGCAGAGGTAGCCACAATTCTCCAAGTTGACGGTAATATTCATTTTGTGGTTGTAGGCTTTGGCGCAAAAAAGAAATGGCTGGAAGAATATGTTAAATCTCAAAACTTGCAAAATATGAGTATTATCCCTCTATCAGCTAGACCTCGTTCTGAACAATCTGTTTCGCTGAATGCTGGAGATGTTGCTTTAATTTCATACGTTCCAGGCATGGCAGGTGTTTCTGTACCTAGTCGGATGTATAATCAAATGGCCGCTGGAAAACCCATTATTGCTGTTGCAGATGATTGGTCTGAATTAGCTGAAGTTGTTCGAGAAGAAAACATAGGCTGGGTAATTAAACCAGGTGACATAGAAGGATTAGTTCGTACCATTCAATTTGCAGCAACTAATCGTGAGTTATGCGTTGAAATGGGAATTAGAGCCGCAGAAGTAGCTAGAACTAAGTATAGTTTTGCTCAAACTAATCAAGCTTATAAAAAATTGTTTAAAGAAATATTTTCAATATCTTCTTAAGTTGCAATAATTTTTGCAATTTTTGCTTAATTTTATAAATTACTTAGGGCGATCGCTACAAATTTTCGCCAAACTTTAGCAGGAATAATATTAGCTAATACAAAAGCGATCGCCAAAATCAGCCATATTTATATTACATTGTTCAATTATTTTTTATCAAAGAAAATAAATATGGATCGCCGCTCTTTTCTCGCTTGGATGGGATTGGGTTGGTTAACTGCTTCTCCTTTATTTATTAGCTCTATATTCACTAAACTTCAGCAGCAACCAGTTTTTGCAAATAAATCTAATAGCATAAAATCTACTATTTTTTATGTTGCCCCTGATGGCAATGATGCTTGGACAGGAAAACTGGCAAATCGGAATAAAACTCAAACTGATGGGCCATTTGCAACCCTGGAACGAGCACGCAATGCTATTAGTGAACTCAAGCGTCAACAAGGCGGTATCCTGAAACAACCCGTTACTGTTTTCATTAGGGGGGGTACATATTTTTTAGCCCAACCATTAGTATTCACCCCAGAAGATTCTGGTACGCAAAATTGTCCGATTACTTACACAGCCTATCAAAATGAGAAACCAATAATCAGTGGTGGTCAGCGTCTTCGGGGATGGCAACAGGTAGTAATCAATGGTAAACGATTATGGATGCTGGAAATTCCTCAAGTTCGCCAGGGTGAATGGTTCTTTCGACAACTTTGGGTGGGAAACCAACGGCGAACTCGTGCCCGTTACCCTAAAAAGGGCTACTTGCCAGTTGCAGAAGTACCGGATGCTACCCCCAACTCCCCCGTGGCTCCAGGGCAATCACGGTTTAAGTATCGTCAGGGCGATCTCAAAAATTGGAGTACCATTAACAACGCTGAGATAGTAGTTATGACTCGATGGGTGGAGTCTCGACTAGCAGTTGCCGGTTTCGACGAAAACCAAAGAATAGTCGCCTTTGCTAGCCCCAGTCTTCATAGCATGGAGCCTGGTAATTCCCAGTCTTCTGCTGCCTCAATTTATTACTTGGAAAACGCTTTAGAAGTTTTAGAAAATCCTGGTGAATGGTATTTAGATAGGAAATCAGGCAAACTTTATTACATGCCTTTACCTGGAGAAAATATGGCCAGAGTAGAGGCAATTGTTCCTCGTCTGTCTCGTTTGGTTGACCTCCAAGGTAGCCTTGAAAATAGCAAATTCATAGAATATCTATCATTTCAAAATCTGACATTTGCCCATGCAGAGTGGTACTATGCCAACAATTCTTATATGGTAGGTTTTGGCCAGGCAGCAGAAGGCGTTCCTGGTTCAATTTATAGTCAAGGAGTAAGATACTGCACTTGGCAAAACTGTCAGATTACGAATGTCAGTAATTACGGCATTGAGTTTGCTAACGGCTGTGCAAATAATTCATTAATTAATTGCCAACTTTCTGATTTAGGGGCTGGAGGCATTAAAGTTACTCAAGGAGTTGATGGAATTAAAATTATTAACTGTCATATTCACAATGGAGGCAAGATGTTCCATAGTGCAGTAGGCATTTTAGTAATGAATGCACAGAATAACTTAATCAGTAGAAATCACATTCATGATTTTTACTACACAGGAATTTCAGTTGGCTGGACTTGGGGTTATCAAGCTAGCCCGACTAAAAACAATATTATTGAGCTTAATCATATTCATCATATCGGTCGGCTCTCAAATGGTGATGGCCCTTTGTTAAATGATAAAGGTGGAATTTATACGTTAGGTGTGCAACCAGGAACAATAATTCGTAGCAATATTATTCATGATATTGATGCTTACAGATTTGGAGCTTGGGGTATTTATTTAGATGAAGGTAGTTCGCAAATTTTAGTAGAAAATAATTTGGTTTACCGTACTAGAGACGCAGGATTTCACCTACACTACGGTAAAGACAACTCAATTCGTAATAATATTTTTGCTTTTGGTAGATTTGCACAAATTCGCAGATCAAGACCAGAAGGTCATTTAAGTTTTACTTTTGTAGGTAATATTATTTACTGGAATCAGGGACAACTTCTGGATAGCCAAGGTAGTTGGGATGATTCTAATTATGTATTAGACCGTAATCTTTATTGGTATAGAGGGAAGGGTAATATTCGCTTTGGTAAACTGTCCTGGCAAGAATGGCAGAAAAAAGGCAGGGATAAAAATTCTCTCATTGCTAACCCATTCTTTGTTGCTCCCGATCGCGATGACTTTCGGTTGAAACTGAATTCTCCTGCATTTAAATTGGGGTTTAAAAATTTCACCAAATCACCTTAAACGCTGGTTATAACTTGCACCACTCCGCCCGCTCAAAATCCACAAAATTGATCGCCCACAATCTCGCAACGCTCGTACTAGAGATTCTGATTTATCTAGTGGTGAAGGTACTACGACTGGAGTGACTGCTATTCCTTGGCTACCCAAAACAATAGTTGCGATCGCCCGTGCCCGCCGCATATGATAATCCGATGTAATCAAATAAATATGCTCTAATTTCTGTTTCACAAAATCTGCTGCCAAGGTAGTGAAATTAGTCACCGTATCTGTTGCTCGACCATCCAACCGCAACCGTTGATCCGGGACACCAAATTTGTGGAAAATCAAACGATTAAATTCCAGATTTGAGGTGACATCAGAAACCCAAATATTTAAATTATTATGAGATTGCCCAAATTTTGCAGCAAACTCTATCCTAGCAAAATCTCCTCCCAAGACAAAAATTGCTTGTGGGCTTGGCGCTTGGTAGAGGGCGATCGCTAGTTTAGTAGGAATTATACTAGCCCAAACCAACGCGATCGCTAAAATCAGCAAAACTAATCTCAATCTGCGTTTCATCTAACTATATGGCACTTAAGAAAACTAAAACTTATAAAGTAGCCTCCTAAGAGGCTACCGTGTTTGTTCATCTGTGGTTCGATATAAAAAACACAGGCTTATGTAAAAGGTCTATTAAGGCGTTATCCCTTAATAGTAGAGATGTCAACATTATAAAAGAATTACAGCCATTCAGAATTTAGCCGTTTTTGCATGAGTCTACTGGGGATATTTATAAAGTTCAGCTGGAGTATGGAATATAATTGACGGTCAGCGCTCAAGCTTATATGGATATTAGCACTGGAAAAAATTTTGCTTTTGTTCATGCAGGCAGAGTATAAAGGATGTGAATTTTATTCTTAATCCAAAATAATTTTAGCCATACCTTCTTTATTGAATATTTTAGATATGGCTCAATTCTATTTTTGGCCAGCATAAACTTTATTAACTTATTACGGAGAAGATATGGCTAAAGTCTTAGTCACAGGTGCTGCGGGTTTTATTGGCTTTCATTTGAGTCAGAATTTATTGAATAGGGGTGATGAAGTTGTTGGTTTGGATAACCTCAACAATTATTACGACGTTACTCTTAAAAAAGACCGTTTAGCTTTACTGCAAGAAAAAAGTAATTTTATTTTTTATCAAGTAGATTTAGAAAACCGAGAGAAAATATTTAAAATTTTTAATCAACACGAATTTGATGGGGTCTTGCATATGGCAGCCCAAGCAGGCGTGCGATATTCTTTGCAAAATCCTTATGTTTATGTTGATAGCAACGTAGTAGGATTCATCAATATTTTAGAGGCTTGCCGCCATTCAGCAATTAAGCATTTAGTCTTTGCTTCTTCTAGCTCAGTTTATGGTGCAAATACCAAAATACCTTTCTCCGTCCATGACAATGTAGACCATCCCTTGAGTTTATATGCTGCTACTAAAAAAGCTAATGAGTTAATGGCACATACTTATAGCCATTTATATAGATTACCTACTACTGGATTGCGCTTTTTTACGGTCTATGGCCCTTGGGGACGACCTGACATGGCATTATTTACCTTTACGAAATCTATATTATCAGGGAAACCTATTGATGTATTTAATTACGGCAAGATGAAACGAGATTTTACATATATTAGTGATATTATCGAGGGAGTAATCAAAGCTTTAGACAAGATTCCTCAACCAAATCTTAACTGGTCGAGTGCGCTTCCCGACCCTGGAACTAGTAATGCTCCTTACCGGATTTATAATATTGGTAACAATCAACCTGTAGAACTAACACACTTTATTGAAGTGTTAGAAGATTGCCTGGGAATGAAGGCACAAAAAAATCTGCTCCCGCTTCAACCTGGTGATGTTCTTGAAACTTACGCAGATGTGGATGATTTAGTTCGGGATGTTGGTTTTAAGCCCAGCACACCTATTGAAGTAGGAATTCAGAACTTTGTATCTTGGTATCGTTCTTACTACAAAATCTGACGATAAAGCTGCAAGCTGATTACCTCTAATCATTGGGAGCTAAAACTAACTCTAAACTCTTTTGCCAATCTGGTAGAAGCAGCCCAAATTTATTAGTTAACTTCTGACTGTCTAATAAAGAATAAGCTGGCCTACTTGCTGCTGTTGGATATTCTTGGCTGGTAATTGCGATCAACCTCTGCATTCTACGCTCACTATGCTTAACATCATTCGCAAAAATTGCTTTGGCAAATCCATACCAGCTAGTCTTTCCGCTTGCTGTTAAGTGATAAATTCCGCCCTGAGTATTAAGAAACTCATATATATGATGTGGAGATTGAGACAAAATTTGTGCTGTCACTTCGGCAATCATGCGACTCCAAGTAGGTGCGCCAATTTGGTCATCAACAACTTTGATTTCTTCACGTTCCTGAGCTAGCTTCAACATAGTGAGTAAAAAATTTTTACCTCGCAGACCATAAATCCAACTGGTGCGTAAAATTAAATGCGGTACGCCTACAGCCGCGATCGCCTGTTCACCAGCTAGTTTTGTTTGACCGTAGGTATTTTGTGGATGAGGCTGATCTTGCTCAGTGTATGCAGTTTGTTTAGCACCATCGAATACATAATCTGTTGAATAGTGAATGATAGCTGCACCTATTTTTTTTGCTTCCTCAGCGATCGCACCTGGGGCAATACCGTTAATTGCCATTGCTAATTCTGGCTCAGACTCTGCTTTATCTACCGCCGTGTAAGCGGCAGGGTTGACAATTAAATCGGGTTTTACTTCTCTAATTGTGCGGCGAATGCTGTCTGTCCGAGACAAATCCATCTGTAAAGTTGCCTTACTAGCGCTGCGTCCTACAGGAATTACTTTACCTATAGTCATTAAAGTGCGTTGTAATTCCCAACCCACTTGCCCAGTTACACCTGTCAGTAGGATGTTCATGCATATACCTCTGCATCTCGCAGCAACTTTCCAGATTTATCTTTAGCAGATAAGATTGGTTCTTCTTGAATTGGCCAGGCGATCGCTAGATCCGGGTCGTTCCAAATCACAGTACGTTCATACTGGGGTGCATAGTAGTTCGTAGTTTTATACAAAAACTCAGCATATTCGGAAAGCACCACAAAACCATGAGCAAAACCTTTAGGTATCCAAAGCTGCCGTTTATTTTCGGCTGTTAGATATGTCCCAATCCATTGACCGAAAGTATTGGAGCTTTTTCTCAGATCCACAGCCACATCAAATACTGAACCTACTACCACCCTCACTAGTTTTCCTTGAGGCTGCTGAATTTGATAATGCAAGCCACGCAAGATGTTCTTAGCAGAACGCGAATGATTGTCTTGTACAAAATGCTCAGTAATTCCTGTTTTTTCTAGCAAAAGCTTTTCGTTATAGCTTTCATAAAAGAAACCGCGATCGTCTCCATATACCTGCGGCTCAATCACTAATAAATCAGGAATTTCTGTTTGTGTAACCTGCATCGCTTTACCCTTAATTAAATACAAAATTTTTTGCTCAATTAAAGTGCATTTCATTGACAAAAAATGTTAAATACACAAATTTATGTAAAGCCTGGTTCAGCTTTTAGTGTTGATTGTACCAATGAATTTTAACCTAATGAAAGTTAGTCAAAATAGAATATTCTTGCCCATTTTTATGTTCTATGGTTGCAGAGCTTTGCTCATTTTCTATAATTGTCATGAGGTAACGACCATAGCTACTCTTAGCCATAGATTCAGCTAACCGACGAAGTTGGGAGAAATCAATATATCCTTGAAGGTAAGCAATTTCTTCAATACAGGCTATTTTTAGACCTTGCCGCTCTTCTAAAGTTTGAATAAAATTACTTGCCTGATGTAGAGATTCATGAGTACCAGTATCCAACCACGCGTATCCTCTACCTAAAAGTTCTACTTGCAATTGACCTAGCCTCAAATAAGCTAAATTTACATCTGTAATTTCTAGCTCATTACGAGCAGAAGGTTTCAAACTAGAAGCAATTTCTACTACTTGCGAATCATAAAAATATATGCCAGGAATAGCATATTTAGATTTAGGAATTAAAGGCTTTTCTTCTATACTAATTAGCCGTCCAGATTCATCAAATTCAATTACTCCATATTGGCTTGGATCTTTCACTTGATAACCAAATACTAATCCGCCTTCTGTAAGTGTGGCAGAGCGAGCCAAGACTTCTGTCAAACCATGCCCATAAAAAATGTTATCACCTAATATTAAGCATACTGGTTCGTTAGCAATAAAATCTTTACCTAATATAAAAGCTTGTGCTAACCCTTCTGGCTTCGGCTGCTCAATATAACTAAACTGCAAACCCCACTGGCTACCATCTTTTAAAAGTTGCTGAAATAATGGCAAATCATTAGGAGTCGAAATAATTAAAATTTCCCGAATGCCTGCGAGCATCAGTACAGACAAGGGATAGTAAATCATCGGCTTATCGTAAACAGGCATTAATTGTTTACTAATAGCATAAGTTATAGGGTACAGACGTGTACCAGAACCGCCAGCTAGAATAATACCTTTCATTTTGCATCCTTATACATAAACACAGAAATTACTATTAGCTGGAAGTTTCAGCTTTTCTGTTTTCATAATTTTGTTTAAGCCAGTTTTGGTAAGCACCTGAGCGCACTTCGTTTACCCAGGCAGAGTTACTAAGATACCACTGAACCGTTTTCAGCAAACCACTTTCAAAGTTTTCTTCAGGTTGCCAACCTAAATCACGGTTGATTTTACTACAATCAATTGCATATCTTCGGTCATGACCAGGGCGGTCTTTCACAAAAGTAATCAAAGAAGAATAGCTGTAATCAGGTTTCGGTGCTAAGTCGTCAAGGATAGCACAAATTTTTTCAACAACTGTCAAATTAGTTTGTTCATTAAGACCGCCTATATTATAAGTTTCACCAACTTTTCCTTGATTAAGAACAAGATAGATAGCCTCGCAGTGGTCGGTCACATAAAGCCAGTCTCGAATATTTTGTCCATCCCCATATATAGGTAACGATTTATGATCTAAAGCATTGAGGATAGTTAATGGAATTAATTTTTCAGGAAACTGACGAGGCCCATAGTTGTTTGAGCAATTAGTTGTTAAAGTAGGTAATCCATAGGTATGGTAATAGGCTCGTACAAAATGGTCGGATGCAGCCTTCGATGCTGCGTAGGGACTATTGGGTGCATAGGGAGTATCTTCCCGAAAAGCTGGATCTTGTGTTTTTAGTGAGCCGTAGACTTCATCTGTAGACACATGCAAAAAGCGAAATTGCTGTTGTTTTGGCGATGATAATTTTTGCCAGTAAATTCTGCTTGCTTCTAGTAGTTGAAACGTTCCCACTACATTAGTTTGGATAAAGTCTTGAGGGCTAAGTATTGAACGATCTACATGACTTTCGGCTGCAAAATTAATAATCGCATCTGGCTGATACTGTTTCAATAAATAACTTACTAACTCTACATTGCCAATATCGCCTTGAATAAAGTGATAGTTAGGATCGTTTTGTAAGTCTGCTAAAGTTTGTAGGTTACTAGCGTAAGTTAATTTATCTAGATTAACTACATTTGCCCATTCTGCTTGTCTAGCAAGGAGGATAAAGTTAGCACCAATAAATCCGGCTCCTCCGGTAACTAATATTGTTGGCATATTTTGCTATAACTCCTGATTCATAGATATTGGTATTAGTGCTGAATAGTAGCTCATAAATTAAAGTCAGGGAATTGAGTAATGAAAAAATTTCTTATTCCTCCACAACTTGAAATCGGGTTATAGCCTGACGTGAATTCGACAAACCTCTCCCACCCAACCTCCCTCTTTTCGCAGGCTACGGTGTACACACAAGTCTTTGAAAGTTGCCCCACAGCCTTTTGATCCCCCCAACCCCCCTTTTAAAGGGGGGCTAAAATCCCTCAAAGTCCTCCAATTTATCGGAGGATAATGACGGATCTACAATGATTTCGGTTTAGTACAGAGATGTGTGTACACCGTAGCTTTTCGCAGGAGAGAGGTTTGGAGAGAGGTCAAAATCATAATGCATCCAACTCACGTTAGCCTGCGGTAACGCTACGCGCAAAAAAAAAGTCCTTGCAATGACTGCTGGGTAATGTTTCGGTGAGTTGGATGTTACCTTTACATTCACAAAGCTTGTAAAATCTCTTCATCCACAGAGAAATCAACCTCGGCTTTATCGCGCCCAGAGGCAAGATAGTCATTCTCAAATGAATCAGTCAGCCCGGAGATTAAATCATACTCAGGCTGCCAACCCAATTCGTTCTGAGCTTTATTCACAGATGCAAAGAAATGCTGCGCTCGTAGTGGAAAAGCTTTGCGCTTACCAAAATCAAATTTTTTTGGGTCGTAATGGACAATTTTCACTGCATCAGGTGATTTGCCAGCAGCTTGGACACAAGCACGAGCTAAACCATCAAAAGTGACAAAGCGATCGCCAGAAACATTATAAATTTGACCTACTGCTTGGCTATTGCCTAAAACCTGCGTCATTGCCTTTGCTAAATCTTTGACATGGCCTAGCTGAGTGATATACAACCCATTACCAGGGATAGGAATCGGGCGATCGCGGGCAATTCTGTCAAAAAACCAACTTTCTAAATCGTTATAGTTACGCGGCCCGTAAATGTAAGTTGGACGAATAGAGGTAAAGGGCAATCCTTGCTGAGTTAGGTAAGCTTCTGTTTCATGCTTACCGCGATGGCGGCTTTTAGGATCTATGGGATCACCTTCAACATGAGGCATTTGGTCAGATTTGAGATATACTCCAGCAGAACTCATATACACAAAATGTTGTATACGATCTTGAAAAATTTCTGCCAGTGGTTGAGTATCAGTCAGTTCCCGGCCATTATTGTCAAAAACGACATCAAAATTTTCTGCTGATAACTTTGCTTTTAACTGGGTAGCGTCCGTGCGATCGCCTATAATTTGTCCTACTCCCTGCAAGGAAGGTGCGGGACGATTACCACGATTGAACAGCACCACCTCATGTCCTTGCTCTACCAGCAGTTGAGTTAGATAGACACCAATGAACCGAGTACCGCCCATAATCAAAATTCGCATAAATTATCAATTCCTATATCGATTGTTGTCAAAGGATTTGGGATTGGGGGCTAGGGGCTGGGAATCTCAAAAATAAACTCTTCCCAATACCTAATACCCAATCCCTAATCCCCAGTACCCAACCCCATGTTTGAGGTTATCAGGTTGCAGCATCCGTCTGGAACCTGTTTCGGAGAATTACGTCTTTAGAGTCAATCTGGGGCGCTTCCCATTTTTAATTACAAGGGAAAACCTTTCAGTTAACCTCATAATTGGCTTTAATTATTTTCAACTCATTTAAAGTTAGCTGTGCCCTTGAAATATGCTCTGGTTCATGAGTGGCTGACACCTAAAGCCACAGGCGGTTCAGAACTAGTTGTGCGGGAAATTCTGAATCACGTTGATGCCCATTTGTATGCACTGATCGACTTTGAATCTAGCAACCCTCAAAGTTATTTATACAAACGTCAGATTGGTACAACATTTCTCCAACGCTTTCCCTATGCTTACAATGGTGTACAAAAATACCTGCCTTTGTTGCCGTTGGCGATTGAACAACTGGATTTACGACAGTATGACGTAATTTTGTCTTCATCTCACGCTGTCGCAAAAGGAGTGATCACTACTCCCGAACAGATACATATTTGCTACTGTCACAGCCCCATGCGCTATGCTTGGGACTTAACTTTTGATTATCTGCACCAGAGCAAGCTGGGAAGTGGCGTAGCAGGATGGGTGACACGGTATTTATTGCATCGTTTACGCCAGTGGGATGTATTAACAGCAAATCGCGTTGATTATTTCATTGCCAATTCACAGCATACAGCTCGTCGAATTTGGCGCTGCTATCGGCGAGCGGCGACAGTAATTTATCCCCCAGTGAATGTCGAGGCATGGCCATTTTCTCCTCAAAAAGAGGATTTTTATCTGACAGTTTCCCGGTTAGTGAGTTATAAGCAAGTATCCTTAATTGTCAAAGCGTTTAATCAACTGCAAAAACAATTGGTAGTAATTGGCACGGGCCCAGAGATGAAACATCTTCGCCAGATAGCAAACTCTAATATACAAATACTAGGATGGCAACCTGATGATGTAGTAAAAAAATATATGGCTAGAGCCAAAGCATTTGTGTATGCAGCTTGCGAAGATTTTGGTATTGCCTTAGTAGAGGCGCAGGCTTGTGGTACTCCAGTAATTGCCTATGGTGCAGGCGGTGCATTAGAAACCGTGCGAGATATTCGCTCCTGTCAGGTCAATACAGGAACAGGCATCTTATTTAAGATGCAAACAGACGCGGCTTTAGTAGAAGCAGTAGAAAAGTTTGAAATGTATCAGGGTGCTTTTAATCCTGAGTATGTGCGATCGCATACTGCCCAGTTCTCTGAGCAAGCCTTTGCCAATCGCTATCTAAATTTTTTAGAAAAGTTTTGCAAAGAAAAGGCATCTTTAGAATGATGATCAAAATTTTTGTAATAGTTTTGTAGGCTTTTGGAAATTTAAACCCAGAAGCACCTCATTTTAGCTTTAAGATTGGGACTATGTGTGGTGTGGATTATTAAGGAGTATGATGACTGCCCAGAGCTCACTCCTCTCCGGCAAGCGACGAGGCCTACGGCAAGACGCTAGTACGTCTACGCGTACTTTCTTAAAACGTGGTCAACAGAAAAAGGCTCCTAGGCTAAAACCTAAAGGTTTGTCTTTTCAAGGTTTAAACGGAGAGTTTGCCAAGCGATTGTTCGATATTGTGTTTTCGCTGTTGGTTTTGATATTGTTTTTCCCCCTTTACTTAGTCTTAGCCTTGCTGATTGCTTTAAGCTCACAAGGCCCGATTTTTTATATCCAAGAACGGGTTGGTAAAAACTACAAACCTTTTAATTGTATTAAATTCCGCACAATGGTGAGCAATGCCGATGAAATTCTAGTGCAAATGATGGAAACATCCCCTGTGATGCGGCAAGAATTTGAAAGCAGTTTTAAGCTGAAACAAGACCCTCGGATTACAAAAATTGGTCGATTTTTGCGAATTACCAGCTTAGATGAATTTCCGCAGTTTTGGAATGTCCTCAAAGGAGACATGAGTGTTGTCGGCCCGCGTCCTTTAGTAGCGGAAGAACTACCAAAATACGGATATCACATAGATGATATTCTTACCATTCGTCCAGGAATTACTGGATTGTGGCAAGTTTCTGGGCGTAATGATATTCCCTATCCTCGAAGAGTTCAAATTGATTTACACTATGTTAAATTCAGAAATTTTTGGCTTGACTTATGGATAATCTTGAAAACAATTGATGTAGTCATTATGCCCAGAAATAACGGGGCATACTGAACAAATAGTAAAGTTTGTTGTGTGGGGCAGTTTATGCCCCAAAGTACCAGATCTTTATCAGAGTCTAGATAAATGCAGGAGAATTAATCTCTATCTCACAGTCAAACTGCATTTTGGTACAGATTTGTTTAATTATATTTTTATCTATGTAAATAATAATACTTGAGCAAATATAAGTTTTATTTATTTTCCATAAACACGCAAAATGTATAAATTTATAGCAAAATCAAAACAAAAGATACAAAATAATTCAGAAGTCTTGATTTTAGCAGTGTTAAATTAAGTTTTATTAAGGATGTTTGTTTAAATTGTAGATAGAGTATAAACGAAGACTAATAGTTTCCCATTAGGCAAGTTAGGAATTAACTGCTAACTTGTATAAGTTGCTGCAACTACTGCACTCAAAATTACAAGGAATAACTAAGCATGGCGCAAAAGAAGCGAGCATTGATTACCGGTATTACTGGTCAAGATGGTTCATATCTAAGTGAGTTTTTGCTAGAGCAAGGTTATGAGGTTCATGGTATTATTCGCCGGACTTCTACATTTAACACAGATCGTATCGATCACATGTACGAAGACCCTCACAAAGAGGGAGTAAAGTTATTTCTTCACTACGGCGATTTGACTGATGGCACAACGCTACGCCGAATTCTAGAAGAAGTGCAGCCGACAGAAATTTACAATCTAGGCGCTCAATCTCACGTCAGAGTTAGCTTTGATTCACCGGAATATACGGTCGATGCGGTAGGCATGGGCACATTGCGTTTATTAGAAGCAATTCGAGACTATCAACAACGTACTGGAATTCAAGTACGCTTCTACCAAGCAGGTTCTTCAGAGATGTATGGTTTAGTGCAAGCCGTACCTCAAAGCGAGACGACGCCCTTTTATCCCCGTAGCCCCTATGCTTGTGCTAAAGTTTACGCCCACTGGCAAACAGTGAATTACCGTGAGTCTTATAATTTATTTGCGTGTAATGGCATACTTTTTAACCATGAATCGCCCCGACGCGGTGAAACTTTTGTAACACGCAAAATTACCAGGGCAGTTGCTCAAATTGTTGCTGGTAAACAGAAAAAAATTTATATGGGTAATCTTGATGCCAAGCGGGATTGGGGCTATGCCAAAGATTACGTTAAAGCAATGTGGCTGATGTTGCAGCAAGAACAGCCAGATGATTATGTAATTGCTACTGGTGAAACGCACTCAGTGCGGGAGTTTTTGGACTTGGCATTTGGGTATGTGAATCTTAATTGGCAAGATTATGTAGAGTTTGATGAGCGCTATCTCCGCCCTGCGGAAGTTGAGTTACTAATTGGCGATTCTACCAAGGCACGCCAACAGTTGGGCTGGACACCATCGGTAACTTTTGAGCAACTTGTTGCCCTAATGGTAGAAGCAGATTTACAAGCATTGGGTTATACTTCCCCAAATGGAAATGGTTCCACAGCACTGCATGATATTGCAACTATTCGTCAACAACTGGGCGCTCTCCATTTCTGATTTACACTTGCTGAGGATAAAAATATGACCGCCTTAGAACTAAAAAACAAACGGATTCTCGTCACTGGTGGATCGGGTTTCCTAGGTCGTCAGGTAATAGATCAGCTGTGTAAGGCAGGGGCCGATATTGAAAAGATTACAGTCCCGCGATCGCGGGACTACGATTTGCGGATTTGGGAAAATAATCAACGCGTTGTTGACCAGCAAGACATTATTATCCACCTAGCAGCTCATGTCGGCGGTATTGGGCTGAACCGCGAAAAACCAGCCGAGTTGTTCTACGATAACTTGATCATGGGAACTCAGCTAATTCACGCTGCCTATCAAGCTGGAGTAGAAAAATTCGTCTGTGTTGGTACTATTTGTGCCTATCCTAAGTTCACCCCTGTACCATTCAAAGAAGATGACCTTTGGAATGGTTATCCAGAAGAAACCAACGCCCCTTATGGAGTTGCTAAAAAAGCACTTCTAGTCCAACTGCAAGCTTACCGCCAGCAGTACAACTTTAATGGTATTTATCTGCTACCAGTAAATTTATACGGGCCAGAAGATAACTTTGACCCCAGAAGTTCTCACGTGATTCCGGCGTTAATTCGCAAAGTTCACGAGGCACAAATCAAAGGTGAAAAAGAACTCCCTGTTTGGGGTGATGGTAGCCCTACCCGTGAGTTTCTATATTCAGAAGATGCGGCTCGTGGCATTGTTATGGGTACTCAATTTTACAACGATTCTGAACCGGTTAACTTGGGAACAGGTTATGAAATCTCCATTCGTGATTTGATTAATCTCATCTGCGAACTCATGGAGTTTGACGGTGAAATTGTCTGGGAAGCTGACAAGCCTAATGGTCAACCCCGCCGTTGTTTGGATACTGAACGGGCAAAGCAAGCTTTTAATTTCACAGCCCAGGTCAGTTTTCAGCAAGGGCTAAAAAATACGATTGAGTGGTATCGTCAACACGCTGCTGCATAATTAAATTTTTGTTTGATTGAGACTGTTGGCTATATCTTTTACGTAGGGCAGATGCCCTACGTGTTTTTTGGTGATAAATTTTATACTTTCATGGATGAAGTTAATCTTCAAAATTGTCAGTTAGCTAAAACAGAACTACGCCGTACTCTGCTGCAAATACGTCAATCAATGCCAGTCAAAGAGTGGAGAGAAAAAAGCGATCGCATCTGTACGCAACTGCAAAACTCTGCTTTACTTAACCAAGCAAAAACAATACTTGCTTATTTTAGCTTTCGCCAAGAACCTGACCTCAGCCCGTTATTTACAGATAATAAATACTGTTGGGGATTTCCTCGCTGTGTGGGTAAATCCCTTGTTTGGCATATCTGGACACCTAACGACTCTGTAAAAATTGGTGCTTATGGTATTAGCGAACCTCTTCCCAATGCTCCCAGGTTAGGCCCTGCTGAAGTAGATTTAATTCTTGTCCCTAGTGTAGCTTGTGACTATCAAGGATATCGCTTAGGCTATGGCGGGGGATATTACGATCGCTTACTCAATTCACCTGAGTGGATAACAAAGCCAACTATAGGAATTGTCTTTAATTTTGCCTATTTGCCTCAATTACCTGTGCAATCTTGGGATAAACCTTTGAAAGCTGCGTGTACAGAAACTGGCTTGACAGGTTTATGAAGTCAAGAATTGCTAAAAAACTGATAATTTGGATATTTTTAAATTCTCTTGCTTACCTACTTATTTAATAAAAAAATCTCAAAAAACACAAAATCATTATAATTAGATTTCAAAGCGGCAAATTCAGGTCAATGATGAATTTTCTCAAGCGCAATTCACAACTTAATATTATAGGGATGTATGGAATTTTAGGAGCGATCGCAATAGTCACTCTGTTTCCATTGCTTTGGCTGATCAGTACAGCCTTGAAATCTCCAACAGAAAATATCTTACAATCACCACCGCAGTTGTTACCAACTCAACCGACACTGAGTAATTTCTCTAGTGTTTGGCAATCCCTACCTTTTGGACAGTATTTTTATAACAGTATATTGGTAGCGCTGCTAACTGTTGCTTTGAATTTAGTATTTTGTGCCTTAGCCGCTTACCCCTTGGCGCGGTTATCGTTTCCAGGACGAGATGGGATTTTTATTGCGATCGTGGCTACGATTATGATTCCCTTTCAGATTGTGATGATTCCCCTATACATTCTGACCGTCCAGATGGGTTTGAACAATACCTATTTAGGAATGATTTTTCCTAGTTTAGCGTCTGCCTTTGGCATTTTTCTGTTGCGACAAGCTTTTATGAGCGTTCCCAAAGAGATAGAAGAAGCCGCCCGTATGGATGGCAGTTCAGAATTAGGCTTATGGTGGTACGTGATGTTACCAGCGATTCGCCCAGCACTAGTGACTCTAGCTATTTTCGTCTTCATCGGTTCTTGGAGCGACTTTCTTTGGCCTTTGATTATTATTCAAGACGAAAATTTATATACTCTGCCTTTAGGAGTAGCAAAACTAGCGGGTACATTTTCCCTTGATTGGCGGTTGGTAGCTGCTGGTTCTATTATTTCTATTGCTCCAGTACTGGTATTATTTCTGTTTTTACAACGCTACATAGTACCCACAGAAACTAGTAGTGGGGTTAAGGGTTAAATCATTAATTTTAAATTCAATATTATAAATTCAGATAAAAGTTTGATTTTGAATTCATAATGTTGAATTTTTTATTTTATTAGCGTCGGCGCACTTGGGATAATAACAGAGGCAAAAACTTAATAAGCACCGCTTTTTGACAAGACTACCCAAATAGTTTTCAAAATTAAATTCAAGTCGTAAGCTACAGACCACTTACGCTGATAATCAAGATCCATGCTGACGATGGTTTCAAAGTCTTTAATGCTGGAGCGACCGTTAGCTTGCCATTCCCCAGTAATACCTGGCTTAACTCGCAATCTTTGCCAATGGTGTAGTTCGTAGTTGATAACTTCATCAGGAGTAGGTGGGCGAGTTCCAACTAAGCTCATTTCTCCCATCAGAACATTCCAAAACTGAGGTAATTCATCTAGACTGGTGCGCCGCAAGAACTTACCCACGCGAGTAATGCGTGGATCTTCTGTAGATTTAAAGATGTGGCCTTGGGCTTGATTGTTCACCAGATGCTTGAGCTGATCGGCATTAACAATCATTGAACGGAACTTCCAAATCCGGAAGGGACGCCCATGAAGGCCACAGCGAATTTGGCAATAAAATATCGGGCCAGGATTATCAATAATAGTAGCTATTGCTACAGGAATTGCTACTAGCGCTGTAATCATGAGTCCGACAATGGCACCGAAAATATCAATTAATCGTTTTTTCGTGCTGGCGATAGAAGGGTGTGAAGGCTGTTGTAAAAAATTTCCTAAATCAAGCTGACTCAGCAGGGCTAAATCATCAACAGTACAACCTTTTACGTTAGTACTCAAAGTAGACATGGACATAAGTGGTTTTTGGTTTTTACTTATTTTGTCTTTCTACTATGTTTCCAGTTTTACCAAAATTATTACTGAGTGCTAATATAGACAAGTTTTTGGTATTATACAACCGTAGGCTTAACCTTTGTACAATCTTTCACTTGATCTGGGTTACTGTAATTTTTTAGTACATGAGCAATGAATTAAAAATTCATACTAGCAGATACTGTTAAAAAGTTTCACGCTGACGCAAATACTCAGCTAGCATTTCTCACTAAAGTAGAAGCGATCGCCTGATAAAATATACAAATTTTTTCCTGTCTCTGTAAGCGATCGCGTCGTTGTAAAAGAAGAGTCTGCCCCAAGCTACCGCAGAAAATACAGAGGTATAGAGCAATCAGCAATAATATGTAAACAGCATGTAAACAGCAGTTTGCTGTTTATATTTGAAGATTGTGTGAAATTATATACTTAGACAAGTATCTGTCCTTGAGGTTCTTACTAAGTCTGTGACCAACAGGAGTATTTAGCAGTGACGCGCATCCAGAGGTTTAGCGCCAAGGTCAATCCTCAAAATAGCCTTAGAACCCGGTTGGGACTAGCAATTTGTGGTGTGGCTTTTGTGTTGTCGATATTAGCCAGTCTAATTGTCGGGCACACTACCAGCAAACAAGTCAAAGTAGATGTGGGAAGGTCGCTGGCAGAACTGGCGTACCAAATGAGCGATAAACTAGACCGGGGGATGTTTGAGCGCTACCGCGATATCCAAATTATCAGCACCTTGGATGAGTTAACGAGTTACCCCAACACTTCAACATTTCAAGTACGTGTCCTCTTAGAAAAGCTGCAAAGCACTTATAGTGATTATGCTTGGATAGGTTTTGCCGATCACCAAGGAATTGTCCAAGCTAGTACAGGAAAATTATTAGAAGGTAAAAATGTTTCTCAAAGACCTTGGTTTATCAATGGACTAAAAGCTCCTTATGCGGGTGATGTGCATGATGCAGTAAAACTCAAGCAACTGCTTCCTAACCCAACTGGGGAACCGTTGCGTTTTGTAGATGTAGCAGTACCCGTAATTGATTTTCAAGGAAATCTACGCGGTGTACTTGGCGCTCATTTGAGTTGGAATTGGTCTAAAGAAGTCGAAAAATCGCTGTTGCGTTCGGTGAAAGAGCGTAATAAAGAAATGTTCGTTCTCAGCTACAATGGTGATGTGTTATTAGCACCATCAGGATTTAATGCCCAACTGCAAAACCTAGCGAGTGTGAAAGCAGCACAAAGAGGGATCAGCAGCCATATAGTTGAAATCTGGCCAGATAATCAAAAGTACCTCACCGGCTTTGTCCAGAGTAATGGTTATCGTAATTATCCTGGTTTACAGTGGCTGGTGTTGGTACGCCAAAAAACAGATATTGCCTTTGCTCCAGTCAGGCGACTACAACAGCAGATATTTACCTGGAATATAATTTTAGGGGTAATTTTTGCTGTTTTAGGTTGGTTAGTAATAACTGCAATCACCAACCCCATGTTAGCGATCGCTACAGCCGCTAACCAAATTCGTTTTGGTAATAAACAAGTTAAAATTCCTGTACTACGAGGCAGAGATGAAATTGCCAATCTATCTCAATCCCTCAGCCGGTTAATTTCTACTTTGACTCAGCAGGAAAACGACCTAAAAGCTAGTAACAACCAGTTGCAGATAGAACTTACGTCAAAACTGGTAACGCAAGAAATGCTACATCAAAGCGAACAAAAGTTTCGCCAGTTAGCAGAAAACATTCAAGAAGTCTTTTGGCTCAAAGACCTAAATAGCAACAAAATAATCTATGTTAGTCCAGTCTATGAGCAGGTATGGGGTCGTAGTTGCCAAAGTTTATATATTAACGCCAATTCTTGGATAGATGCGGTTCATCCAGAAGATAAGGAATACGTACTCGCCACCAGAGAGAACAACCCTAAGAGCACTTATGACAATGAATACCGTATTATCCAGCCTGATAAGTCAGTACGCTGGATCTGGGAGCGCAGCTTTTTAGTAAACAATAACTTTGGAGAAATTTATCGTCAAGTAGGTATTGCCCAAGATATCACTGAGCGCAAGCAAGCAGAAGAAACACGTTTAGCCCTCGAAAAAGAAAGAGAAGTCAGCGAACTTAAATCTCGATTTATTTCCATCGCCTCCCATGAGTTTCGCTCACCATTAACTAGTATTCTCTTAACTTGTGATTTGTTACACAAATATAGTCACAAATTAAATGAGGATAAAAAAGACCGATATTTTGAGCAAATTAAATCAGCCGTCACTCATCTTAATCAAGTCATAGAAGATATTTTAGTGATTGGAAGAGCAGAAGCAGGAAAACTCAATTTCAGCCCTGCTCCCTTAGATTTAATAGATTTATGCTGGCAAATAGTTGGAGAACAACAGTTTAGCGCTGGCGATCGCTATCATATTAACTTTGTGGAACAATGCATTTATGGTTGCGATACCAAAAAATTGCCTTTAATGGATGAAAAACTTCTGCGATATATTCTCAGTAATTTGCTTTCCAACGCTATTAAGTATTCACCTGAAGGCGGCAACATTCAATTTGAACTAACTTGCGATCACAACAGTGCCATATTCCGCATCCAAGACGAAGGAATTGGCATTCCTAAAGAAGACCAAACCAAGCTCTTTACTTCCTTTTTTAGATGTAGTAATACAGAAAAAATTTATGGAAACGGGCTAGGATTAAATATTGTAAAAAACGCCGTTGAATTACACCAAGGGAAAATTACCTTTCAAAGTGAAGTAGGTGTGGGTACAACATTTACAGTTATCCTGCCGCTGAATTACGCTGTCGCTATAGGAAAAATAGAATGATATGTTAATAAATTAAAATTATGAATCATCAAACCTACAAGCTTCTTGGCGCTAAAAGATGTGTATTTGCCATCAGCATAGCATCCCTGACTACTTTGCTAGCAATTGGCCCCACTGCTGCTGACTCCCCTAAAAATCCCATTATTGAAACACAGACAAAACAACTCCGCCCAACTCGTATTACATCAGAGGAAATCAGCCAAGTTAAACAAGTATTACCTCGCCGGAATATACTTGTTAAACATGCATTCCGAATTAATTTACCAGATTTTGGTTCCTGTCTATTCGTACCAATACAAGAATTCCCACAAGGTTCCAAAAAAGCCAAGCTTTCTTTATATCTAGTCAAGAATAAACGAGTACTCTATACTTTACCTCAATCCCAACAAGTTCAACCTTGGAACTTCTTAGCGTTGAAAGCTGTATCTTTTCTAGAACTAGATTTTGATGGGCCTGATGAAGATGGCATTCTTCTCATTGGTAGTTACATGACTAGCGATTTTCCTAGCTCTCGAAATTTACCTCTAAGAACACCTAAACCTTTTCCAGTAGCAATTCTGTACCATAGAAAAAAAAATGGATTTGAAGTTTATGAAGATATTAGTAAAAAACTGACACAGCGTCAGGTCAAGACGATCACCGAAGCTAAGAATATTTTAAGAAGAGATTTTGGTTTTATACCATAATCTTAAATAGCAATTTTTAACTTTCAATCATCACTCAAAGTTTCAATTAACAAATCCACTTGTTGCTGTCGCTGCTGCAAGAAACTTTCGCACTGGCGCAAATATTCAACAGCCTTAGCAAATTTATCAAATACCTCTTCCAATTCCAACTCACCCGCTTCGATGCGAGCGATAATTCCCTCTATTTCCACAACCTTTGCTTCATAATTCCAGCCTTCCATTGAGTCAGAACTAGAAGAATTCTTACGTTTAACCATTCAAATCTTGACGTCCTTGGCGGTTTATTAATCTTTCACTTCCATGACTTTCACTTTAACTTCCCCTTGACCCAACTGAATCACCAATTTCTCGCCTACAGCTAACTCCGTAGCAGAACGAGCGATCGCACCATTTTCTTGTCTAACCACAGCATAACCACGCTGTAACACAGCCTTTGGATCAAGAGTTGCTAACTTTTGCCGTAACATTTCTAGATGTTGGTTTGCTTGTTGCGATCGCCTTGTTGTTACTTGCATTAGTTGTTGGCGCTTCCAAGTTAGCTTTTGCATTTCTTGTTGCACTTGCCGATCTAACCGTAAACGCCGCAAGCGATTTTGCAATACTTGCAGTTGGTTTGCAGCAGTTTCGCAAGAGTAAGCCACCGCCTCATGTAAAGCAGTCACTCGCTGCCGATGTTGAGTATATAGCTCCCAGAGTGATGGTACAACCATTTCTGCCGCAGCAGTAGGAGTATGCACACATGCATCTGCAACTAAATCTGCTAAAGATTCATCTCTTTGATGACCAATGCCAGTAATTACTGGTATTGAACAATTAGCAAGCGATCGCACTACTCGTTCATCATTAAAACAAGCCAGTTCCTCTACCGCGCCTCCTCCCCGTGTTAAAATTAGCACCTCTGCACGACCATCTCGTTCTACTCGCTCAATTGCTTTAACTATCGATTCTGGCGCTTGCTCACCCTGCACTGTAGCGGGAGAAAATAAAACGTGTAAACCAGGATATCGTTGTTTGAGAGTTTTTTGAATATCACCCCAGGCCGCCGCAGTTGGTGAAGTGACAACGGCGATAGTTTGAGGATGGAAAGGAAGCGATCGCTTTCTTTCGAGATCAAATAATCCCTCAGATAGCAAGCGGTTTCGCAACTGTTGATAACGCAGCGCCTGTAAACCCACACCAGCTGGCAAAGCCTGCCACACTGATAGCTGATATTCTCCCCTTTGAGGATAAACTCTCATGCTACCCAAAATAATTAACTGCTCGCCAGGAATAGGTAGCTGTGCGAGTTTTGTCAATTGACTATTCCACGCCACACACTTAATTCCTGCGGTTCCATCCGGATCTTGCAGTGTGAAAAATAACCCACTGCGATGATGATTAGCGCTGGAAACTTCTCCAGTCACCCAAACTTGCCGCAGTTGCTCATCTTGTTCTAAAAGCAAGCGGATGTAATCGGTTAACCCAGCTACAGAAAGTGCGGTATCGGGAATTAAAAATTTAGCAAAATCAGAAGTCATCAAAGATGCTCAAATGGGACAAAGACTGGATACAGTAGCTTAAAGTCTATCCAAATCCTAGCAAATCCCTGTATTTGACGGATCTGTTGATAGCGTGGCAATCAGCCTAATGTACGCAAATAAATTTGGTATAATAGAGACAACTCGTCAGATATACAATTTCTTCTTGCTGGAATATTTACGCAAATTTTGCATTATATATAAACGACGAGGACAAAAGCAGGTTCGGTAAGAAACTGCCAGACAAAACCTCAGCGATCGCTAATTGGTAATCGTAACCACCCTGCGCCCTATAATAAAATTTTATCGGCATCAAAGCGTATTGGTTTGCCTTTTGCGCGCTACAAAATCTCACCTTACTTAGAGAGGCTATCTAAATCAAGTAGAGATCAGGTTACGATCTTGTCACACTTGTTTGTCTAAAAAGCCCTATTCCAGAATTTTCTGGCTAAAATAGTATATCTGTTCTACTCAAGCTCCAATCCCAACACTCCTTAAATTCATCTATTTCAGAGGCAGGAATGGCTATCAACACCGATACTTCTGGCAAGCAAAAAGCGCTGAATATTGTACTCAACCAGATTGAGCGTAGCTTCGGTAAGGGAGCAATCATGCGCCTAGGCGATGCTACCCGGATGCGGGTGGAGACGATTTCTACTGGGGCACTCACCCTGGATCTAGCATTGGGTGGCGGTTTACCCAAAGGACGGGTAATCGAGATTTATGGCCCGGAAAGTTCCGGTAAAACGACAGTAGCACTACACGCGATCGCCGAAGTGCAAAATGAAGGTGGTATTGCTGCCTTTGTTGATGCTGAACACGCCCTTGATCCCACTTATGCTGGAGCTTTGGGTGTTGATATCGAAAATTTGTTGGTTTCGCAGCCTGACACAGGGGAAGCCGCTTTAGAAATTGTCGATCAGCTCGTCCGGTCTGCCGCAGTTGACATTGTAGTTATTGACTCCGTGGCAGCACTAGTTCCTCGGGCCGAAATTGAAGGCGATATGGGCGATGCTCACGTTGGTCTTCAGGCAAGGTTAATGAGCCAAGCTCTACGTAAAATAACTGGTAACATTGGTAAATCTGGATGCACAGTCATCTTTATTAACCAACTGCGGCAAAAAATTGGTGTTACCTATGGTAGCCCAGAAACCACCACTGGCGGTAACGCCTTAAAGTTTTATGCTTCAGTGCGCTTAGACATTCGCCGGATTCAAACCTTGAAGAAAGGTACAGATGAATTTGGTAACCGTGTCAAAGTCAAAGTTGCCAAAAATAAAGTAGCACCGCCCTTTAGAGTTGCCGAATTTGACATTATTTTTGGTAAAGGAGTTTCTACTTTAGGTTGTCTTGTTGACCTAGCAGAAGAAACTGGCATTCTGATCCGTAAAGGTGCTTGGTATAGCTACAACGGCGATAATATCTCCCAAGGTCGAGACAACGCCATCAAATATTTAGAAGAAAAGCCGGAATTTGCTGCACAAATTAAGCAGCTAGTACGTGAAAAGCTAGACAAAGGGGCTGTTGTTTCTGCTAACTCTGTAACGAAGGTTAGCGACGAAGAGGAAGAAGTCGAATTAGAAGAAGAATAGTAGTTAGAGAGTTCGATAAGCCAATACAGTTCAGTTAATGGTAACCGTCACCCCGTCGGTTTGTTAAGATAGCCCCAGGCATTAGTTCCTGCGGGCTTATCTGAGAACTGAAAACCACTAACTGAACTGTATTTATTAGGTTAAAAATCTTGAAAAGCCGATTATAGAAGCAATGTTTCTTCTGCCATCTTGCACTATTGATCATAAATTATTAGTTGCATTATGGCACTTCAGATACAACGACTGAATTCAAATATATAGGTTATGCAACTAATTTACTCTACCAATATGTAGGGTAAATTTTTTTTGATTAGTTTGGAAAGCGTTTATCTGCTAAAAAAGCGGTCTAAAATTTCTGACTTTTCTTCTGCACTAAAAGTATTATGTTGGTGTATATATTTGTCAATTAAAATTGAGTCTCTAGCAATGTGTAGAGCATCGTTTGGGTTTTCAAATAAATACTTTTGTGTATCATTTGATTTACTAATTATTTTTTCTAAATTGGAGTCTATTCCAGGTACAAGCTGCATCAGCAACTCTATTGCCACAGTCGGCAAGGCACGGCACGTATGATTAACAAAAAAATCAAAAGTTAGATTGCCTAATCGAATACGATCGCCATCATTAAGCTTGATTGCCTGATAAATCGGTTCACCATTCACAAATGAACCATTGGTACTGTTAAAGTCTATTAAGTAGAAGCCTTGATTATTAATATATTGAATAGCAGCGTGGCGAGGAGACAAATATTTATCAGCAACATATATGCCACTACTACAATCCCGGCCTATTGTCCAGATTTGCTGTGGCTGTTGTAAACTTTGTGTTTTGTTTTCACACAAATTAGTAACTACATAAACACAAGAACCATCTACTACACCCTGTAAATAATACGGCTTCACTCCTGTAAAAGATGTCTGAGTTAGGTTTTCTAACTGGAGAATATCATCTAGAAGGCTGCTATGTTGTTCATACAACTTGAGGAATACTTGAAATAAACTTAATCGCCTCTCTAGTTCCTTCTCTTGCAACTCAGTCATCATAGATAAGCCTTTTACTGCTAAAAAATGTGACTTGCTGTTTTCGGTCATTATTATTTTTTATTAGCTTACTATTAGAAATAATTTACTTGCTACTACTACGTACACAGTTGATCTGCTGAAGAGCATTGATTTGTTAACCTTTTAATTGAAAGTTTTCCAAGCCTTAGCCGTCATAAATGTCATGAAAAATTTTATAAAAAAGTATTGCTTTATGTTTTATTGTAAATTATTTTTTTATAAATGTAACAGAGAAATTATTAAAATTTTACTATCTAAAAATCGTCAAAAACAAGGTATTGCTTCGCTATCTACCAGCGAAATTTAATATTAAGCAGTTACGCTCATACTAAGCATAATTACCACAGCATTAAACCGATAATTTAGATACAGCGTTTTTAGCTTTAAGTATTCAGGATACTCATCTCTTACTGCCTAGATAGCGCCTTAATAATTAAAATATTTTTTATTATTAAATTTACAATAGTGAATTAGCTGAATCTAACAATCCCACCTAAATCTCGACATTTCAATCACAGCAGCCCTCGTTTACCATTAGGGCGCACTGTCATCCAATTGGTCTTAGCTAGTACCAACTGCTCATCAGAAATCTTGGCACCAGTGAGATTGGCTCCACACAGATTAGCTCCTCGGAGATTAGCATTACTGAGATAAGCATTGCTGAGATCTGCTCCTCGCAGGTCTGCTCCTTCTAAATCAGCATTATTGAGGTAAGCTTTGCTCAAGTTAGCATCTCGGAGATTAGCATCAGTGAGACTAGCTCTTCCAAAGTCACTGTTATGAAGATTAGCTCCCTGGAGGTTGGTTTTCTGCAATTGAGCGGAATTGAAATTCGTCCCTGATAAGTCAGCACCTTGCAGGTTAAGCATACTCAAATTGTGTAGAGCAAAATCTCGTCTCCCCTTAAGATAGGCGGTTAGTAAACCTTGAGTATTTATCTTACGTACAACTTTAGAATTCTGAATTGGCAAACTACTAGTGTTGCTGCTATCCAAAATTGTTGGTTTTGCCATTAGAACTCCTGGGCGCATTCCTCCTGCCTGCAAGCCAACGCTTTCTACTGACTTAGCTCGTCTAGCCCGAATTGCAGCTGCTACCTGGGCTACTCCTGCACTAGTAGAATTACTAGGAGAGTTATTACATAAAACAGCAGAATTTGCTACATGATTATGTGCTTGTTCTTTAACGCATAAATCTGATTTAGTCAGCATTCCCTTAGCCAAACTGTCTAGGTAAGGTTCCATTTCTAAGCCCCTGAGTACTTCTTGGGCTGACTTGTAGCGATTGCGGACTGATACCTCTAGCATTTTCCGTAACACACTTGTCAAGTGATCACTCACTTGTACAAGCGATTCCCATATCATTTCACCAGTTGTGGGATTGTATTCTAAATCTTTAGGAGACTTACCAGTAAGTAAATAAATACATGTTACCCCCAGAGCGTAGATATCACTGGCATATACTGGACGCATAGCCATTTGCTCTGGAGGCGCAAAACCAGGAGTACCAATTGCATATGCAGTTAATGCTGTTTGCTCTGATTGGCCCGTTATACCTTGAGTAACTTGATTTTTGACTGCACCAAAGTCGATCAGCACCATTCTCGCATCTTGAGTGCGACGAATTAAATTGGCTGGTTTAATATCACGGTGAATCACCTTTTGCTCATGAATGTATTGCAGCAACGGCAGAATTTCACTTAAGAATTGCTTGACTCCGGTTTCAGTAAAGTTGCCATTATGTTGGATCTCCTGCTGCAAGGTAGCACCGCTAATATATTCCTGAACTAAGTAGAATTGTTGATGCTCTTCAAAATAGTCTAGCAGCCTTGGAACTTGGGGATGATTGCCAATTTTACCTAAAGTTTTAGCTTCTCGCTCAAAGAGTTCTCGCGCCATCTGCAAAACGTGCGGTGCGGTTGCGGAGGGACGTAGCTGCTTAATTACGCAACTTGGTTCTCCTGGTAAAGCCTGATCGTAGGCTAAAAAAGTTGCACCAAAGCCACCTTGACCTAATGGTTTAAGCACCTGATAGCGATCGCTCAAAAGTAGTTGCGAACCGCAAGACTGACACCTTTGGCTATATGCCAAATTTTCTGGATGAGGACAGGTAGGATTTAAGCAGTAGCTCATGCATTGACAACTCGCTACACGAATAATAATGAGTAGAGTTACACTCTCACATCATTATTGTGATTCGGAATCGAATTGTGCCAGGTAATTTCTGCTGGAAAAGCTTTAAAGTTTTCCTAAAGTTTGCACTGGGCTTACGTAAAGTCAAGCCGATTTTACTATCCTTAATTATACTTAGGCTTAAAAGTAGTTATTAGAGGATGTTTTAACTTATATTTGCTAATCTGTTTATGACTTGTCGCAAGTGTTAAGTTATATTTTCATTATCATTAAGTATTAATTACATATTTTAAGTAAATTAACTTTGTTTGAGTTTGCTTTGATAGCAGATTTTCATCCTTGGCAGAAATATTGATCGGTATTGTCTAACCTTTAGGCTCTGAATCCCAAATATTGGTCTAAATTATGTTAACTAATATCTGAAAATCTGTTCAGATATCATAGAGTAATCTTACGAAGAAATGGAGAAAATTATGGCAACCGTAAACCAAATGAAGTGTGCCTGTGAGTCTTGCCTATGTATCGTTTCACTTGAAGATGCCATTAATAAAGACGGCAAATACTACTGTTCTGCTGGCTGTGCTGAAGGTCATAAAACTATCCCAGGCTGTGGCCACACTGGCTGTGGCTGTTAATTAGTGCTGAGTTGTAAGTGCTGAGGAGCCACTTGCTACCCTGCGGCTTGCCGCTACTCTGCGAGAAAGCTTTGCCAATCATCAATGTATCTACGGGTGTCTACAAGCCTGGCGACCGAACGCGCTGGCTCCTCAACACTCAGCACTATTTTAGTTACAGGCTAGAAAGCACATCTCTTGCGACTGCTAGAGTCTGTTCAATATCTTCCTCAGTGTGAGCAAAAGAAGTAAATCCAGCTTCAAATTGAGATGGCGCTAGGTAAACACCGCGCTCTAGCATACCGCGATGAAAGCGTCCAAATTTGGCTGTATCCGAATTTTTGGCATCTTCGTAGTTATGAACTGGGCCAGAAGTGAAGAATAACCCAAACATGGCACTGATGTGACCACCACAAGCTGCGTGACCAGTTTCTTGAGCAACTTGCAGCAAGCCATCTGCTAGTTTTTGAGTAATTCGGTCAAGATACTCGTAAGTACCAGGTTTTTGCAGCAATTCCAGGGTCTTAATGCCAGCAGTCATTGCTAGAGGATTGCCAGAAAGAGTCCCTGCTTGATAAACAGGGCCAGCAGGGGCAACCATTGACATAATATCCCGGCGACCGCCATAGGCTCCTACTGGTAACCCACCACCAATAACCTTACCCAACGTTGTCAAATCGGGGGTAACGCCAAACTTTTGTTGAGCGCCACCATAGGCGATGCGGAAGCCAGTCATTACTTCGTCAAATACTAATAATGCTCCATGCTCATGGGTAAGTTCCCTTAAACCTTCAAGGAATCCAGCATCAGGAGGAATAAACCCAGCATTGCCAACAACTGGCTCAAGAATCACACCAGCAATCTCATCACGGTTTTCTTCAAATAAAGCTTTGACTGCTTCTAAATCATTGAAAGGCGCAGTCAGAGTATTGTTAGTTGCCGATTTAGGCACTCCTGGGGAGTCAGGTAAGCCGAGTGTAGCAACACCAGACCCAGCTTTTACTAGGAACATATCGGCGTGACCGTGATAACACCCTTCAAACTTGATGATTTTATCTCGGTTGGTGAAAGCCCGCATCAGCCGCAGCACGGACATACAAGCTTCTGTACCAGAATTGACAAATCGTACCATTTCGATGCTGGGAACTGCATCGATGACCATTTCTGCTAAGACATTTTCCAGTACAGAGGGAGCGCCGAAACTAGTACCTTTTTCTAATGCTTCATGCAGCGCTGCAATTACTTCTGGATGGGCATGACCGCAAATAGCAGGTCCCCAAGTGCCTACATAGTCGATGTATTTGTTGCCATCTACATCCCAAATATACGCTCCTTTAACACGATCAAAAACAATAGGTTGTCCACCTACGGATTTGAAGGCGCGGACTGGGGAACTCACTCCCCCTGGCATGAGATTTTGGGCAGCAGCGAAGATCTCTTGTGATTTTGTAGTTTTAATCGTTGTATTTACCAAGGTTCTCTCCTAAATCGGTGGCAAATAAAAAGCTCTATCTTAGAATAGGGTTAAAGACTGCTTAGAATTTCTATCGTATAAAATTAGAGGAACCAGGAAAATAACATTATGTTATGCAAGTCTAACCAAGACTTGCCTTTAGAGATTCGTAATCGATTATCTGAGACCTAGCAGGATATTTACCGAGCAGCTTTTAACTCAGCAGTTCATTGGTATGGTGAAGCAGCAAAAGCTCATCAAGTTGCTTTAAGTGCTGTTAAAATGCAGTCTGCTATGAATAAAAATGCTGCTTTTGAAGGCTAAATTAGAAGCTTAAATAAAAAATCGTACTAGCTGCCCTATTCTGAGATGGTATCGTGAATCCATGAATCATTCTCACTAGAAAAAATTAGCTGGTATGTTTTCTACTGAACCGCATTCACTGCACAACACTATTCCTGTTGAAAAAATTCATTATAATGAACAGGGCTTAGTGCCGGCAATAGTTCAAGATTATCTCGATGGCACTGTCTTGATGATGGCGTGGATGAATCGGGAATCTTTACAAAAAACTTTGGAAACTGGAGAAACTTGGTTTTGGAGTCGTTCCCGTCAGGAGCTATGGCACAAGGGGGCGACTTCTAGTCATGTTCAGAAAGTGCAGAGTATTCGTTATGACTGTGATAGTGATGCGCTACTAATTGGCATAGAGCAGGTAGGAGATATTGCCTGCCATACAGGTGAGCGTAGTTGTTTTCATCAATTAGATGGGCAAATAGTTCCACCACCTGGAGATACTTTATCGCAGCTATTTCAAGTGATATGCGATCGCCGCGACAATCCATCAGAAAATTCTTATACTTGTCAATTATTTGCAGGTGGCGATAACAAGATTTTGAAAAAGCTGGGCGAGGAAACTGCTGAGGTGGTTATGGCCTTTAAGGACGATGATAGCGATTCCATTGCAGGGGAAGTTGCAGATTTGCTTTATCATACACTCGTTGCCTTAGCCCACCATCAAGTTGATTTGAAGTCGGTATATCGGAAGTTGCAAGAGCGTCGTCGGTAGAGCAAAAAAAGCCAATTAAATCTAGCAACTCTATCATCAATGCTGTAAATAAAAAGTTATTAACTAGGTAACAGAGGTAACTAAGAACTAGGGCGTTGCTTGCTGAAAGGGAACTGACAAATAACGGCTATGCAAGATGCCATACAAAAAATAGGGCAATTGTAGTTTCAGCTAATCTTGGCATGACTTACACGTAAAGGACTTACGTGCAAAGGTTGTATGTTGAGATTGGGTGTAAGAGAGTAAAGGTGTGTAGACGCGACTTCAAAGGCTTCTCCTTGAGTAGATGTAAGAATTTCATCATCTACACCCCTAAACTTTTATATCCCTAAACCCATTGTCCCAACGCTTGATGAGTGCGTATCACTGAGTAAATTCTGTTTATCAAAAAATTAATGTTTTTGTAATTCTTATCATTAGTGGACATTTTCCTCACAGATTCCACAGAGTTTCCACAGGGATTTTAGCAGTTTTCCACAGATGCTCTACGAGACGATAGGCTCTTGCCGCCTTACTGGGGATTTTTTGCTTCTAAGGGCAAGGAATCTCAGTGACTGAGTTTTTGTTAAATTGAGTAACAAAAATCAATACCAAACCCTGATGATTTCGTTAGCAAATATTTTTTATACCATCGTTTTTAACATTTCGCAGCATTGACAAACCTACCCCCTCTTAGCGCACAATGATTCGGCTTGCTGTTGTAGTTCGTTGAACCCGTTAACATCAAAGTGTGTAAAATACCTCAGATGTTGGTGGAAATTGTCGGCCAGGCAAAAAATTGTATGTGTCGCTCCAATCTGCTCGCTGCAAGCAACTAGTCCCTCTTGATTGTCCTCAGTGGAGGAAAATCTTATGAATGCAACGGTTAACATCTTTACAGAAATTCCGGAAACACTTCACGAATCCCTCAAAAGCTACTTAGAAACACATCCTGATTGGGATCAAAATCGAGTACTGACGGCAGCACTGTCACTATTTTTGCTTCAAAATGGAGATAGCGATCGCCGTGCCGCTCGTGTTTATCTGGAAACTTTATTCCACCACAGCTAAGTAAAACAGCCCTATAATGATTCAGTTTTGACAGCCTACTTTGTCAGTGCGATTATTAACGGTGCTAGTCATGTTCATGCTCTCGTATGGGCAAAACATAACCTTTAATTCTTCAAAAGAATTAAGTTTTTGTGTTCGTCTTGAGATTGATGAAGGCATTCTACAAAATTTAAAGATGCTGTTCTATTGGTAAAAACCCCTACAAATTTCGATTCAAAGTCAAATATTAATAAATTTGTAGATGGAACAGACAAAGCCATAAATATATTTGTTGGGAATTGTTATGGCTTGGCGGGATTCTATGGTATCCGTGTGCTTCCAAATTCAAAACGTCACAGTTTTGAATAACCATTCCATAAAATACTTAAAAATTATCCTCCGCAAGGAGGATTTATTATCAAATTTATTGGTTATATATTTGGGAAATATTCAGTTATGCAAATATATACTTTCTTACATAGCCAGCATTTCAAGCTTAACTATCAATCTTTAAAATAAATGCTTGGTCTGTATAGGCGCACTATATATTTATGGTGTGACTTTGGGCGACTGTGTTAACCTTGGTTTGAGTTAAGCCCAAAGAGTTCACCAATTTTGACAGCAAGCATACTTATTAGCCGTAAGCCAAGAGTTAAAAAACTCTCAACCATAGACTATAACTTAGGAATTAACTTCTAACTGCGGGGAATGAGTAGGACATTCAAATTTATAACCTACCCCACGTACTGTCTGAATTAATGCTGGCTGACTAGCATCGGCTTCAATTTTCTTACGAATTTGGCCGATATGTACATCTACAACCCGTTGGTCGCCCACATATTCATAATCCCACACCTCTTGAATAAGTTCTGCTCGCCGCCACACTCGACCTGGATGGCTAGCTAAAAAATGTAACAAATCAAATTCCAAAGCGGTTAAGGGTACTGCTTGGTTGTTCAATGCTACTTCCCGCCGCACTGGATCAATCATCAACTTTTCAAATACCAGACGTTTCTGTTCTGCAGTGGTTACAACCCGCTGACGCCTCAAGATAGCTGCAACTCTGACTTCCAGTTCTCCCAGCCCAAATGGTTTAGTGAGATAGTCATCAGCACCTTTAGAAAAGCCGCGAATCTTGTCAGCTTCATCTGCGCGGCTAGTCAGCATAAGAACAAAAACACCATTACGACTTTGCATCTCTTGGCAGAGGTTAAACCCGATTACATCTGGTAAATTTACATCTAAAATCACCAAATCTGGGTTAAATTGCTCAAATAGTGCTAAGGCTGTCTTACCATCCTCAGCCGCTTCTACTTGATAGCTCTGCTTAATCAAAAAGCGTTGGATTAAATTCCGAACCGCTAGGTCGTCGTCAACTACAAGAATCTTGGCAGGAGCCATGACCATCACTTTGCACAAAAATTCATAGGATTAACAAGGGGATTGCGTAAAAACGCAATTTCGACTTTGGGAATCAATAAAGAATCTACAAGGCTAAGGGATGCATTTCCTGATTATCTTAAAAAAATAGTTTAATCAAGATTCTGGACAATATAATACTAAAAATCTTTTGGTAGCCTACCCTGTATCTAAGTGCAGCTACTATAGTAGTTAAATTTGTGCCCAGTATGCACTTGTTCTATCCCAAGCCACAGCAATTTAGTAATTTAGAATACTTTATTATCCCAATCAAGTGGTAATTTAAATTGTTACAATTTTAAATCGATATGCGGATCGATACCACCAACAATTATGAAACTCATTGATGAAAACTCCATCTGAGTAGGCTGAGTGGCTAAATTGGCAACAGAAAAGTTATTTTTTCATAAAAAATGCATTTTAGGTATCCCTAGTTCAAATTCTAGAGTAAAGCTCTAACTGGTCAACGACATGGGGATATACACTGAGTTATAACAATATGTTAAAGTGACTTATAGTTAAAATTCCCCAGTCGATCAAACTAACCCATGCTACTATCCAGGTAGGGCATAAAATTGATCGGCGTATTGGTTCCGAATCAAGATAAAACCTAAAGTTGTATTTACGTCAACAAAAGACTGCCGCTGACTGAGGCTGAAGTATAAACTCCCATGAGCGATCAAAATCCCTACGAAAAACTTGGGGTATCAGAAGACGCTAGCTTCGATGAAATTCAGGATGCTCGCAATCGCCGATTGGAGCAACACAGTGGCGATGCCAAGAGTCTAGAAGTGATTGAAGCGGCTTACGACGCGATTTTAATGGATCGCTTACGGATGCGCCAGGAAGGTAAAATTAAAGTGCCTGAGCGTATTCGGTTTCCAGAGTTACGAGTGCAATCGCTCCCGAAAGAAAGCCCAACCCCCCGCGAGCAGTCACCGGCATGGCTGCAAAGAATGCTCGATCAACCAACACCTGCTGATATTGTGTTACCTGGGGTTTGGTATGTGGGTTTGAGTGCTGCTAGTGTGTTTTACCCAGCTACAGGCGATCAGGTTTTGCAGCTGGCATTGGTGGTTGGTGTAGGAATTAGTATTTACTTTCTTAATCGTAAGGAAGGTAAATTTGGTCGAGCAGTTTTGTTTACGCTGGTTGGGCTAATAATGGGCTTAATCATCGGTGGGCTAATTGCTAACTGGCTGTTGTTGCAAATACCATTCATTGGTCTGACACCGAATCAGTTTTCTACGGTGCTGACGTTTATATTGTTATGGTTAGTTAGCAGTTTTTTACGTTAATTTAGGGGCTAGCTTACCATATCTACTTTTTGGGAAGCTACCCGAAAGCAGGTGTCTGAAAATTGGAGATTTTTAATCACTAAAGGGTAATAGATACTTAAACTCATTATCTATTACCCTTTAGCTATTACAGAGATTTTTACCGACGCTCAGATTCTACCCAACAGAAAGCTGCTTTGTATCTGTATATGCGCCCTCTAGGATTAAATCTACTGCAACGCTTAAATCTCGAACAATGAATTCAGGGTGGTAAAGTTCTAATTGAGCGCGATCGCGGATACCAGATTCGACAGCGATCACTTTAATGTCGTGTTTTTTAGCAGCAGTGATATCGGCTTCCGTATCCCCCACCATCCAGATGTCATTAGCAGGAGGTAGTTCTTCGATTGCTCGTGCCATTAATAAAGGCTTATCATCGATATCGCGGGTTTTAACATAATCGTTACTCAGGCAATAACAGCGGTTCTCCGGGAAAAATTTACCTAATTGGAATTTTTGAAAAGCATAGTCGAGTTCCCTAACCCTACGCATTGTCATGACTGCCAAATCAATTCCAGTTTGTTGAATTTTTACCAGTGCGTCCACAGCACCAGGTACGAGGGTGTCATATTGAAAGTACGGTTCTGTATGTACTGTTTGCCGCCGCAGTTGTGCAAACTCTTGTGCTTGCGCTTCGTCCAGTCCTGAATTCAAAGCAATTTGCTTTTCGGGAACCCGCGATCGCTTTAGTTGCCAAAATTCTTCTTTAGAAAGTTCTCGTACTGGTTGGCCTGAACGTCGAGTTTTCTCCAGGCAAAATTGATAAACACGGTAGTATCTTTCGGAAACATCAATAATAGGGCCGTCGAAGTCAGTAATTAGTCTTAGCATCGGCGGAAAATAAAACATTAACTTTTATTAATATTATCTCACCTGTTGCGGTTGAGAGGCAGGCACTGAACAAATTAAAATAACTCATCTGTGTTTAAATCGGCTGGACGAAAATTCACTTTATCTAGTTTATTCAATTTTTTTCTGGGTGATCAGTTGATTCTGTTTTTGATTTAGAAACTAATTTCAATCAAATATGCCAGTAGAGTATATCTATTTACGCTTAACTACTTACTGTCAAAATTCATTACTTCGTATTTTTTGCCATTAGCCTTTAATACAAATTTGGCAGATGAAATTAAAAATTTCATAAAACTAGAACCTAAGTTTAATTTTTTGATAATTGAATTAGGTAATTGACCACATATTTTCTGCAACTCTGTACCTAGTTTCGATATCTTTATTGAAAAAGGCTAGCAATCGCAATCAATCATAATTATCTTTGCTCAATTTGATATTATTCCATGCGATCGCATTTTCTGAAATACTTCCTCAATGCCTCATTTTCTATCCCTGAGATAGAGGCGGATTTTACCTGTGGGTTGAAATTTAATCTCATAGCTGTTTGTGAATTATTTTAACAATATCTCCCCTAAGATGATGTAGAACTAACAGCGATCGCAATTAAACTTGCAGAGTGAAACTAATTTTTTATTTAAATAGCTATGGTAGATATTTATATTCTTGACCTTTTGGTTATTGGTCTACTCTTGCTAATAGTCACATTAGGATCAGGCTGGATTTCACGTTTACCACTTTCATTTTCTCTCATCTATCTAGTGGTAGGTATTTTGTTAGGGCCTTATGGCTTAGGGTTGATTCAATTACGTCGTGATGAAGTATTTAACGCTGAATTTCTAGAGCGAATTACAGAACTTGTGGTAATTATTTCTGTATTTAGTTGTGGCTTAAGAATAGTTCGGCCGCTAAGATTAAAGGCTTGGGATATTACAGTAAGACTCATTGCGTGGTTGATGCCTATTACCATTTTTGCTCTAGCTGTTGTAGGTAAATTCTTTTTAGGAATGGATTGGGGAGCAGCTATTTTATTAGGAGCGATTCTAGCACCAACTGATCCAGTGTTAGCTTCAGAAGTTCAACTAACTGATATAAATGACCAAGATGAGTTGCGCTTTGGTTTAACTTCTGAAGGTGGATTAAACGATGCTTTAGCTTTTCCCTTTGTTTATTTTGGCATTCATGCTTTAAAAGATAACAGCTGGGGTAACTGGTTAAAAAATTGGGTAGCAGTTGATTTAATTTGGGCGATCGCTGCTGGTATTGTTATGGGAATTATTGTTGCTAAAGCAATAGTTTGGATTGATAAAAAAATTCAAAAACGCCGTCAAGCTGATGATTTGATGGAAGATTTCATCGCTATTAGCTTGATTTTCTTGACTTATTCATTGACCGAAATTGTTAATGGCTATGGATTTCTAGCAGTATTTGTTGCTGGTTTAGTTACACAACGAAGTTATAGAAATGCAGAAAAATCTATAGCTCAATTAAAGTTTGTGGAGCGCTTAGAAAAGCTGTTAGAAGTAGGGACAATTTTGGTATTGGGTTCGATATTATTATTCCAACCGATGCTCAATTATGCGGCACAATCTTTGTTAGTGATAGTTCTTTTATTCTTGATTATTCGACCTGTAGGAGTCTGGATCAGCACAATTGGTAAACGTCCTATTGATTCCCGCCGCCGAACTATGAATCCAGGAACTCGATTATTAATAGGCTGGTTTGGCATTCGTGGTGTTGGCTCTTTATATTATCTTGCCTATGCATTTGGTAATGGCTTAGAAGGTGAAACTGCCGAACAAATTTCCTGGATAACTTACACTACTATTGTAGTTTCTGTGATTGTGCATGGAATTAGTGCAACTCCATTAATGAATATGTATGAGCGGTATCTTGCTGAGCACAAACAACCTCATACTCCTGCCACAATTGATGAATTTGAGTGAAGAGAGCTGGGGATTGGGTAACAAAAACAAAAAATTATGGAATTGAATTGGTCTCAACCCCTCCCATAATTCTTCCGCTGATTACCTGATTCCCAATCTCCAATACCTAATCCCCAGTCCCTTTTACTTCACCTAGTAATTCCCTTCTGTTGTTTACTTGCCTGTCACTTTGTCAACTATTTCACCAGCTTTTTCAAGTAAATTTGGTTGGGAATTGTCTCTTTGTTGAGCTTTTAAATTCCTTTCATAAGCCTTGTCTAGACTTTCTAAATTTTCAGAGTCCTTTATCGCTTGCTTGTAAGCTTCTTGTCGCTGTTCTTCTCGTACACCAGCAGCGCGGTTATATTCATAAGCACGATCAATTTTGTCTTCAGCCGTCAATCTTTGATCTGGAGGTATCAGCTGCAATTCTTCAAGTGTAGTTGCATAAGTAGGTTGCTGAACAACAACGAACAAACTTGACAGGCTAATAAAAGCCATTAAACCTAAAACAAAAACTATGGAGCGCAATGCTTGCTTTAAATTGGATACAATTCTCTGCATGGTAATTCCCTCCTAAAATCCTGCTGTCAACCCCCGTTGTGCGTAAATAAATAGTATTAATTACGCAATACGTAAGGTTTACAGGCATCGTATGTGTTGAAGTGCCGCTTCTCCTTCTATCGGAGGGTATATATAACATCAATTCATAATTTGTAATTCATAATTTGTATTATCTGCTATTATCTGCCTGTAAATTCTACAACCAATGATGATCAATCTTAATTCCTCGGCTATCCATCGCTTGGATAAATAAATCGGTTGGTAGTGCTTCTTCTACAGGTGATACACCTGGTTTCTTGAGTTTACCTTCTAGTAATAATTGGGCAATGCTACCTGTGCCACAACCAGAAGCTAATGCTGTATTTTCATACACTAAATTTGAGCAATAAACAGCTTTTTCACCATCTTTTTGACCTGTAACTTCTGCACGCACTGCTACTCCAATCCCACTAAAAGGATTAGTGACATCCGTCATAAAATGACTGACGTAAGACAAAAATTCAATCATACTACGACGCTGCATTAACCATTTAGGAAAGATATGGGCTGCAACCCAGGTAAGGTGATTGTAAAAATCGGGAATAGAACCAAACTTGGTAATTACAGTTTTGACTGATGGGAAATAATGGGGCATCGTGAAGGTTTCAGGCATATCAAACCAATAAACTCCACTTCGTCCATAGGGGGCTGGAAAGTTAATAACTTCCCTTTGGCTGTAAGGTTTAACTAACTGCCAATTACCATTGATCCAAGCCTCAAAAGGATGTTGCAACCCTAGAAAAGTTGTCCGCATTACTGTAATACCCGCACCACCAGAACCAGACACTAAATAACTGAGATGGATTTTTTCTGGCTGCTCGAATTGCTCAACACCTTGGCGTACCATGCTGTTAGAAATGCCGGGAAAAATCCCAGTATTAATAATTGCAGTTACGCCAGCAGCGGCAGCTTGTTCATTATAATTTAAGGCTTTACTCGTATAAGAACGGTGGTCGCTGACATCTAAATAGTTAACGCCTTGTTCAATGCAAGTTTGCAAAACATTGGTGTCTCGGTAGTGAAAGGGGCCAGCACAGTGGATGACTAAATCGGATCTGGCGATCGCCTCCCGCAGTTTACCAACTTCCGCCAAGTCCAATACCAAAAACTGCACTTGTGTACCCGCATTCCAGTGTTGATTATCGGTTAGCCACTTCGCGTCTGCGTCCCCTTCAGCTACTGGGGAACGTCCGGTAATCGTAATTTGTGACTGCGTATGGGTGGCGATATCCTGAGCAACACTGCTACCAATCCGCCCCCGTCCTCCAAGAATTAAAACGCGGTGTATCATTAGACTCGCTGGGCAAAACTAGCTTTATTTGACCAATTTAGAGATTTGATTGTCATCGGTAACAAGTAAGACCTTAACCATCAAGCAAGTAGTAGGATTTGAAGGAAAGTTTAATTAAATTAAAAAGGTCAAAATCATATTTAAGTAAAAATCATTACAAAATTTTGTGGAATACTTGCGTAACTCTATCTTTCGCTAACGCTGCCTCTATCTCAAGACTGTATATAGCTCATCATCTAGGCATATACCCAAATATATCAGAACTTACGCACTCAGATCCCCCAACCCCCTTTTTAAGGGGGGTTAGGGGGGATCAGGGTTTCAGACTTCAGTGCGTAAGTCCTATATATATATTTTTTGCTGCACTTGGTTGGAAAGTGCTGAATGCTGAGTAATAATTTCTCCCCTTCCGCGCCCCCAGCCCCCAAAACGGAGTGGGCTATTTTTATTAGAATAAAGTAAAGATAAGTAAAGAAAGTGCTGTAGATTAAATGGCTGTTCCAAGCTTAAAAGAAATCTCTGCTCAGTTAGAAAGTCCGAATGTGCGCGATCGCATGGTAGCGCTTGCTAGTCTGCGCCATGTTCCTGCTGAAGATGCAGTACCTTTAATTAAAAAGGTTTTGGATGACGAATCTCTGCAACTGCGATCGATGGCGATATTTGCCTTGGGAGTTAAACCAACACCAGAATGTTATCCAATTTTAGTGAAAATTCTGGAAAGTGACCCAGATTATGGCATCCGTGCTGATGCGGCTGGAGCGTTAGGCTATTTAGGTGATGCTAGAGCTTTTGAAGTGCTGTCACGAGCATTTTATGAAGATACTGATTGGCTAGTACGCTTTAGTGTGGCAGTTTCCTTGGGTAATATTAAAGACCCCCGTGCCCATGCCGTCTTAATCCAGGCATTGGATAGTAAGGAAGTAATATTACATCAAGCGGCGATCGCAGCACTGGGAGAAATCAAAGACATTGAATCTGTAGATTTAATCTTACGCTTTGCCCAAGCAGAAGATTGGTTAGTGCGCCAACGTCTTGCAGAAGCTTTAGGCAATCTTCCCACCCCCAAGAGTGTATCCGCTTTGAACTATCTGGCAAGAGACAGCCATTTTAATGTTGCTGAGGCAGCAAGAATTTCTCTCCAGAGGCTCCAAGCAAACGGCAATTAAACTTAAGGTCAACACCTCCTCCTGCTACCTTTTAATAATAAGTGGGATTTTCAGCATTTTGATGCAGGTAGTTTCATTCATGAATATAAAAGAGTTTTTTGAGTTGAGCGCTGGTAAGTGGTTTTCCCATCGTACTAGTCATCATTTGGCGTTCAAGCAATCTGAAGATGGTAAGTCAGATATCGTTATTGAGACGCTGGCCGCAGATCATCCAGAGGTGATCAAACTGTGCCAACAATACGAAGTTAACCCTAGTGATGCCTCCTGCGGTGCTAGAGTTACTTGGAACGGCACGATGGAGTGGGACGAAGAAAAACACAAGGGATCTACTGTGTTAGTTTCAGTACCCGATGCTGATAACCCAGATGAAGGCAAGTTACTACGCGAAATGGGTTATGCCGAAAAAGCTCCAGTCGCTGGACGCTATAAAATGGGTGGCGATGGTGCATTGACGCTGACTACAGAGTATGAAACTATGTGGTCTGAGGAACGCCTCTGGTTTGCTAGCCCTAATTTGCGGATGCGAGTAAGTGTCCTGAAACGTTTTGGCGGCTTTAGTATGGCTTCCTTCACTTCCGAGATTCGCATGGGTGGTAGTCCACCAAATGCAAAAGCGTCCGAGGCAGCTAATTCAGCATCCAGTTAATTTTGCTACCTCATCAGGTTTGTTTTATTCTTTAATACTCCCGCCTCTTCCGCTTCGCTCAAGGGGTGGGATTTTTGTTTACTTTAGGTACAAATTTATCTGTGTACATCTGTGGTTATACCAAGTTGCGTTCTGTTGTAGTAATCTTTCGTCAGGGGAGATTGCTTCGCTCCACTTTGTTTCGCTCGCAATGACAGTTGCTACTTTTGATTGCAACTTGGTGTTAATTACGCTTCTCGGCGTTGCTGATTAATGGGATGAATTTTGTTTTGCGCAAAGGCGCTAAGAATTTACTTTTAGCTTTTGACAAAAATGATAATTCATCCCGCCATTATGCAACGCCAGAGGCATAACGCGATCGCATTTCTTATGAACTAATTTGCCCGAAAATTGATTACACATAACCACAATAATTGTAGTAATCGCTACTCATTTTAGACAAGCAGTATTTTGTAATGGTTGTGATATGCGATCGCAATTTAATATTTACCAACTTAATCAGGTAAAAGTTGGTAAATTATGAAATAATTGCTCAAAAAATCTATGCCTCAGGATTTATCGCCCCTCTGGATATCACTTAAAACTTCATTACTTGCCACATTTATCACGTTTTTTCTCGGCATTGCTGCTGCTTACTGGATGTTAGAGTATCGTGGCAAAGGTAAATCGTTGATTGAGGGTGTGTTTGTAGCTCCCCTAATTTTGCCTCCTACAGTTGTCGGCTTTTTATTGCTGCTGTTTTTTGGTAAAAATGGCCCTGTAGGGAAACTCATGCAACCATTGGATATCACCATTGTTTTTACTTGGTATGGTGCAGCGATCGCAGCTACAATTGTTTCCTTTCCACTGATGTATAAAACTGCATTGGGAGCTTTTGAACAGATTGATGGCAATCTGCTGCGGGTAGCTAAAACTCTTGGTGCTTCGGAAAAGACAATTTTTTGGCGTATCACTTTACCTTTAGCACTGCCAGGAATTATAGCGGCTACAACTCTTGCTTTTGCCCGTGCTTTGGGAGAATTTGGTGCAACCTTGATGTTGGCTGGTAATATTCCTGGACAAACGCAGACAATCCCGATGGCGATTTATTTTGCCGTAGAAGCAGGAGCAATGGATGAGGCATGGTTTTGGGCGATCGCTATCATGGTGATTTCTCTATTTGGAATTATTGCCGTCAACTTCTGGCAAGAAATGAGGAGGAAAGTTGGACGCGCGGATAGGGAGACAAGGGGACAACAAAATTCAAAATTCAAAATTCAAAATTCAAAATTGAAATTTCAGCAAGATACAACTAGCTGTGCAAGACTAATCGTAGACATCGAAAAACATCTACCGAGTTTTCATCTTAAAGTTACCTTTAATAGCGATCAGCAACCGTTAGGATTGTTGGGGGGTTCTGGAGCGGGTAAAAGCATGATTCTGCGGTGCATCGCCGGGATAGAAACACCGACAAAAGGCCGGATTATCCTCAATGGCAGAGTGCTATTTGACTCGGAAAAAGGAGTTAATTTACCTAGCCGCGATCGCCGTATCGGTTTTTTAGTTCAGAACTATGCTCTGTTTCCACACATGAGCGTGGCACAAAATATTGCTTTTGGCTTACCCAAAGGGTTATCTACCGGGAGCATTCGGGTACTAGTAGAAGAGCAACTAATAGCTATGCAGTTGCAGGGATTAGGCGATCGCTATCCACACCAACTCTCTGGAGGTCAGCAACAACGGGTAGCTTTAGCACGAGCTTTGGCTAGTCAACCAGAAACATTACTATTAGATGAGCCGTTTTCCGCACTCGATACTCATCTGCGGAGTCAACTCGAACAGCAAATGACCGAAACTTTAGCTAATTATCCAGGTGTGACTCTGTTCGTCACTCATAATATGGAAGAAGCTTACCGGATTTGTCCCAATTTGTTGATCTTAGAAGATGGTAGAGCAGTTCAACATAATTCTAAATACGAAATTTTTGAGCATCCTGTAACTATGAGTGTTGCTAAAATCACAGGTTGCAAAAACTTTTCTCCTGCTAGTCTTGTCTCATCGTATCAGGTAGAAGCAAGTGATTGGGGTTGTACTCTTCAAATTATGGAACCAATCCCCAACGAATTAACTTACATTGGCATTCGTGCCCATCACATCATCTTAACCAGCGACTCCAACCAAGAAAATACCTTTGCTTGCTGGTTAGCTAGAACTAGCGAAACACCGCACCGCATAACTTTGTTTTTAAAACTACATTCTGTGGCTAATAATCCTCACGATTATCACTTACAAGCTGAACTCTTCAAAGAAAAATGGTCAGTGATTAAAGACCAACCTTTTCCTTGGTATGTGCGGTTAGATCCTCTACGCTTGATGTTGATGGAGTAATACCAAATAATCGTAGTTTCGCTGTTCAAAATTAACCATTCTGCGATACTACCCCGTGCTTCAATGTGGAAGCAACAAATTATGACTTACGGGTATGCCGCAGAAAACAGCCGCTTTAAAGTTTGTTATTTTACTCGGTTTTGTGAGTCTCTGTGCTGATGCAACTTATGAGGGCGCACGTAGCATTACCGGGGCTTACCTAGAAGTTTTAGGAGCTAGCGGTACTGTAGTAGGTCTGGTGGCTGGTTTTGGGGAATTGATTGGCTATGGGTTACGGTTAGTGATCGGTTATCTCAGCGACCAGACACGCAAATACTGGGGCATCACAACTTTAGGTTTCATTTTAAACACCGCAGTTGTGCCTCTTTTAGCCTTAACCGGAACGTGGCAAGCAGCCGCAGGTTTGATGATGGCTGAACGCACAGGTAAAGCGATTCGTACTCCTCCGCGAGATGCTTTACTTTCTCACGGTGTCAGCCAAATTGGTAGAGGTTTTGGCTTTGGTTTGCATGAGGCTATGGATCAAACAGGTGCAGTTATGGGCCCTTTGGCTGTAGCAGCTATGGTTTATTGGCAGGGAGAGTATCGTAACGGCTTTACAATTTTAATTGTGCCTGCGGTGTTGGGATTAATTGTTTTATTAGTTTTACAACGAATTTATCCAAATCCCAGCGATTTTGAAGCCGAAACTGTTACGAGCCAAGATGAAGGAATGCCACGGGTATTTTGGATTTATCTTGGTGCTGTAGCAATTATTGCCGCCGGATACGCTGATTTCCCGCTTATTGCCTTTCATTTCCACAAAAGCGAAATCGCTTCTGGGCAAATGATTCCCCTGTTTTACGCTATGGCTATGGGAGTAGATGCCGTAGCAGCGTTAATATTTGGATATTTATTTGACCGCATTGGTATTTCTATTCTGATAGGTGCAGCCTTATTGTCATCCTTATTTGCGCCGTTGGTATTTTTTGGTGATACCCGTCTAGCTCTGTTAGGAATTGCATTTTGGGGTATAGGCATGGGAGCACAAGAATCGATTTTAAAAGCCGCGATCGCCGGAATGGTAGCGAAGGCAAAACGCGCTACAGCTTATGGCATTTTTAGCACTGGCTATGGTTTATCTTGGTTTGTAGGTAGCGCTCTCATGGGTATTTTATACGATCGCTCAATTACCTCACTAGTGGTCTTTTCTGCCACAACTCAAGTGCTAGCAATTCCTTTCTTGATTTGGGTGAAGTTGCAAATTAATAATTCCAGCAGAGTTGACAATACCTAATCAGCGATTCAGGCAAGCTTTAACTTACACTAATTTGAAAGCAGAATATAACAGATACAAACAAAGGAAATCTAGATTAAGATTCAGACTTAAAACTATCGTTCGTACACAACATGAAACGCTCAAACCGCCTAGCATGGCTGGGGGCGATCGCACTGGCGGTCTGCATTTTACTCAGCTTGATAGCGGCTCCCACTAGTAGCACAATTAATAGTGGTTCCACCTATAGCCGTGCTGCTGATGGCTATGGTGCTTGGTACGCTTTTATGCAACAGCAAGGAATTACTATCAAGCGCTGGCAAAGACCTTGGAGTGATCTCAAAGCAGAGAAAAGTCCAGTAACTCTGTTACAGGTATATAGTACTCTCACTTCACCACTGCTGAATCCTGAAGAACGCGCTTGGTTAGCAAAAGGTAATATTTTGATCGCCTTAGGCGTGCGTTACCCAGCAACAGGGGCAGATTTTAGCACTATGCAGAATTCCCCGTTTGGTGATGTCAAGATTGCAACCCGAAGACGTTATAAGAAAACAGAACAGCAGCAAATTTTGTTAGGCGATCGCTTCGGCGCTGTCGTTTGGGAAGAAAAGCACGATCAAGGAAAAGTAATTTTTTCTACTACTCCTTATTTAGCTGCTAATGCTTATCAAGATAACTTGAGTAATTTTAAATATTTAGCAGATTTGGTTAGTAAACAAAATAATGTAATTTTTGTCGATGAATATCTTCATGGCTACGAAGATGCTGATGTACAGCAAAAAGAAGGCGAAGGCGACTTATTAAGTTATTTTGCTAACATACCCTTGTTTCCGGCATTCTTGCAGACAGTTATTTTACTATTAGTACTAATTTGGGCGCTTAATCGTCGCTTTGGTAAGCCAGTCACTTTAAATACACCAGGCTTAGACAATAGTGAGGCATATATCCAAGCTTTAGCGGGAGTTCTTCAAAAAGCTGAATCTACAGATTTTGTTGTGGAGATGGTTGGCAAAGAAGAACAACTACAACTACAAAAGTCTTTGGGATTAGGGCAAATACCACTAGAACCCCAAGCCTTGATTAACGCTTGGGTAGAAAAAACAGGTGCAAGTCCAGCAGAATTAGCTGCATTATTAAAGCTACAATCCCGAAAACGACCTATGAGCGAACGAGACCTGTTAAGCTGGTTGGGGAAATGGCGGAACCTGAGAAAAATTCAAAATTAATAGCTAGAATTTTACGTTTTCGATACGTTTCTTTGCATAAGAATTTATCAATAAAATATGAGCGAGATCCATTCTGTTTTAATTCGCCTCGGTCAAGGACTTAACCAAGTAATTGTGGGACAATCCAGCCTTGTACAGCAACTACTAGTAGCACTTTTAGCGGGTGGACACATAATTTTGGAAGGAGTACCGGGAACTGGTAAAACACTTTTAGTAAAAGTGTTGGCGCAGTTAATTCAAGCAGAGTTTCGCCGGATTCAATTAACGCCGGATGTTTTGCCATCAGATATTACTGGGACAAATATTTTTGACCTCAATAGCCGCAGTTTCACCCTCAGAAAAGGCCCAGTTTTCACTGAGGTGCTACTAGCAGACGAAATTAACCGCACTCCCCCCAAAACACAAGCGGCTTTACTAGAAGCAATGGAAGAGATGCAAGTAACGCTAGATGGTGAAAGCTTGCCTTTACCGGATTTATTTTGGGTAATTGCAACGCAAAATCCCTTGGAATTTGAAGGTACTTATCCTTTACCAGAGGCGCAGCTAGACAGGTTTTTATTTAAGTTAGCAGTAGATTATCCCGATCAAGCTGCCGAAAAGCAAATGTTACTCAATCGTCAGGCGGGGTTTGCAGCCAAGCGCTTAGATATTAATCGTTTAAAACCTATAGCAACAGTAAGCGAAATCTTGGAGGCACGACAAGCAGTCAAAGAAGTTAAGGTAACTGAGGCAATTATTGATTATCTTCTAGCGTTGGTCAAAACATCACGGCAATACCCGGATTTAGCATTAGGTGCATCGCCTCGCGCTACCGGTGCTTGGTTGCAGACATCTCAAGCAGCAGCGTGGTTAGCAGGAAGGAATTTTGTTACACCAGATGATGTCAAAGCAGTTGCATCACCATTGCTGCGTCATCGCCTGATTCTCAAACCAGAAGCGATGCTAGATGGTTTACAAATTGATGCAGTAATTGCGGCTGTAATTAATCAAGTCCCAGTTCCAAGGTGAAGAATAAGGATGAGTAAATAAATAGATGAGGGTCTGATGAATCAAGAAAAATCCCAAAATCGGCGTTATTTAGTTTTGCTTTCTGGAGGCATTCTGAGTATTTTGGTTATCTCGGCAGTTTTTTTAGTTGGGAGACAAAAAACTGCTCAAAATCAAGCTGTAGTCCAATGTATTGCTTCACCATTACCAGCGCCATCACCTTCACTATCACCATCGCCATCGCCATTACCTTTTTTAGGGAGTAATTACCCTGTAAATAAAGAAACTTTAGAACAGTTGAAAAGTGATATTTGTAAAAATCTTATTGGTAAATATGAATCTTCCAGTAATTTAAATTGGTATTGGAATCTAATTATACTTTTCGGTACTTTAATTACAACCTTAATAGTTTCTGTAATAGATGATATTAAAATTAGAGCTTTTTTGGGAGGTCTTGCTGCTAGTTTAGTTTCTATTCGGGCTGTAATTCCAGTAGAGCGCTGGTCTACTTTTCACCAAAGTTTAGCAGCCGATGGACGAGCTTTGCTAATTAGGCTTAAGTATAGCGTCACTGAACCTGCTGAATTTCAAGAGGTTGTTAGGGAATATGAAAAAGTAATCATACGTGCGGGTCAAGAATCACCTCTCGTTAGCCCTAGCTCAAATTTAAATGTTAGTCCAAATGAATCAAATACTGAAGTTAATTCCAAGCCAAATGCGACACCAACTGAATAGTTTATTAAACTTAAAGATAATATATCGTCTGAAAGCAGCAATTTCAATAATCCCTAATACTCGTTCTTGCTTGACTTCAATAATATTATTATTAAGTTTTACAATAATTTCCGTACCCATTGGTTTATATTTCAATTTCCTTAAATTTGGTTTTGTCCATTTAAATTTAGCAGAAATAATCAAGCTCATAGCGATTTGCTTATTTACACCTGCAATCACAGAGGAGATTTTTTTTCGAGTTTTACTATTGCCTCATGTAACAGAAAATGTTTCACCAATTAAAAAAGGGTTGTGGGGATGTATAAGTTTAGCAATTTTTATTATTTACCATCCTCTTAATGCCTTAACAGCATACCCTGCTGGATTCCCGACATTTATGAATCCATTTTTTTTATTACTAGCAGGATTTTTAGGGATTATTTGTACTAGTGCTTATTTACAAAGTGGTTCTTTGTGGACTCCAGTTGCAATACACTGGGTAGTTGTAGCAGGTTGGCTACTATTATTTGGTGGGTATGAACGATTGAACACTTGATTAGTTTTTAATATTTATAATCAAAAAATAATCTTTTTCAATTTAAATAATGGTTCCTGGAAATAGAGTTTATTTATTATTAGTTTTAGGAATTGCGATCGCCCCGATCTTAGCCATCTTTTTCGGCATTTCTCTCAGCATCGCCCTCACACTATTATTTGATGTCGTAGTCTTAGGATTAATGGTTGTAGATGGTGTTAGGGTACGACGCGATCGCGTTCAAGTTACCCGCGAATTTCCATCACGATTATCTATCGGTCGAGATAACTCGGTTGTGCTAACAGTAAAATCGGGTAATGCTGATGCTGTAATTCAAATCCCCGACTACTACCCAACAGGATTTGATGTTTCTGTACCCACACTCAGCACTAATATTGCAAAAAACAGCACCCAAGAATTAACATATACCGTCCAGCCAACACAACGGGGAGAGTTTGCTTGGGGAAATATTCAAGTACGACAACTGGGAATGTGGGGATTAGCTTGGGATGATTGGAAAATTCCGCAAAAGCTACGGGTAAAAGTTTATCCAGATTTAGTCGGGTTGCGATCGCTTTCAATTCGTCTCACACTGCAATCATCTGGATCAATCCGTCAATTTCGCCAACTTGGTATTGGTACGGAGTTTGCCGAACTGCGTAACTATCGCAACGGTGACGATTTGCGGTTAATTGACTGGAAAGCTACGGCCCGTCGTGTAGGGCCCTATGGTAATACAACGCCATTGGTAAGGGTTTTAGAACCAGAACAGGAGCAAACTCTGCTAATTTTGCTAGATCGCGGGCGATTGATGACAGCAAAAGTGCAGGGTTTACAGCGATTTGACTGGGGTTTGAATGCTACTTTGTCTTTAGCTTTAGCGGGTTTACAACGAGGCGATCGCGTAGGTGTAGGTGTATTTGACCGCCAAATGCATACGTGGATTCCTCCTGAACGTGGTCAAAATTATCTGAGTCAGCTAATTGAGCGCCTGACTCCGATACAACCAGTTTTGCTGGAATCTGACTATTTAGGCGCAGTCACCAACATTGTGCAGCGACAAACTCGTCGGGCATTGGTAGTATTAATTACTGACTTAGTTGATATCACTGCTTCTACTGAACTCCTCGCTGCCCTTTCCCGCCTAGCACCCCGATATCTACCATTTTGTGTTACTCTTCGAGATCCTAAAGTGGATCATCTAGCACACACCTTCACTGAAAATGTTACAGATGGTTATGTCCGTGCAGTTGCTTTAGATTTATTAGCACAGCGACAAGTTGCCTTTGCCCAGTTGAAACAAAAAGGTGTGTTAGTACTTGATGCACCAGCCAATCAAATCACAGATCAGTTGGTTGAACGATATTTGCAACTTAAGGCGCGGAATCAACTTTAACAACCTAAGCAGCACGACGACGACGAGTTGTTAAAAAGCCAAGTCCAACAATAGCAAATAGTGCCATAGTTGCGGAAGGTTCTGGTACAGGCTTAACAACACTAGCGTTTTCTTTACCAATATCAATGGCGAAAACTGTATCGTTATAATCTTTGTCGCCACCTCCCCACCAGTCTTCAAAACCGAGTATTAAGTAGTCCTTATAGAGATAGGATATGGCGTGCTGCATACCATCTGGGTTCAAAGCTGTATTCAAACTCCAGATACCCTTTGCCTTGTTCCCGTTGACATCTGTTCCGTAGATGCCTCCGTTTATATCATTTGAGTGCAGCAAAAAGTCCAATTTTGTACCAGCGCTCATCGAGCCTAAATTCACCCAGTCACCCACGTTCAAAGGTCTGTTGGGTGCAACTTTATTTGCTAACGGTTTATTAGGATTAGAGCAAAATTTACTAAAATTAGCAAATTTTGCATCTCCAGCGTTACAAGAAGTATCGCCAAAGATTTTGCCTGTTGTCACTGTAGAACCTTCAACAGCTTTGAAATCTAAGCGGTTGCGGTAACCTCCAGCCGTTTCGCCAATAAAGAAGACTTTTACTTCATGAGCAAATTTAAGTTGCAACTGAGAAAGATCTACCTTTTTAGCATTAATAGTTTCAGGTGATAAAGTATGAGCTTCTTCACCGACGAAAGCTCTAAAGTCTTGAAGAATACTTTTGAATTCATCAGGAGCCTGGTCTCTGCTTTTTATCTCATACGCTCTAGCAGGAGCATTTGCACAGAAAATGCTAGTTCCCAAAGTAGCAGCAAGTAAAGAAATAAACAGTTGATTTCTCATAATTAGCTATGACTTTATGAAGACATAAAGTGTTTACAGTGCTAATTAATTAATATTTAAAATTTTATGAATTTGTCCACTATATTATCAAAACTTTATTAATAATTTGCAATTCCATTTATTAAGTAGTATTTTCCCTTAAATCTAAGTAGTATTACTACCTAAACAACAAAATATTGTTTTTTAGAGTACGGTTTTTTTATAAAACCAACTCCCTATAGAAGAGAAAAAGCTTATTACAGAAATTTATCAACCTTTTTCAACCGGATATTTATTACCGCCACTATGCATCAGTATTTACAAGGGCTTTTAGGTTTAAGTAATTCTATCTATTTAAATAAGCTAATACCAAGTTGCAATCAAAAGTAGCAACTGTCATTGCGAGCGAAACAAAGTGGAGCGAAGCAACCTCCCCTAACGAAAGATTACTACAACAGAACGCAACTTGGTATAAGTTGCATTATGGAATGCTCTGGACTGCTCATATTTTATATTAAATAAGTTCTACATTCAAAAATCATGCAATTCCAAAATGTAAAAGTTAAAAGTATTTAATTATTTTAAAATTTTTAATTTTACATTTGAGCGAAACGACAATCATTATCTGTTGCTTTATTTTTGAGAATTTGCATAAAGCCGCTTGCGGCTACAGTACTTTACCAGAAGCACAAATAATCCCAGCCCAGCGAGATATTTTAAAGGATTAGGCACGTTGGGATTAGGAGATAAAAAGCCTTCGATAGCGCCAGCGATCATCAACAGAGGTACAATTCCAAATACTAACTGCACCGCTTGCGAACCGTAAAATTTCAGTGCATCACGACGACGATATATACCAGGAAATAAAATTGCTTTTGCTAGTAATAATCCCGCACCCCCAGCTAAAAAGATGGCGGGTAATTCTAGGGAACCATGAGGAAATACAAATGCCCAAAAGGGATAAGCAAGTTGATTTTGACCAACTAAAGTACCAATAGCACCAATTAATAAGCCATTAAATACCATCAAAAAGGCTGTGTATATTCCGGCTGTCATCCCACCAGCCACAGCCCCAAAGGAAACTGACAAGTTATTGATCATAATATTGCTGGATGCTATGGGTTCAATCCCCACAATCGACCCCATCCATAATTTGCGCTCATCTCGCACTTGGGAAATTAAGCTTTCAGGTACTAGTAACGACATAAAGGTTGGGTCTTGCCAAGCATACCACCAAGCAACTACCGCCCCCAGTAGAAACAAGGCGGTAGCAGTAGCGATGTATGGAAATGTTTGCTGCACTACAGATGGGAACCCCCATCTGTAGAATTCCATCGCAGCTTGCCATTCTTGGCGACGTGAACCTTGATAAATCTGCGTATAAGCGCGAGTGGTTAATGATTGTAAACTTTGTATTAAAGTATTACCGACTTTTTGAGTACGGGCGCGTGCCAAATCTGCCGCCACGGAACGATATAAACTCGCTAATTCACAGATTTCAAGTGCCCGCAGTGACTTTAGCCCTTTTGTTTCTACTTGTCTTAAAAGGTAATCCAAACGCTGCCAATTTGGTTCTCGTCTTGCAATCCAACGTTGAATATTCATAAATTTTAAGAATATTTGGTTTAACGTACTTTAAGATAGCCTCAAATTCATCTCTGTACTATCTAGGAAAATTTGTCCTCATGTCTGGCAATATTGGTTCTTCCAGTCCCATGCAACCCCTAAGTGTGGGAAATGTTGTGAGTGCAGGAATGCGGTTGTATCGTTCTCATCTGAAAGAGTATTTTTTACTTGCTCTTAAGGCTTATGTGTGGATACTTGTTCCAATTTATGGCTGGGCGAAGTTTTCTGCCCTTTCAGCATTAATTTCTCGCTTGGCTTTTGGCGATTTGGTTGAGCAACCCGAAAGTATTGCTGCTGGAGAAGGTTTTGTCAATTCTCGATTGTGGCAGTTTTTATTAACAACGGTGTTAATGTTGATTGCCAGTATGGGAATTATTTTCGGTGTTGGTTTTGTATTCGTGCTGTTGGGCGTTTTAGCCGCGGCGTTGGTTGGAGGGATAGGTCAAGCGAGTGCAGCTGCTTCTATCCTGGTTTTTTTAGTAGCTTTTGTAGTAGGCGTTGCTGCACTTGTGGCAATTTGCTGGTTGTTAACAAGATTTTATTTAGTAGATGTGCCGCTTGCAATTGAAGATAATGTTGATGGAACCTCAACTATTAGTCGTAGCTGGGAGTTAACTCAGGGTTACGTCTGGCGAATTCTTTTGATCGGATTTGTAGCTTTTTTAATTACAATACCTGTACAAATTGGGCTTCAAATTATCACCACTATTATTCAGTTAATTTTTGCGCCCTTAACACAACAGGGCAATGGCGTTTTTAGTCTGCTGGCGTTCGTGTTAATCCTAGCTGTAAGTTTTGCTAGTGGGGCAGTTGTTTTACCATTTTGGCAAACAGTCAAAGCTGTTATTTACTATGACTTGCGGAGTCGTCGTGAAGGCTTGGGCTTGAAGTTACGCGATCGCGACATTTAAACGCTAAATTTGACTAATATGCATCTTTTTAATCGTGTTACATTTCGCACGCCAGAAAGTGTAGAACTCGAATTCACCCTCGCTGGAATTGGTAATCGCGCCTGGGCTTTGCTTATTGATTATCATATTTTGGCTGTAATTTTGGTGGGATTTTTCCTTATCTGGGGAACTGTGGCAATACAGCTAACAGCTTTTTGGTCAAGGATTTTTGGCACTGCTCTAGGTTTGTGGTTGCTGGCGATCGCTTTTATTGTTACTTTTGCTATTTACACGGGTTATTTTGTATTTTTTGAAACTTTATGGCAAGGGCAAACCCCTGGTAAACGATTTGCTAAAATTCGTGTTGTTCGAGATGATGGTAGACCCCTTGGGTTACAACAAGCAACTTTACGTGGCTTACTGCGTCCCATTGATGAGTTTTTGTATATTGGGGCTTTTTTAATTATGTTGAGTCGCCATGAAAAACGCTTAGGTGATTTAGCAGCTGGTACGATTGTCATCCAAGACCAAATCTCCACAGCATCAGCGACTTTTACGATATCAGAACAAGCAAAGTTATTTCATGAGCAGCTAATCCAAACTTCTGATTTATCAAAATTATTACCAGATGACTTTGCTGTAATTCGGGAATATTTACAACGACGTAGTGCAATGTCATCTAAGGCAAGAGCTTTGCTTTCCCTCAAGTTATCTCAGCAGGTTCAAATTATTATTAACTTAGAACAAATTCCCGCAGATGTTGCGTCTGATGTGTTTTTAGAAGCTATTTACCTTGCGTATCAACATAAAGAATTTTAAGTTTTCAAGCTGAAGTAAGTAGAAGGCAGAAGGCAAAAGGGTGAATATTTTGATCAATTCGTTATGTACGAAATACATAGGGGTTTGACTTGAGAAAGTGCTGAGTACTAGGTAATTTTTTACTAAATACTCAGCACTCAACACTTCATTACTCAGCACTCAACACTCAAAAATGACTAATGACTAAACTTGGCCAGTCTGATTGACGATAATAGTGTGTCATATCGTCGAATTTTCGTAGTTCAACACGATCTATCAAAAATTTTGGTGAGTTTAAAAGCCATTGTTGATTCAACTGAGATAGCATCGTACCGAAGTTTGTACGGTCTAAATCAGAGGAAATCTCCCCAAAATAGCCTAGTGTGATATGGGCAGTGAAATGATAGTGTTGTTCGATGCCCAAGGCAATTAACTGAGGATTTTGATAAATGGTTCGACGAAACTTAATGATCTGCTCGTAACAACGTTCATCTTGAGGTACTAGACAAACGCCTACAGCTCTTGGCATAACAATCAGTCCCAGCACTTGCCAATAAATGGGTTGGCTCTCACTAGCGATAGATTGTTGATATTCTTGAAAAATTTCAGCCAAGCAAGAACGTAACTGCTGCTCAAATTCAGGGTTTTTCTCGCAAGCATCACGGTAAGCACTGTCCCAGATCAAATCTGCTAACGTCAAATGGAAGCTAGTAGAGGGTACAGGCACAATCAAATCACTGTCCACAGACAACTTTAACAGTTGCTGTTGGTAATCTTGTAACTGGGCATAGAAAGCAGAGTTTTCTGAGGCCTCTACCGCAGGCGGGGTAATTAACGTATAGCCTGGAAATGGTACTGCTTGCCTATATCCGGAATCTGGCTGAAATTTAGCAGATTCCTGAATGTGCTGGACTTGGGATCTGTAAGCTTCTGGTAGCGTCATTCGTGCTACCCGATTCAAGTAAGTTTGATAGTTGTCGTCCAATCTTCTTGGCCTCGCGCGCTCTCTTGATAGATTTTAGGCAAAGTTACCCTGATTAACAAAGTAGTTTTGAGGTTTTTTGAGGTTTTTCGATGCCAATCTATGTTTACTGGGGTGAAGATGATTTTGCCATAGAAAAGGCGGTTGCTGTGTTGCGCGATCGCGTCCTCGATCCTCTATGGACAAGTTTTAACTACACTTGTTTGCTTCCAGATCAACCTGATGCGGTAATTCAGGGATTAAATGAAGCCATGACACCAAGCTTTGGAGCCGGTGGACGGTTAGTATGGCTGATCAATACTACCCTTTGTCAGCACTGCCCAGAGAATGTGTTAGCAGAACTTGTACGTACCCTACCAGTAATTCCCGAAAGCTCATATTTATTGCTCACCAGTCGTAACAAGCCTGACGAACGTTTAAAATCTACGAAAATTTTGAAGCAGCTCGCCACTGAGTTCCGTGAATTTCCTTTGATTCCGCCTTGGAAGACGGAGTTGCTGGTGCAAGCTGTTCAGCAAGCTGCGGAAATCGCGGGTGTAAAACTAACTGCCAATGCTGCGGAACTATTAGCGGAATCTGTAGGTAACGATACACGCCTTCTCTACAATGAAATAGAAAAATTACGGCTTTATACTAGTAGTAGTAACCAGCCCTTAAATGTAGAGACGGTTACTAAGCTAGTAAGAAATACTACGCAGAATAGTTTACAATTAGCAGCAGCAATTAGAATCGGAGACACAGCTAGAGCTTTAGCAATCTTGAGCGATCTCATGAATGCTTCTGAACCTGGCTTACGAATAGTTGCTACACTGATTGGTCAATTTCGTACTTGGTTATGGGTAAAAATTATGATGGAAAGTGGTGAGCGCAATCCCCAAGCGATCGCTTCTTCTGCTGAGATAGGTAACCCCAAACGTATTTACTTTTTACAGCAAGAAGTCAAATCTCTTTCTGTACAGCAGCTCATCTCTACCTTGCCTTTACTACTAGAGTTAGAAGTGAATCTCAAGCAAGGATATTCTGATATGTCAATATTTCAGACTAAAGTCATTGAACTGTGCCAACTTTCTAAAGAAAGCTAAAAATAAATATAAAAGTTTGATGGATTGGAAGTTTTCTGGAACTTCTCACTCCTAAAATAATTCAAAGCCAATATCATATCCCTACTGTAGTTCTGTGTCACCCATCATATGAAAAATTTTTCTGATTTCTTTTTCCGAATTAGCTGGCAGCGGCTGCTTTCCCAAACTTTATCTTATAGTGCGATCGCCACTACTAGTTTGGTTGCCAGCGCTTTAGTTTTAAGTAGTAAAGCTAACGCTCAAACTCCATCACCAGTTAATAATAATGAAATAAATAGCTACGCTCAAGCTGTATTAGCAATGGAGCCAGCACGTCAGCAAGCCTTTGATGAAATTAAAAAAATTATTGGTGGTAGAGAAATTCCTAAGATTGTTTGTAATGACTCTCAAAGTATAAGTACTCTGCCAAAAAAGGCTCAAGATATTGCAGTGAATTACTGTACCCGTTCTCTAAAAATAGTCCAAGATAATGGTCTTAGTATTGATCGTTTCAACAAGATTACGCTAGAACTACAAAATGACAATAACTTAAAAACGCAGGTTTATAATCGATTAATAGACATACAAAAGACTGCTGGCCCTCGCTAGAAATCACCTAATCAAAAATCAATAACCCTAGGCATATCCAAGGGTAGGCAATAGCGAAGAATCATTAGTTGTTAACTTGTCAAAGCAAGTATGAACATCCTCTGAATTTATTACCATCTTAAATAAAGACTAAAAATGCCTGTCGCTAAACGTGAATATTTTTCATCTGCTTCTTTACAGTGTTAGTTGTAATGTATTTTCAGGTGCGACTAACAAGACTAGCAACTACTGTAGCTAATTCAGCTGCTTCAATTGGTTTAGGTAAATGTAACTGGTAACCTTCCTGTATAGCGCGCATCCGATCTTCTGCTCTAGCATAGGCTGTTAAAGCTGCTGCTGGAATAGTTCCCCCTTGCTCTGGTGGTTGCGATCGCAGTTTCCGAATTAAAGAGTAACCATCTTCTTGAGGCATACCAATATCGCTGACTAAAACATTAGGTTTCCACGTAAGTATTAACCGCAATGCTTCTTGTACTGATTCGACTGCTTGCACTTCGGCTTGGCACTGGTGGAGTACAGTGGCGATAAATTCGCGGCTATCAGCTTCGTCATCCACAACTAGCACCCGCACGCCTTTAAGATTAGGGTACAGGGAAGCAGAATCTTCTTCCTGGCTCTGTGGTTGTGAAACGATTGCCTGATCTGGCACAATTAGTGGTAGTTTAACTGTAAACGTCGCTCCTTGCTGCTCACCTTGACTATCCACGTGAACAGTACCGCCATGCAGTTCTACTAAATGACGCACAATCGCTAACCCCAGTCCCAATCCACCATGGGCCCTGGTACTAGAACTATCAGCTTGGCAAAACCGATCAAAAACATAAGGAAGGAATTCTGGATTAATACCAATCCCTGTATCAATTACTTGGATTTGAGCATAACTAGTAATATCACCCTTGAGCTTTTGCTGCTCACCGCCGTTCTTCGAGAGCCTGATTTCTACCCTACCGCCTTGAGGTGTGAATTTAATGGCATTGGATAGCAGATTCCAAATGATCTGTTGCAAGCGTTCTGCATCCCCAGAAACTAGAAATTCTGAATTTAGCTCTTTAGCATCGTTGAGGTTGCTATGGTGTGGAACATCAAAAAGACTAGTTGTAACTACTGTAGATTCGGGATTTCCGCTATTTATTCCCAATGCTAAATTTGCTGTTGGTGACTCCCACCCAGGATAGGAAAATTTCACATCGATTTCCTTGACTTGGGCTGCTAAACTGACAGTCTCAAGGGCTGATTCAATAATTGGAATCACATTGCAAGTCCGAACATTAAGACGTAATTTGCCTCTAATCATGCGCGAGATATCCAGCAAATCTTCAATTAACTGAGTTTGCGCTTTAGCATTGCGCTCGATTGTTTCTAGTCCCTTATGAGTCTGAGTTTCGCTGAGATTGCGGGAACGGAGCAACTGTGCCCAACCAAGGATGGCGTTGAGGGGCGATCGCAACTCATGAGACAATATCGCTAAGAACTCATCTTTCATGCGGTTTGCTTCTTGTAGCTGCTCAGTTTGCTGCTGTAAAGAAGCAATTAACTTGGCACGTTCCATAGCGATCGCTATTTGGTCACAAACTGCCTGCATCATTCCTTTTTGATTATCGGTGAAGCGAGTGCGAGTGCGAGAGCCAAAAGAAAGAGTACCCAAAAGCTGTCCCTGCGCTATTAAGGGGTAACAATAATAAGCCGTAATCCCTAGAGAGCGAATCAATTCTGTTTTTGGGTCAGTTGATTGCTGTACATTTTCGACCGCAATGGCACAACGCGTCTGAGCTACAGTACCGCAGACTGCTTCACCAATCTCTAAATATTCAATTTCTGTTGCTAATTCTTCTGGAATGCCTGTGGATGAATCTAGATGCATTAGTTGAGAGTTTGGCTCAACCAAATAATTCAAATAAACATCTAAACCAATCTGCTCTGAAAGTTTTCCGTATAAACTGGCGATTAATGCTACAGGATGCTGGCTCGATAGTAGTTCACTGGCAGTGTCAAATAAAAGCTGGAGTCTTTTATAACCCAATGACAAAGCTTTTTCCACCTGCTTGAGATTGGTAACTTCTTGAAACACCAAGATACAGGTCGCTGGATAGCCGTGCATTGCTGGCATGGTATCAGCAAATATTAATAAAGAGCGAATACCTTGGCTGGTGTGCCAGTCTACCTCCAACCCATCCAGACGTTCTCCACGCGCCACCCGCACCCCTGGCATTTGCTCGTTTGGGATGCGATCGCCATTGAGGTCAGTGTAATAGTAAAACTGATGATATTCTTCAGCGGTTATACCTTTAGGAAACTCGCCTCCGGCCAATTCATTAGCAGATCGATTGGCAAAAGTCACCCGCGCTGTTTCTGGTTCGATAAAAAGCAGCGGTCTGGGCATTAAATTTAACACTTCTTCCAGCCATTTTTGCTGATTTAGCAGGATTTCCTCGGCTTGCTTGCGCTCTGTTATATCTAAAAATGCACCGATGCATCCTCTAGTCTTGCCTTCTTCATCAAACAGGGGTGTAACGTATTCCAGCAGTTTGACCATTTTGCCATTTTCTTGGACAACATCAACTTCAAAATCTAAAACTTCAACACCGTTAGCAGCAGAGTACTGCATGGGTAATTCATTTCCTGCAAGTTCCCTACCTTTACGGTAGAGTTTAAATTTCGGTCTTTCCTCAATGGAGGTAGTTAGGGAAGCATTCATATCTGGCGATATCCCTAATTGTTTGGCAAAATGGGGGTTTACCCTGATAGTTTGGCATTCTGGATCTTCAGCAATGCCGATGCCAATTGGGATCACATCTAGCAAAGTTTGTAACTCGCTGATGCGGCGCTGTAAATCTTTGTTGAGTTGTAGAATTTGTTGCTTTGCTTGCTTGCGTTCACTCAAGTCGAGAATAAACGCTACAGACTCTTCCCGTTTTTCTCCTAGCAGTACGTAACCAACTAAAACTAAGATGCGGCTACCATCTTTGCGAATATATTCTTTTTCATAAGGTGTACAAGCACCGTTAGTATTTGCCTTTGCTTCATTGATGCCTTGCTCGTCCAAGTATAAATACTCTGGTGGTGTGACATTCTTCCAAGATATTCTGCCTGCTAATAAATCTTCACGTGTGTAGCCAATCATCCTCAAAAATTCTTCGTTTGCTTCTTGGATGCCTCCATCAACATCACCAAATAGAATACCGATGACGTTAGCATCTACAAAACTTCTCAGTTTTTCTTCGTAGGCTTTCAGTGCATCTTGGATACTATCGCGTTGATGGCTGAGGTGATCGATATGTGCGGCACTGTGCCATATTAAAATGGCAAATATCAAAATTACGGCGATCGCGAACAGTGATATTGCAAATGCTGTGTCATATTTTCCGGCTCTTTGACCTTGAACAATTAGCCAACCCAAGGTAAAAGGCACAAGAATTGCTGCAAGCAACAAACGACGAGCAAGCAAACCTCCATAGTTATTACTCATGACTACCTGCATCAATCCTTTGTGTGGATGCGTGCATACAATACCAATAGATAACACAGTGAAAGTCAGTGCCGTGTGTAAGGCCATTGATGTTGTATAAGGTTGGATGCCGTAAAAAACTTTGCTTTGGTAGGCATAGCCAATCAGAGCTTGTAGGGAAATTAAAGCAGCTATTAAAGTGAGAATTTGGGCATACCAATAGCTCCTTTTGGTTTTTTGATGTCCCGCAAGCTCTAGGGATCTACCAACAAGCATAAAACTCAGTGCAGTATTCAACCCCATGCGCCCTGGATGGGATGTTAATACTGCATTTGGCGAGTCACGGAATAAAAGCTCGTCAATACCCAAGTTCCAACCAAACAGATATTGACCAAGTGTGAGCGAACCAATTATGCTCACACCTACTGCACACATCCTGGACAACCATAGGTAAAAAGCGCTGTTCAGGTAAGTTTTAGCTTCGTCTTTTCTTTTTCTTCCTCTCTCAATTAACAGTAGCGATACACCAGACAACAAGAAACACAAGGCTGTATTTGCCTTCATTGTTACTACGCTGGTATCAAAGCCATTTTTGAGAAATTCAATGTCTAAACTCCAGCCAATTAGTACCAAACCACCAACCAAAATGGCGATGGCTCCGCCAACACCTCCGGTGAACGCACTAGTAGCTTGTACTATCAATGAAAGTGAGGCGATCGACTGTTGAACTTGCAGCCGCAAGCAGTTGACTTTTAACATTGAGGTTTTTTAACCCCATCTAAACGAGCTTGTTAAAGTTCAATATCTCTTTTGGGCTAGTGTGTTTCTTGGCTTTCTGGTCATGCTACTAGTAATTGGAAGATATTTTATCTATCTATATGCATATTTTGTCGTTATAGCATTGGCAGTAAAAAATTATGTTTGCCCAAAATCTCTCTTTGAGCATATTTCAAAATTCCCAGCTATGTTCCAAACCATCATCTTGAAAGCGTCGTTCTCCAATGCCGACAAGTTCAATAATTACTTCTCGCTGTGGTGACCATTCTCCTTCGCGTGCGCCAATTGTGATAATTGTTCGCTCATCATCTGTAAACACGCTAATGGTTCTTAAAGAATAGTTTTGATTTTGCTCTACTGTATATCCATCATCTTCAAAAAAACTGTATTCATTGTTGCCTGGCCAAATACAAATGCGAAGTTGATTGAGAGGAGATTGATCAACATATTGCGTAACAGCTTGCATGGGGATAATTGCACCACCACGAACATAAAGTGGCATTGTTTCTAGTGGCGCATGGGTGAGAATATGGGTAGGCCCTTCATATTTTTCGCCGTTCCACCAGTCATACCAAGTACCTGCGGGTAAATAAACAGCCCGATATTCAACTCCAGGGCGGTAAATAGGTGCAGCCATCAAAGAAGCTCCCAACAATACTTGATCATAAAGGGTGTAGGTTTTAGAATCCTTGGGAAAATGGTATAATAATGGTCTTAAAATCGGAGCGCCTATTTTTGCTGCTTCCCAAAAAAGATTGTAAATATAAGGTAGTAGCTGATAACGCAGATTAATGTATTCTCGACAGATGTTCTCAACGCGATCGCCAAATACCCAAGGCTCATGACGAGCAGTAGACATTGCTGAATGACCACGCATCAGTGGATACAGCATTCCTATCTGCATCCAACGGGCAAATAATTCAGCTGTCGCGTTACCTGCAAATCCACCAATATCGCAACCGACAAACGCCACACCCGAAAGCCCCATATTGCACAGCATCGGCAGCGACATTTCTAAATGCTCCCACAATGAATGGTTATCCCCCATCCACACAGAAGACCAACGCTGTATACCAGCATAACCAGAGCGAGTCAGCACAAACGATCGCTCTGTTGAACGATGTCTTTGCAAGCCTTCAGCACACGCTTTAGCCATCATCAAACCATACAAGTTATGCACTTCCAAATGAGTTGAAGAGGACGTAGGAAAATTCTCCCCATCTCCCTGCTCCCTGCTCTCCTGCTTCCCTGTACCTCCCTGTGGTGCATCTAAAGGAAACCAAATTTTCTCTCCACCATCCCCAAAAGGGCGACTATCAATGGCAGGTTCATTCATATCATTCCAAATTCCTGCAACACCAATGTCAGTGAGACTTTTATGTAAATCACCCCACCATTGACGCACATCAGGACGTAAAAAGTCAGGAAAAACAGCTTTCTCAGGCCAAACATAACCGTGAAACAATTGACCATCGGCTTTACGCACAAAATAGTCATTGGCTATTCCCTGGTCAAAAACGTGATAATCGGCTTCTGGTTCATACTTCACACCAGGATCGATAATTGTGACTGTTTTAAAACCATCCTCCGCCAAATCGCTTACCAATTTTGCCGGGTTAGAGAAGCGCTTCGGACTCCAGGTAAACACCCGATAACCCCGCATATAGTCAATATCGAGGTGGATGACATCGCAGGGAATGCGCCGCTGGCGGAATTCTCGCGCCAGTTCGCGCACAACATCTTCTGATTCATAACTCCAGCGGCATTGATGATAACCAAGCGCCCATTTTGGCGGTAGCGGCATCCTACCACTTAATTGAGTGTATGTATGCAGAATTTGGGCAGGTTCAGGCCCATAAATAATGTAATAATCCAACTCCCCACTACGAGTTTCCATTTTCCAAACACCGGGTTTTTCCGCGCCAATATCAAATTGACTCCAAAAAGTAGTGTTGAAAAAGATGCCATAGCCAACCTCTGGACGCAAAGCCATAAAAAACGGAATGGCTTGGTACATTTCATCAGTCAGCGCATCGTAATCTAAAGCATCGACTGTCCAATTCGTTTTAACTTGGCTAAGTTTATCGAGAAAACCTGTGCGTTCACCAAAGCCGTAAAAATGCTCATCAGCTGCAATTTGCTTCCATGCAGCAGTTGCACCCATGCGCCAACCCATCCCCATATCTACATCTTGGGCAAACGGACGATTAGCTTTGTCAAAGCAGGCGATGCGACACTCTTGTTTTTGAATGCATACCCGTATTTGTTCAGTGACAATTTCTACTGTGGTATCGGTTTCGTGTACCTCAAAAGCTACTTTTGCCCATTCTGAATCATCCAATGTTACTGCCCAAGAACGGCGATGCATAAATTCCCCAGTCGGTGCAAGCCTCACTCGAATTAAATTTGGAGCAAGTATGATGATTTTGAGGTGTGAGTTACCACACTCCAAATTGATAGTGCGATCGCTCCAATTTACAGCTTGCACACTCCCAATAGTTGTCCACGGTTGGTTAGTTGTGGGTAATTTTCCAAAATATTGCGGCATGATAAACCTGTTTTGCAAATAGGGACTGGGGAAATTAAACCTCCACAAAGTAGGGGCACAACATTGTTGTGCCCTTACAAAAGATTTGTATTCCACGCAATTGAAACTATCTATAAACGACCTGTTTTGAAAATAAGGCAGAAGGCAGATTTTTAATAATACAACGGCGTATATTGGCGGCTAATTATTCATTTTTTGCACTATTGCCAAAAGCCTCATCTACATCTTGCGGCTCTTGGGTTAATGACTTTAATTCTTCTAAACTACAAAGCAGACGTGGCTTATCAGAGTCAGTCAAATCTAGCTTGTCCCAAGGTACTATATATCCACCGTAGATTTTATGTGCCCCAAATAAATGTAAAATTCCTAACCCAATTGTCCACGCGGATAATCTTTCTAAAATTGCAGTATACCCAATTAGATATTCTTGAACAACCCATTTTTGACCTTGTGGGCACGTACTTCCTCAATGTGTCCAATGGGTTTACCAGTTGAGTCTAATACTCGTTTACCAAGTAGCAGTTGTAAATGAATTTCACAAGTTGCCATTATCCTGCTCCTGGAATGCGTTTGATAATGCGATGTGCAGCCATTGTTCATAGGCTAATGCTGGCGTAGCTTTGGCTTCTACATGAATTTTTACATCAATACCAACATCCCGCACTTTTGACCATGGAATCCGAATCGGAAAATCTGAATGTTGCTGCCCTGTATTTAGAGTAAATTAACGGGAGCTCACTATTGTGGATCTATCAAATCATCTTTCGTGATTTATAGCTTCAAAAAGCTGCTCTCGGTTAAAATCTTGACCTTTATTGTCATTTTAGATTACTGTGATCTGTCACCAAGTGTTATCCAATTGTCTTTATTGGCGCAAGAAGTATGGCTTTCTAGCCAGATGGCCTTAGACTCTAGAGGTTTTAACCATGTAAAATTGGCTGTTCCCTATTAAATAACTTGAGAGGTAATTGACCACTTAGCATAATTGTTCATATTACCGTGAAAATTTTATGATGCCTGTAGTATTTCATACGCTATGCATTTTTGCCATAAAAGCCTTATATACTAGACTAGACTTTGAGAAATTTGAGATTTTTGTTAATTGTGATACCGACAACTATTAGTTTTTAGAGGAAATACTAGCGGAAATACAGTTCTTAAGGTTTAGTAAAAATTAGATCCAGTATCATCAAAAAACTGAAAACTTCATGTGGTGTGAAAATCAAGAGAGGAGTGAGGAAATGGATTTACGTAGAGATGCGCTGCAAATCCTGAAGGAAACTAGCCGAACTTTTTACATTCCAATTAGTATTTTACCGCCTGGATTACAAGAGGCAGTCGCATCAGCATACTTGTGTATGCGCGCTATTGATGAAATAGAAGATCATCCCGATCTGGATAACGCAACTAAAGCAAAACTATTACGAACAATTAGTTTGACATTACAAGCTGGCGTTGATGGCTTTGCAGTTGATGCTTTTTCTTCAGGATTTAGCGGGTATGAGAATACTTTAGCAGAAGTCACCCTTGGAATTAGAGAATGGTCAATCTTAGCACCTGAGGCGATCGCACCCCGGATTTGGGACGCCACCGCTGCAATGGCAGACCGGATGGCTCACTGGGCGGAAATCAACTGGAAAATTCACACCGAGTCTGACTTAGATCGTTATACCTTTGGGGTTGCAGGCGCGGTGGGATTGTTACTATCAGATTTATGGGCTTGGTACGATGGGACACCAACTAACCGTACTCAAGCAATTGGCTTTGGTAGGGGTTTGCAAGCTGTTAACATTCTGCGTAATCACACCGAAGATTTGAAAAGAGGAGTAGACTTTTATCCTGAAGGTTGGAGCGCGGCAAATATGCAAGAATATGCACGCCGCAATCTAGTGCTAGCAGATGCTTATACTAAAGACCTCCCTGCTGGCCCTGCTCTAGACTTTTGTCAGATTCCGCTCACCTTGGCACATGGTACTCTTGACGCCTTAGCTAATGGCAAAGAGAAACTCAGCCGTAATGATGTGTTGGCACTCATCCAACAGTTTATCAATGTGAACATGAAAGCTAGCTAGTTTAAAAAGGCAGAAGGCAGAGGGACGACGGCAGAAGTCAAAAGTCAGACAAGGGAGAATAACAATCATGCCCAATGCCCAATGCCCAATGCCCAATTACTTTTGACCTTTGACTAAGGAGAGATATCAATGAAGAAAACTTTGTTCCTCAGTCCTCCTTCCTTTGATGGATTTGACGGTGGCGCGGGTTCACGATACCAAGCCAAGCGCGAAATTACTTCCTTTTGGTATCCGACATGGCTGGCGCAACCTGCCGCGCTTGTCCCAGGTAGCAAGCTTGTAGATGCGCCGCCTCATGGCCAAACTGTGGAAGATGTGCTGAAAATCACTAAAGATTACGAACTGGTGATCATGCACACCAGCACCCCCTCACTGGCTAATGATGTCAAGTGTGCAGAAGCCATAAAAGCTCAGAATCCAGATGTGGAGATTGGCTTTGTCGGGGCGCATGTGGCAGTATTACCAGACGAGACGCTGCGGGATAATTCAGTTATCGACTTTGTGTGTCGTAATGAATTCGACTATACCTGCAAAGAGCTAGCGGAAGGTAAACCTTGGGAAGATATCAAGGGTCTGAGCTACCGCGATCGCACTGGTAACGTGCGCCATAATGAGGAGCGCCCCTTAATTCATGACTGGGATGCTATGCCCAGCGTCCTCCCCACTTATGCCCGTGACTTAGACATAACTAAATATTTCATCGGTTACCTGCTACATCCTTATATTTCCTTTTACACTGGTCGCGGTTGTCCGGCAAAATGCACCTTCTGCCTCTGGCCGCAGACGATTGGAGGTCACCTCTACCGTCATAAAAGTCCAGAAGTTGTAGGGCGGGAGATGGAAGAAGCCAAAGCCATATTTGGTGATAAGGTACGGGAATATATGTTTGATGACGATACGTTTACGATAGATAAACATCGGGCGATCGCCATTAGCGAACACATGAAACGGCTCAAACTCACTTGGAGTTGTAACGCCCGTGCCAACTTAGACTACGACACCCTAAAAACCCTGCGCGATAATGGTCTGCGATTACTGCTTGTAGGTTTTGAATCTGGTAACCAAGAAATTCTCAACCGCATCAAGAAAGGCATCAAGCTAGAAGTGGCGCGGGAATTTATGAAAAACTGCCACAAACTCGGCATCACCGTTCACGGAACTTTCATTATAGGTCTACCAGTTGAAACGAGAGAAACTGTAGAAGAGACAATTCGCTTTGCCTGCGAACTCAGTCCCCATACAATTCAAGTTTCAATTGCCGCGCCTTACCCTGGTACAGAACTTTACGAACAAGCCAAAGCCAACGGTTGGTTTACCAACCAATCTTTAGTAGCTAACTCTGGAATTCAAACTTCCACACTACAATATCCAACTCTTTCTAGTGAGGAAATTGAAGACGCAGTAGAGCGCATGTATCGTAAATTCTACTTCCGTCCCAAGGCGATTCTGCCAATTGTGCGGGAAATGCTCACAGACCGCCAGATGATGGTACGTCGTCTACGCGAGGGTGGGGAGTTCTTCTCTTACCTGAAAGAACGCCGCACTCAGCAGGCTGCTGCACACGCACAATCTATTTAGAATTGGTGACTGGGAACTGGGAAGAATCAAAGCTTCTTAATTCCCTAATCCCCAGTCCCTAGTCCCTAGTCCCTAGCTTCCTATGCCCAAACAAAATCGTCGTTTTGTCATTATCAATGGTGATGACTTCGGCTTTTCTCGTGGTGTCAATCAAGCAATTATCAAAGCTTTTAAACAAGGTGTACTAACTAGTACCAGCCTGATGGTAACGGGAGAGGCTGCTGAAGAGGCGATCGCAGAAGCGCGTAAACACCCTAACTTAGCAGTCGGTCTACATCTAGTGCTGGTGTGCGGTCGGTCTGTTTTGTCACCTTCCCAAATTCCCCATTTAGTTGACTCACAAAGTAACTTTCCAGACAGCCCCCTCCAAGCTGGTTTACGCTATCAATTCCATCCTGCCGCCCGTGAAGAATTACAACGAGAAATCCGCGCCCAGCTAGAAAAGTTTCGTGATTCTCGGTTGCCCCTTTCCCATGTAGACGGACATTTACATCTGCATACCCATCCCGTAGTATTGCGTATTCTGGTTGAATTGGCACAGGAATTTAACATCCGGGTGATCCGTCTGCCATCTGAAGAACTGAAGATGACCCTCAAGCTTGACCGCCGTGGGTTACTGACTAAGCTAGTCTGGGCAGGAGTATTTGGTAGACTGCGCCGCTATGGTGAGGGATTACTGAAAGCTCATGGTATTAACTTTGCTGAACGAGTCTACGGGTTGCTGCAAACTAGCAGTATGACCGAGGAATACTTGCTTGGTTTAATACCTCAGATTCAAGCAGACTTAGTAGAAATTTATTCTCATCCCGCAGTAATTAACCCAGAGGAGCCACTGAATGGCCCCTCAGGTTCAGGTGCAGCAGAACTCTCTGCGCTTTTGAGCGACAAAGTACGAAATGCTATTGTTCAAAGTGGGTTTGAGCTAACTAATTACAATCAGTAGTTGGACAAAAATAAATTAATTCGTAGCTTTTTAAACGCAGAGGGACGCAAGGTAAGCGCAAAGTAACGCAGCGAAAAGTTCCTCGAAGCCGGGTTTCCCGGCGTAGGAACGCCACTTTGCACAACGGGGGGAACCCCCGCAAGCAAGTGGCTCAACTTTTCAAGACAGAGTATTTTTATCAATTCGCTACGAATTAATGAAATGGTGTACTAAGTACTGATCAAGAGTGAGTGAAAGCGTGTTTTTGCAAATCTTCTAAATTACAGGCTTCTAAAGCTCTGGCATGGGTGGCTGCAAGCACAACGGGTGGAGCAACGCCAGCCTCAAGCGCTTCTTGCCAGCGTGCAGCACATAAACACCAGCGATCGCCTGGCTGCAAACCAGGAAAGTTAAATGCCGGAACAGGGGTGCTGAGGTCGTTTCCTTGAGATTTAGTAAACTCTAAAAATTCTGCTGTGACTTGAGCGCAAACAACGTGCATTCCAAAATCCTGACCACCTGTATTACATAACCCATCACGGTAATACCCAGTCATCGGAGAAGTGCAGCAAACCTCCAGGTTTGTGCCTAGTACGTTTTTAGCCTCTGCCATCTTCAATTCCTTGATACTGCTTGCTATATTCAATTCTGCCGTAATTTAGTTTTACTATCCGGTCTGCTAAATAAAAATAGTGATCGTCGTGGCTGATAACCACCACTGTTTTACCTCTATCTCGCAGTTCTGGCAGCAGTTGAGTATAAAATACTTCCTTAAATATTGGGTCTTGGTCAGCTGCCCATTCATCAAATAAATAAATTGGTCGGTCTTCTAAGTAAGCTGTAAGCAAAGCCAGTCTTTTACGCTGCCCTTGAGAAAGAGCAGTTGTAGAAAGTCGCCCATTTTCAACTTTGACTTTATGATCTAGTTGGAGTTGCTTGAGGTATTTTTGAACTTGAGTATCCAAGTCAGAATTTTCTAATCCTAAAAGTTCTTCAAATAAATAAAAGTCCGAGAAAACTACCGAAAAATGTTGACGATACCATTCTCGGTTATTCTCATTAATTGTCTCTCCATCTAACAAAATTTCTCCATTGTCAGGTATGTAAAGTCCAGTAATTAATTTAGCTAAAGTGGATTTACCGCTACCATTTCCGCCAACAATGAACAATAGTTCTTTAGCATATAGTGTTAAGTCTATGGGGCCAAGAATAAAGCTACTATCTTGTTGTTCTGTGTAATAAGTGTGGGTCACACCTTTGAATTCTAATCTTTGCCAAGATGATTTAATAGCAGGTGGTACTGTCGATGTTTCTACTCGACTAGCTAGATATAAACCTAGTGATTCTATCTTTTGTAAGGCGACATTAGCTTTAATAATCTGAGGTAAGTTATTAACAAGGTTGTCCATCGGCAACATCAAATAAGTAAAAGTCAAGACGTAGCTAGAAAGAGTTTGACGGCTGACGGTAATCAAATGCGGCAGTGCGAACAACAAAAAACCAACCGCGAAAAAAAATATGAATCTGCCCCAACTAGTAGTGAATGCGAAAAGAGTCAGACCTTTAACGTTATGCTGACGGTAATTAATAGCTGTTGATTCTAGTTGTTTTTCTAAGAAGACTTGACGGCGCTGATAGTTGAGTTTAAGTTCCTTAACGCCTTCGGTAATCGTGCGAAAATGCTGAAACAGTACATCTTGATCCTCACGAGCAAGAGCAAGCGATCGCCCTCCTCCTTGCAATAGCCACTGGCAACTACCAAGCGCTACTACCATCAGAGTTAAAACCAACAAAAATACTAACCAAGAAAGCCAAGTTATGTAAACTAGGCAACCCAACACCATCGATAGATCAATGCAGAGGAAAGGAATTATATAGACAGCGTTAGCAACAGCTTGCACATCCTCTGTGAGGGTTGCCAATATTCGCGGATTTCCTAGCTGTTCTAAATGGCTTAACTCAGAAGCCAATATCTGACGGCTCAAGTGCATCCGTAATTGCAAGATTGCATTTTGAGAGAGGCGAACCAGCATTACCTGAGAAATGATACTGGTAATCAGTGCAACTATTACCAAGCCCACAAAACCCCAAGCTATAGTTGTCAGGGGTGAGGTTGTACCAGGATTGGCAGCAGAACTAATTAAAGCAATCAATCCAGCACTACTACCACCACTCAGGAATCCGGTTACGATCGCGATCACCACCATCCCCCATGAAGAACGTAAAAGAAAATAAATCAGATTCATGATGGTATAGCTGCCAGTTTATAGAATGCCTTCTTCCAGGAGTAAAATTGACTCATAAAATTATATAAGCAAAATTTATCATTCTTTTATACCAAAATCTGTTTTTGTTTCCTCATCCGAGTGTGGTAAATCCTATTTTTAATCTCTGCTTTTATATACCTTTAAGACTAAACAAACAGAGGATGGCAAACTCAGTGTACTAGAGTTAAAAATGTAGCATATGAAACCGTGGAGATAATATTCAAGTGGGGTTTACTTCTTTCTTCAGTCTTGATCTCGCACTCATTAAGTTATTTTTAATAATTCTTTGTTTATCAGCCATCTTTTTCTACTGCTACGGCATATATGCAGCGATCGCTTTTTGTAGTCACCCCCATGCTATCAATCGGGAGTTTCATCCACCTGTTACCATCCTCAAGCCAATTTGTGGAGTTGATTGGGAGGCTGACAAAAACCTCGCCTCGTTTTGCCAACAGAATTATCCAGAATATCAAATTATATTTGCTGTGCGCGATCGCAATGATCCAGGTATAAAAGTTGTCGAAAAAATTATTCAGCAGTTCCCAGATGTAGATATTAATTTGGTAGTGAGCGATCGCATCATTGGGGCAAACCTGAAAGTCAGTAATCTCGCAAATGCTGTCACTGCTGCCAAACATGAAATTCTCCTCATCGCCGATAGTGACATTCGAGTTGGCACAGATTATTTGCAACGAGTTATCCAGCCTTTCCAAGATGAGCAGGTTGGTGTTGTGACTTGTTTGTATCGTTCTTTAGCTCAAGGATGGGTAACTATCTTAGAGGCAATTGGCACTGCTTGTGATTTTCATGCCAATGTTTTAGTCAGCAATCAACTCGAAGGTATAAAATTCGCCTTTGGTTCAACCATTGTCATCCGCAAACAGGCGCTAGAAGCAATTGGTGGATTTGGGGCGATCGCTGATTATCTTGCAGATGACTTTCAACTTGGCTATTTACCAGCCGAGGCTGGTTATAAGGTTGTACTGTCCGATTATGTAGTTGACCATGTATTAGCTACCAGCACCGTAGCTGATACTATCGCGCGACAGATTCGTTGGGCGCGTTGTATTTGCGTTTCTCGCCCTTGGGGTTATTTAGGACTGCTGTTTACTTACGGTACAGTTAACAGCTTGCTTTTGTTGTTAACTACGGAAGGGTCAATATTCAGTTGGAATGTGCTAGTTATAACTTTGCTATTACGGTTAGTAATGGGTTGGGTAGTTGGAGTTGGAATACTCAATGATCCATCTGCCAAAAAGTTTTTATGGATGATCCCTATACGCGACTTGATCCACTTTGTCATTTGGTGCTGCGGCTTTATGGGCACAACAATAGAGTGGCGGGGACAACACCTGAAATTGATTAAAGGAGGTAAATTAGTAGCGATCGCTAATAATTCTCCAAAGACACTTTCAACTCCTTGGGAGGGAATTTAGAATTTAGACTTTTTTTGTAGTTTATATCAAGTTCAGGTAATTAGTTATAATTATCGCATCTGTGCAAAAACGTAAAAACCCTTTCTCTCCCTGCTCCCCTGCTGTCTTAATGATAAGTCTTTAACCGAACACGATATTACACGATATTAAAGGCGACGCAACCAAGTTGCTTGTTCCCAAACCGCTTTGAGAGAAACCAGGTTCTTACGGTTAAACCAATGTTGCCAAGCTTGCTTTAAGTCTCCTTTGGCTGCTGCTTTTACCCCATCACTGACAGCGACACCGATATGCTGCATTACACTTGAGTCGCGGTAGCAGTCAATCATACACGCAGTACAGCCATCACGAACTCGCTGAGAACCATCAAATTCAGTGATATGACACATGGGTTTATCCCAGTTGTGGCAACGGTAGAGGTTAAGATGCCAATCTAAGTAAAACAACTTCCAGCCGCCAAGACAACCGAATTGCTCTGGTTCACCGCGTAAATGGCGCTGCATATCTTCAATTGAGGCGGTAGGATTAACAACCTGAAAATTGCCTTTGAGCGCTTTGACAATCTCGAAACGCTCTTGCAACTCCTCGGCAGTGTAATCGACTAAGTTTGACTTTGCGTAACCAAGATAAGAAGATGCCAGAGTAGTTAGTGGATAAGAGAAAGTTACACTATCAAACCCTAGCGATTCCAGGAATGGCGGTAACTTGTGGTAATCATCCACCAATCGGCTCATAGTGACTGAAGCCGTAGTACTGATTTGCCGACGTTGGCAATGAACATTGGCTTCACGGATGCGATCGCACACTCCCTTAAGACCTCGGTTTTGTTCGTGCTTTTCCACTTCAGTCGCATCAACAGAAATAATTATGCTCGTTAGCCCAGCATCAGCCAACTCGTCAATTCGCTTTGGAGTCAGCAGAGAGCCATTAGTTACAAGCATGGGAGCCATACCAATACTGGACGCATGAGCAATCATCTCATTCAAGTAGGGATGAGCCATTGGCTCACCACCCACATAAATTAAGAAATACACTCCATTACGATAGAGAATCTCCGCTGCCTGTTTTGCTTGCTCCAGTGTGACGGAATGCCGCTCATTCATCGGCATCCGATCCACGGCAAAGCTACAAAAATCGCAACGGGCATTGCACACGCTGGTAATAGCAAATTGACAAGTAGAAGGGCCGCCATCCAGCACTCCCTCTAAGGCAAGTTCCCACAATGAGCGCCGTTTTACTCCTACAACCGAGCTATTCTGTGACATGGCTTTTTCCTCGTAATAGTTGCGAACTGAACAGGCCTGAGGCAGGGCGAGCGAGTTAATACCAATGTAAAAGGGATTGGGGATTAGGGATTGGGGATTGGGTTTCTACTCGTAAAAATTTACAAATTACGAATTAGGGCGTTGCTGTTATCTCACGCAGAGCCGCAGAGACGCAGATAGAATAAGGAGTTTGAGATTTCAATACATAAAATTTCCTCCCTTGATTCAGCAATGCCCGAATTAATATTACCTGCCAAACACAGTGCCAAGCGAACGCGCTATATTTTGCGGTTGCATTGCATCCATCGCGGCTGTTGGTTCGTAACCACAGTGAACCATGCAATCGGCACACTTAGGATTACCACTAGCACGACCGTATTGGCTCCAATCAGTGTCTTCGAGCAGTTCCTTAAATGTGGTGTAATACCCTTCACTCAGTAAATAGCAGGGTTTTTGCCAACCGAAAACGCTATAACTTGGGCTACCCCAAGGCGTACATTCGTAGTCCTTCTCCCCTGTCAGAAAATCTAAAAACAATGGGTTGTGATTAAAGTTCCAATTTCTCTCACCAGCTTTGTGAGGAGCTAAAATTTCACGGAACAGTGCCCGTGTTTGTTCACGCTGGAGAAAATGATCCTGATCTGGCGCTAACTCGTAACTGTAGCCAGGAGAAATCATCATGCCATCAGTCTTCAGAGTTTCTAGAAAGTCAAAGAACTCCTGCATTTCTTTGGGATCAGTACCCTCAAAGATGGTGGTGTTAGTGGTAACACGAAAACCTTTGGCTTTAGCGGCGCGAATAGCTTTAACAGCAATATCAAAAACGCCTTTGCGATCAACACACTTGTCGTGTAACTCTCGCATTCCATCAAGATGCACGCTGAAAGTTAGGTAAGGCGAAGGTTGAAACTTATCCAGGCTCTTTTCTAACAACAAACCATTAGTACATAAATAAACATACTTCTTGCGTTCAACTAATCCTCGCACAATCTGATCAATCTGGGGATGTAGCAGTGGTTCTCCCCCAGGAATTGAAACAACTGGTGCGCCGCACTCTTCCACAGCAGCAAAGCACTGTTCTGGGGTAAGATTTTGCTTGAGAATTTCCGGTGGATGCTGGATTTTACCACAACCATTACAAGCTAGGTTACAGCGAAAAAGTGGTTCCAACATCAATACCAAAGGAAAGCGTTTACGTCCTAAAAAACGCTGAGTAACTAGATATTTCCCGATATCTATAGCTTGTTGTAAATTAATCGCCATTGACTTTTCACTCCTCTGTTACTTTGAAAAACACCACGATAAAAGATGAAGACTGAAGGATAAATTGTTTCATCCTTCATTCCTTACACCTTCATTTTTTATTTGACATATCCCTGAGCAACAAACCAATCGACAGCATCCTCGAATGCCGTCTTCAGGGAAGACTGAGGCAGACCCAACTCTCGTACTGCTTTTGATGCATTGTAATACATAGGTTGTTGAGCCATCCGAACGCCATCTATAGGGACTGAGGGCGATTTGCCTAACGGTGCGAGAATCTTTTCATCAACCCAAGCAACGCTGAGGGGTAACCAAGCAGGCACAGCTTTTTGGGGTGCTTGCAAACTCGTAATTTGGGCGAGTTGTTCCAAAACTTGCTTCAAGGAAAGATTTTGGTGTCCTAAGATGTAGCGATCGCCTGATTTGCCTCGCTGCAATGCTAGTAAATGTCCCTTAGCTACATCCCGCACATCAATAAAATTCAGCCCAGTATCCAAGTAAAAGGGCATTTGCCGCCGTAAAAACCTCAAGATAATATCACCCGTTGGGGTAGGCTTGATATCCAAAGGGCCAATAGGGCTACTAGGATTGACCACAACTACTTCCTGGCCTGTGCTAGCTGCTTGCATGGCTACTTGTTCTGCCAGGTACTTAGACTTTTTGTAGTGACCTACCAATTTTTCTAAGGGACTTTGATAAGTTTCATCTACGACTTTACCAGGTGACCCTACCCCAATTGCTGCCACAGAACTGGTATAGACAGTGCGCTCAATTCCAGCTTTTTGCGCTGCTGCAAGCACATTACGCGTACCTTCGACATTATGAAGATAGAGTAGTTCTTGGTCTTTTTGCCAAAGCGAATAGTGAGCTGCGACATGAAACAGGTATTGGCAACCAAGCATCTGTTGCCAAAGTTCCGGGTCATTCAGGTTACTTTTAACAATTTCCACATCCAGCCCTTGGAGGTTTCCCAAGTTACTGCTAGGGCGCACCAGTGCTTTCACTGCACATCCCTCTTGCAGTAACAACCGCACTACATGGGAACCAACAAAACCTGTACCACCAGTAACAAAGGCCCGCATCAATGACTCCTCCTCTGTTTGAACCGAGGAAACCAATCATCCAAAATGGCGTAGACCACCGGCACAACAATCAAACTGAGGATAGTTGAAGTTACCAATCCACCAGCGATAGCTACAGCCATAGGCGATCGCAACTCCGAACCTGCTCCCAAACCTAAAGCGATCGGTAACATCCCTAAAATAGTAGAAGCGGTTGTCATGATAATTGGTCTCAGGCGGACTAATCCAGTCTTAAGAATCGCCTCGGTACGGTCTAAGCCAGAGTTGCGTAGCTGGTTGATGTAATCTACCAGCAAAATGGCATTTTTATTTGCCAACCCCAGCAAAAAGACAAAACCGATGAGGGAGATCATGCCAAAGTCACTTTTGGTAATTAGTAGTGCCAGTATGCCTCCTACCAATGCCAAAGGCAAAGAAACGCCAATTACTACCGGGTCTACCCAGCCTTTAAACAGCAAAATTAGTACTATTACAATACATAATGCCGATAGAGCTAGAGTAGTGCCAAAACTACCAAAAACTTCACCTAACCGAGCCGAGTCTCCTCCCAAGTCCAAAGAAACATTAGAGGGTAATACTGCCTTGGCTTCGGCTACCACTTTGTCTGTAGCATCGCCTAAAGATAAATCCTTACCGAGGTTAGCACTAATATAGGCAACTCGCTGATTGTTCAGACGCTCAATCTGAAACACTTTACCCTGTTGGTTCGCGCCACCTGTAACCGTCACATCAGCGAATCCTGGTAGTTTTTCAATTCTCTGTTTAATTGCCTTAGTAGCTTTGCTGAGGGATTGAAGGTCATTACCTCGTAATGATACTTGGAGAGGTTTTTGTCCACCAGTATCGACAAATTGAATATCTTCGACACTAGTAGTTACTCCAGGCAGATTGGGCAAAGTAGAGCGAAACTGGTCTTGTAGTTCCGCAGTTGTGATTTCGCGGTTTTCTTTCAGCTTCACATAAAGCGTACCTTTGTTCGGCTCACCCTCACGAGAACCAACAGTGGTAAATACCGTTTCGACTGCTGGTGATTTTATGACTACTTCTTCGAGTTTCTTGGCAACTTCCAAAGAATCGTTCAAAGGGTTGGGGATGGCGGCGGGTAAGGGAGAAATTCCTGCCTGTGCTGCCTGCGCTGCCTGCGCTGCTTGTGCTGCTTGCCTCTGCAAAGTAGCCTGATCAGGGATATTCGGCAAAGGAGCCGTATAAGTAATATTGAATTCGCCGCGATCTAATTTGGGAATAAATCCTTTGGGAATCAGCGGAATCAGGGCTATACCTGCAACAAAACTAAATACAGCTAATCCGATGACTATTTTACGGTGGCTCAAAGACCACCGCAGCAAGTCTCTGTAAGATTGGGCAAAACTAACCCAAATTTTTGCTTCCCGGCGAGGGGAACGCGAGGATGTAGGTTTTAGCCAGTAGATAGCCAGCACTGGGGATAAAGTTCGCGCCACTAGCATAGATGCAAGCATTGCCGCCGAGACAGTAATGCCGAAGGGCTTGAAAAACTGACCGATTACCCCACCCATTAAACCTATGGGCAGAAACACCGCTACGGCTGTCAAGGTGGCAGCAGTGACTGTCAACCCAATCTCATTAGTAGCTAAAAGCGCTGCTTGTTGAGGACTTTCGCCGTCTTCGACGTGCCGCATAATGTTTTCGACATCAACGATCGCATCGTCTACAATACTGCCGATCACCAAAGCTAAAGCCAGCAACGTAATTGTCTCAAGGTTAAAACCAAAAATCGCCATGACAATAAACGTTGCCAATAGCGAGACAGGAATCGCCAGTGCTGAAATCACAGTAGCTCGCAGGTTCCACAAAAAAGGGTAAATGACTACTACCGATAAGACTATGGCTTCAATCAGAGCATCAATTGTGGAATGAGTTGCATTACGGATATATTCTGCCTGAGTTGCGGCTAAAGTCAGTTTGACATCTTTGAGGTTAGACCGCAGGCGTTGTACTTCTTCTTCAACGCGACTGACTACTTCTAATGTGTTAGCGTCACCGCGTTTAATTACCTGAAACGCTAAAGCATCTTTGCCGTTGAAACGTACTAATGTTGCCCCTCCTTCGGGTAGAGCAGCTGCACTGGTTGGTAGCTGCAAAGGAGATGTGCTAGGAGCGCCCAACAGAGAGACTTTGAGTACTCCCGGCAATTTAGCGATCGCAGGTACGATCTGGTCTTTCGCCAACTTAGTCAAATCTGTCAGATTCCGTGAGGAACTCTCTATGGCATAGCTAACGGCGGCTGACTCGTTTAAATTCAAGGGAATAATTTTAGAAGTTGCTCCTTGAGGAAGACTTAACTGCTTAAGGGCAGTTTCAACTTCTTTGGTCGATGTTTCTAGATTTGTACCAACAACAAAAGACAGGCTAACGGCAGTTTGACCCGGATAAGTCGATGAGCGGATATTCTCAAGTCCTGTTAAAGATTTCAGGCGTTGCTCTATTGGTTGGGTGAGCTTTGCTTCTGTATCCAGAGCCGTTGTCAGAGGAGCAGTAGCATTTACTACCACCACTGGAAAAGTCACATCTGGAAACAAAGCATACTTGAGGGAACTGAGAGCTAAAAGCCCAGCTACCGTCACGGCAATCCAAAAACTTACCGTCAGCCACGAAAACTGAATCGCCAATCTTGAAATATTGAAGCGTTCTCGTGCAGATTTTGAGCTATTAGGCTTGTCCATCTTGGAAAATCATCGTGCGGGTGACACAATTATTAGTCATGCTACAGTAAACACCTCAAGTTTGCGAGTTCTGGCGATCGCTAATCGACAGTCTTGCTCAATTTAACCGCACTAAAATCAGAGCTAGTGTCTAATTTCCCCCCAATCCAAGCGATTTTTGTACCCCAAGGAGCAGAGTACAAGGCTGTGTGTCGTGGCTTGAGTCGTGTCACTGACTCAAAGCCAACTGTGATACCTATACCCATTGGCGTAAAATCTCTAACCACATATCTCCCAAAATTCCAACAGGATAGCTGGTTATTTAATTCTCCACAGCCAAGAGTGCTGCTGATGGGTATTTGTGGAAGTTTAAACCCTAATTATCAAGTGGGGGAAATAGTCTTGTATCAGGAATGTGTTTATCAGACAAGGCTGTTACCTTGCGATCGCACCTTCACATCACAGTTACACTCACATCTAGACTCAACACTCAATTTAGTTAAAGCATTAACAAGCGATCGCGTAATTTGTTCTGCTGCCGAAAAACGACATTTGGGCGAGACTGTGGGGGCTGATGTTGTGGATATGGAGGGATTTGCCGCTTTAGAGTTTTTCAATTCGGTGGGGGCGTCAGTAGCAATGTTGCGTGTGGTAAGCGATGACTGTCATTACGATATACCTGATCTAACATCAGCAATTAGCCCCGATGGTTCATTGAAACCTTTACCCCTAGCAATGAACTTACTTCGTCAACCCTTTGCCGCTACCCGACTGATTCGGGGTTCCTTACGAGGATTGAAAGTGTTAGAGGAAGTTACAAGATTACTATTTTGCTAGTTGTAGGTTTGAAAATAAGGCAGAAGGTAGAGGCAGGAGTAATGAAAAAGGAGGAAGGAAGAAAAGTAATTAATAAATAAAATCTAAATAGTTCAAATTTGTTTTTTTCTGGCTTGAAACTTATCTCAATACAGCATTTCCTTAATTCGTAGCGAATAGACCAAAACAAACTTTGCGCTCCTTTGCGCTCAACTCTGCGCCCCTTTGCGTTTCAATTTAGTTTATTAATATGCAAGACTCAGTATTTGTTATATTTATTGCCTTCGGATGCATCTGGATATTAATGGGAGTTGGTGGTTGGATAGCAGTTCTCAAGTCAGAAGGTGAAGAAATTCGATTTGGTAAATGGGGGCTTATTGTTGCTATCCCGATTATTATTCCAATTGTTGTTGCTCTCATTATTGGAGCATTGCATCACTAATACAAATTTGTAACTCGTAATTCGTAATTCGTAATTAATATCAATTTGAAAAAAGAATCAGACAGATAGGTAGAGAAAATTGTTGTACCCTAAACTTTTGAATTTATTAACTTTAGTTTATTTTTAATCTTCAGCTTGTTTCTCAAACACCATTAAATGCTGCTGTGGTAATAAGTTTTTGGTTTCACGCCAAACCAAACCTACAGCTTGCATTTCTTGACGGACTTGCTTTTGAGTCATTTTGTGTAGGCGTTTAATCATAATAAAAGGATTCTCACCCCGATACTCAACTAAAACTACCTTACCCCCTGGTTTTAGTGCTTTCACCAGTTCTTGCATCACTTCTCGCGGATGATCAAACTCATGGTAAGCATCGACCATTAAGGCTAAATCGACACTTGCAGGTGTTAGGTTAGGGTTGGTAAGGGTGGCTAAAACAGGCTCTACGTTAGTAATGTTGTTTTCTTTTTTAAGAAACTCGATAATATCGAGCATTTCTAGCTGAACATCTACAGCTAAAACTTTTCCTTGTGTTAATAAAGGCGCGATGCGAAAACTCATATAGCCTGTACCTGCGCCAATATCTGCTACTACATCACTGGGTTTGAGGTTGAGAACGCTGATTATTTTACTTGGCTGTTCTTCAGTTTCGCGGCTAGGCCTTTCTAGCCAGCCAGCACCTGTATGTCCCATAACTTTGGCAATTTCTCTGCCCATGTAATATTTTCCAATACCATCTGGGCTGTGAATAGTGTGCTGTTCATAAATTGTCGAGGTATTTGGTGCTGCGATCGCTATGTCAGTTCCATTTATCAGCAAACCCAGAAACACTACCAGGATAATTAATACTAAACCTGAAAAACTATACTGCCGCTTCACTTAGTTAGCCTCAACACTAACTATCGTGACTTTTGCCTTAGCTGATGTTGTATTGTCGCCCATAAAAATTAAATTAGGTGTAGTGTAGGGATTTTTATATCCAAAAGGTGGTGCAAAACCTGTATATTGTCGGAGTTTACCTTTAAGAATCGGCCTTGCACTTCCATTGGCAAACAGTTGATAATTGCCATCTTTGACAGATAAGTTATATATTTGTCCAGAAGCTTTCGTGTTATAAAACACATTTTCGCCACGAGTAAAGCCAACATTCTGCACCCAAATATTATTTTCCCAAAAACCCAATTCTATACCGTGGGGATGCGGTTCATTAACCAACTTATTACTAGTCACTATAACGCTGAAGCCAGCGCGATTCATTGCAGTGTGGCTTTCAGAATGAATTTGTACTCTAAAAGTGACGTTATAGCCTTTGGTACGCTCCAAAATTACGGGAGATTGCCGAAAATAACCTGCATAATTGCTGTTAGTTCCAGTGGTGTCGAGGATAGTACCTTCATTTGTGGCAATTGCCGAAGGAATAGGAAGTACAGAACTGCGGAAATACAACCATCCTTGTTCAGCAGGTGTTTGGTTAGAAAATGATAAGCCTCTGTACAGTAGAACAGCATTAGCAGGGTTTACTGCCATCAGCAATGCAAAGCCAGCAGTTAGAGTAGCTAGAGATGTTTTCATTATTCTTGATCATAAAGGTTGTCCTGTTTAACGAACCGCAAAGGGCACAAAGGACACAAAGGTTTTAGAAAATCTTGCTTCGCGCTCTTTGCGACCTTTGCGGTTAGTAAAAAAATTAAATACTTTACTAACGTTACAGAAGTATCAAAATTAAGCGATCGCCTATGATAATTTTGCCACTTAAATCACAAACGGTTTCAGCTGACGGGTGTACCACTGTTGCTCAAAGCGCTCTGCTACAAAAGGTTTGACGGAAAATTTAGGTGGGGAACCATCTTGAACATCAATCCGCACGCCGGAGTAAGGTAGCCGCTTTTGCGAACCGTGACCAGTGCGACCTACATACAAAAAGGAATCTGCTACTTTGCGAGTTGAACTACCGGAAATGTCAGTAAAGGTCTCCAGTAATTCTGTTCCCTCCGATCGCTGACGACGAGGACGACGACCACTGCCACCAGAGATAATGTAATTTAAATGCGAGTCGGCATAACCTGTGTCAACGGTGCGGAGATATTCTAGACAGTGGGCATGACCGCTGAGAATCAAATCAACTACTGAACGATCCTTAATTTGGGAACCGAGAGTTTCCGCTACTTGGTTAAACACCTCACGCAGACGGTGGCGAATTGCTAAAGTTTGTGCTTGATTCCACTTTGTTGCTTCAGTAACGTAGGGGGGATGGTGGAGATAAATCACTCGTCCGCGAACTTCAGAGGTATTCCAAGATTCGATTAACCTAGTGCGTAACCAATTTAATTGTTCAAAGTCAATGGTTGGTGCTGTGTGAGATGCTAGTTGTTTTTCAATGTCGATTTTCACCTCATTAATTTGGTCTAATTTGGCACTTAGTTCATCAAGTTGTTCAGCTTCGGCGGGGTTATCTGGATTAAGCCGATCGCTCATTGTTAAAATCTGCACTTCCTCTTGATCTATCTGCTGGCGGCGCTTTTGCAATTCCCGGCGGCTGTTTTCCCCCGCTTGGGTATCTGGTAAAGGTGATGGCGCATTAAAAGTATTGGAATCTAAGGCGAAAAAGTCTATTCCACCATAGCGAAAAGTGTAATAGCGGTTGGGTACACGGGTAAAATTTCCTGGTTCGTAACGCAAACATCGCCCTGTATCAGTTTTAGCAGTGTAGTGAGTGTCTAAATGCTCTTTTAATTCTTCGGGAGAAGCGATCGCTGCTAGATAATCTAAGAATGCTCTTGCATAAGCATCGCCTTGATTTGAACCATGCCAGCCAATCTCAAAATCTTTGTAGCGCAACATCCGGCGTAACCGCAACGTGCTACCTGTTAGCAAGCGGTACATCAAAGGAACATCGTAATAATCATGGTTGCCCAGCACTGGCAGAAAAGGTAAATTAAACACCATGCGATCGTAGGCAATATTTTGAGGATTTTCGCCACCTACAAGAAATTCCCGGTAAGGTTCGATAAAATTTGCCGGGTAATACTCACGGGAACCCACCACATAAATTACATCTCCCGTGTGCAATACAAAATTGCACTCATCTTTATGAGGAAGCATGAGTTCAGCAACTTGCCTTTGCGGGTGATATCCGTAATGAGACTTTGTACCACTGTCACCGATGACGAGAAAAGAGAATTCTGAGCTATCATCCTTGCCATCGTCTATGACCATACTCGTTTGGTCAATCCCCCGTTGCACAATATTGGGATGCAGCCACCGCACCCTTTCCCGCATCTTTTGAATTTTCACAGGAATTGATGGTTCGGATATCAATTTCATCAGTGATTACTCCTTAATTAAGTCAACAGTTAAGGATGAGAAGGCAGATGATACGGGGCATGGGGCAGAAGGCAGCAGGTAGGGGGCAGGGAGCAGGGAGCAGGGGGCAGGAGGGAAACCCTATAAATCAAGTTTAGGCGGCTGAATCCTTTTATTTCTGAAACAAGCTCGAAGTTTCATGGTCAAAGGTGCAGCGTTCTCACTTAAAGGTGCAACTTTCCGCATCAAAGGTGCAACGTTCAAGCTTAAAGGTGGAACTTCCATGCTCAAAGGTGGAACTTTCCACATCAAAGGTGCAACGTTCAAGCTTAAAGGTGGAAGTTTCATGCTCAAAGCTTCAACGTTCTCACTCAAAGCTTCAACGTTCTGCCTCAAAGGTGGAACTTCCATGCTCAAAGCTTCAACGTTCTGCCTCAAAGGTGGAACCTCCAAGCTCAAAGCCCCAACATTCTCACTCCAAAGTGAAACTTCCATGTTCAAAGCCTCAAAAGCCATTACCTTAACTTCACCCCCCAGTCCCCAATGCCCAATGCCCATCTCCTACTGATAACCCGCCGCTTGCAATAAGAACAGCTTGGCATAACGTCCTCCAGCTTCCAACAACTCCTCATGAGTTCCCTGTTCTACAACTTGCCCAGCTTCAATAACTAGGATTTTGTCAGCCATTCTGACTGTTGAGAAGCGGTGGGAAATCAAGAATACCATCTGCTTTTGGGTAAGAGCGCGAAAATGATTGAAAATATCAAACTCAGCTTGGGCGTCCATTGCTGATGTTGGTTCATCTAATACCAAGATATCCGCCTGAGTTCGCATAAAGGCACGGGAAAGGGCGATTTTTTGCCACTGTCCCCCAGAAAGTTCTTGCCCTCCCTTAAACCAACGGCCAAGCTGAGTCTGAAAATTGTCTGGCAATTGGTGAATAAAGGGTTCCGCCATGCCTTTTTGGGCAGCGCTTTGCCAACGGGTTGTGTCATCTAAATATTCCACATCACCCACGCCAATATTTTCTCCCACAGTGAACTGGTAGCGGACAAAGTTTTGAAAAATTACGCCAATGCGACGCCGCAGTGCTTCTATATTCCAATCCTGTAAATCCAAACCATCAAGCAAAATTCTTCCAGAGTCTGGGGTGTACAGTCGGGTGAGTAATTTAATTAAAGTCGTTTTACCAGAACCATTTTCACCAACGATTGCTAGTTTTTCTCCGGGTTTTAAATGTAGGGAAATGTTTGTTAATGCAGGGGTTGAGCTTCCTGGATAAGTAAAAGAGACATTTTCAAAACGAATGCCATCTTGGGGATTTATACCTTTGGTAGCTGTACCCCAAGGTTGTGGCGTTACTTCTTCGAGAAACTCGTAAAGATTCGATAAATATAAGTTGTCCTCATACATTCCGCCAATAGAAGTGAGGGCATTAGAGAAAGTAGACTGTCCTTGACGGAATACGGTGAGATACATTGTCATATCTCCCAAAGAAATTCTACCCAGCACTGTTTCTACTACAATCCAAGCGTATGCTAAGTAAAAAGCTGTGGTACTAACTAAACTCAGGAGATATCCCCACAATCCCCGCCGCAAAGTTAAGTCACGGTCTTCGCCGTAGAGTTGATTAAAAATGTTGCGATAACGTCCCAGCAGCATTTCCCCCAATTGGTAGAGTTTGACTTCGGTTACAAAGTCTTCTCTAGCCAAGAGATTTTCTAAGTAATGCTGTTGACGAGTTTCTGGCGCACGCCAACTAAATAAGCGAAAGGCTTGACCAGCAAACTTTGTTTCGGCTATGAATGCGGGCATTGCTGCTAAAATCAGCACCATCACTGCCCAAACAGAGAAATTTATTAATAGAACGCCATAAGTAATCAGTGAAAGTGCATTTTGTACCAATCCAAAGGTGCGATTTACTAAAGAAAGCGGACGAACTGATGCTTCTCGCCGCGCATTTAGGAGTTTGTCATAAAATTCTGAGTCTTCAAAATGCTTGAGATCGAGTGTCAGCGCCTTTTCTAAGATAAGTACATTCACTCGCTGACCAAGTAGCACCCGCAACAACGATTGGCAAACGGTTAGTCCTCTTTGACTACCTGCGAGTAAGATAACAGCGATCGCTTCTAATCCTACATACAGCAAAGGACGATAAATATTACTATCTGTACCAGCTTGCGCGGACAAAACCACCGCATCCACAATTAACTTACCGATGTAAGCGATCGCTGCTGGCAAAAGACCCGCCACTAAAGTTAAAGTAGCAAGGATAATCGTCAAAGCACGGCTAGTCGTCCATACTAAACTAATAGCCCGTCCGCTATATCGGAACACCGCCAGTGATTGACGCAGAGCATTTCGTTTCTTTTTAGTCTTCATTATTCTTTTTATAGCGCGAGGTCGCCTCTGATTGCTTGGCTGGGGAGCAGGGAGCAGGGAGCAGAGGAGATTGGTATAAGTTCTGTGGATACGCTATACGTTAATATTTCTCCCAGTCCCCAATGCCCCATTCCCAATGCCCCATTCCCCAGTCCCCAGTCCCCAATCCCCAATCCCCAATCCCCAATCCCCAATCCCCAATACCCAATGCCACTTATGACACACAAATGGCTTTCTATCGTCGGTATTGGTGAAGACGGATTAGAGGGGTTAAGTGCGATCGCCCGTTCCCTAGTGAATCAAGCGAAAGTTATAGTAGGAGGCGATCGCCATTTAGCCATGCTCCCTACAAATGGCTCATGGCAGAAAATAACTTGGAAATCTCCGATCAATGCCTCAGTAGAAGAAATAATTCGTCGTCGGGGTGAGTCAATTTGTGTATTGGCTAGTGGCGATCCCATGTGTTACGGCATCGGTGTCACCCTAACACGGCAAATTCCCATCTCAGAAATGACGATTATCCCTGCACCGTCATCTTTTAGTCTTGCTTGTGCCAGACTCGGCTGGTCTTTAACTGAGGTAGAAACCATTAGCTTGTGCGGTCGTCCACCTTCTTTGCTTCAGTCTTACATCTATCTGGGAGCGCGACTACTGATTTTGAGTGAAGCTAAAAATACACCTAGTATTGTTGCTCAAATTTTGAATGAACGCGGCTTTGGTAATAGCGAGATTACTGTATTAGAACGCATGGGTGGCATTCATGAACGCATTATAGAAGGTGTGGCTGCATCTTGGAATGAAACTGACCTTGCCGATCTCAATGCGATCGCAGTTCATTGTATTGCTGATACTGGAGTTGTTGCTTTACCCAGGCTACCAGGTTTGCCAGATAATGCTTATCACCATGATGGACAGCTAACCAAACGTGAAGTGAGGGCAATTACTTTAGCTACTCTAGCTCCCACACCTGGAGAACTACTGTGGGATGTCGGCGCTGGTTGTGGTTCCATTTCTATAGAATGGATGCGAACTCATCCGCGATGCCGAGCGATCGCCATCGAACAAAACTCATCCAGACTGCACTATATTGCTGATAATGCAGCCGCTTTAGGTACACCAAATCTGCAAATCATTGCAGGAAAAGCAGCAAATGCTCTCAAAGACTTGCCTGTACCTGATGCTATCTTCATTGGTGGCGGGATAACAGCAGAAAATTTATTTGATATTTGTTGGTCAGCACTACGACCGGGGGGACGTTTAGTAGCAAATGTCGTCACCATTGAAGGAGAGCAAACCTTATTTCAGTGGTATGAAAAAGTCGGTGGCAATTTCACCCGTATTGCCATTCAACGCGCCGAACCTATTGGTAAATTTTTGGGCTGGCGCGCAATGGCTCCTGTAACACAGTGGGTAGTAATGAAGTAGGGCATGGGACAGGGGGCAGGGAGCAGGGAGCAGGGAGCAGGGGGGAGAGTTAGAACTGCAACATCTCTGTGAAAGCTTTATGAATGAGTATCAAAGACTCGTTCATCTCCCTCAAAGACTGATTCACGAGTATCAAAGACTCGTTCATCTCCCTCAAAGACTGATTAATGAGTATCAAAGACTCGTTCATCTCCCTCAAAGACTGATTAACGAGTATTAAAGACTCGTTCATCTCCCTCAAAGACTGATTAACGAGTATCAAAGACTCGTTCATCTCCCTCAAAGACTGATTAACGAGTATCAAAGACTCGTTCATCTCCCTCAAAGACTGATTAACGAGTATCAAAGACTCGTTCATCTCCCTTAGAGCCTCATGAATCCACCTTTGAGCTTGATTAATCTACCTCATAACTGCATTAATCTCTTTGGCAACTTCACACTTCCGTCTCATCTTCCCATGCTCCCTGCTCCCTGCTCCCTGCACCCCTGCCTTGAAGTTGCTCGGACGTGATAATTACTGGGGATAAACTCTTCCTTTCCAAGCACCACCGCGCCCTTGCCAGTGACGAATGGCTGAGTCTATTGTCATCAGGGTGTAAAGAAAAGCGATCGCAGGTAAGCACAAAGTTAACCAGGGAGGACATTTATAAAAGCGGATGGTTGGGAAGTAAGCCAAACTCATCAACAGCCAAGCTGATAAACCCGCCAGTGCGATCGCCCAATTCCCTATCAATCCACCCACAATAGCAGCTATAGGTGGCACTAAATAAATTATCGTCATAGCCACAACTGTTCCTACTAGTAGCAGTGGAGAATAATTGAGTTGAGTATAGGCAGTCCGCGCCACCATATTCCAAATACTATCCAAAGAAGGATAAGGGCGCAGACTACGAGTTAAAGCACTCAGTCCCAACCAAATCCGCCCTTGTCCCCTTGCCCCTTTCACAGCTTGAGCCAAGGCGCAATCGTCAATTAAAGCTTGGCGAATCGCTGCAATTCCGCCGATACTTTCAAGGGCTGTTGTGCGAATCAAGATAGATCCTCCAGCAGCCGCAGCAGTGGGATTTTTTGGATTGTTGACCCAGCGAAAAGGGTAGAGTTTTTGAAAGAAAAAGACGAAAGCGGGTATTAAAAGTTGTTCCCAAAAACTTTCACACCGAAGCCGCACCATCACCGAAACTAGATCTAAATCTTCTTGTTCGGCTTTAGCAACCAGTCGGCGGAGATTGCTTTGGTCATGTTCAATATCAGCATCGGTGAGTAAAAAATAGTTTGGTGTAAACTCACTAGCTAATTGAATACCTTGCTCAACTGCCCAGAGTTTACCACTCCAACCGGCAGGCAATGCTTTGCCAGAGATAATATGCAATTGTTGGGATTTATTCAAAGCGTAAGCAACCCCTTGGGCAAAATCAGCTGTGCGGTCTGTGCTGCGATCGTCTACCAAAAAAATATTGAAATCCCCAGGATAATCTTGGAGTAGAAGCGATCGCAAGCAAGCCGGCAGCAAATCTGCTTCATTACGGGCAGGAATTACCACGCAAATCTTAGGTAAGGATGACAGCGTAATTTCGCCAACTTCTAATTTCTGGTCTGTTCGCCAAAACTGCCCGCGTAAACTCAGTAATCCTATCCACATCACCAAGGATGAAAGTGTTAACCCTAATACAATTGCACTCATATCCTCTTGCAAATTCTTAGTGCCTCAGACACAATACTATGTCTGCTGATTGTGGGAAAATATTTTTTCTCCGTACTGCTGTATTTATACTATGGGTGAGGTGGAATAGTATTTGATGCAAACTCAAGACAGAGTAACAGTCAATCAAGTCACAGCGGCGATCGCAACCAGCCAAGAATATCTGCTTTCAATTCAAAATCCGGCGGGTTACTGGTGGGCAGAGTTAGAATCTAATGCCACTATTACTGCTGAGGCTGTTTTACTTCATAAAATTTGGGGCACAGATCGCACTAGACCTTTACACAAAGTTGAAACTTACCTGCGTTCTCAACAACGTCAGCATGGCGGTTGGGAACTTTTCTTTGGGGATGGGGGAGAACTGAGTACTTCGGTGGAAGCGTACATGGCTTTGAAACTGCTAGGTGTACCAGCAACCGATCCAGCGATGCTCAAAGCCAAAGCTTTTATTCTGCAAAGAGGTGGTATCAGTAAAACTCGCATCTTTACTAAGTTACACCTTGCCCTCATAGGATGTTACAGCTGGCGCGGCATCCCTTCACTGCCGCCCTGGATTATGCTTCTACCCTCAACTTTCCCTGTTAATATCTACGAAATGTCAAGTTGGGCAAGATCCAGCACTGTACCGCTGTTGATTGTCTGCGATCGCAAACCTGTTTTTCAGATTGACCCAGCTATCACCTTAGACGAACTGTATGTTGAAGGTGTCGATCAAGCCCAGTATGAATTACCCCGTAGTGGCGATTGGACAGATTTATTCCTCACCCTCGATCAAGGCTTCAAGTTGGCAGAAAGCCTCAATTTAGTTCCTTTCCGGGAGGAAGGCATCAAAGCGGCAGAAAAGTGGGTTTTAGAACGACAAGAAGCCACTGGTGACTGGGGCGGAATTATTCCCGCTATGCTAAATTCTCTGTTAGCTTTGCGGTGTCTAGGTTATGGCTCCAGCGACCCGATTGTCGAACGCGGGCTAAAAGCCATCGATAATTTTGCCATTGAAACAGAGGATAGTTACCGAGTGCAACCTTGCGTTTCACCTGTTTGGGATACAGCTTGGGCGATTCGGGCTTTGATAGATTCTGGATTTGCACCAGATCATCCAGTTATTGTGCAGGCTGGAGAATGGTTACTCAACAAGCAAATTCTTGACTACGGTGATTGGATTGTCAAAAATCGTCAAGGAAAACCAGGGGCTTGGGCGTTTGAGTTTGACAATCGCTTTTACCCAGATGTAGATGACTCTGCTGTGGTTGTTATGGCTCTACATCAGGCAAAGCTTCCTAATGAACAATTAAAGCAAGCTGCGATCGCTCGTGGACTCAACTGGATTGCTTCGATGCAATGTAAGCCAGGTGGCTGGGCTGCTTTTGATTTAGACAACGATCAAGATTGGCTGAATTCTGTACCTTATGGCGACCTGAAAGCCATGATTGACCCAAACACGGCTGACGTCACCGCTAGGGTGCTAGAAATGCTGGGAGCTTGTAATTTATCAATAGATGCTGGTAATTTTGAGCGAGCGATCGCTTATATTCTCCGCGAACAAGAACCTGAAGGCTGTTGGTTTGGGCGTTGGGGAGTAAATTACATTTATGGCACTAGTGGTGTTCTCTCAGCCTTAGCCTTAATTGCACCTCAAACTCACCAAAATAGTATCGAAAGAGGAGCTGCTTGGTTAGTTGGATGCCAAAATTCTGATGGTGGTTGGGGTGAAACTTGCCGCAGCTATGATGATCCTAGCCTTAAAGGACAAGGGACTAGTACTGCATCCCAAACTGCTTGGGCTTTAATTGGGTTAATAGCAGCAGGTGAAGCTACTGGCAAATTCGCTCATGATGCCATTGAGCGGGGAATTAGCTACCTTGTAACCACGCAAAAACCAGATGGTACTTGGTATGAGGCGGACTTTACAGGTACTGGCTTCCCTAGCCATTTTTATCTAAAGTATCACCTCTATCAACAATGCTTTCCTTTAATTGCTCTAGGTCGCTATCAAGCGCTTAATTCCAAGGGTTAGGGATTGGGGAGTAGGAAAAAGCAGGGAAGCAGGGGACAAGGAGAAAGAACTATGATTAAATCTTGCTCCTTGTCCCCCCATCCCCCATGCTCCTTGTCCTCTTCATCCAATGCCCCATGCCCAAAATCATTGAAATTAAGTTTAGTAGGGTGGGCAATGCCCACAAGAATTTTATATGGTGATTTGAAAAATGACTAAGCTGATTGAATACGAAGAAGCCAGTGAAGAAGTACGTGCGGTATATGACGATATCCGTGCCACCCGCCAGACTGACTATATCAACAATTTTTGGAAAGCCATAGCTAATCATCCCCCCACCCTGCAACGAACTTGGCAGGCGGTAAAGGAAGTGATGACTAGTCCTGGCGAGATTGATCCGCTGATGCGCGAACTAATTTACATTGCCGTAAGTGTGACAAATGGCTGTGATTACTGCATTGCCTCACACACAGCATCGGGACGTGCCAAAGGCATGAGCGATACCATGTTTAGCGAACTTTTAGGGATAGTTGGCACAGCGAATATGACTAATCGCCTCGCCAATGGCTATCAAATTCCGGTTGATGAAAAATTTAAGACTTAAAAATTTCGGGAGTGCTGGGTACTGATTAGTACTTTGTACTCCTTACTTACCCAGCCAAGATAACGAATTGTTACCTATCAGCTTCTGACTAGCTATGTGACCTTATGGGTTATGGATTAGGCGATCGCAAGTTATTAATATTAAAAATTTTTTCCTTCTGCCCTCTACCGTCTGCTTTCTACTAAATATCTGCAACTAAAAACTTTAACTTTGCAGATTTGCTCTGATGGAATTTAGTAAATCTCACTGAAAGTTATCTACTACAAAAAGATAGAATATTACTGCAAGGTTTTATATATTTAAACCAGCCAAAAGAGAGATGGAATCATTGATAACTCAATTTAAATTATTAAGAATAAAGCAAAGGGCGTCACGACTATAATAAGGGTGCAGATACCTAGGTGATTATTCTAGGTGAACACAGAGTAAAAACTATGTTTTTTACTCTGTATTTATTTATATTGTTAATTGCTGTTTATTTACTTTCAGATTACATATTTGCAATGAGTAATTATTGCGTGTAACGCGTATAAAAAAATTGAAAATCCTAAATTGCTATTAAGGCGTTGATTGAGTTGTTGGAGATGGTTTTAAATTTTTGGCTTTATAGAAAGTTTCCAAACTATTGCGATCGCCTACAAAACGCCAATGCCACGGTTCATAACTGACACCTTGAGGATTATTTTCAGGAAAGGAAATTTCAAAACTAAAACGGGCTGCATTTGCTTGTAGCCATTTATAAGCTTTAGTATTTTCAAAATTGGCTTGAAGATTAGTTGCAGGTGCTGCTCCATCTCCAATATCTACAGCGTAACCTGTGTGATGTTCACTATGTCCAGGAGGAGCGCTTAGAGCAGCTCTTTGTGCTGGAGTTTGATTTCGTTGGGCACTCACACCAAAAAATAACTGCTCCTGCTCTTTCACTGAGCGAAAGCCAGAAATTGGTACTAAAATTACACCCGCGCTGCGTGCTGCTTGTTGCATCGCTTGAAACTTTTCCGCAGCGCCTTTTCGCATTCTGATACGCCCATTTGTAGAAATTACTACTAACTCAGATTCTGGTGCTTCTGCGTATATCAAATGTCCCAATACAGTATCGCGATCGCTACCTTGATTGGCAGAAATATCAGAATTTGGCGTTTGTACCTGCGAAGTAGTTGGCGCAGGTTGAGAATCTACAGTTTTTTTAGGTGAAGTAATGAAAAACAAAAAACCGCTAGTTACAGCGAGTACAACAAATACAGACACTCCCCCAATCAGCAAAACCAATGGTTGCAAGCGTGCGTTTGGCGTTACATCGGGAAGATCGCGTAAAGCCACTGGAATATCATCACTAGAAGCAGCCAATGAATTTTGCGGTTCATCAGAAAACCCAGCCTTATTCAAGAGTTAACTCCTGCTTTTTTTCAATAGCCATAACAGATTGTAGACTGGAAAAAAATAAAAGCAAGCCGTAGCATTTTACATCTGTATTCTTAGGTGCAATTTTGACAAATCTTTTAGAACTATACGTCAAGCTGGTGGGATTAGTTCTAGTAGGACTAATCTTGGGACGTAAGCTACCTGGCATAGTTCCCACTCGTTTGGGTCAGTTTCTTTTTTATGTCGGAGGCCCTATAAGCATAGTATCTTTTTTACGCCAAGCTGACCTGTCTGGTCAAATTTGGATTGCACCGGCGATCGCTTACCTAGCTATCTTTTTAGGGGCATTTTTAGCTTGGGTAGGAATTCAAGGTCAAGCCTATTTCACAAATACCATCCCCCAAAAACCAACTCAGGGTAGTTTGCTTTTAGCAGCAATGGTTGGTAATACAGGTTATCTTGGCTTTCCCATCACCTTAGCAATGGTAGGACATAAATATTTTGCTTGGGCGTTATTTTATGATTTGCTGGGGTCTCTCTTTGGCTCTTACGGCTTAGGAGTAGCGCTAGCAGTTCGTTTTGGCAACAATGTAAGTAATTATTTACAGGTAACTAAAGCAATATTAACTAATCCTACCCTTTGGAGCTTCGGCTTTGGCTTGCTGTTTCGACAGATTAAAATCCCTATTTTAGTTGAATTTTGCTTAGACAAATTAGCTTGGAGTGCCGTCGCTTTATCCTTAGTATTAATTGGGATGCGGCTCTCGCAGCTAAAGTCTTGGAGCAGCTTACCACAGGCAGGAATGAGCTTGGCAATCAAAATGTTGCTAGTTCCCTTAGTTATTGGTAGTACCTTACCCTTTTTTGGTGTAACTGGTTCGGCAGCACAAGTGATAGTGCTACAAATGGGAATGCCTCCAGCGTTTGCCACTTTAGTAATTGCTGAAACCTTTAATCTTGATCGTGACTTAGCTGTGACAGCTTTGGCGATGGGGGCTATGGTATTGCTAGTTACTCTCCCAGTGTGGCTATGGCTATTTTAATATTCAAACAGCAGTAGGTTTAGCCCACAAGTTTCAATGGAAATTCGCTCTATATATCTGGTGGTAAATTTAGACTAATAGTCAGTTTTGCTATTTTGTCCAGCTTCATATTTTAGCTTGATTGAGTTTTGCCACATTTTAGTTTTTAAGGATGTTAATAAAAAAGCTTATCACCTAAGCTTTTTGAATTTTAAATTTTGCGTAGCGGTAGTATCAGGTTATGCCATGTCCACTAACATTACTCAAAACGAGAGTTCCCCAGCACCTCCTGTTACAGACTGGGAACCTTCCCCACCACCAACAGATTTAATATTTGATGACGGAGAACCCTTGGAAAGTAACCGCCACCGCATTGCTATGAATGTTTTAATCCGGTCGTTGCAACAAGCTTGGTCAGACCGAGATGATTACTTTGTCGGTGGTAATATGTTTATTTACTATAGTCGTACACAGGCACGAAATCGGGATTTCAAAGGGCCGGATTTTTTTGTGGTTCTCAACGTCGAAGGGACTGGTTCTCGCCAAGGTTGGGTTGTATGGGATGAAGAGGGACGTTATCCTGATGTAATTGTCGAATTGATGTCCCCCTCAACAAGAAATGTGGACATAGGGGAGAAAAAGAATATCTATGAAAATGTTTTTAGAACTAGAGACTATTTCGTTTTTGATCCCTTTGACCCCAACTCCTTGCAAGGATGGCGGTTGGATATCAATTTTCGCTATCAGCCTTTAGTTGCTAATGAGCAGGGTTGGTTGTGGTGCGAAACCTTAGGATTTTGGTTAGGAATTTGGGAAGGAACGATAGACCGAGAAACTGCCCCTTGGTTACGATTTTATAACCGCGAGAAAAATTTAGTTTTCTTACCAGAAGAAGCAGAATTCCAACGAGCAGAAGCAGAACGACAACGTGCAGAACGTTTAGCTGCACGTTTGAAGGAATTAGGAGAAAATCCAGAGAATTTATAAAAAAAGATAGCGAAAACTCTCCAGCACCCCATTAACAAGCTTGAGTGATCCTAGCTGCGAGTTCGCCAGGGTTCATATGTTCATAGTGTTCAAAAGGTTGATGAATCCAGGGGTTGTCAGGTAGGTAATCAACATAGTAATCGGGTGCTATAACCGAACAAGCTTTATACCAAAGTACAGCAGTGCGAATTTCTTCAATTGCGAACTCACTATTTTGGTTTAGCCAAGGGAGAGTTTCTTTGAGTGTAATTCCAGAGTCTACTAGGTCGTCTACTAAAAGAATGCGCGAACCTAAACTTTCAGTGGTCATTGTTAAATAGCGAGAAAAGGTTAAACAACCTCTTTCTTGCTTGCCTGGGCCACTGTAAGATGATGTTGCTAAAATTGCCAACGGTTGCTGATATATACGGGAGAGAATATCTCCTACTCGCAGTCCGCCTCTGGCAAGACAGATAATCTGGTTGAATTCCCAACCCGATTGATAAATCTGAGCAGCCAGTTGTTCAATTTTTTGGTGATAATCTGACCAAGAAACGTAAAGGTCTGGCATAAGGGAAGTAATTTTGAGCTAATACTGAAGGCAAACGCAAACTCTATATTCTAGTATGAGCGCAAGATATTATGAATGATTCTGTCGCCGATGGCTCTGCTCAAAGTGAAAAACTAGGCTTTAAAACTAAACTGGCTTATGGCGCAGGTGATTTAGGCCCAGCGATTACTGCAAACATTTCTATATTTTTTCTATTAGTTTTCTTTACCAATGTTGCTGGTATCCCGGCAGGTTTGGCTGGCAGCATTTTGATGATTGGCAAAATTTGGGATGCAGTCAACGATCCGTTTGTGGGGTTTCTGACTGATAAAACGAAATCTCGTCGCTGGGGTCGTCGTCTGCCTTGGCTATTATATGGCGCGATTCCCTTTGGAGTTTTCTTTTTCTTGCAGTGGATTGTACCTCCATTTAGTGTTTGGGGTTTGTTCTGGTATTACGTAGTAATTGGGTTGGTATCTCAAGTGTTTTACACGGTTGTCAATTTGCCTTATACGGCAATGACTCCAGAACTAACTCAAGATTATGACGAACGCACCAGCCTGAACAGTTTTCGCTTTACCTTTTCCATCGGTGGCAGCATTTTATCGTTAATTTTATCGAAGATTATTTTTTCCCAGATTAGCGATCGCCAGCAACAATATTTAATATTAGCCGCTGTTTGTACTGTAATTTCGGTATTGTCTTTATATTGGTGCGTTTATGGCACACGCGATCGCGTTTTGGCATTTGAGGCTAAACGTATCCAACTGGAAGAAACCCCATCTATCCCTTTCATCGAACAACTCAAAATTGTCTTTACCAACCGACCTTTTCTATTTGTTATCGGTATATATCTTTGTTCTTGGTTAGGTGTACAGATTACAGCCAGCATTATTCCTTATTTTGTAGTTTACTGTATGCGCCTGCAAGAATCAGATGTACCTACAGTAATGATTGCGGTACAAGGAACAGCTTTGCTGATGCTGTTTTTCTGGAGTGCTTTGAGTAAAAAAGTTGGAAAAAAAATTGTTTACTTTTTGGGAATGAGTTTATGGATCATAGCAGCAGGCGGACTCTATTACTTGCAACCAGGCCAACTGAGTTTGATGTATTTGATGGCAGTGATGGCAGGTTTTGGTGTTTCTACAGCTTATCTTGTTCCTTGGTCGATGATTCCAGATGTGATTGAATTAGATGAACTCCAAACCGGACAACGCCGGGAGGGAATTTTTTATGGCTTCATGGTGTTGTTGCAAAAATTTGGTTTAGCTTTTGGACTGTTTGTGGTAGGAAATGCCTTGCAAGCTTACGGTTTTAAAGAAGCTGTAGCCGGACAATCTGGATTACCCACACAACCTGAGTCAGCATTACTAGCTATCCGCCTTGCAGTTGGCCCCTTACCTACTATTTGTTTGATTGCTGGTTTAGTTTTAACGTATTTCTACCCAATTACCCGCGAGATGCACGCAGAAATCATGCTGAAACTTAAACAGCGGCAGGAGAAGATTGAGTAATTAGAGCATACTTCAATAGAAAATTGGTCAAGTACCGTCAAGCGATCGCCTGTTTTTCGTAGCTTCAGCTTGAATTGCTTGGCAATATTATTTACCCTAATTTGTATTCAATAGCCTAAACAGCAGACTACTAAAACAGAGGCTTGCTGATTGATTTAAGCCTCAAGATAGGGTAACTCCACTGTAGAAAAATCTAGGATTGGGATATTCATTAATAGAGGAAAAACTCATGCCTAGCGGTCATGCCAGCCATAAAGGCCCCTCGATCAAACATAGCCATGACAATGGACAAATTGATACTGCTGCTGACCTCACAGTAGATCCGCAAGAGATTCTTGATGAAGGTCAGGGCTACCCATTCGATGCTCAGGGAACTGTAGTAAATCCGGCTGCTACTGAACGCCCGAAAGAGCAAGAAGAGTGAAGAAGGCAGATTGGGGACAAGGGGACACGGGGACAAGGTGAAAGAATAGAGGCAACAGGCAACAGGGAAGAAAAACTATTGCCTATTCCCATTGCCTGTTACTCACAACTCAGCACTCAGAACTTTTTCAACTCACTAGAGTACCTGATGGAGGGTACTCAGTAATTCCTCGGCTGTAAAGGGTTTTGCCAAAAATTCTTGGATGCCGAGGCTGATCTTTTGAGCAGTAGCCTCATAAGCCATCAATCCACTCATAGCAATAATTTTTGGCTGAGGATTCATGCGTTGCAACATATGAATAGTTCGAGAACCATCCATTTCTGGCATCATCAAATCTATTAACACCACACTGATCTCATGATTATGTTGAGCGTAAAGCGCCAGTGCCGCAATTCCATCACTAGCAGTTAAAATCCGATAATTATGGCTTTCTAGTGTAGTTTTGGTGATCTCACAAATTGATACTTCGTCATCTACCACCAAAATTAATTCGCCATTACCACTTGGAAGCTCTGCATCTGCTATTGCTTTGGTTTCACTGACTTCTCTACTAGGTAAGTACACTTTAAAACTACTTCCCTTGCCGACCTCGCTGCACACAGTCACAAAACCGTTGTGACTTTTGATAATGCCCATAACAGTGGAAAGTCCTAGGCCAGTTCCTTTACCCACGTCTTTAGTAGTAAAAAACGGATCAAAAATGCGGTCGATAATTTCCGGCGGAATGCCTGTTCCAGTATCATCAATAGCGATCGCCACATAAGAACCAATTTCAGCATCCACGTGCATGTGAGCATAGTTTTGATCAATTACCAGATTTGTAGCGGTAATGCTCAAGACACCGCCATCGGGCATAGCGTCGCGGGCATTAACACAGAGATTCATCAGCACTTGATGAAGTTGAGTTGCATCCGCAAAAACTGTCCAAAGTTCGGGCGCTATATCAGTTCTTGTTTTAATGGATTTTGGGAAAGTTCTTTGAGCAACCTGCGCTACATCGGAAAGCAAATGCCGAACCTGAACAATGGAGCGACTTCCTTCTACCCCACGAGTAAACGAAAGAATTTGCTTGACTAAATCAGCACCTCTCCTGGCGCTGCTTTCCAGTATCTTCATTAGTTGCTGACTGCTCTCATCCATGTTGGGGAATTTCAGAGGCAACAATTGTGCAGTTGCCAAAATCGGAGTCAGGATGTTGTTGAAGTCGTGGGCAATGCCACTTGCGAGAGTTCCCAGACTTTCCAGGCGTTGAGCGCGGAGAAATTGCGCCTCTAGTTGTTTTTTTTGAGTGATATCTGTACTGAGTGTAAGAATAGATTTGGGGTTACCAGCTTCATCGCGCATCAGTGTCCAACGACTTTCTACGATGATGTCCTTGCCAGCTTTTGTTACTTGCTGAAACTCACCTTGCCACTTACCATCCCTCGCCAGTATGGCCTGTATTTCATTGAATGGTGGCGAAGTATCTCCAGATTTACAAAAAAGTTGAGCAGCTTTCTTACCAATGACTTCTGTTGTTTTCCAACCGTAAAGACGTTCAGCACCTTGGTTCCAAAATAATATTTGGTTCTTCAAATCACGAACGGTGATTGCATCTATGGAAATATCGAGTAAAGCCGCTTGTTCGTAGATTTTTTGTGCTGCTTGCTTGCGCTCGGTAATGTCCTCTACTGTCCCCACATGACCAAGGAATCTGTTTTCTGAGGAATACATTGGGCTGGCAAGAGCGCGCACCCACCGAACTTCATTTTTGGGACTAAGTAGCCTGTATTCGTGGGCCCAGGTGGATTGTTCAGATACTGTACGTTGCCAGTCTTGAATAACTTCGGTGCGGTCTTCAGGGTGGATGGCCTGAGTCCAACCGTAGCCTAAACTTTCTTCTTCAGTTAGACCGGAAATATCATACCATAAAGGATTATTGTAGGTACGTTGCCCTTGGGCATCAGTCTGAAAAATAGCAAGGGGAGCCGAAGAGCAGAGTATCCGAAATCGATTTTCGCTCTCCCGCAGAGCCTCTTCTGCACTATGGCGTTTATGCCGTTCCTCAGCTTCTCGTAGTTCTCGCTCTACTGCGGGCACTAAACGGGTAAGGTTGCCTTTAATTAGATAGTCATGAGCTCCAGCTTTCATTGCTGAGACGGCAATATCCTCGCCAATCGTGCCGGAGACGATGATAAAGGGTAAATCCAGCTTTCGGCTTTGAAGGAGTTTCAGGGCGTCTGTTCCACTGAAGGTAGGTAGGCTGTAATCTGCAATCACCATGTCCCATGACTGTTGATCTAGAGCCGCCTGCATGGCCTCTAGAGTATCTACTCGAACAAAGTTCAGAGTGTACCCGCCTCTACGCAACTCCCTCAGGAGCAGAAGAGCGTCATCTTCAGAATCTTCAACAATCAGAACACGCAAGTTGGCGCTCATTTTGACTGATTACCTAAATCGGAGGTGTCTCGTTCATCAATAGCCAGTACATTCCCAGCTGTCGAACTGCTTCTGTAAACTGGATAAAGTCTACAGGTTTGCGGATGTAACTGTTACACCCCAAGCTGTAACTATTGAGTAAATCTTGTTCTTCGCTGGAAGTCGTTAAAATCACCACAGGTAGCAGGCTAGTGCGCTTATCTGTTCGCAAACGACGCAATACTTCCAAGCCATCAATGCGGGGCAACTTGAGATCTAACAAAATTACAGTAGGTTTGATGCTGATATCCCGATTAATATATACTCCAGTCCCAAATAAGTAATCTAGAGCTTCAGCACCATCACGAGCTACTACAATATCATTGCTGATGTGATTGCGCTTGAGTGCTCGGATAGCTAAAGCTTCGTCATCGGGGTTATCTTCTACCAAAAGAATAATTTTGTTATTCGTGTTCATGCCCCACCCTCCTCTGCTACTAATGTAAAGTAAAAAGTAGCGCCCTGCTCTAAAGCTCCTTGTGCCCACACCCGGCCACCATGCCGATGCACAATTCTTTGCACTATGGCTAATCCAATTCCAGTGCCTGGAAATTCATCGGTTCTGTGCAGTCTCTGAAAAGGGCCAAATAACTTATTGGAGTAGGCCATATCAAAGCCAGCGCCATCATCTTGGACAAAATATACTGGAATGCCATTTTCCTGGGGTATAACTCCAAACTCAATCCTTGCCTGGGTATGCTTGTAGGTAAATTTCCAGGCATTGTTGAGTAAATTTTCTAACAATACTTGTAACAGTCGGCTATCTCCTTGGGCTAAAATCTGCGGTTGAATGATAAACTCTACTTGCCGCTCTGGTTGACTTTCCTGTAGCTCAGTGCAAATTTCACTAGCTAGCAAACTTAGATCCACAGGTTCTAGGTTAATTTCACTACGCATCAACCGAGACAAGTTGAGGAGGTCATCAATTAATTGACCCATCCGTTGAGTAGCTGCCCGAATTCGCCGTAGGTAGTCTTGCCCAGTGTCATCGAGCTGATCGTTGTAGTCTTCTAGTAGGGCCAGACTGAAACCATCAATACTGCGTAACGGGGCACGCAAATCATGAGAGACAGAGTAGCTAAAAGCCTCCAGTTCTTTGTTAACTAGCTGCAATTCATTGATTGCCCGTTGCATTCCCTGGTTTAAGGAATGAACTGCTTGTTCGGCCTGCTGACGCTCTACTACTTCTGCTTGCAATTCAGCTAGGAGTTCTCCGTGCTGGAGAGCTACTCCCAAATGATTAGCAATTTGGGTAGCAAATTCGATTTCTGTTGCTTGCCATTGTCGGGGAGCATGACATTGGTGAATACAAAGCAATCCCCAGAGGTTTTGACCTTGTAACAAAGGTACTACTAAGTTGGCCCGAATCTGAAATCTGGATAGAACAGCAATGTGACAATCGCTCAGTCCACAACCGTGGATATCTGCGACTGCTTGAATCCGCCCCTGCTGATAATGAATTGCAAACTGCTCACCAAAGCAATGATCGTGAATTTTTTGGGACATAGCTGATGGAAAAGCTTGAACCACGTCCTCAGAAACAAATTCTCCATCATTCCAGCCTGAATCTGGGTAGAAGCGAAACATACCCACTCGATCTGCTGCTAAAAGTTTTCGCACCTCGGTAGCTGTGCTTTGAAAAATTTTTTCCAGGTCTAGAGGTTCTCGCAGCCGGGTAATTACGTGGAATAATGCTTTCTGCTGTTCTAGCTGGAAATACGCCTGGTTGATTTCATGCTTTAAGTATTGGACTTCGTCTACCAGGATCTGCTTAATTTGCTCAAATGCCGCTTCATCTGGACATAAATCCCGCAGTCTTGCCAATCTTTCTAGGTTCATTATTAACAGTTAATTTAAATCAAAAAATTGCTGAATCATTAACTAAATGTTTGAATCAGCTATCGTCAAGCAATACTTATATTTTTTATTACATTCACAAGTTTAGCATACGGCTATAGGAATTCTTTAAGAAAATTATATAACTGTTGGTGTTGCAAAAATTTCTAGGTAACAAAATCTCAGTCTAGATTAAGATACGGCAGATTTGAAGTTAGTGAAGTACACAATTATTTCTCAAAGCTAGGTGTCAAGCCTGTTGTAATTCAGAATTCAGAATTATGCTGTCTATTGATTTAGCTATTTCCAAGATTGAGGTAGGCTAGTTGACTTAAGCTTCGATTTTTCCTTTGTGTTTTTGGAAATCTTCGGCTGCTTGCCATACCTAGACCATACCTATTTAAGAAAGCGATTGCAAGGGAGCGCAGCGCCTGCCGTAGGATGCCCGTACCCCTACGCTTAAGCAAGCTACGCGTAGCGTCTCCTTGAGGAGAAGGGCTGTAGGGCGATCGCATAAGTTTATTAAAGGCAGTTATCCTCAAGTACGGAAACGTCTCTTGCTCTGCTTGTGCTTGGCAACTTCTTTGCGTTTACGTTTCTCTAAAGGTGTTTCAAAGTGACGGTTCTTTCTGATATCTGGAAAAATCCCTGCCTTGGACACTTCTCGCTTGAATCGACGTAAAGCTGACTCAATTCCTTCATTTTCGCCCACAATTATTTGGGTCATCTTGTCTCCTCCTAAATTGGTTTATCAGGTTTTTCATCTGAGTGCATTACAGCTTTTAGTATTGGAAAAATGGAATATAGTCAGGGATACATCCTTCGACTCTTTCCTACAGGTAAAATTCCTGTGCTTTTTCCAGGCAGAACCGCTATACTTAGCGATCGCGTAGTAGTGAAAAATCTGTTCGTCGAATCGATGTGCAAAAAAAGCAGACGCAGAGCCTGCCTTAAGACCTAAGACTTAACTACTCAATTTTAAAGCCTATTAATATCGGGAGTATCCACCACCAGTATTTCCCCGTCTGCCACCACCGTAAGAGCCTCCATCTGTTTTGGGTTTAGCTTTATTAACTTTTAAGCTACGTCCCATCCATTCAGCGCTATCAAGGGCCTCAATTGCTGCGGCTTCCTCGGTTTCTGTTTCCATTTCTACGAAACCAAAACCCCGCATTCGCCCTGTTTCACGGTCTACAGGCAATTGCACCTTCTTGACAGTTCCATATTCTGAGAAGACCTGTTTGAGGTCATCTTCTTTAACCTCATATGACAGATTGCCCACATAAATTGACATAAGATGTCTCCAGAATCAAAAAGGTGTAGAGATTTACATCCGGAGAGGTCTGTAATATAAGTATAGATAAAAACAAACTACACAGCCGAATTTAATCTTCCATAGTTACCCTAACACATATCGGCAGATTAGATCGCTAACCAGTTCTATTGAGTTATGTTGCAAAAACAGCTAAATAATCCAATACAGTTCAGTTAAGGCTAAAATTTGTCAATTTTTGTAGTTTAATCAAAATTAACACATAAAAAAGACCAAGTGTGGAATTTATCGAGCTTCTCTAGTTAGGTGGGATTATTCTAGAACATCTAAATTTCAGAAATAAAATTGATGGCAATCAGACTCTCAATTCACCTTTATCTCTGCCCACACAATATGCCTATGAAGGCGATCGCATATCTGCAAATATTAATTCTACTTGTTCAAAGGTTCTTGTGCAATTTTGCTATTCCTCAAATTTGTAAATTTACACCAAGTATGCACAGGTAATCTTCTATCAGCTCCTTACCTATATGCATTGGGTATGGCACAAGGATATTCCCCATAAACCAAGCTGGCGAACATCTCAAATAGTGAGGTATTCGACACAGTGCCTTTAAAGATTCTTCTTTCTGAAAATTTGGGTGGATGAAGAATGGTAATATTTCTAACATTTGTTGATGTTTGAACGGGATGTTAGCACCGTATTCATCGTCTTGGAAGCCGAGTTTGTAAAGTTCGGGTATTGGCATCTCATTTTGTAGCTTCTGTGTTTTTGGCAGCCTTCCTACAGAGAAGTAATGTAATAGTTCTGGTGCTGACTGATCGTAAAACCCACTCAGATGTGGAAAATCCCGTGCTGCACAATCTTCGTTCCAAGCTTCTCGATTGGTAATGTACTGTGGTGTTTCTCTACCAGCACGAATACGAATTACTGCTAATAAGTTCTGTAGTTGCTTATTATTACGGGTATACTCGCAAGTGTGACCAGGAACATGGCAAAAGTCAAGAACGTTGCGTTTTGCCAGAAGGTTCTCATTTTGCAACTGAGGCCAGATTTTGCCATCATTATCTTCGCCACGTCCGTTACGCCATCCTTCAGCTTCAATTAGAACAATGGTTGGTTTGCCTAAATGTTTGGTTACTACGCGTGCAACAAACTGTACTAATTCCGTGCCATTCAACTTGATTTTACTTTGAAGGCGCTTTTTATTTTCTTGGCGATCGCGACGTGCTTCAGCAAAAATTTTTCCGACAGCAATTCCCGCCTGAGTGTAAGGAATCCAATCATTTGCATCGGGAAGTAGTACATCTACCGCACCCGTTGCACGCAGACGAACCGCAAGAGCATAGTGAATATCACCTTGATATTGGCTAGTTTTGCGACGACAAAAGGCAATTACATCTAATTCTTGGCCAATTTCTTTTGGTATCTTTGCTTGCTCGTATACTTGAGAGGGTAGACCGTATAGCGCCCCTATTTGACGTAATGTTCCATCGAGTACAGCACTCATCACACGTCCTTTTGTTGGTTTGCTGTATGATGGTGATTTATCCTCATCATCTTCTGTGTCACTTGATTTTGGTTTAGCTGTCGGTATCGACTGTATCATTTGGGAATTAATTCCCTCTCTTACACAAGCTTCACGAATAGCTCCTTTAATGTTTTGTTGAGGGAGAATTCCCTTTATTTTGATTCGGCCAATTTCGATAATTGCTAAACAGTGAGGATTAGTCTCAAAATTTATCAGAGGAATAACACTTTCCTGGAGAAAGGTACGCCATGCTTCTCGCTTTGCTTGATGTTGCTTGCGTATCTGCTGGTCGAATTTGCTACGATCTTTAGGTAAAAATCCACCTGTATTAAGTGGCTGCAAAAGTGTCGCATCATCAATCAAAATTTTTGAAACTGTTATATCTTGTGGAAAATCTTCATTTTCATTGAGAAGGAATACATCGCGTAATTGCTGGTAAACTACTTCACAAGTGTTTTGTTCTCGATAAATAAGAAAGATATGCATTGGCTTACCCTGCAATGCCCGGTAAATAGCATCAATAGCAATTTGCTGATAAGGTTGGCACTTTTTACGAGGTCTAGAAACAAATTCGTAATCACGCATTGCTAGTGGTGCTTTTATACCAGATGGTGCAGGAATGTCAGATTGCATCGGATTATCTGGTATCAAAACTTCGTTGAGAGATTCTAGTACCCGTGCAATAATATCGCCCCGCTCCAAAAAACTAAATCCTGTTTTGACACTATGTCCTCGTTTATGTTTCTCATGCTCGTACTTGTAGCCTTCAGCATGAACTATATAGTATTCGTCTCTATCACCCCAGTTAGTTGAGTTATTTAAATTACCAAATTCTGTAGGGTTGTTCAGAATATTTTCTGGCTGTTCTAGAGCGCGTGCTTTAAATGCAGCAAGCAGTTCTGGCAGTTGTAACCTCCACAAATTCTCTTGTTCTTTGCCATTGTTCTCAATAACGAGGCGTACCAAGGTCGAATCTACCTTGTAATTAGGTAAACGTGCATTGTTCATACCCATCAAAACAGAGATGTCACGCCCATAATTGGCATCTGACAAAGGTTCATGGGGGTATCTTTGGCAACTTAAATGTAAGAAAATCCACGGTTTTAAGTTGCCGTTGTCATTGAACCGTCCTGCTTGCGTCTCAACATTAAAGTCTAGACGGTAAGCAAAATAACCTTCTTTTTCGTTGCCATTATTATCTGTGTAATTTGCCTTAAACGGCTTACTAACTAAATAGAGTCCAACCCTACCCGAACCGCCTCCCTGTACTTTGCGCCATTGAATTTCTTGTTTTCTTTTTCCAGAATTAATGATGCACTTTTTACCATGCAACATGGTGGCGAGAAGACTGGGAATAGCTTGAAATCCTAATCCTCTCTCTGCGTTGATATCCTGCACAAGTATTTCCGGCTTGATGCGTTGCCACTCCCAACCAGGCGGTATTGCAGCTATTCTTTCGAGAAAGCGATCGCACACGCTATTAACTTCATCTGTTTTACCTTTGCCACGATATTGCTTTGTCCACTCCTGCGCCCAAATTCTCACTAATTGATGTATCTGCTGGGGTGTGGGTGTCTTCAACGGGTTCTCTGGGGTTCCTACAGCTAATGCTTGATATAAGGGCAGCTTACTTTCTTCGTCAACGCTAACAAACTCAAAGCCGTATGTCAGAGTAGATGCACAAGCAAGCAAAGCATTATTTAACTGTCGATATGGTGGCTGAACCTCTTTTTTGTTGTTGCCACGAGACAGTACTCGTTCCAGATCGCGGCGAAAGTCTGCTATCACCTGAACAAAAGGGAATGCCAACACAGCAATCTCTAGGTTGGCAAAAGCATCTGTTACCAAATTCATGCGTGCAGGTAACAAAATATTTTCTGATGTAATTGTTTTAGTCATGCTCTTTCTCTATCTCTTGCGTCTATTTCCCAGTTGAAGCCATCAATATCAACCAAAGCATCTGCTATTGATTGGTATAAAGCTTGACTGATAACATCTTCATTAACATAGTCACAAAGCAAATCGATGATTGCTGCTAGCAAGCTGGTACGCGGTGTATCAGGCTGTTGCTCTTTGGCATAGTTTGGCCCCCAAGCAGCATCAACAAAGTAAGCGTGAAAGGGAACACCTCCACGCAAAAGACGGCCTACAGCTTGAACGATGACCCCAGCAGTGGTTGCGGCTAAGTCTTGGCGGGGAAAGGCACGTAATTCTTCATTTGCACGCAGTGTTTTGTAGTAAGAACGATGTTCTACCGATCGCCAGTAACGCGCAGCCAATTGACGCACTTTTTCTGCGCGCCCTAAAATTCCGTCTCCTTCCCAAGCAATGAAATTCGCATCTTCTATCCAATCCAAGGCACGACGGTTGATTTCTTGAGCGATCGCCTGAGTATCATGTGGATGAGGATAGGGACGGGTGAGAAAGTAAACCGCACCAAAAGCAGCTTTGCCATTTGCATTCAAAATGTTGAATCCGCGCCCCATAGCACTTATCGGTGCAGCTAGGATTTTACCGCCAGTTACTGAGAAAGTTTCGATGTCAGCACGGTTGAGAGCGCCAATTTCCATCCTTGACTGATAATCGATGTCATCCTCAGCCAAAGTCTCTGTGTGATCGCGCTGCAAATGGTAAACTTGCTCGCGCATACCCCACCAACACTGACGGATTTCGTCTGCTACCCACCGTGCTTGGTCATAAGAATTGACGAGTAACAGTAGGCGTTCCCTATCCTGCCAAAAATCTGGAGCGCTCTCACCCAGTCGTTTCAATTCCTCAAGCTCCTGTCCTAAATGGCCGCTACCGTTGTTGCCAATCAGCGCTTGTGCCATCTCTTTAAACATTCCCATTTTCTGACGTTCAGGTGTCCCAGAAATACGGATAGCTTCATCTTTGCGGTTCAATTGAGGCAGAAACCTAAAGCGGCTTTGAGCGATCGCTTCTGTGGCACTCGGCTCTGGCATTAAAATACCCTGAGGATTGCCAACATGAAACTGAGTGGAATCTCGTAGATAAGAAGTTCCTGATAGTGCCAACACATTAGGCCCGCGTTGACCATCCAAGTCTGTTAGCAAGCGATGAAAGTTCAAAACGTAGTAACGACCAATATTGGTATAAGCAAACAAAGATAAAGCATTTTCGCTGCTGTTCTCAGATTGGTTGTGATTTTCATCTTTGCGGGAATAGTAAGTACCAAACTGCCTTCCTGTTGGCGGTAACGGTAAAATATTTAACATAGCTGTGGGCATACGGCGATGCGGAGGCTCGTCATCCAGAGTGGGTGGTCGATGATGCCACTCATAAAAAATAATACGTGTGTGCCGATCTAAAAGGGTGATGGTAAGGGCAAACTGTAAACGGTATGCCAGGGTTTCTATTGTGTCCACTGGATCTGTTTGTTCCTCTTTTTTTGAGGAATTTCGCCGCTTTTTCTTGACTGGCTGCTGTGAATTATTCTGACGTTTTTCTATTTCTGTTCGCAGTCGTGCTAACCGTTGTTCTGTCTTGGGGAAAAAATCAACTATCCAGGCTTTGCAAGCATGATAAATGCTATCGTCGGTAGCACTTTCGCCAATACTGTTAATCTGTTGAATCAGAAGTGCCAGCCTATTAACTTTAGGATTGGAGCGAGGCTGCCCCTGTAATGGATCGTCATCGAGTAATGCGTCAAAATACTGCATTATCTGCTGTACGCGCCGGTTATTAGCTTTAATTTCTTGCTCCGTGACATCAGGAGAATCTAATTCTTCAAGTCCAGCAAGGCGGCGGGCAAATTTGTAGAGGAGGGAATTAGGCGTAAAGTAGCCACGTTCTATCCATTTATTGAGAAACTCGTGTCCCGAACGCTTGTCTAATAGTGTCAAAGTTGCTGTCACAGCCTTTTGGACATCACGTTCTGCACCAGTCCATCGCTGCATCAATGCTGGGGTAACACGGTTAAACCTCATGTAATCTTCAGTTTTTACTCCAATGTCATCAAAAACACCACCATTTGTTAGCAACACTTCCTCAGCATATACATCGTCAAACCACTTGATAACGGTGTCTACTTCATCGAATACAACAATATCGGAATGTAGATAAACGAGTTCCCCTATCTTGAGCGGACGTAATTCTAAATGACGTGGTAAACCAGCCATTGCCATTGCACCTGGAGTTGTAATCCAAACACGGGCAGCTGGCATATCACCATATACCTGCTGTGATGGGCAAGTGGCAAAAAAAGGACACAAGTGGGGTACTCCAGGGTTATTGTTTTGTTTTTTGCGATCGCTTTCACTTTTTGGTGCTTCTTTCAAAGAGTGACATGGCTCGGTTCCAGGCTTGAGCGGCTTACCATGCAAACGGTCAAAGATGTCGCTAGCTTGTAGCAATCCTTGCAAAGCACAAGCTGTTCCCAAAAAGCGATCGCCCCAGTGTGGTTGTCCGCGTTGCCAGTGTTCCTGAAAATCTTTCGAGGCATAGAAGCTTTTTAGGTGTGCATCTCGTTTACTGCGGCCTAGTAAGGGTACAGCAACAGGCTCATCGTTTTCTGGATCGTCACAGAACCACCAATTAATTTGATTTGTTAACCGAATTGCCGATTGTACATCACTAACAACTAATGTGATGCGGCGATCGGCATGATTTCGCAGACTATTGACGGCAAGTAACGTTGACAGGGTAGACTTTCCAGAGGCGACTTGTCCCGCAATATGTACAAAACCATCTAAATTTAACGTTTGTGTGTTGCGCTCACTCAGCGTACCGTCTGCCTGAATTTTGTGAAAGTTGATTTTGCGAAAGCGGCTTACCCAGTGTCCCTTTTGTGATTCATGCCAACCATATCGGCGTGCTAGTAACTGTTCGCGGCGATTGAGGAACTCTGCATCTGACTCTAAATCTGGAATTCGTAATGAAAAAGGCTCACGAGAGCGGGGTGTAGTAAACCAAGGCTGTTGTCGTGCAGTACTTAAATGTTCTGGTGTGAACTGTACTTGCATTGTGACTGTTTCTTTTTCTGTCTTAGCCTGGAATTGGTAGGCAACTCCTGCCTTTACTGGTTTAACCCTGCGTTGGCGAAACTCCAAATCCGCACTCAAACAGCTTTCATATAAATTTTGGTTGACTTGATCCCTAAGATGTTTCGCAGCATGAATAATTTGAGAATCTAAATCCTGGATATCAAAATCATAGTTACGTCTATTTTGCGGAATATTGCGGATGTAGAAACGTAATGCCCCCAACCAAGCAAAACGTGCAGAAAATGGGATAATTTGCCGAGCGTTAGCAACTGCGCGCCGCTGGATATCATCTAAATTATGTAAACGTGGGTGTCGCAAAGGCATACCACTGAGTATTGCCCAAACTGCTGTTACTGCTTCGTCATCAATTCCTAAACACTCCATCAATGCAAAGCCAAGTTCTACCTGAAGTAATAATTGGGCTTGTTCTCGATCTAGCTCAGAGTTATCTTTCAATTCTTTGACACGCTCTGTAAAAATATCAGGTGGCTTAAATAATGTCATTTGGCTCATAATGCTATTTCCCTTGACTCAGGTGCATTATCTTAGCGACGACTCTTTCTTCAAAAGCTGTATCGCTGAAAAGATGGGTGCTTTTTGGCAATCCTGTTGCTTCTTCGCGCAAGATGTCGATGTAATCTTGGCGTTGATGCAGACGATGGTTAGGAATAACATAAAAACTTTCGTCATAGCGCAAATCGCCTTCCCCAAATATCGGCTTCAGTTGCAAAGCCAAATCATAGGGATTTCGGTAGTCTTTGATATCTACAGCCCAGACTGAACCATCACCAAAACGTAGTTGCAGGTCGTAACGGTCAATACCAGGCCAAAGTTGAACTTCGCAAAGATGTTCTGGCTGTTGTTTATGCAGCTTTTCTAAAGCACTAAACAGACGTATCTCTGGAATTCCAGGCAAACAAACACGCCAATGAATACCAAACTTGAGACGACACAGACCTCGCTTCCAATAAATGCGCCGGACATGGGACAAGTTTTTCCGATGATCGTTGCAGACGCTTGGCTTAATGCCACGTAAATGTCCATGTTTTTTAATTAAAGGGCCGCAGCGATCGCAGCACCAATAAGATTCATTTTCTTTACAGTCTTCGTACAGTTCGCCAACATCATTAATAGTTATGTAACGCGTTTGAGAAAACCTGTTGCGAAGTTTCTCTAAAGTAGTGTAAGGATTCGCAATTATAAATCGCCGCAGTAAAACATATTCTTGTTGGGCGTGTTTAGCATCATTTTCGTTGGCTTCTTGCAGTTTTTCCAGCAACCTCAGAAACTGAAAGTTCTCCAGCGCAATTTGTTGTACTTTCACAGAAGCCAACTCAGGAAGTTGCCCTCGTTTTACCAACTGTTCGTAGAAATACTGGCTTGCTTCCTCACTTAACGCTTTATCGTAAATTAAGCCATATTCTGAGTCAAACTCCTTTGGTATCTCCAACGGATACCATGTTTGCAAGGGTTTTTCTAGAAGATGAAAAAGACCTTCTAGAGTACGTGGATAAGGAATAGCTGTCATCTTCAATGCCAAAGTATTGCAGGCACGCCGTAACAAATCAGGGTATGGGTATTTAGGAATTTGGTATTGATTATCTGCACGGAAAAACTCTGCCAAACCCACAACCAAAAAATCAAAATTGTTATCCAAAAAGTACCTCCTGTCTATATTAGACAAGCTTTGGTATTTTGTCTCTTTAATGAAACACTGTAATTAGAAAGATACATTTAATAACTATAGCTAATGTGAGACAATAAAGAAACGCGTTTCATAAGTGAAACAACGAAGACGCATGGGATACAACTTAGACACACATCTATTAGCCGCAATGATGAAGACGAAGCGGGGGAGGAAAGGGCTGCGAGACACAGCCAAAGAAATAGGTAATATTAGTTCCTCTACACTTTCACGGGTAGAAAATGGCAAAATGCCTGATATGGAAACCTTTTTATTACTTTGCGATTGGCTGCAAGTGTCACCTGCTGAACTATTTAAGAAAACAGAAGAATCTGAAGCTTCCTCTGGCTCAAACACATTAGAGACAATAGAAATTCAATTGCGAGCATCGAAAAAACTCGATCCGGCAGTTGCCAATGCACTAGCAGAATTAGTGAAAGCAGCGTATCGGGATAATTCTCAACAAAGCGACACCCAACAGCCGGATTAACAAGAATCATGACACTAACAGAGAAATTACCAACTGAGTTTAGGCAAAGGTGTGAAGGAATTGCCACAGAGCAACGTAGTTTATTAAATTTACGGGCATTTGAGCCATTACCAGCAGATTTGCTGGCGGCTCAATTGAATGCAATAATTTTGACACCTGAGCAGATTTCCACTTTAGATCCTTCTGTAGTAGCGGTATTGCTCGATAGCGACCAATGGTCAGCAGGAATTATTAATCAAAGCCCACTCTGGATTGTGAATAATCCGCGTCATACTCCTGCACGACGTGAATCAAACCTGATGCACGAGTTTGGACACCTGCTATTAAGACATAAAATTGTCCGCTTTGATCCAAATACTGGGCTTCCTCTGCGCCGACAGAGCGATGAAGATGAGGCAACTTATTTAGGTGGATGCCTTCAAATTCCTCGGCGGGGTCTACTCTGGGCAGTTCAGCGTCAAATGACACTAACAGAAATAGCAGTGCATTTTAATACAAGTGAGGAAATGGTGCAATTCCGTAGCAACGTCACAGCAGTAAATATTAGATAAATGTATAAAAAATTTTGCACCTTCTGAAGTTAACTTCAATGTAAAATTTTATCAACAATCTCTTGGCATTTTGTGACATTCCTGAATATATTTGCCGGATAGGAAGTTGGAAATAGGTTGCTACTTTCACTCATAACACTTCCCAAGAACTTTGAGGCCATAGATTGAATATCATCAATTTGTTCTGGGGTTAAATCAGATGAGATATTAAAGAAATTATCTGGTAAAGCTTTGTAGACAAGGTGTAGAATGAGACGGTTACTATGAGTAGCAAATAACTTTTCTCTTCCATCTCGTTGTTTTTGTACTTCTGATAATTTATTTTCTACTACTCTTAATATTTGAACTAATTTCCAAAGGTTAGAACCATTTACTGATCTATTAAACAAAGTTTTGTATGGTGGTTTCTCAATATCTTCCCATAAAACACCGATTTTATCTTTAACTCGTGTAGCGAAAGAAACTTCATTCTGTTTACAAGCTCGACTAATCGTAGCTTCATTTAAATCAAAACCTTTTTGTCCATCTGGAATTGATTCACCTGACTTATAAGTATAAATAATTCCCTCTAAGTGAAGTTCATTTTTGATTCTTTCTTGTTCAGGATCAAGAGCCACAAATTCTCGACGATCAATTCTATTTTGAGTATTGTTGAATCTAGTTATCTCTGTAGCAAATGCTTCAGGGCAATTTTCCAAAGATATAAAACGAATGTGAACTCTTGCTTTTTCAACTTGCTCAGGAGAATTTTGATATGCTCTTGCTATTGAACCAACAGTCTGAGCACCATTGACTATTTTTACATCCTTGCATTCAAATATACCTGTATCTCTTCCACTACCTCCAAGTGGTTTTTTCCCAATACTAGAACACAAAGCTGTGATGCCATTATTATAATACCAGAACTTTTCTGGTTCTTTTTTAACTGTATTTATAATGCCTTCATTGACTTCACTATCTTTGACGAATAGTCTAATATTTGAAGAGAACAATTTAGGAGAATGTTTAGTCCACCAATCAGCTACTTCTCTTGCAGAAACTTGGCCATAATAAGATTGATAAGGTTCTTTAGTTTGTCCCCAATCGAAAAGGCAAACATCTAAATTTATAGGATTGCCAGATGCTCCTTGAGATATTATATTGTATATATTTGACTGGTTAAGCACTCTCATACTTACGATATCTGATGAATCGTTCATCTCATCTAACAAATCATCAAATTCTCTTTTAGGCTCATCTGCTAGGGGAGTTTGACCTGAGTAGACAAGAATTATTTCAAATCTTGTTCCTGCGTCATTTAGTGCTTCCTCAATATCTTGAGTTTTATTATTGAGTTTTGAGTTAAACCTATCATATCTAGCATTCACTAAGTCTTTAAATCCTCTAGTGAATTTCATCACCTCATCGGTTTTTATACTTCCTTTACTTTCCTGTTTCCATTTAGATTGTAATACATACATAATTTTTTCTCTTCTATCAAAATAAATGGAATCTATTCCATTATCTTGTCCACCATCAACTATAGATTTTGATGCTTCTTGAGGAGAAATATCAGCCAATACCATCAATGTAAATGCAGCTAGACTTCTGGTTAAGAAAATTAACTCTCTGTCTGTTTCAGATTTGTTTTGGTAATCTGTCAAGTCAATCAAACCATCAAATGTTTTTTGAAGATATGACTTTATTTGACGTAGGTGGATTTCACTCATAATGCTGGTAGATGTACTTAACTTTGATGTTATCGGATCAAATTTTTACAAGCTTATCTGTAGTATTAAGACGTTGTAAAAATATACATTTAAGTTGCCGCGATCACCTCTTAACAGACAATTTCACCCTTAATTATGAAATTAAATATACTTATGTATTTTTATATATAAGAATTTGCCATACTTTTTATTTATAAAAAATAGCTCCTGCAAAGATATAACTTGCTGAGAAGCTATTTTATCATAGAAACAAAAGTATAATTTTATACTATTCGACCGTTACTGATTTGGCAAGGTTCCGGGGCTGGTCAACGTCCAAACCACGACGGGCGGCGATGTGATAAGCCAATAGTTGCAAAGGTACTACTGTGAGGATGGGTGATAGTAATTCATCCACTGATGAAACGGGGAGCAAATCGTTAAAAATTTCTGCTGCTTCACCATCTTTAACTGGAGTAACACCAATTAACCGAGAATCACGGGCTTTCGCTTCTTGGGCGTTAGAAATTACCTTTTCATATACAGTACCAGGAACTGCGATCGCAACTACCGGTACTTTAGCATCCAATAGGGCGATCGGGCCGTGCTTCATTTCCCCGGCTGGATAGCCTTCAGCATGAATATAGCTAATTTCTTTTAATTTTAATGCCCCTTCTAAGGCTATAGGAAAATTAATTCCCCTTCCCAAAAAGATAAAATCTTGGGTTTCGGCAAATTCGTGAGCTAAATGTTCGGTTAATTTTTCTTGAGTCTCTAAATTTGCTTCAATTTCTTTGGGAACGTGTCGCAAGCCTTCAATAATTTCCGCGATTTTATCTGGAGAAATTGTCTGACGATGAGCAGCAAATTCTAAGGCTAAAGCGTAAAATGCCATTAATTGGGCAATAAAGGTTTTTGTTGCTGCTACCCCAATTTCAATTCCTGCCAAGGTATTGATAATATGGGGAACCATATGGCCAAGGCTACTTTCTGGACGATTGGTAATGCCGAGTAATCGCGCTTGATATTTATTTTCTTTGCCTTGGCGACGTTCTTTTTCCATCGCTAAAGCTGCTAAAGTATCAGCTGTTTCACCTGATTGTGTGACACCAATTATTAATGTGTTGGGTATCAGGGGTGATGGCGCATAGCGATACTCAGAAGCATAGTGTACTTGAGTAGAAATTCCTGCTAGTTGTTCAAGCAAGTATTTTCCGACTAAGGCGGCGTGCCAACTAGTACCACAGGCAACGATTTGAATTTGTTCTATATCTGCGTAGAATTCTGTAGGTAAACCTAGATTAATTGGTGAGTGAGTAGCTTGGCAGGCATTACCATCACTACTAAAGTAAGCTTCTAAACTAGCACGTACAACTCCTGGTTGCTCATAAATCTCCTTGAGCATGAAGTGCTTGAATCCCTGCTTTTCTACCATCATAGGATTCAAGTTAAGCATTCGAGGTTGTTTTTTCAACCTATCGCCAGCAAAATTATAAACTTCAACGCCCAAGGGTGTTAGGCGCGCAATTTCTCCATTCTCTAATGCTAGCACTGCGCGGGTATGAGAAACGATCGCTGGCGTATCGGAAGCGCAAAAGAACTCTCCCTGCCCAAAACCAATTACCAAGGGTGCTTGCTGCCGAACGACAATTAATTCATCTGGGTAATCAGCAGAAATCACTGCGATCGCAAATGCACCCTCAAGATGGTTCACAGATTGCTGAACTGCCTCCAACAATGAAGATGCAGAAGTTTTAAGCAATTCGGCGATGAGGTGCGGAATGACTTCTGTATCAGTTTCCGAACGAAACTGATGACCTTTTTGCTTTAGTTCCTCCCGCAAGTCACGGTAGTTTTCAATAATGCCATTTTGCACTACCGCAATTCGCATCGCTGTATCCATGTGGGGATGGGCGTTATACTCTTCTGGTTTGCCGTGAGTCGCCCAACGAGTGTGACCAATACCAATTTGAGAGGGGGTTTCTATTTGTTCAAGTTTAGAACGTAAGTTATGCAGTTTGCCCTTTGCTCGCACGCAATGCACATCACCTTCCCAGACGGTAGCGATTCCAGCAGAATCGTACCCACGATACTCCAGTTTTTCTAGCCCAGCTAGTAGAATTTCTGTCGCCGCTTGAGTGCCGATATATCCAACGATTCCGCACATTTAGTTCACCGCTCCCTGTTGAGGATGATTAAAACCTGTTTATTGTTACCATAAAAGTGATATTTTAGCAAAGAAAAAAGGAGCTGATTGCTCCTTGTAAGTGTAGTTATTTTATGGTTTCGGGCTTTTACAGTAAAAGAACGATATTGTAGGGTGGCAAATACCCACCCTACGATGCTAAAGGTGCTTGCTAATAAGACACTTGATTGCGAGCCAAATGAGAAATTAAAATGAATTCCTCAATAAGCTAGACCCATACTGCGAGTCGTTTCAGCGCCCAAGTAAACCCGGATGCTTAAGAAGTCGGTGGGACAAGCTGTTTCACACCGTTTGCATCCTACGCAGTCTTCTGTGCGGGGTGAAGAGGCTATTTGAGCAGCTTTACAGCCATCCCAAGGTACCATCTCCAGTACGTCAGTGGGGCAAGCGCGGACGCATTGGGTGCAGCCAATACAGGTATCGTAGATTTTTACGGTATGAGACATTGAAAAAAGGCTCCTTTCGAGTGTTCTTCTCTGCGAAGGAATCATAATCAAGGCATAGTTTACCGCAGTGGCTGAGGGCAAATAATCAAAAGGCTACATAACTTTAAACAATGTAATAAGCACCCAGAAAAATTTGCCTTTACGATTTCTCGTCCCCATTGCCGGATTCCCTGAACAATCAACCACATCATAGAAAAGCATCTAGCCTACTGGCTTCCTGGTGCCGGGCCGCAATTGTAAAGATTTATGAATTTAAACTCAATCTATTTAAAAAGCGAAAGAGCAAACCAGGAAAGTCACATATGGTAATTAGCAGGTTAGGTCGATATGCAAAATTCCACTAGTAACTTGCTACTTTTGTGAATTGATTTTGATGCCAATCATAGCATTTTGCCAATAAAAAATTGAACTATTATCATCGTTTAATAATACGTTTTTAGATGGCGATCGCAGGTATTTTTAGTATTTTTAATGGCAGATGTAAGCGTACACATATGTGTGTTTCTCAATCATGCTTACTTAAACTAGCAGAATAGTCATCAATTTTTCTATCTTGCTTGCGATGAAAACTCGCAATGATTTAGCAAACTATTAATTATAATTCAAATTCGGTAAGCTAGAGAAGGTTATTGCCATACCATCTTTATAATGTAAATCAAATCACATAAGCTTATGGAGCCAGACTCTTTACCAACCGAGGTGATTTTGACGCATCCGCGTCAGTGCCTCGGTAGAGCGAAACTTGATTGGACACCCCAACCAGGAAACTATCTCGATTTTGAAGGTAAAACCTACGCAGTTTTAGAGCGCCGCCACAGATATCAACTTAAAGCGGGGCGCTACCGTTTGCATAATATAGCCCTTTACGTACAATCTGCTCAAAGACCAGCTGAGAAAAGTCTGGTAGAGGGACGTTGGGTAATCGGCGATGCCACCTGTAGTTACAATGCTCATTCCGAAATTGTACGTTGTGCAGTCAATCCAGGTGGCCCTTGTAAGACTTGCCGTTTCTACGAAAACGTAACACTAAACAGTCGAGAGTGATGCAGTGTGCAGCAAGGAGTCAGAAGCCACAAACCCTATCTCCCTCTCTCTTAACTTCCAGATCCAAAAACTTCTCCTACAGTTAAGCGAGTGCCGTTAACAAAATCCCATCCCGACTGGGGACGTTTGCCAGCTAACTGAACTTCTCGCAATAGCAACACGCCTTCGCCAGTTTGGACAATCGCGCCAATTCCCTTGGCAATGCTTACCACTTCTCCCGGACTACCAGCTACAGTTGACAAATCCGGCAATTTATAATTAATTTTTTCTAATTCTGGTGGTAGCTTGTGATTGTAAGCAGAACCAAGGGGAAGGGAAAGAGTAATTTTCAGCGCTTGGTTGCGAAAGCTGGCGGTACAGTTGGGATAAAAGCCTCTAATTTGATTGTGTAACTGAATAGCGCTTTTAGACCAATCTAACCCATAATCCTGTTTTTGAATTAAAGGTGCATAAGTCGCTTGCGAGTTATCCTGAGGAATTGGTTCAATTTCCTGTCGTTCCAGCTTTAACAAGGTTTCCAGCAACAAATCTGCACCGATTGCAGCTAGCCTCTCGGCTAAATTTTGGGCATTATCTAGTAATTCAATAGATGTAGTTGCTTTGAGCAGCATTGCTCCCGTATCCATGCCGACATCCATTAACATTGTTGTGATCCCGGTTTCCGGCTCGCCATTATATAAACACCACTGAATAGGAGCTGCACCCCGATATTTGGGCAAAATCGAGCCATGCACGTTGATGCAGCCCAATTTCGGCATATCCAATATTTTTTGAGACAAAATCTGTCCATAGGCAACAACGACAAACGCATCTGCCTCTGATTGTTGGAGGTTTGTTAACGTTGCAGTGTGTTTTTTTAGCCGTTGGGGTTGCCATACTGGGAGATTGAAGGAAGTCGCAAGGGTTTTTACTGGTGAAGGTGTAAGTTTATTCCCTCGTTCTCGGCGTTTATCTGGTTGAGTGACAACTGCTAAAACTTCAAAGTCTGGGTGATTTAGCAATTTTTCTAGGGTAGGGACAGCAAACTGGGGAGTACCAAAAAATACAATTTTCATATTAGTTAATAGTCAACAACATAGCCAACGTCGAGTATCTCAGGTCGATAGCAATTTCCATGTCGCTGTGCGTAGTGTACCTGGTAATCCATTGATTAACCCTCTGTCCTCAATCATCACACGTTCTCAGGAGTAAACGAGGCTATCAAATAATCAAATATATGACCAGATCTCCCTAGCCAGAAAAGGTAATTTGGAAGTTGGTTAATCCCAGCTCAATAAATAGCGGATAATTTTATCCTAAATCTTCAAATAATTTGCTTTTTTAGTGCTAAAGTAGTTTCGTATTGGTGAAGCCAAAGGTTCCTTGATAAACTAACTTATAATTAAGTTGCAGTTAGCAGGCAGATAAGCTAGTAATAACTGCTTCTGCTGCTAGAGAACCTAATTATTCGGCGATGTTTGACAACAAACCCTTCGGTTACTCTTACCCTGCGGGATAGAGCTAGGCCTAGGGAAAACTGCCGCGTAAGTCGGGCTTAACTTAATACAGGGCTGCTTCACCACCATGCGTCTACCTGTTAAATTTAATTTCTGCTTGTTTAATTGAATTTGCTTTTAGATGTCTTTACATCTATAAAATAGTGCTGAGTTCTCGCAATTATTGTAGAACTAATTGCAATTAATACTTGTAGGTAGATACTAGTAATGGTTCTTAAGCAGCAATTATGTTGTAAGTGAGCTTTGCTAGTTTTTCAAGTAAACCTCACATTTTCCATAATTGGTTTGTGTGCGCTGTTGTTCCAGGTTAATGTGATCGGAAGGCTGCTTACGGGTTAGCTCTCCCTCGCACAAGTTTCAACAGTTCCGTTATTTGAATGTTGGCTGTCGCCATAAAAGTTAAATGATAGGTTGAAGCTTTGTTTAGCGTTACCTCTATTAAGTATAGTTGGGCGTTAGATGGCGAATCAGCTTATTGTTTGCGTAATATTACTTAGTTAATCTGCATTATTACTTATGATAGCAGGTTACTTATTAATACCAATACACAAGCGCAAAAAAAGCGTTAATTATGATACTTAATTTTTGTAAAGCTGTGCTAACTTTGAAGAAATTATCTCGTTAAAGCTTTTAGTTTGTTGTTATACATATAGTCATAGCTTCTCCCATTGCTGCATAGGCCTTGCTCCTCACACAGCAACCGCCCCTCTAGAGAGTCAACCAATGCTTAAACCTCTTTTGCTGTCAGGATGGTTCCGCGTACAACCATTTGTTAAATATGCTGTAGTTGCGATACTGATCGCACCTCTAGTGGCGGCATCAGGCCACTCTACCTCGGCAACGCAATCAGAAGTATTAAAAAGCACTTCTGAATCTGAACAATCTGGTTCAGCGACAATGGAAATGGCTGCTGTTAGCGAACCTGATTTAGCTGAAATATTAAACGTAGATCAAATTAACTCTTTAAGGGAAGAATCTAATTCTGCGTCAGGAGAAATAACTGCTGTTGCAGAACCAAAATTATTACCAGCAGACACAATTGAGCCTTCGGCAGAAGCAGCAAATCTTTTAAAAGATAATTCCCCGTTAAGCAGTAATGTGCCTGCTACTGATCCATTGGCAGCAGTTGAACTCGCACCATCTACAAAGTTTTCTGCTAGCAAATTAAGTTTATTACAAAAAATAAAAAATTCTAAAATCAAGTCTATAGCAGAATCTAAACATTCTCTACCAAAAGAGGTATCTGTTGCTCAATCATTCGCAGCAACTCAAGTTGCGCCAACTCTGAGAACATCGCAACCAAAATCCACAACGGAAATACAAGTCTCTGAACCAGCTGAGGAAAACCAAGCCGTACCAGCAGATCCCATAGGTAGCCCTCATCCTATTCCTTGGAAATGGATAACGGCTACTCAGGAGGCTATTGGGCCTCAGGGAGGTGGAGTACGTTACTACCGTAGTGTGCCTGTGGTTTCTCCTGACGGTAAATATATTGTTTATAGTAGGGTGCAACTAGAAGTCAAACCCGAAATGTACAATAGCCGTGTTACCAGCGTTCTGTTTGTAGAAGATACACAAACCAAGAAATTGCGGGTAATGGCTTCAACTGCTATCGTTAGCGATCCATTATTACAGGCAAAAGCATCATCCCCACAACTAGCAGAAACGAATGGGAAAATTGGAGTATTAGTTCCTGTTAGCTGGTCGGAAAAAGGCGATCGCTTCCTAGCACGTAAGTTTGAAGGATTATTTAATACAGCGGATGCTACGGATAGAGCAGTCATTTGGGATCGGCAAAATAATCACGCCAATACTGTTGCTCCCGCGCAGGAAGAAGATGAGCATGAAAAAATTGCGGTGTTGTTAGGCTGGAGTAAAACCCAACCCGATCATGTGCTGTTCCGTGCTGGTGAACTAGGTGAAGAAAATTGGCCTTTAGTAAAAGTTGCTAGTGATGGCAAGACTGTAAATACAACTACAGATGGGGATCAGCCTATTACTTTTGGTGAAAAGCTTTCAGAAGTTTGGGCGGAACCACAAGTGGCTTTTCGATAGTTTACATACAAGTCTATAAATTCCCGTTGTTGCCCAATTGACAACGGGAATTTTTTTATAGTTATGTGTGATTAGTTGTATGATACTAATTCGTAATTCGTAATTAAGACATCGAGAAAAAATCGACAGACAAGAGGTTTAGAAATGTCTCTGTGGAAGTGAAACAAGACATCATTTCCCTATTTGATATGATGACAAAAAATTTTTTAGATTTGGGACAAAGGTTGATATTTTGAATGAGGAATCAAGATGATTGAAAATAGTATTCCAGTATCAACTCTTTTTATTGGTATTAACGGTTTCATTGCCTTTTCTCTTTCTTATATTGCAGCAGATGAAAGGATGAAGACAAGAGTTTGGCATGGTGAGTCTGAAGCAGATGTAGCGCAACAGCCAAATCCCTTAGCAAATCCTAATGCTTGGGCAAATAAAGTTGAAAAGATGACTCAAAAACTATTTCCTGAGCCTATAAAAGATCATAGCTTACTGCAAAGAAAGGTTCGTGCTCATGGCAATTTTGCTGAGTATGTACCTCATGGATTAATGTTTGTACTGGCACTGGAGTTGATGCAAGTACACATATGGTTGGTGTGGCTTCTCGGAAGCACTCTCACTGTTGCTCGTATTGCCCATGCGTGGGGACTGATTAATACTTATGGCCCTTCTAATGGACGAGCAATTGGCTTTTTTTTGACTTGGGTTGTCTATTTAGTTGGCAGTATTGCCTGTACTTATTACGGCTTAAAGTCCATATTTTAAAACATTTTTATTTTAACTTGATTGATAATCAAGAAGCGTTACTTAAAAATGAAATGGCAAATAGCCAAATCATTTAATAACGCGTAAATAGTGTTACTCACCGTTTTTTTAAGTCATTGAACTCAAGTAATAGCCAGCAATTAGCATTTAGCTAATCGCTATTAGCTAGAACAATACTTAGGAAAAACTACAAAGAAGATGTTGTATCGCTGCTTTCTAATTCATCAATTCCTTTGACTCTACGAATGGGTAAGTTAGCAATTAAAGCTGTCGTCCGATGGTTGCTTTCTAGAGAGAACTCCAAGCCTTCTGTTTCCACTTCTACGTAGCGACAGACTATCTCTAGGATTTCTTGTCGCATTTTTTCCAATCTTTGAGGATCTAAGGCAGCGCGGTCATGGGCAATCACCAATTGCAAGCGACGTTTAACTTGAGTGCGACTGGTGTCAGGAGAGCGAATAAAAAGTCGTTCTATTATTTCGAGAATCATTGCAAATTAGGTCTGCGGAGACGGAAAAATGAAGTTAAACAATCTTCGTCCACAACAACTTTCTCAAACGGGCGAAAATGTTGTCGTTGGGTACGTCGATATCAAGAAATTCGACAGTTTCCCCTTCCAATCTCCGAGCAATGTTTTCAAAGGCTGTGGCAGCTATAGAGGGGGTTTCTGATAACACCAGAGGTTCGCCACGATTGGTAGAGATAATCACACGCTCATCGTCGGGGATCACTCCAATCAGGGGGATTGCGAGAAGTTCCTGAACATCTTGCACAGACATCATATCATTTGCTCGAACCATTGCGGGTCTGATGCGATTAATTATTAGATGAATACGCTTGATGCCTTGTGCTTCTAATAACCCAACAATACGGTCAGCATCACGAACCGCAGAAATTTCTGGTGTGGTCACAATCAGGGCTTCTTTCGCGGGGGCGATCGCATTTTTGAAACCCATTTCAATACCTGCGGGGCTATCGATGAGGACATACTGGTACTTTTGAGCCAGTGCATTCACCAATAATTTCATCTGGTCGGGACTAACTGCATCTTTGGTTCGATTTTGGGCGGCTGGTAAGAGTACGAGATTAGTTTGCCGCTTATCTTTAACTAATGCTTGTTCTAAACGGCACTCTCTAGCTAGGACTTCCACGGCAGTATAAACTATGCGGTTTTCTAGCCCTAGTAGCAAATCTAAATTTCTCAGACCGAAATCCGCATCAACTAAGGCGACTTGTCGCCCCATTTTAGCTATTGCCATGCCCAAATTTGCGGAAACTGTGGTTTTACCCACCCCTCCTTTACCGGAGGTAATAACAATAATGCGAGTCATAAGAGAAACGCGCTCGATTAGGGTTCAGGATTTATAGTAAATATTTATGGCCCCTGATTGATCCTACTTAATTGGTTTCGGGAAAAATCAATAGCCCTAGCGATGCGAATGCCTTGCGGCGTCATATGCGCTACTTCAGGAGAAAGCTGTATTGGAGTTTTTTCTGGTGCCCTAGCGACAGCATCTGCGATCCGCAATTGGGTTGGTTCCATTTGCAAGGACATAATCAGACACTCACGATTGCCCCCAGCGCCGGCATGAGCGATACCACGTAGACGACCCCAAACTAAAATATCTCCATCTGCAACTACGATACCACCTGGATTTAGATCTCCCAAAATAATTACAGTGCCAGGATGACGGATTTCTACTCCAGAACGTACCGTCATTTCCAGATAAAGTGCATCTGCTAAAGGGGTGGAGGTAGCTTTTGGCTCAGATAATATTAGAGAAGTTTCTGGCTGTAGTTGTTCTACAGAATAACCAGATGAGACAGCAGCGATCGCCGTTTGACGACGACTAGTCGCAACACACTTTAGCTGGAGTTGGACTTCGCTTAAAGTTTCGCTAAGTTCTTGTAGTTGTCTAGTATCTAACAAGCGGTCTTTTGCCATTAGATACACTGGTGTATTTGGTGTCCGGAGGCGATCGCCTGCTTGTAGACGCTGCCGCATCTGTTGCCAAATTTCATACCAGCTAAACTCTGAGGCAGGTACTTGTGCTTCTGTTGGCAAAATTAATAATAAGCGTCCCTCCTCAGTTTTCCACTGGACTTGAATATGATGTTTTACCGTATTTTCTGATGATGGTGACTCAAGAGAGTTTAAATTAGAAAGATCAGAAATTGAGTCTAAATCAGAGATAGTAGAATTTGATGATGCATCAGCAACAGAAGTAGAAGTTGCCACTAAGTTAGGTGTTTTAGACTCTAAGGACGCATCACTAACAGCAGAAGTTACAGATGAATCTGGGCTTTCTAAATTTGAAGGGACAGAATTCGACTTTAAATACTGGAGAACAGAATTTAGCTCTGCCTCTGGGAGAACAGAATTAGACTCTAAATCAGGAGTATCAGGTTCAGAAGTCATGCAGCACCAACCAAAAGACAAGGAACATTCCGAGCAATTATTAACATTAAATTAGTTGCATTGTGCAACAACATGATCGCTCCAAAAAGTAATAAGTTTCGAGTTACAAGTTGATTCAGTTAATGATTAAATCTTTCCTCATAACTTAGGACTTTTTACTTAGCGCTGTTTTAGTTAATCTTCGATAGATTGTCCCCAAGGCATCAGCATTACCGACATTACCTGGAAACAGCACAACTGGCAAATTAGGAAACTGGGGATGGTCAGAAGGTGTCAGAACCATCGAACAACCAGCTAAAATTTGACCGAGTAAACGGGCTGAAGTTAAGGAAAGCCCAGTACTTAAGACATCGTTAGAGGTAATGCCACCTTTGCTGATTAAGAATCCTATATCAGATGGTAAACCCTGCACAATATCCATTAATAAACCGGAAACTTTAGTTCCGAACTCCAACCTTGTCTTTACATCCTTGAAAGTAAGTTCCTGACGGCTGGTATAAACAACTGGTGTTTTGCCAGCGTCGTGTGCCGCCCGTGCGCTTTCTAGGATCTCGGTTAGCAGTGTAGCAGATTGATCAACTTGATCATCAAGTAATCGGCTTACATTTACTTCAATTCCCCAGGTTCCCTCTACTTGTAACAGAGATTCCAACTGCTGGGTTGTCTTTTTCACATGGGAACCAACGATAACTGCACCTGGTTTACCTCCACGTACATACTCTGCCATGTTTTCTGCGGCAATTGGTTGGGGAGGTAAGGCTGCCAAAGCCGTTAAGATGCTAGCAGCGCTGCGAAATAAAAAGCGTTTTCCTTGACTTGCTGCTGTCAGAACATCTACTGCAAAGGAGTTGAGATCAGCTTGAGTTTCACCATCAACTACAACACATTGATTATTACTGAGTTTTAACAAGCGTTCCAAGCTACCAGCACGGATGTTTGCAAGTAAAAATCTTTCTACAGTCTCAGCACTGATTCGCCCTTGAGTCTTTTCTTCTACATACTTGGGTAAGTAGCTGTGATGGTAGCCGAAGACTGAATCACGGGCAAACTCAGTTTCATGGACTGGGGTAGGTACACCATCAACAATCAAGTAATGTACGCTGTCACGGGTGATGCGTCCACCTTCAAAAAATGCTGGTACGAGAAAATGAGCATCAAATGGCCCAAGTTCTTGGGCGATCGCATCAGTTTCGATGGGATAATGCCCTCGTAAAGTTGAATCAGAACGGCTGACTACCAAAAAATCTTCAATACCTTCAGCTTTTAGAGCAATTTTCAAGTTGTGGCAAACTTCTTTGGTAATAGATGCTGCTGATTCTGGTGGCAGCGATCGTGTATTTGTCAGTACAAAGAAAATTGGTGAATTGTCTTGCAAACCGATGCGTAAAGTGTCCACATCCCAGTGCATCAGCAGCAAACAGCTGTGGACTGTTTGAGAACCTGTAGGATCATCATCGAGGACAATAATTTTCGGTTTGTTGGTCATTTCAATCAACCGGGCGACAGTGGTTTGAGAAAGTTTTGAGCGGAAGTTTTCTCAAATCAGACTTTCCGCAATTTTCTGATTTCAGCTTGCACATCAAGGGCAATTTGCAATGATTGATTGAGAAATTGAGCATATTCGCCTGCCTGACTACTAACTTGTAAAGCTTGTAGATTGGCTAAGTTATTCACAAATAACTCTTGATTGTTAGCAAGCAGCTTTTTATTATCCCGCAAAACTCGCTCGGTTTTTAAAGCGCGAACTAAATCTTCCCTAATTAGTTGTAGGGCGGCAATCACTTGATCCCTGTCGTTAATACTGCTTTGAGAATTACCAGATGTTTCGAGTTGGTCATTAATATCTATCGCTTTAATCACAGCATGATATTTATCTACCTCATCTAAGAGAATTGTCAAGGCTTTAGGACAAGTTTTTTGCCGCCATAGCGATCGCCCAACTATTACAGTAATTGGCACTAGAATTAGTAAAATGATTCCTAATTTAATTGAAGAACCAATTACTGGCAGAATAATAAAAGCATAAATAGCGCCAACAATTAACGGAGTTAGGGCTAGCGCTACAAGTAGTTCATTAATAAAAAACCCTAATCGCTTCTCGCTGTCTGCCATAATTGAAGGTCGGAAAACATCTTCTGGATCAAATCCAGTCAAGCGTCTCAGTTCTCCCTTACTAATTTCCAAACCTAATAAATCCGGCTGCACTGCTGGATACTCCTTAAGGAAGCGCGAGTTGCGTATTTATTGTAGTCGGGTTTGGCGTGGAAGCGATGGTTGTCTAAGTATCAGGTTCAAATGTCATAACTACTTTCGCCACCTATTGAGCCAATCTACCTGACCAACCCAATCTGTTGCTTCTGCTTCGCATAAAAGGCGATCTAATGCCGTAATCAAATCTGAAACTGACCAACTAATCTGAGCAGCAAGGATAATACCGCCATGTTGAGGATACTGTTGCGCTAGAACAATAAAGTCTCTCACGTTGAATGTAAATATACATCTACCCTGAGCAGTTGCGCGTAATAATTGAGTTTCATCACTAGCATCCAAAGGCATCCAGTCATTTGGAGTACGAGTGACATCATGCCCTTTAGACACCAATGCTGAATGTAACGATTTATTAGATGTATCTGCATCCAGATGAAGCTTGAGCTTAACCATTAGCAATTTCTAAGGATTGCTCAGAAGCGATCGCTGCGTCAATCTGCTCCTTATTTACTGCATAAAAACTCAGCGCTTCTTTTATCTGTGTCTCAGTAAGTTCATACTCATTGGCAATCTGACTTGGACTCATACCCCATTTTTGGGAAGCGATCGCCACAGTTTGCACTCGAATTCCTGTACCTTTGATGATTGGTACAAGTTGCCCATTTGCTCCCTGACGATAAGCAATTTGTGGAAAAGATGCTTTCAGGGTACTTACTTTTTCTGTTACAGCCCACAAAATAAATTGGTCAAGCGAAATACCCTGAATCTGAGCTAATTGCTCAATTTCTTGCTTCAACTGGTCAGGTAAATTTAGGGCATATGCTGTCATTTTTAGTTTTTAATTTTTAGCTCTAAAAACATCATATTCTAAATCTACTAGTGGTCTGTCCCAAAAGTTTTGATGGGTGAACTCATTCTTAATTTTTCTTCTTTTCTTTCTTCCTTCTCTACAAGACGCTACGCGAACGTGTACTTCGCGTCTTTGTAAGTAAAGAATAAGAAGGGCAGAGGGCAAAAGGGCTAGAGTGCAAAGAGCTAGAAGAGCCTGCTCGGAGCCACCACTACCCGAAAACCCACGCCGTTGTCCCTATCGTCACGCGCGCTTTTAAAGCGGTTCGCCGAGCGGCAATACCTGGGATTATTCCCCCATGCACCACCACGCAGCAGGCGATATTTATTATTCTCAACTAACCAAGCGCTGCCGTCTGCTGGTGCGTCATCATAATTTTTGTGCCACTCATCTTGACACAATTCCCATATATTACCACACATATCAAATAAACCAAAAGGGTTGGGAGGAAATTTTCCTACATCTGTTGTTTGTTGACGATATTCACCGTTTGGACTCAGGGCGTATATGTAGTTTCCGTTGTAATTTGCTACATCGGTCGTAATCGTTTCGCCAAAATAAAACGGCGTAGTTGTTCCCGCACGACAAGCATATTCCCATTCTGCTTCACTAGGTAAGCGATAGATTTTCCCCATCTTCTTAGAAAGTCTGGCACAAAACTCAACTGCATCATCCCAAGAAACACATTCAACAGGTCGATTAGCGCCTTTAAAAGATGATGGATCGGGATTTAAATCAATATTAACCTTGGGTAAAGCGGTAACGGCTTTCCATTGACTCTGGGTGATAGGAAATTTCCCCATAAAAAAGGGTTGAATCGTGACTATGTGCTGTGGACTTTCAGCGTCAGATCGTCCTGGCTCATCATCTGGGGAACCCATAAGAAATTTACCACCAGGAATTGCTACCATATCCAGCGCTACGCCATTACCTAAGCTTTCTGTAAAAAACTCACCACGTCCCCGACTGCGGTTAATTTGATAAGTTTTTTTTCCTATTCCTAATAATCCCGATTTTACTGTTAGGGTGGCGAACTCAAACTCAAAAGGTTGAGTGATAATTTGCACCGGTGACGGTGATTTTGGCACAGAAACAGGTGTAGATGATGGACTTGGCTGTGTTTGCTGGGGAAATACCCGTGCTTCTATCGCTGCTATATCCTCATTCCGTAATCCTAAATATTGCTGATAGTCTTGTAAATCTTTTTGCGTCGCTTGATTAAAAGGATATTGTTGCTTGACTGCATCAATCAACGCCTGTTCATACTCCTCTAACTTTTGCTGATACTCTCGATAGGGTTTGAGAACTTGTTCCTGAATTTCCCTAGCTTCATCCTCAGATAACCCTAACTCAATCCGCTTAGATTCGAGTATCCTCAATGCAAAGACAGAAAAATTACCTTGACCTTGTTGCGCCCTAGCCGTCGCTTCTTGAAGGTATACTTGCTTGGCAGTATTAACAACAACTGTTGATGGTAATGACAATGGTGGTTTTAAGGAGTGTAATGCCTCTGTTGCTTTGGCATAACGTAAACTAAAGTGACGGCGCACCATCTTGGTTAACACATCAGCGAGATGATCGCTAACTTGTGCTTGATTTCGCCAAATGATTTCACCAGTCAATGGATCTTCTTGCAAATCAAAAGGTAACACGCCAGTCAAAGCTTGAATTATCGTCATCCCCAAAGCATAGACATCACTACCCAAACAAGGTTTACCATTCTTTTGCTCCGACGCCATATAACCAGGAGTACCGATGACGACGCTGGAATATACTTCGCCTTGAGAATTTACCATCAAAGAGCCAAGTTCTTTCACCGCCCCAAAATCAATTAAGAAAATTTGACCATCCTCATGTCTTCGCATGAGATTCTGAGGCTTGATGTCGCGGTGAATTACTCCTTTACTATGTATAAAAGACAAAACTTCTAAGACATCTTGCAACAACTTGGTTGCATAATCCTCATTCAACCGCCTACCAGGAATGATTTCTTGACTCAGGTCTTGTCCTTCGATAAACTCCTGAACTATGTAAAGAATGCCGTTTTCGCTAAAATGTGCCAGTAATTGAGGAATTTGGGGATGTTGTCCCAGCTTTTCGAGAATAGCTGCTTCTTTTTCAAAAAATTCTACAACGCGGGGATGAGACTGGTTAGGACGCAGTTGCTTAACTACACATAAAGGTTTGCTAGGTTGCAAATTATCCCTAGCCAGAAATGTGACAGCGAAACCACCGCCGCCTAATTGCCGAATGATTTCGTAGCGTCCAGCCAGTGTATTCAAGATGACTGTCAACCCCTAGAAAAAAACTAATGAACTTTAGTGTAATCATCAATGATTGAATAGGGCAAGTCAACTTACGCTATACGTAGCTTGTTTCCCCATAAGGGTACGGAATACTAGGCGATCGCAGACTAAAGCCAAAATTAAGGCTTTTGCGCCATTAGGTTATGAACTTTCTCCAGCTTCTTTAAGTGCAAAATTAATAACTGTTTGACTGAAGCGAATATTGTGATTTAGCATTTCTTGAATAGCTGTTTTAATAGATAGAGGATAACCTTCACGTTTAGCACGTAATAAAATTCCAATTGAACGCCAAAAAAAAGAGGCAGATAAATATCCGCCTCTATAATTAGATTAGTATAAAAAATTAGGGATAAAGACCGCGATCGTTAAGTGCTTGCGCGACTCTACCTACCCCTAACGTATAAGCTGCTAGGCGTAGAGAAATTTGCCGTGTCTTGGAATGTTGAATCACTTGGCGGTAAGCATGAACCATCAAATGTTCCATTTCGCGGTTAACGCGTTCTTCATCCCAGAATAGGTAGGAAAGTCCTTGCACCCACTCTAGGTAACTCACCACAACACCACCAGCATTGGCCAAGATGTCTGGTAACACAATCACACCCCGCGCTTCTAGGGCTTGGTTAGCTTCTAGAGTCACCGGGCCGTTAGCGGCTTCTGCAATAATCTTGGCTTGCACCTGACTCACATTTTCCTTAGTGATTTGGTTCTCTAAGGCTGAGGGAATCAAGACATCGCAGGGCAAGGTCAATAAATCTGCGTTGCTAATTGGTAGTGCTTGCGGGAAACCGACAACACTCTTATGGTTGGCAGTAGCGTAGGCTTTCAGCGCTGCAATATCAAGGCCCTGTTCGGAGTATATTCCCCCTGTACTGGTGGATACAGCTATAATCTTTGCTCCTGCTTCGTGTAATAATTCGGCAGCAGCACCACCTACATTGCCAAATCCCTGAATAACAACTCGCACTCCGGCTAGAGTTTTTCCTTGATCTGCCAATGCCTCACGGACAATAATCATCGTACCGCGTCCAGTTGCCATTTCCCGTCCGCGGGAACCACCAACAGAAAGGGGCTTACCAGTCACTACCCCTGGTACAGCATGGCCGACATTCACAGAATATGTGTCCATCATCCAAGCCATTTCACGGGCAGAAGTACCCACATCTGGTGCAGGTATGTCTACAGACGGGCCGATATCTTTAATCAACTCGCTGGTATAACGACGGGTAATTCGTTCTAGTTCCCTAACGCTGTATTGTTTGGGATCTAAGGCAATACCTCCTTTTGCACCGCCGTAGGGAATACCTAATAATGCACATTTCCAAGTCATTAACATTGCTAAGGCAGAAACCTCGCGCAGTGTAACGGCTGGATGGTAACGAATTCCTCCTTTGTATGGGCCTAAGATATCGGAGTGCTGCACCCGATGTCCTGCCAACACCCGTATTTCACCATTATCCAGTTTCACAGGAATGGAAACTGTAACTACTTTGCGCGGATGACTGAGGATTTCTAGCAACCCTTGATCTAATTTTAATTCTTTGGCTGCCGCCTCTAAGTAGCTACAAGCTTGATCAAATGGACAAATATGTGCTGGAGTAGCTGCTTCCAGCGGTAGCAGAGGTGTTGCAACCATATAATTTTCTCCTAATCGCGGTATCTTTGCGAACCGGATATATATTATGCCTAGCTTATCCTTCCTTGGAAAAAAAGTTAGAGAATTTGTAGTTTTTGTTACAATTTTATTTCGATTTTATGCATAAAAAATGAACACAGATATTTTGTGTCTGTGTTCATTTGTAGCGATCGCTCCCTGAAACAATTAATCTGATACAAAGACTTTAGAAGTAAAGGTTCCATGAAGCCCATAGGGAATATGATGCTTGAGATGCAAACGAGCAATTACACCTTTACGGAAATCGCTAGCATCCAAAATCACCACATCTGAGCGATGATAGACAGCATCATAAACCAAAGCAATTACCCAACCGTCATCTTCCTTTTGGGAACCAGGGCGGGGAACAAAAATCGGCTCACCCATGAAACCACGGGGTGCTGCACTCCAAAGTTGTCTTTCTCCAGAGTCTAAATCAATTTTTAGCAGTGCTTGCAAGGGAGCATTACCAGTCTCTGCATGAGCAGCACCGATATACAAGTAACGATATGGGCGTCCCACATTATCTGGATGTATGCTGGGAAACTCACAGCAACGACTTTCAATTAACTTTCGTTGCACCGTCCCATCGTTAAGGTTAATATTAAACCGCCAAAGTTGCCCAGGCGCAATTGCTTCAAAATCAACTTGACGAAAATCGCTTTCGGGTTCGACTTCTGGTAATGAGTCATAGCAAATGGAGTCAATCACAATTTCACTGCCTATTTCAAAAGCATTGATGTGGTGAAAGACAAAACCAGATTGGGTCTCCAGAATTTTTACATCTGTTTTTGCAGCCTTGGAGTTGCGAGGAATCACTATAATGCGAGTTGGTTGATTTGGCTGAAATTTGATACATTCCCCGGCTGCACGTATTCCCAAGGCCAAAGGTATGGGATTAAAAGTGACAGGATTTTGAAAGAAGATGCAGTAATTGGGAGTAATAACAAAATCGTGGATGAAACAGAAACCCGGAACACTATGAGCGTGCTTTCTGACAACTTCACCTGCTAGGTTCAGTTCAAAAATCGTGATTTTGGTAGATAGTCCCGGTTGAATAGAAAAGTTGACCAGGCAAGGTGCGCCATTATCTTGGTTGCAACTTGGATCAAGGCGAGGATGAGCGCCAAAAGCTTCGCCTGCTGACAAAACACCGTTAAAATATTCTTTTCCCAACGTTTCTAGGGTGCCAGGGTTGAGGCGATGGGGTTCAGCAGCTTCCCACAATGCTAAAAGTTTACCACCCCAGTAAATCACGTTGGTGTTGGCAATATTTTTGATTTTGAAATCGAAGAGATTAGCTAGCCAACCACCAGGTTTTTGCGTGCCAAACACACCGCGATAGAGGATTTTACCAGCTTTTTGTTCTTCTACATACCCTTCAGTGCGGACAAAGCGGTTGCGGAAATGGGCGCGACCATTAATAAAGCTGATCCGGCTAATCATTCCATCGCCATCAAAGGGGTGATGAATGCGCTGTCCGTTCACATCCAGCAAACCGGGGCCATTTCTAAACAGCGTACCTTGCAGTTCTGGAGGAATTTGCCCTTCTACATCGTCAATCCAATAGTCAAACTCTTGATATAAAGATTGATATCCACCCTGCCAATCATCGCGGTTGTAAGATTTTTCTAAGATTGCGTTTTCTTGAATTTTTGAACTCTGCATTGTTATGTATCCTTTTATATCTTGTACATAGACGTAAAAGTAGTCTGCCAAACTGAAATTGACGCGTGTAGATTGACGCGGAAAGTAAGAAAATTAAAGTTCACCGTGTCAGCCTCAACCGATCAAGAATTTGCGTGGCGAATACACCTCATCTTTAAATCTTGATGCAAAATAATTCTTTGTTACTTAAATACTTTTGGCTTGGGTTCTTGCAGCATCAACTTCAGATATCAAATCTGGCACAAACGGTTGCTCTCCATTAATTGCTGAGGCTGGTTGCAATGCTAATGTCTCCGTTTGTTCTTGCGCTGCTGGTAGCCAGCTAAGAAATGGCAGTGGTAATAGTGTGCTGAGGTTAGTAATTATCACCAATAGCCAAAGCGAATCAAAGTTATTTTCGGTGATTCCTAGCCAATGCATGATTAATGCCCCAAATTCATAGGAAACCATTCCTGCCAAATTTGACACTGACATCAATAAGGCAAATAATGTTGCTTCTACTCCAGCAGGGCAAAGTCTCGCTGCTAGCACCAGTACTGGCATATAAGCAATTTGCCCCATCACAGTGAGGATTAGGCTATCACCCAAACTAAACCAATGGTCATCTATACCCAAAGCCCGGTTGGTGTGAGTTACTAATAGCAGCATTGTCATCCCTAAAGCTGCTGATAGAACAGTACTCCAACCAAAGATGACGCGAAAGGGCACAGTTTTCAGGAAACGTTGGAAAATCCAAATTCCAACTAAAGAAGCAAGATTTGTCACCAGGCGCACTCGCCCTAAAAATTCTGGTGCAAAGTGCAGTTCGTTGGTGGTGAAGAAGAAAAAAGCTGAGTCAGCAGTTGGGGTGGCTTGCCAAATAAAGACAAATGCTGTCGGCAGCCAAATTGCTTTTTGGGTAACGGCTTTACGCAGTTGTCCCAGTTGATGCTTGATTGTTAAAGAGTTGTTTTGATGATCTTGGGTCTGTTTGCTTACAGGTGACTCGGCAATTAACCAAGCCACAGCTGAGACTAAAAGGGGAAATAAAGCCGTAATCCAAAATACAGTGCGTGTGGAAAAATGCTCTATCAACCAGCCGCTAAAATAAGCTGTAATTAAACCTCCAACTGCGGAAGCACCCCAAGCAAGAGATTGGAGCGAACCTGCATCCGCTTGCGACTCTACTCTGGCGCGCTCAACAACTAGGGAGTCAACTATGACATCGCTGACAGCAACTGAGAGTGAACCGAGAGCGATCGCTAGGGTAGCTGCCCAAGCTGTATGAACCATTGTTGCGAGGCTCACCCATGACACAGTTCCCAATATCCCAGATAAAATCAGGTATGGACGCCTGCGGTAGCCAAATATGGGCAAGCCATCGGAGATAAAACCAAACACTGGCTTGATAATCCAAGGCAAGGCGACTATTCCCAATAGTGCCGACACCTGTGTTGGACTCAGTAGTAATTCATCTTTAAGGAAAAAGCTGACGGCTAGACGCGCCAACCCTAAGATGCCTTGGACAAAGTAGACGGTAAGAATTGCGATTAACTCGGCACTGGGTTCATGACCGAAGAAAATTTTTTCTTTTACTGAGTCTTTGACCTTGGACAAGCCAGAGGAGTGAATCAGCATTTGATAAATATTTTTTAAGTTTTATCGACTTTTCTATCATATCCATTTCTGCGAGGAGGGGTGTAGGCAGGACGATCGCTTTTCGTCTAATTTCTAGTTATCTGCGATCGCCTGATGTGTCTCTAGTAGAAACATAATTCAGCAATCTAGCCATTGCTGATGTGTCTATTTCAGCAACGGCATGATTTCATCACACCAAGCCAACCAGCCTGTTTCGTAGTGAATTCCGCGCAACAACGTCATGTATTGAAACTGTAGGGTTTTCGACAACGCTTGCGGATTCTGGAAGTGCTGGCTCTGAATTTCTTGATAAATCGCTAATCGCTGCTGATGTTGCTGACGATGCGCTTCCAGCTTTGCCACCAGCGTCTGTCCAGACATCAGATGCCCCGCATAGAGTTTCACGAGCAAATCATCCTTGATTGGTGCTATCTCCTCCGGCTCAGCAATCCACTGACACAGCTGTTGTTTACCCAATGCTGTCACTGCATAAATTCGTTTGTCGGGTCGATTCTCTTGTTGCACAGATTCAGCTTGCAGCCATTCCTTTTCTTCTAAGCGGTTCAATTCTCGGTAAATCTGTTGGAAGCTGGCGCTCCAGAAAAAACCAACCGAACCTTCTACCGAAGGATTGAATCGCTTGGCAAGATCATAGCCGCTGCTGGGGGCGCTGATCAAAACCGACAGAATGGCATAGGTAAGAGACATGGGCTATGAGTTGACATATTCACTAAATTTAGTATAAACTAAATCGCATATTCAATTAAATGAATAATCTACTTATTGAGTATAACGCTGACAAGAAACAATACTAGAAAGGAATCTGAAGGGGTAAGTGCAATGAATTATTCCGTTTACCAAATTAATTTGCCAGAACGCCCGGAGGCGGTTGTCTTTATCAACGGCTTTTTGGCACGCGATCGCGTAGGATTTTTCTGGATGTGGAAAAATCTGCTGTGGATCAAGAATGCAACTACTCAGGCTCAAGGGTGTGTGCAAGTGAAAGCTGCTATTTGTGCAGCCAACGAAGTAATTATGGTTAGTTACTGGCGTTCAGAACATGATCTCAAACAGTTCTTCCGAGGTGAACCGCATCGACAGATGATGCAGTTTGTAATGAAAAATCCCAATAGCCTCTGTTTGTATAACGAAACGTATCACCCTTTGCACAGCGGAAAGTACAGCCATGAACCGCAGGGGATGGCAAGGCTTTACGCGAGTTTAGCAAGATAAAAGAGTTCTCAAGCGATCGCAGCAAGAGATGAGAGGTCAGTGCAAAAATAACGATGGGATATTTTTTATTAGCATTATTTAGAAGTGGAACTGTGCACTGTTCCACTAGTCGCAGGATGATTCCGATTGACTACAAATATATTACGATTACGTTCTCCTATTCTTTCGTAGATAAACTTGTCAACACCTTGAATAGTCAGGTAAACACCTAGTCCCCCAATCTGGCGTTGCTCCATAGGCAAGTCCATATCATTTGGCAGGGCTTGTTTTGTAGGGTCGTATTGTTCACCTGTGTCTTCAAGAGTAATCGTTAATGATTCATCTGCAAGTATTGCTTGGCAGACCACTAAACCCTCGCGGCCAGCTTCTTCATAACCATGTACAATAATGTTGGTTGCGATTTCATCTACTGCCAGCCGAAGTTTGTAAGAAGTTTTTTTGTCCAAACCAGCAGCCTTCGCTGCTTCCATGACATAAGTTGCGATCTCGCTCAAAGAGTCAAGTGTACCAGAGACCGTTAAAGGTTCCATAAACTATCTCACCGATACCAGTAATAAATTTGTCTAAAAAGTGTAGTGAAGAGTGGTGAATTCTTACTAAAGTTTCTCTCGCTGCACGGCCAGCATAGTAATATCATCGAACTGAGGAGCGTTATCCATATAGGCAAACAAGTTAGTCTTGATCCACTCTAAAAGTTGACTGGCTGAAGCTGGTGGCGGTTCAAATAGAGACAATAATCGCTCACTGCTAAATAACTTGCGATTAGGGTCGCGGGCTTCTGTTACACCGTCTGTATAGCCAAGCAAAATGTCGCCTGGAGCAAGTTGCACCTGCTTAACCTTAAATTTCATATTAGCCATCATCCCTACCGCTGGCCCTGTAGGCTTGAGAGTAGCTTTTACACCTTCTGGGCCGATCACAAATAGCGGTTCATGCCCACCATTGACGTAATCTATAATACCACTATTAGGGTCTAGTATACCGAAGAAAAGGGTAGCGAACATGCTCATCTGTGCATGTTGTTGAGCAATATAGTTATTGATCAATCCTACTGCTTTTAAGGCGTTGACCTGCTCTTGATGATTGGCCATATCCAACTCGTTCAAGCCTGCCAACACTTCTTCATCGCCAATAATGGATAAGTCACACAAATGACTTTGCCCAGAGAAGATCCGAATTAAACTGCGGAACAAAGCCATAAACAGGGCTGCACCTACACCCTTGTCGCACACATCTGCAATTACCAGCCCCACATATCCACCGGGAAGCATGAAAGAATCATAGAAATCGCCTGCAACCTGACGAGCAGGGTAGAAGCAAGCTGCAATCTCCCAATCAGGAAGTTTTGGCAGTTCCTCTGGTAGAAAGTCTCTCTGAATTTGCCTACCCTTTTCCAACTCGTAGTCTAGAGCTTTTGAATAAGCTTCTATCTCTTGTTTAGCCTGGTCGAGAAAGTGGTATGATTCCTCTAATTTTCCATATAATTCAGCATTTTCGAGAACCAAAGCTATCTCATTAGCTGTTTTTTGCATCAAGTTGGCTATTTCCCAGCTAAAGCGATGAGGTTCACAATGCAATAGAGTAAGGATGCCTAGTAAATCTTCATCTCGGAGAATAGGGACAGCTAATGCAGATCGCACTGTGTAAGGCTGATTAGGCAACTGCAACCAGCGTTCATCGTTCATAGTATCGGCGATCAATCCGATCTTTCGGTGACGATTCACCCAACCTGCTAGTCCATTGTCTAAAACGCTACCAATTAAACGAGAGCGGGTATCTTGTTCTGTATTTCGTTGAGTTAAAATACTATCGGTGACTACACCTTGGCTATTAAGCAAAAATAAACTACCTGTTTCTGCTCCTGTTAGTTTGCAGCAGACATGTAATGCTTCTTCCAAAGTAATTTTTAGCACTTCCTCCTGTTCAGGAGAACGAGCCATTGCTACTACTTTTGCAAGCAGTTCTCTTTGGGCCTCAAAAGCAGCTTTTGCATTTCTAAGTGCAACTACTTCTTGGCGTAACGACTCCAGTTCTTCGTAATACCGTTCTTCCCTTAATGGTTTTTGAGTATCCATAAAATTTCTATCGCAGTAGCTAATCGGAGCCGTTCTCAGTTTCTTTGAAAAAAATTAAGGATGTAGGAAAAGTTAAACTTGAATGATATTTTTCATAATTGATACCTCTTCCTCATCCCCAATTCTTAATAACTAGGCAGCGTCATACTCATCTACCATAATCACACTTTCGCTGAAACCTGTTTTCTCCAATGTGTCCACAACCATTTCTTGAGCAGCGACTACGTAAATATCAGCATTCGCGCCCATCTTTTGTTTAGCGAAAATTAGTACTCGCAGACCGGCACTAGAGATATATTCTAGGTCTTGCAATAACAATACTAAACGCTTAACTCCTGCTTTAGCGGCATTCTCCACTTCTACCCTAAAAATAGGTGCAGAGCTTGCATCTAGTTCTCCAGTTAGGGTGATTTTAGCGGTATCGCCTGCAATTTCTAGAGTTGCACTAAAAGCCATGGTCTGATCCTCCGTGTATAAAGTTTTAGCTTGTAATTAGTCTTTTGTCATTTATTTTTAATTGTTCTTTTTTGACAATAAATAACAAAGGACAAAGAATTATTTTCCGACAAGAATGACGACTGAGCGATCGCCCAGCAATATTCCATGCTGATTCTCCAATAAAGGCTCCTTTTCTGGTTCCCAGCTGGTTTCTGTTGGGGAAGCGCCTGTATTGGCAAAGATATGCCACTGTAAGCCTTCTGGTGGCTTGGGAATCTCAAACCAGTGGGCTTCCCAGTGCATATTCATAGCAACGTAGATATAGTTATCGTTGACTGTGCCTCCCTTAGCATGTTTGCCGCAGAGCATAAAGGCAAGGGTACGGTTGGAGTCAGACCAGTCTGCATTCCAAGCTTGGGTACCGTGCCAGGTAATATCAGCATAGCCACTACCAACATAATCTCGATTTTGGAAATGCCAGTGGTTTCTTAATGCGGGATGCGCTCTGCGGAAAGCGATGCAGTGCTTGGCAAATTGCAATAGACTAGCATTTGACTTTAATAAATTCCAATCTAGCCAGTTGAGTTCGTTGTCGTGGCAGTAGGTGTTGTTATTGCCTTGCTGACTGCGGCCGACTTCATCACCCATGAGTATCATGGGTACGCCTTGGCTAACGAGTAGCATGGCGATCGCATTCTTCATCTGCCTTAGCCGTAAGGCATTAATACCAGAATCTTCTGTCCATCCCTCTGCCCCACAATTCCAACTGTCGTTATCGTTGGTGCCGTCGTTGTTGTTTTCCCCGTTGGCTTCGTTATGCTTGCCGTTATACGAAACCAGGTCAGCAAGAGTAAAACCATCATGGGCAGTGATAAAATTAATCGAGGTAGCAGGTGCGCGTCCTGCCCAAGCATAAAGGTCGGGAGAACCTTGGAGCCGTTGTGCCATATCTCCGACTCGACCAGGTTCGCCTTTAAGAAATTTCCGAATACCATCACGGTACTTACCATTCCACTCAGCCCAACGACCAAAGGCAGGAAAAGAACCTACTTGGTACAAACCGCCTGCATCCCAAGCTTCTGCAATCAACTTACATTTAGCAAGAATGGGGTCAAAGGCTAGGGTTTCCAGTAATGGCGGATTTGCTAGTGGCGCACCCCAAGGATCACGACCTAGAATTGATGCCAAATCAAAGCGGAAGCCGTCGATGTGATACTCTGATGCCCAGTAGCGTAGACAATCAAGTACAATATTGCGAACAATCGGGTTATTGCAATTGAGAGTGTTGCCGCAGCCACTGAAGTTATAGTAGTAGCCGTCGGGAGTCAGCATATAGTAAGTCTTGTTGTCGATTCCCCGAAAGGAGATCGTCGGGCCATACTCATTTCCTTCAGCAGTATGGTTAAAGACTACATCTAGAATTACTTCAATTCCATTGGCATGGAGCTCCTTGACGAGTGCTTTCAACTCATCCACTTGCATTCCCAGCTTGCCGGTTGCTGCATACCCCGCTTTGGGTGCGAAAAAACCAACAGTGCTGTAGCCCCAATAGTTCAGCAGCATTTCACCTGTCTGAGGATTGGGACGAGAATTTTCAAACTCGTCAAACTCATACACAGGCATGAGTTCTATGGAGTTGACACCCAACTCTTTGAGGTAAGGAATTTTTTCTCTAATGGCTGCAAATGTTCCAGGATGCTTCACCCCAGAGGATGGATGCCGGGTAAAGCTGCGGACATGCATTTCATAGATAATCAAGTCTTCTGGGGGAATTTCCAGAGGACGGTCTGATTCCCAGTCAAAGTCGTCAAAGACGATACGACCACGATGATGGTATATGTCACTCCAGTCTGGCGTGACGCCCCAAACATCTCGTCCCCCAATCACTTTGGCATAAGGGTCTAGGAGGATTTTGCTCTTGTCAAACCAGTGGCCTGCTTTCGGGTCGAATGGGCCATCCATGCGATAGCCATATTCGATGTCTTCGTAATCGAGATCAAAAACTATCATGCAAAAAACATTCCCAATCCGGAACTCGTCTGGAAAGGGAATTTCTGCCATTGGTTCTGGCTGATGCTTTTTAAACAACACCAGAGAACAGGATTTGGCGTGACTGGAAAATATTGAAAAATTAACCCCTCCTGGCACTAGCGTGGCACCAAAAGGAAAAGGCCTACCCCGACGTAGCTTAAAGCCTTCGTGGGTATGGGTTGGATGAATGTCGATGCGCTCCATTTTCTTCGGTAGTGAGTGCTAAGACAACAGGAGTAGGGAGTTGAGCAAACGCATCTAAATTCTGGATGACTTTTCTAGCCAGGTTTACATAAATGCTAAATAGTATGAAACCTTGATAAATTGTGCATTGCAAAAACTAAGATGCGTTTGTCCTGGGTGGGGAAGTAAGCCTTGACTTACTCCCCCTGGTTTTTATTTAGGCAGGTAAAGCGTGTACCTTGAGATTGAGAGATTCTAAGCCTGAATCCAAGGTTTCGCAAATAGTAAAAAAGTTGAGAAACCCAGTGATAGACATAGTATCTTGAATTTCTTCGGCAACTCCTACCAGTACAAGCTGTCCTTCTTTACCAAGAAACTGCCGATGTAGCAATAGCAATGTCCGTAAACCTGCACTGGACATATAAGGCACGTTTGTCAAATCTAGCAGGATTTTGCTACCTGGTTGAACTAAGGGTAAAACTTGAGCTTGAACTTCAGGAGCAGTTTTGCCATCCACATCGCCATCTAGTTCTACTACAGTCACTTGCTCGTGTACTGCTGGAGCAGTATCACTTTGGGCAGTGCTGAGTGCAGTTACTTGTAGTGTCTTGATAATGATATCCATAGTGATTTCTTCAAGCAGACTACGCGTTAGGGACAATTTGAACTTTGACTTTAACTTGGGCTTTGGTGTCTGGTAATTTTACCGTCAAAGCATCAGCGTCAAAATTGTTGTAGGGTTGTTCGTCGACCCAGCAAGCACCAATCTTGATGCTACCAGGAGGCAGGATATCTGGTTGTACCCGCAGGATGTTGTCCTTGAACGCACCTGGTTGGGGCTTAAAGTAGAAGTCCATTGGTTGCTTGGTAATCAGCAGATTGGTGTAGACTGCTGCCAAATAGCACAGTTCCGTTGAGTGGTAGGCACTCATGGAGTGAGAACCCTTGAAGCGTTCGTTACCCAACAAGTAGGGCAATCCGTTCGCTAAGACATTGAAGTAAACCGCACCGTCATCATGATCTAGGAAGAAGGCATTATAGAAGGCTGCGGCTTCGCGGGCCTGGCGTTCGTATTCCGGCTTATTGAGAATACCGTGCAGGATCATGTAGGCAAGGATAGCCTGCTCTTGCTGCCACCAAGCTTTGCGATCGTGCCAGACAAAACGATGCTGTTCTTCTCCTTCACCCAGGACGCGTTCTACTACGTCGTACCAGCCGCCTCTTTGTTGGTCGCTACCAACTTTGGGCATTAAGTAGCCAATTTTTTCTGCTAACTGTACGTACTCATCTTTAGGCTTGAGGGAATTCATCCGCATCAAGTTCCAAGCAATTTTCAGGTTATGACCAACGACGGCGCGGTTTTGCTGCCAACCCCATGTTTGGTCGTGGCTCCAGTCTTCAAAGAACTTCTCTTGGACAAAGGGGCTGTTATCATAGTCGGGGAAGTATTTGGCGATCGTGTCAAATGTATATTCTAGGAAGTCAGCGTATTTTTTGTCTCCTGTTGCCAACCACAGATTAATCAGATAAGCAGGAGCATGGTCACCAACAGAGTTCCAGTTTTTGCGGGCGCGGTTACGACCTAAAGACTCGGCACGAGGGTCAAGGGTGATTGGGTCGATATGAGAGAAATAGCCACCACCTTCTTTGTCCAAGTAGAATTTGTCGAACAAATCGACGGTCATTTCCGCATCTTTAAGGATGCGAGGATCACCTGTAATCCGGTAGGTCTGAATGGGGCCAGCTAAGGCGTAAATCTGTTCGTAGGCAGGGATAGCATCGTAGTCATCACCAAACTCAGAGGTGAGCAACTTTTGTTCCCGACGTCCGGTAACTTGAATTCCGTGATACCAGTAGATGAGGTTTTCGTCGGGGTCGTAGAAGCGCATGTGTTCGCGCAGGTACTCTGTGCCTCTTTCTGCTCCTTCAAGAAAGCGGTCTTCGCCTGTCAGCAGATAAGCTGAAGCAAAACCATAGACGAGACGAGAAATAGTATCAGTTTCTTGCAAAAAGTCGTCGCGCTTTTTACTACCAGCAAGATGCAAATAAGTACGGTATTCCTGGTAATTAATCTCTTTTTCAGGATAGCCAAACTGCCACCTCAGGTAGCTATCAGCAATGGAGCGTATTTGCTTAACCCACCAGTCTGGTTCTTCGTGCCGATACGTACCGGGGCTATCGCTAGGGAACACTAAGGACTTAACTTCAAATTTGTGTCCATCTCCCTGAGGATAAAAAATACCGTAGGCAAATACGTGCTGGCCAGGAGTTAGCAGTTGTTCAATCTCGCCTGTGCAATCTCTGTATGGCTCTTCTAGGTTTTGAGCGATTCTGGCATACACAGTCGGCGTGAGGTATGCTTTATATTCCCGCTCGTCTGATGTTTTGATGCCAAAGGATTTCTCACTAGTGTCAAAGTTGGTGACGTAGCCAGTGATCGTGTCTGAGAAAGAGAAGCTTTGCTTGTTCATCTTTGTTGTTACAAAAACAAAAGGTTAGTATTGTTGCTAATTCTTAATCTCGACTTTTGTAGCCCATTTAGTCCAATTTCGCAGGTTTATTACTGATCGCAACGTCGGAGTAACTGTTTGTAATAGTGCTTGAAGTAGTGAAGATCTAGCACTGCTATCCCCTATCTTGGAGGATGAAACTAATTAACCAACGTAACTTTATTTAATAATGGGCGATGGCATTGCTGTTTCTATCGCTTTGAACACTTTAGGTGTTTTGATAATAAGCAATATCAAGGATAACTCTCAAAAATGTATTGACGAAGGTATCCTAAGGACATGAGACATTCTACCTGATTTTGGGATTATTGTGTAGCAAAAATTCAAGTCAGTCTCGTAAAAGTGCTGAAGTCAGATTAGCTTGATATCTATAACTCCTATATTCGGAAAGAGCAGCTTGATATATATACATCTGAATTTAGAAAATTTATGCAGACAATATTTTAAACGAACTAAGGTTTTTTGTGGGTAGATGAGACATGGATTATGCAAAATCCACACCTTAATACTGCGCGAAACTCGTAAAATAATGTTTCATGAGTAGTTGATATTACCGTTATAATGAACAAAAAATTATGGCAGCCGCCAAGATTGCGTATTGGCGAGGCTCATGGAGAAGAAAGACGTGCTACCTGGCTAGAGCTTTTTTATGATCTAACATTTGTGGTGGCGATCGCTGAATTGTCTCACAATTTGAGCAAAGATATTTCTGTTGCAGGCATCCTTGGTTTTATTGCCCTTTTTATACCAATTTGGTCTTGTTGGCTAGGTGCCACTTTTTACGCCACATTGTTTGATACTGATGATCTTAGCGATCGCCTGTTAACCCTCATACAAATGATGATGATTGCTGCTTTAGCAGTAAATGTACATCACGGTCTCAGTACATCTTCTGTTGGTTTTGCAATTGCTTATGTAGGCGCTCGCAGTATTCTCATTATTCAATTTCTTATAGCTAAATATCATGTTCCAATAGCCCGTCCGCTACTCAATCGGTATGTTTGGGGTTTTAGCCTGGGTGCTGGTTGTTGGTTATTCTCACTTTTTATACCTCCTCCTTGGCGGTTTGGACTTTGGGTACTGGGGTTGATTTTAGAGTTTATAACTCCTTTAGGTACAGGCCATTTAGCTACTGAGATCACACCAGATATTTCCCATATGCCAGAGCGACTTGGACTTTTTACCATGATCGTTTTAGGTGAGTCTGTTGCCGCTGTAGTTAGGGGTGGAGCTCAAAAGGAATGGGTGATGTCATCTACTGCGATCGCTTTGTTAGGTATGAGCATTGCTTTCAGCTTCTGGTGGCTTTACTTCGATAGCGTCGATGGATCACCACTAGAGACTATGAAGGCTGGTAGAATTAATATATTTCTCACTTGGCTATATTCTCACCTCCTTCTAGCTATTGGTTTGGCGGCAACAGGAGTAGGAGTTGAGCATGTGATTTCCATAAATGCAACGAATGTACTACCAGAAAAAGACCGCTGGCTTTTTTGTGGTGCTGTGACACTGTGCTTAATGGTTTTAGGCGTGATTAACTTAACGACCTGTATTCTGGAGAAAAATCGCAAAGGTAGGATTTTGAGTGCTTATCGTCTGGGAGCAGGAGGGTTTGTTTTGTTCCTGACTATTGCTGGTGCCAGTGTACCTGCTGTAGTTTTAATTACACTGGTTGCTTGTGCTTGTTTGACAGCAGTTGTTCTAGACGTATTAGGAAAAAGTCAAGCTTAAATTATTTCCCAAGAGTAGATTTGAGTACGGTTGTGTTGCAACACAACCGCTCTGCATGACTAATCTTCGCAATACAAGCCTCAGATTTTTTGAGCCAATTCCTGATTTCGAGAGCTAGTTTTCTCAATTTCTTTCACAAAGGTTTCCATGAATTCGTCTACCACTCCAGGATGCTTCCCTGTAATCAGATTGCCATCTATAACTAAATCAGCAGTAACATCGTTGTCATAAACAACGTCTGCACCTGCATTCTCGACATCACAAATGATGTTATGGGCACAAGTTACTTTTTTACCTTTAATCAAATCTGGATCGGCACAGAAAAGCCACAAACTATGGCAAATTGTTCCTAATTTGACATTATCTGTGTTTATAGCTTGCCGAAGAAAGGCAACTGCTGGAGCTTGATTTTTTTGACCCTTCTTAACATTTACCTGATATCTCAGGCGATCCATAGCATAGGCACCAATGCAAATAATACCTTTGTAGTCAGCAGGGTCAATGTCATTGACTTCGGTGGTAACTGTAACGTGATATTCTATTTGGTCATTTTCGGGGTTAGACCCGAAATGTAGCTCTTTATTGCCCCACAGATGAGAAATGTACTCTACTTCATAGCCCTGTTCAGGGAAGTACTCATTGAAGCGACGAAATTCTGTGGCATCAAAATGTTCTTCAATAAGTACACCAATTTTTCCTTTAAATTCTTTTGTCATGATCAGTTACCGTTGATTTTTTGTTTTAATTTGTGAGTAAAGGCAGAGGGAGTTTATCAAATTATAGATACTCAAACAGCTAATTTAAACTCGCCTCTGCTGAACTGTTTATATTTTGGCAGTTCAATTTATTTTTACTCTATCTAAAACGCAAATGAATAGATTCACCATCTATTTTTGCAGCAGATGCTTTTAGAATTTGAGATTCAGCTGAGAAGGATCTGGGTATACCCGCCATTCATAGATGCGATCGCCTTCAAAGCGATAGATATCAGTACAAGGAACTTGGATAAACCGTTTGTCAACTTTGTTGACGTAGTTAGCATCCATTTCCAAAATCACGGTATTACCAACTTCCCAAGTGCCACGAGCATTATGAGTTGTGAGTTTCAGGACTTTGTAGATATTAACCAAAAAGTCACGACAAGCTTCTGGCCCGATCACAGGCTCGTTAGCGCCAACTTTGTAGAGTAGGTTGGGTGTGAAGAAGCTCATAAATTCATCCCAATTTTCCGCGTGCAATGCCTCATACATTTTGCCAATTCTTTCTAGCAAAGCACCGCTAGGTAGAGAAGCTTGGGGTTTGACTTCTTCTGTTTGGAATACTGGACTGATGTCCATGTAAATTCTTAACTCTTGGACTTTATCGCCTTTGAAAACGATAGTATCACAACAGGGAAGTCTGAAAACTTTACCATCATGACGAATATAGGTAACTTCCATTTCACAGATAACTGTGTCGCCCTGTTCCCAGATGTTGGTGATGTGGTGGTAAACTTTAGCAACTTTTTGCAAGAAGCCAACAGAGGTTTCTTTAATTCCTTGAGGGCCGTAGGCAACTGGGAAGTTACTAAATTGATAGTGGGCATCATCAGTGTAGAATTTGACGAAGTTGTCCACATTCATCGATTCACCAGCTTCAAACATCCGTCTGACAATTTCAGACTTAGTACCAGGACGTGTGATTGATTGGGTCACGGATTTTTCCTCCTTATTTGTATTTATGCCATTTTCAACAGCTGCTTTAAGCTGATACACCGCCTGTTTCACATTTTCCGGTTTAGCTGCCTCAATAAATCCTTGGGCATCTTTATGCTCTAGTGAAGTTGCATTGATGGGTTGCAAATCAATAGTGTAAGTCACTATCGGTAAAGTACTTGGCTCTTGAGGTGGATAGAGATAATTGATAAACCGACCTGTAAATAGGGGGTGATCTACAACATTAATCGTTACAGTATTCGCTTGTTGATCAATAGTAATTCTTTGCTTCATCTCCATGCCTGGCATTTTGACTTCGCGTAAAACCCCATCACTGTAACGTTCTAAAATGTTAAATTTCTCGGTGTAAGCTTGGTCTAACCAAACTTGCCAAATTTTTTCTGCTGGAGCATTCACAGCAGAACTGAAGCTGCCATACAAACGGTGATTATTATTGGTGTTTGTAGGGGCGACATTATTGTAAAACCAGTAATTTGTGCCGTTGCTGAGGTTATATTCTTTTTGAGCAAAGCTAAATTTTTCTTTAGCTTTCCTTTTAACTTGGTTGAATTCTAACTGTTCCCCACTTGGGCCTTTACAGTAAAATAATAACCAGCCATCAAAATCCCCAATCAAGTCTAATTTGGCATATTTTTCGGGAGAATTTTTTCTGGCAGTTTCCGAATCAATATGAATAATTCGGTTAGCAACTACGTTAGTCAGTCCGCGTTTTTGACATTCATCTTCTAACATTTTGGCGAACTGATCAAGATCCACATTATCTTTTACATGAAAAGAAAGGTGTGGCGCGTTGACAAAACCAATACCAGAAGGAATCTTGCCAATACAATTGGGTGCTTTATAGTCTAAATGAGCATCTCTAAAATGGATGAGTTCAACACAAGTGTTACCAAAGGAAATGAATCTAACATCCAACGCTTCTTGGGAACCGTCTCTGATGTTAGGCACACCTATGGTTTTGGGATTTAAACCTTGCTTCCATGCTTCCAAATCCTCTTTTTGGAATAGGAGATTGTGCAACTCATCACCAATAAATCCATCCCCGCCTATTGCTGGTTTGCCACCCAACACGTCAACGTAAAATTCTAGAGATTTTGTCATATCATTGACAGTTATGCCTACGTGTTGCAAACCTTGGAGATAATGACCTAAACTGCTAGATTTTCCATTTACCTGGCTAGGCATAAGAGATACTACGTCCTCTTGGTGTTGATTGCTGGCTCCTACATTTTGAATCAGCGACGCTATCTGTCCGTTCATAAGAGATACTATGTCCTGTTTTAATTGATTAGTGGCTCCTACACTTTGAATCAGCGACGCTACCTTGGCACTACGTTGACCAGCTAAAGTAAGTTTGCCATCGTAAACAAAGGTATAACTGGCTCTTTCGGGAAAAGGTTGGATTTGTTTGATGTATTTTGCGGCATCTTTAGTAGCGATCGCATACTCAGAAGAAGCAAAAAACTTCTCTCTTTCTAGATGATTTGCAAAAGCAATTTCATAAGCCGCATGATAATGTTTAGCTTCTGGCTCATGGTGGCTAACTCCTGGTGCATCTGGACGAGAATTGTCTACTTCTTCAAATAGATGCAAACGCAATTTGAGTAGCGAATCACTGCTGCTGAAAACCGGAGCAAAAGTCTCAGTTAAATAACGACGAAAAGCTTCATCACTAACGCCATCAGCTTTTTTGACCAGCACATGGAATTTGATGGCTCCAACTTCACCGTTGGGGTCGCCTGTGGGAATCCGGTCTACATAGGTGATGGAATTACCCGGACTGGTGTTGTAGCCTATCGCTTTGCGGAACAAATTGTGTTCGTCATCCATCAAAATAGCTGACGCTTTGAACCATGTTTCGCGGTCTGCTTCACTCTCGAAGGTTAATTCTGCAATGCCATCAAAGTTATCTTCTGTGTCCCATTTATAATCTAAACCTGCGATTTCCGGCCACAGACCCCCTTCGTTATGCGCCACATGAAACTGCCAGTATTGATACTGACCAGGTAGTCTGGCACAGACTGGGCCATGTACATCTTTCCAATAACTATCAAAAAGCTCTAGGGAAATACCCTCTCGTTTCCACAAGAGGACGTAGAAGGCTACTTTGCCTTTACGATCCCGTGCGGAATAATCAACTTGTTTTGAATCTGGAATTGCTGAAATCATTGCTGCTGTCCTTGGCGTGCAATTGAAATCGTCAAAAATCTGATTCAGGGTACCGAAGCAAGCCGCGACCTTATTAAAACCCGCATAAACGCATAGGAACAGCAGCAGCTCTTCAATTTCATCGCGGGTGGCTCCCTGTTTGAGAGCCATCTTTACATGGGCGGCGAAAGGGTTGCCTGAACCTCTATGGTCTTGATTGACTACATCTATGGCAATGGTAATCAAAGCCTTAGTTTTTTGATCAATCAGCGGCAAACCCCAAGCTTCACCTGCTACCCGAATTACAAAGTCACCAAATTTGGGATTGATTTGTTTTAAATTCTTTTGCAGTTCTTGATCATCTAGGACGGCATTTTTATGTGCTATCTCCTGTGTCATCTCAGGCTGTGGTGATCAATGTCAGTAGTTCGTTAGGAGCATAAACATCACGGTAGAAGGTAAGCTGCTCTGTTTTCAGATAGCAGGCACCTCGGTGTCCACGGCGCACCCATGTGACATTACCTTTGGCTAGAGTTTCGTTTGTTTCATCATCCACACACTTCCACTCGAAGTAAGTATGTTCACCATAAAACATGACGATGGGCCAGCACATAGTGACTCCTGGTTGAGCAATCAATGCCCACCAGTGCTTTTCTCTTTCTTTTTGTTGTTCTAAGCCGCGGTAGGGGCCATCCTGGCACAAATAAACTAGATCGTCACGATATTCTCCTGTCAAGATATCGCCTCGTCCTTGTCTCAATGCTTCACAATGAGTAGGCCACCACTCTCTGTTTTCTCTTTCAATTTGTTCGAGAGTGTAGTTAGGGCCAATTTCCGGCAACTTTGGTTCTTTGAGGGTGATAATTTTTTCAGCATCCTCGATCAGTTTCTTCGCCACATAGGAGCTAACTAGCCCTGGACGTGAATAGTCAGCTGACAAACCTTCGTAATAATTGGTGCGTTTTTTCGTTGATGTTGGCTTGCTTTGAGTTGTTTGAGCAGAAGCATGGCCATTGGTTTGTGGGGCGAAGAGATTGTAATTGAGCATGAGAGATTCTATATCCTCCTTAATCTGATTAACTGCGCCAATTTCTGTGATCAGTCCTGCTACTGAGGAACTCCGTTGACCAGCTAAGGTCATCTGAGAGTTGTATACAAAGGTGTAAGCGTTTCTTTCGGGAAAGGGTTGGATTTGTTTGATGTATTTTGCGGCATCTTTAGTAGCGATCGCATACTCAGAAGAAGCAAAAAACTTCTCTCTTTCTAGATGATTTGCAAAAGCAATTTCATAAGCCGCATGATATTGCTTGGCTGGTGGCTCGTAGTGGCTGACTCCGGCTGCATCTGGACGAGAATTGTCTACTTCTTCAAATAGATGCAAACGCAATTTGAGTAGCGAATCACTGCTGCTGAAAACCGGAGCAAAAGTCTCAGTTAAATAACGACGAAAAGCTTCATCACTAACGCCATCAGCTTTTTTGACCAGCACATGGAATTTGATGGCTCCAACTTCACCGTTGGGGTCGCCTGTGGGAATCCGGTCTACATAGGTGATGGAATTACCCGGACTGGTGTTGTAGCCTATCGCTTTGCGGAACAAATTGTGTTCGTCATCCATCAAAATAGCTGACGCTTTGAACCATGTTTCGCGGTCTGCTTCACTCTCGAAGGTTAATTCTGCAATGCCATCAAAGTTATCTTCTGTGTCCCATTTATAATCTAAACCTGCGATTTCCGGCCACAGACCCCCTTCGTTATGCGCCACATGAAACTGCCAGTATTGATACTGACCAGGTAGTCTGGCACAGACTGGGCCATGTACATCTCTCCAATAGTCGTCAAAAAGTTCTAAGGAGATTCCTTGGCGTTTCCACAAGAGGACGTAGAAGGCTACTTTGCCTTTATGATCCCGTGCTGAATAATCAACCTTTGTTGCCTTATTTATTGTTGAAACCATGCTTGCTGTCCTTTGCCCACACTATATTAATCTCCCTTGATGTAACACTCTAGTTATGTCATTTTGGGTAAATACAAGCTTAACTTTTAGCTAAAACTAAGGTTTTTGATTCCAACCGCTACATAACGTAGAAGCTTCAGAAAAGATTATTTACCTGAAAAACATCAAATTCTTGATGGAAGTGGCTAGTATTTAGCTACAACTATCACCACTGATCAATATCAAGAGATTCTTCTGTTTTTGGGTAGAGACCGACTAGTGGCGATCGCTACCTTAGATGGATCTAAAGAAACACTATTTCCTATGATCCTCAAATTTACAAACGTTTGATCTGGTTTTTTTTGGCATTATCCTAATGAAGGCACTATATTTGCTAGACCCTTAAACTTTTGAAACCTTTGCAGATTCCTCATTTGCACTATCGTCTTTCCTTTCATGAATCAAGGAATTACGATTTTTTATAAGGGTGATATCAAGCTAATAATGTCTTCTCGATCTCTGCATATTTCTCTCTCAGTCACTATCTTGCAATACACCTCGGTATTTGCTGATTTCGGAAAATATAAAAAATATTTTATGAAGATGTATTCAATACTTCACTGAGAGCGCCAAAACAGCCAGCCACCTTATTGAAACCTGCATAAACACACAAGAACAATAGCAGCTCTTCAATTTCCTCACGAGTCGCCCCTTGCTGAAGAGCCATATTAACATGAGCTCCAAAAGGATTACCCGGGCCTACGTGATCCTGATTGACTACATCAACAGCGATCGTTATAAGAGCCTTAGTTTTTTGGTCAATTAACGGCAACCCCCAAGCTTCACCTGCTACCCGAGTTACAAAATCACCAAACTTAGGATTAATTCGTTTTAGATTTTCTTGAAGTTCTTTGTCATCCAAAACCGCATTTTCGTATTTCATTGCCTGACTTTTCCCTAATCTTCTAAGTAGTCACACATGAACTGTATACACTGCCAAGCATGAAAATTTCTGATTCACTAGTCAAAAGTCCGGGTGTAGCAGATGCTAACCAATATTCTGACTATTGAATTCTCAATTATATTTGCAAGTCAGCTGTAATCAGCATCCAGCCAGTATTCAGCATAAACCCGGAAAAGTGTGTTTGCAATTTTTGAGCATGTATGTCTCTTAGCAAATATTGGCATGATTCTATTTTCCCATAGTCGTTAATTTAATAACTTTTTACATAAGGATATGTAAGGATATGCAGTTCTTGCTTTAGAAGCCATTTATAAATTAAAAATTAAATTTCCGTAAAATTAATCGGACACGTCCAAGCATAATAAATCATTTGTATTCTGCCAGGTCAAACAGTATGGTTCGCTGCCTTAACTAGTGGATTACACTCTATTCAATCAATTTACAGACTTAAGATTTACTTTATAAATCAACCTTCTACAATATCCTAGTTATATGCATATAGACTATGCAACACAGTAATAAACCAAGTTATTATTAGAATTTGAGCTTATTCGCATACATTTCCCTGATAGTGAATAATGTATAGACTTGGTATTGTATACTATGCTACCTAACAACCACTAAAAAATAATCTAGTGATTATACTGATATTTATAATTTATGCAGGTTGTAAAACCTGCATATTTTTATTTAATGGTATTAAAAATCACTTTATCTTTCTGAGCAAAAATGCTGAGTTGGTGCAATTCTGGCTGTGTTGCAAAAACTAGCTTGATTTGGGAAAAGCTCTGACAGCAGAGTATAAACATTTTTGAGAAAAAATTTCTCCAGATGAAGCGAGAATGGAAGTATATTGCTCAAATCAAATAGCGAACTTAAAGGGCAAGATTCTCAAATTATGCACAATATCAAACGATATGTAAAAGCAGCACCCTTCTTTTATTAAAGCCTTTGAGTAATTTACAGCCAATTCACCTTGAATGCTTTACTTAGTTATTTTGAATACTAGTAAAAGAATTTTATAATTTGTATCATATATTTAGCTAAAGTCCATTCAATTTATACTTTACTTTAAAAAATAAATATGCTATGAGTATAAAACTCAACAATATTCAGTAATTAAAGAGCTAAAAAAGAAACAACTTAATTTTATCGATAACAAAAGTTAAAAATTTGTTAACTTTATGCTACGTGTGCCTGCAATGCAACAGCAGCATTCCAGTAAGTTCATCAATATAAAGATTTGTGGCTAAATAACTTTGCTTGAAGCCTAAAAACTTAACAAATAAGCTCGTAGTTAGAAATATTATTCAGATGCCAAATGGCAATGAAGATATTTACACATAAATCATACTACTTACTGCACACTCGTTTGATTGAGGAAGTTGAGACATTAAAGCAAATAAAGCTGAATGCTAAATGCTCTTATCTTCTGCAGGTGGCACTTAAAGTGTTAGTTTGTTTTAATAACTGGGCAATATAATCTCTGAAATCTGTCAAGTTAATATCATGCAAAAGCAATGTCTGATTCGACAAGGTTTTAGATGTCTACGTATGTCAAGTTACTGCCAAAGTTAGGCTAATTGACACTACTTTCAATTAATAAGTTTGTCAATTGCTATTAAATTAACTATTATTTTTTATATGGGCGAGCAAAGTGTTTAACCTTTGCTATCATTGATTTTGAAAGTGTTTTCAAAATATATTTTTGACTTGACGGAAAAACTTGCTTAGAGCATTATTTTAAAGTATATTTGCTTATGCAGAATGTAAGATAATCTCGCTTTTGTCACTTTTATCAGAAAAAATGTAAGAACTTGATTTTAACCTGATTTTAAAATACTTTTATCTATTTAGTTTTAGGGGAAGATTGAGAGACGTAGACGCATTTTGTACGGCTTCCTGTAAGGTAAATCAACCGAGCAGGAGTATTTGAGTATGTAGAGACGTTGCCTGCAACTTCTCTACAGGGTTGCGATGGTACATTAACCCATCAAAACTAATGAGATTAACCACTACTAGCACGCCAACTCAAAATATTTGTTCAAAGTTAGAAACTGTTGGTTAGTATAGCTTTCATCTACAGCCAACCCAACAATTTGGGTAGACACGCTACTAAAATTATTCTTTTTTCAAAGTTATTAAGCATAAATGATTTGATAAAAAGGTTTTTAAGCAAATAATTGTCCAAATGTGGATTATTTAAGTAATTTCCACATTTTGCCTTACTAGCTTGCTCTGCTAATCATAAAAAACAAATTAAACTTTAAACTTTTTAATGAAGGATTGGCAAAGTTTATTTAAGGGAGTATTAAAAATCTATTGAGTGAATAAGTGACACGCTAAAATATAGCTATTGAATTAAAGGAATGATAAATTAATATATGTTTTTCTCAGCTTTCTTATACCCTATGAAAGTAATGAGAAACTTTTGATTTAATAGCAAAAAATGCTGTTGATATGAGGACAACACTACCCTAAGTAATGTTGCCCCAATTTCCTATTAATAGTTGTGAAAGGAGACAGTTCCATAATGGCTAATCCCACATTACAGAATGCATATGTCATTGGTAAAAGTAATTTTGATAGTTGGAGCCAAGGATTTGATGCGGCGGGTTATTTAAAAGTATTACCTCATCCTGACCAGAAAGTTGTTTTTAAAGACCCTTTTATAGATTGGCAAAAGGATCATCAAAACTATAAAAATGGTCAATTTAATGAACAGGGTGCAACTGGTAGTTATTATTCGAGTTGGGGGCCAGATAAAGAACTGAACGTCACCCTGAAAATGTCGGACTTGCTCCAGACTCAGATTGATGGATTTGGGATTGTCAAATCAGGAGATGGGATAATTCCCTGGCTGAATAACGAAAAAACACCCTATGAGATTCTCCGAGGATATAACGGTCTAATTCCAGGGCCAATGCTGATTACAGAGCCTGGAGACACGCTCAAAATTAAACTTGAGAATGATTTAACTCAGACAAGTAACTTACATACCCATGGGCTGCATGTCTCACCTTTAGGAGATGGTGATAATGTTCTTGTTGGCGTTAAACCAGGCGAAACTAGGGATATAAGTGTAGAAATTCCAGACAATCACTTTATCGGACTTGACTGGTACCATCCCCACCTGCACGGAAGAACCAATGAGCAAGTTAATTCAGGGCTGGGTGGACTTTTAGCTGTTAACCCTCCTTATAACCTCCCAGATCTGGATAAATATAATCCCACAACGAGGCCATATTTCAATATGGCTATTAATAGTTTTGGAATCCAGCAAGTACTTAGATCTCCAAGTCCGAACGACCCTCTAAATACAAGCCCAGATCCAAATCTCAAAGTTCCTGCGGGTACCCCTGTGCAAGTACTGGCGGAGGAAAATGGTCAGAAAGTTTATGAACTTTCTGATGCTCCTTTTGCAGGGTTTAACGCCAAGCCTGGATTATACAAATCAGACAAACCCACAGGAGATCCGGCAACTTTTAGCCCCGAATACGGTAGTGGTGGTTTAATCACACCTGTAGAAAACGTTATTCATACTGTCAATGGACAATACAACCCAACTATAGACCTGAAAACTGGTGAATGGGACTTGTTTTCATTCGCCAACATGAGTACGAATACTTTCCATGTAATTCAACTGCTATACGACGATGGGACGAAGTTGGTTCCCCAAACAGTTAGCTTGGTGGCTATTGATGGTGATGCTGCTGGTGTAGTTACTAATGTTAGAAGACAAGTAACAGAGCTTCCAGTCCTGAATCCTGGCTCTCGTTTAGCGGTACAACATTGGTTTGATAAACCAGGTAAATATTATTTCCTTTCCAATGGTACAGAAGAGCTTTTGGGTGAGAACGCTCCAACGTTAACTAAAGACCGGGGATTTCAAGATGGCCACTTAATTTGGGGATCTCAAGTTTTAGCAACAGTTGAAGTCGCTGGAGATCCAATTCCTCAAGGGGCTTTTCCTGAACCTTACAACACACTAGTTGAGCAGAGTCAAAAGATTAATGACCTTGTAAACAAAGCGCAAGCAGGAGAGTTTGATCGAGAAAGAACTTATATTTGGGACGCAAATATAGGTGGTGCGCTACTCGAAGGTAATTTTCCCAGAGACACGGAAGTAGAAAGCTTTGAGGGAACTTATACCATTAATGGTAGGTATTTTTCCACAGAGCCTGGTGGGGGTATGACTCCGCTAGCTATGCCCATGCTGGGCACGACAGAGATCTGGAATATTGTTAATAGATCTGGATTGCCAAATCCGAATTTGCCGCCAGATGCAAATATTCCTTTGTCAGAATGGCATCCATTTCACATTCACCAGAATGATTTTACTGTCTTATCAATTAATGGTATTTCGGTTGATGATATAGATGGCACCTACCTTGCTAGGGTTTTAAGTGACACGATCGCGCTACCACCTGCCTATATTGATGGCACTGCTACACCAGAAAACCCCTACGGTACACCATTCAATATTCAAACTGATGACCCTGCTAAAGGTAAAGCGTCAGAAGTCAAAATCCTCATGAAGTTTGAGGACTTTCCTGGCAGCTATGTGAACCACTGTCACATTCTCTTCCATGAAGATGCAGGAATGATGATGGTTGTTAGGCCTATCCTTAATACAAAAAACATTTGGTTAGGTCTAGGTTCAAATGATGGTGGACAAATAGACTTATTTAGAGCGAATAATTTGTTCGCAGCCAACAATCAAAGTATTAATCTGACGCCTTATGGTAAATCCTTCAAGAAAGGGATAGACGTCGCAATTGCTGATGTTGGTTACAAAGGGCGCAAAGATGAAGAGAATAAGAATGTAACTGATAACGTTACTGATGTCATCACAATACAGAGTTCCTTAGAGAAGTCTACTGATAAGTTCACTATTAAGGTATTTGATGGCAAGAGACTAATTGAAGCTCAGGAAGGCAAATTACACATTAATGCCGAATATGAATTAGGTAACGGTGGCGCGGAATTAAAACCTGATTTAGCTCGGGCAGATGTTTTTGGGAAAGATACTCAAGCATCTTATCAATTGACTGATCTGGAAGGGTCAACCTACTTGAAGAGGAATCCGTCTACAGGTGAATTCACTGCCAATTCAGACCCAAAAGTATTAGGTGAAACAGACCCAACTTTGCAAACAAAAACCTTTGAATTCAAAGGAAATAACGGTGGAAAGCTGTTTGGTACAGAAAGCGCCCAAGGTAAAATTAATCCAGACTTCACAGTAGACAACAAAGGTAGTATCAAAATTACAGGTGGGGATGGTAAATTCCAAGATGCTACTGGCGAACTCTCCTTTATCGAAAAAGGACGCTTTACTAATCCCCAAACAGAGCCTAATCTAGCCCCCTACGTCGGAACACTTTCTCTAAACGGCACTTTACAAACCAAGCCCCAAACCAATCTCAATGGTAATGACAAAGACTTACTGATTAAAGAGTTCAATCCTTTTCAAGATATTGCTGCGACAACCGATCAAGTTGCCTCAGTCGCATCTGGTGACATTGATGGCGATGGCTTTGCAGATATAGTTGCTGGTTTAGGCGGTGGAGTTGCACCAATCATTGAGATCTACAGTGGTAAAGATTACCAGCTGAAAGTGCGTATTAACCCATTCCACCATGAAGTCTTCAAGGGCAAGATTAACCTAGCACTTGGCGATGTCAATGGAGACAACTATGACGACATCATAGTTGCTCAAGGCATTGGTGGACGCGGATTAGTAGAACTCTACGATGGCAAATTAATTAATGAAAAAGGTACTTTAGTTGGCAAAGACACAGCACATGATACAGCGCTGCTATCTAAAGAATTCCAGCCCTATGGTACTAGCTATACAGGAGAGGTAGATGTAACATCTGGTTATATCCTCCAAAGACCAGACGAACCAAATGGTTTTACTACCCAAACCAATAACGCCAACATTACTACTATTGCCAAAGGTTCTGTACCTGCTGGTAAAGAGCAAATTCAGGTGTTTACTTATCTGGGAGGAGGGCATAGTCATGATGAAGGAACTCATGAAAGTGGTACTGATACAGCTGAGGAAGTTCGCCTAGAAGTATCATTAACTCCTACTGGCAACACTCAAGAGATTGTTGGCAGTTTTGCCGATTTGCTCGATTTACCCAAGGGTGAACCTGTTCTGTTTACGCGCAAACAGAATGGTGAGTATGGGATAATTCATTTAGGAGATGAAAATAAACCAGAGTCGTTTGCACTTGCTACAGGTTCAGCAATGCCTAAGCTGAAAAAGAACGCTGACAATGATGTATTTACCATCTCAAGTAACTCCATTAAGGCCAAGCTCAAAATAACTCTCAATGGACGTAGTTCTAATTTGGTGAATGAACTAGGAGTTTTTGTTGTTGACGATGCTCAAGGTACAATCAACGGTATTGCTCCTGGTACATCAGGTTATACTCAAGCAGCTTTAGCAAGAAGCAAGGAGATTTTGTCTGCGATCGCTAATTCTCCTAATGGCTTTAGTAGCGAGAATCTCACACGTCTGCTGGAATTTAACTCCGGTGATTACTTGCGGTTCTACTTGGTACGCAATAGCTCCAGTGCTGCGGTGATATCTGGAGTCACCTCCACAACAGAGGTACTATTTGCTGACGTTTCCACAGTTAAAATTGCAGACTTGGGTGATGATAGTTTCTCCCTTGCTTGGAAGGATGGTAGCAATAACAGTACCGAATTTAAGGATCTGGTGGTAAAAATTCAATCCACAAATGATTCTTTAACTTTAGGTACAAGTTTGCAAGGCAAGCCACACGGAGAACAGCTGGATTTTCGAGGCGTTACACAACTTGTAAAAGCTGAGTTTGTTGTCAACAGGGAAGCGGTCTTTAATAACTTTGTCGGCTTTTATCAAACAGTTGATGAAGACGGTGGCATTGACACGAATAACGATGGGCAAGCAGATATCCTCCCAGGGCAGGCTGGTTATACTCAAGCAGCTGTTCGTGGTCGTGTTGCGGGTATTGACTTAGCAGTAAATAACCAAGGTACGGCGACTTACAATGGAAGTTTTACACCTGGTGGTATCTTCGTGCCATTTCTAATTGTTGATGGCAGACCGGATGCCATACTAGACAGTAATTCCAATAACGATCCGTCTGTTTACTTTCCATTCTTGGGAGCTAACTCAGACAAGGTAGATCACATTCGGATGTTAGGCAATAACATCTTTGGCTTTGAGGATCTAGCTGGTGGTGGTGATAAAGATCACAATGATGTAATTGTGCGAGTTAATTTGAGTCTAGCGTAGTTCTAGTACATAATTAATCACTAAGGGGTTCGGCATTTGGCATAAGGATAACTTTTTGAAAGTTATTAAGCCAGTGATTTCCGAACCCCTTTAGTAGTTCTTTAGAAATAAAAGCAAATAATTATACTTATGTACTGCTGCCAGCCTAAAGGTTTACAGTATAAAGTTGGTTTTCGGATTACAGTGCGTTTAATGTGTGGCGTGGGAGAAAGAAAATGTTTGAATTAAAAAAATTATTGACTACTCCAATTGTGAAAGTCGCTGCGATCGCTACTTCATCGTTAATTATCAATGTTAGTCCCTCTCAGGCAACAATCACAGATAGTTCAACCGTACCTCAAGCAAATTCATCTCCAAAATTTCTCAGTCAAGAACTGCAAATTGTTACCGACTCAAGCCTCATAAAACCTAAAATTCCTGATATAAATCCGCTAACTACAAAAACGCTCCCGACTTCTGTTAATTTTTTTAACCAATCTACTCAAAAACCTTCCCATACTCCATCGACTCTAAATCTAGCAGACACCAGTCAAGTGGAGTGGTCGCCAAATAGTTCTGCTCCTGTTAACTCGTATTCCGATAATGTCGTCAAGCCAAACTCAGACTTTGACGAAGAGAACACCAGCACTGACGAAAGTTTAGGGCAAATTAATAGTGTTGCTCAGTTTTCTGACGTACAGCCGACAGACTGGGCATTTCAAGCTTTGCAATCTCTGGTTGAGCGCTATGGCTGTATTGCAGGTTATCCCAATGGCACATTCCGTGGCAATCGTGCTTTGACTCGTTATGAATTTGCCGCTGGGTTGAATGCTTGTTTAGATCGGATAAATGAACTGATCGCTACAGCTATTACTGACCTAGTTACAAAAGAAGATCTCACATCCTTAAGGCGCTTACAAGAAGAGTTTTCTACAGAACTGGCAACCTTGCGCGGTCGTGTGGACGCCCTAGAAGCACGCACTAGCGAGTTGGAAGCAAATCAATTCTCGCTTACTACCAAACTTTTTGGTAATACCATAGTGCAGACTAATGCCTATTTTTCAGGAGACGAGAATGCCCAAGCGAATATTCAATATCTCACTTTTCTCGGATTTTTGACTAGCTTTACTGGTCGGGATTTGTTAGTAACAGGTATAGGCACTACAAACACTACTTTCGCTGAGACAGCACCCAATAATAATGGCAGAAATGTTGGTGGGACAAGGGAAGGTGCAAGCAATGCTTCCAGTGCGGGCGATCTCGGCAATAACTTCCGAATCATCACTTTAGATTATCAATTTCCCTTAAGTGATAATTTAACCGTCAATCTTGTCGCTGGTAACCGATATCGTTTTAGTCCAATTTCGCTTCCTAGATTTGCTCCTTACTATGTAAGTGGTGTTGGCCCTGTAGGTAGCTTTGCTGAAGCACCACCGATTTTTCTCATAGGGGCGGGTTCGGGGGTTGGACTCAACTATAAAGTTCTAGACTCGACAGTAATAAATTTGAGCTACTTGGCAACCTTCGGGGACAACTCAAGTTTTGGAGGATTGTTCAACGGAGAATACGTAGCTTCCGCACAGATAAACTATAATCCCAATCCTGGGTTATTCTTGCAATTTGTATATCAGCACGGTTACTTTTACCCTGGTAACTTTGGCTTTAATAATGGCCAAGGTTTTAGAGGAAATGGCTTTGTCGGTACTGCCTTAGCAAATCGCTTTGATGATGCTGGTGTTCTGTTTGATAACGCATCTGCTGTAACTACTAATGCTTATTCGCTTGGCGGTTACTTCGCCCTTAGCCCCAAAGTGGCGATTGGCGGTTGGGCTAACCTCATCAAAGCTAGACTGTTGGGCACAGGAGATGCCGATATTTGGACTTACTCGATTCAAGCTGCTTTTCCCGATCTGTTTAGAAAAGGGAATCACGGAGGATTAATTGTAGGTATGGAGCCTACCCTTACAGGTGTAAGAAGTAATATCCCCTATGCACCGTTTAAAAATGATACATCGCTGCATATCGAAGCTTACTATGCACATAGAGTTTCAGAAAAGATTTCAATCACACCCTCTCTAACTTGGATTACAGCACCCAACCAGGATGCAGATAACCAAGATATTGTAATTGGTGGGTTGAGAACGACGTTTAGCTTCTAGCGATCGCTTTGATAGGTAGATCAAAAAGGAAGGGAGTATTTGATAAATCACAAAACTCCCTGCACCCAATTACTTATCTCATTTCCAGTCACCTTGGAGAGTGAAAGCAGCCCAGAAATAGGGTGATTGATAGTTGGGATTGCGCCACATTTCGAGTTGTGCCGCCCGCAGTGCCGCCGCAGGCTTTAAGCCGCCTTGCAACATTTTGCTGTAAAATTGCTTCATCAGTTCAGAGGTAGCTTCATCATCTACACTCCACAAACTCACCAGCACTCTGGGGCTACCCGCATACATAAACCCTCTAGTTAAGCCAATCAATCCTTCTCCTTTGACTTCCTCCCCCAACCCAGTCTCACATGCACTTAGTACTACTAGTTCTGCTGGTAGTTTGAGGTTGAAAACATCATGTAGACGCAAAAAACCATTTTGTGCCTTACCAGTTTCATCAAATAACGATAGCACCACCCCTGATAGTTCTGGATGCTTACTATTGAGGATGCCGTGGGTGGCAAAATGTACTATTCGATATTGGCTCAACTCCACATTGGTAGCAATATCACGATTGGCAGCAAAGTCAAAGGCTTGTTTGCGCTCTTTTGCTGGCACTAAAGAGAGAATTGTTTCAGCTTCTTGGCGGGTAAATGGTAAACGCTCAAAGGTAATGTCTGCTTCTCTAGCTGAACGCGCTAGTTGTTGTTGTTCTAGATTTTGAGCGATTTGGGTATTTTGTTGATTTGTTGGTCGTCTTTTCACCCGTTCATCGTTCTGCGAAAAAATGGGGTCGGCAATGACAGCTAGTGCCTTGGGTGCTGTTTTGCGCCCTGCTAGTTCTTGGCGGAGAACGGCTAACGTCGAAGCTGAAGGCAAAGTGATGATTTCGTGATTGATTGCTAATGGCTGATAGCTGCTACTAGCTTGTGGCTGTGGTGTGTTGAGAGCGGCAAATGGCACATACTGCAATGCCCCATCGCCAACGATGACTAAGCGGCGCTGTCTTAATTGTTGGGCTACTGGTGCGAGTATCAGTTGTGATAGCGTATTGGCGGCTGTGGATGGTTTGGTCTTGGAAATCGGTGAGACTAAGACTTTACGGAATTGTTGTACTGCGGCTTCAATTTCTGCACGTTTAGGCAGTTCGTAGCTGCTGATGCTGTTTTTGGTGATTGCCCACAGGTAGCTGCGTTCTTCTCCTAGAGAATACTCTAATAGCAGGGTGTTGTCATCGAGTACTGAAGACTGAATTTGCTTGAGTGATAGCGGCTGCGGTTGTGTCAGCGCTGCATAACGGGGACTGGTGGCTCTAATTTTTGCCTGGAGTTGCCGATACTGCTCTAGTAGTGCTTCAACTTCTTTTTCTATGGCTTGGGCCTGTGCTTTGTTGTGTTCGCCACTTAAAAGTTTGAGTCGGCGTTTTTCTAGGGCATCAAGTTGTTGCTGTAAGCTTTTTTCTGCTGTGAGCAACTTTGGATCTATGCCTTGGCGAATATCTGCATTAGCTTCAGAGAGCAAATCTAACAGGCTACGGGCGCGGGCGCGTTCGCTGGCTTGCAGCGCTAGGGCGTCGTATCCTTTGGATGGTTGCTGTTTGTGCAGCCTCATCAATAAGTCGATGTAGAATTCGTAATACTTCTGGACTGAGGCAAAGTACGAAGTTCGCAAGTCTTGGCTAGTGACTCTGGTGCGGATATCTTCAACGATTTTGATTGCTGTTTCTATTTGAGTACGGGCAGCCTCAAGGTTATTGCGATCGCGTTCAGTTATTGCCATGTTATATACTGTTTCCGCTTCGCCGGTGCGATCGCCCAACTGCCGCAGCAGCTTTAATTCCTGATTATAAGTCTCAATTGCTTGCTGGGGCTGCTTCAATGAATTGTAGACTTTGCCTATATTACGCAGAGTGTTGGCTTCAGCAATAGGAATATTCAACTTCTGAAACTTAGAGGCTGCTTGAGTAGAGAAATCGAGAGATTTTTGGTAATCACCCGAAGCTAAGTAGACTCTGCCTAAGTAACCGAGGGCAGAAGCTTCACTAAAGCTGCTTTGTTGTTTCCGTGATAATGAAAGTGCTTGATTAGCAGTCTCCAGCGCCTTGGGGTAATCTTTTAATGATTCATAAACCCTAATCATGCCTGTGAGTGTAGCGAATTCTTGAAATACTGCCCCCTGTTCACGCCACAGTTGCAGTGCTTGATTATAGTAGTCTAATGCTTGTTGCAGCTCTTCTGCTGCTCGATAAACGCCACCAATTTCATCAAGGGTTTGGGCAACCTTGCTGCGATCGCCTATAGTACGAAATTTCTCCAGCGCTTGCTTGGAAGTTTCAATACTTAATTTATAATCACCCAAGGATTGATAGAGTTTAGCAATATAGCTCAATGTACCCGCTTCTCCCAAAAGATCGCGCACTTGACGCTGGAGAGTAAGCGCTTGGTTGTAAAAATCAAGCGCTTTTTGATAATCTCCGAATGAAGCATAAATAGCAGCGATACTGTTCAGTGTGAAGGCTTCTCTGGAGGGGTCTTTATGAGTACGCTGTAGTGTTAATGCTTCGTTTAATGAGTCGAGGGCTTGCTGCTTTTGCCCCAATCTATCGTAGACTAAGCTGATTTGTGTGAGGATATCGGCTTCTGCATAGCGGTTTCCTAACTTTTGCATGAGCGATCGCGATTGGTTTAAATAATCCAGTGCCTTTTGATAATCGTCTACAGCCAAGTAGGTAAGCCCTAAACTCATAAACGTTACCGCTTGGCTGCTTAAATCAGGCTGTGGTAATCGTTGCTGTATTTCTAAGGCTTGCTTGAAGTATTCTCTTGCGTTTTGATTGTTGCCTAATGAAAAGTAGAGAGTGCCAATGGCAGTGAGGATTTCGCTTTGTCCGACTAGATTCTTTTGTTGACGGTGAATTTCTAGCGCTTGATTGAATGCCTCTAATGCTTTTTGAGGCTCACCGTATTGAGTATAGACTCTACCAATTATCTGAAGAACGTCAACTTGTCCACCAAGATTATTAGTCGCACGTTGAATTACCAAGGCTTGATTGTAATAGTCCAACGCTTTTTTAGTTTCGCCGATATTAAAATATACTCTACCAATACCGACAAGCGTAGCAGCCTCAAAATAAGGTTGTTTCTCAGTACGCAATATTGGCAGAGCTTGGTTGTAATATTCCAACGCTTTTTGGGCGTCTCTTAAATTAGAGTATGCCTCAGCAATAGACTGAAGCATGAGAGCTTCCCGAAATCGGTCTTTGAGTTCGCGTCTAATGACTAATGCCTGATTATAATATTCGAGTGCTTTTTGGTTGTCGCTTTGGAGAAAGTAGAGAGTGCCGATACCAGAAAGTGCAGAAGCTTCTTCAAAGCGATTACCTATTTCGCGCCAAATTTTCAATGCTTCCAAATATTTAGCAAGAGCCTGCTTTTGAGATGTGGCCGTTCGTTCCTCTAAGAGTTTGTCTCCTTCTTGTATTAGTTGCTTTGCCTGTGCGTATGCTTTTTGTTGACTAGGGCTGAGATTTTGCGGAGCAGTCGTTGGTTTTTGGGCTATTTCTACACTTATTGCCCTAGCCGTCATCCCAACAGACGACAACAAAATCATGCTGACAAAGAGAGCAAGACTACGATGGCTAAAAGTTGATAGCAGTTGCTTTTGCATCAAGTCGCACTTCCTTGTTTTCGTTATAACTATATTTTTGAGCGAAAAATCGCGTTTCCTATACATTTTGCAAAAATCCTAACTTATTATTTGGAATGACAGATACACTTATATATTTATCGGTGTTTATCTGTGGTTGTTTCAAAAAATTGACTTTTGCAAGCAGCTAATTATACATATTGTCCAATTCTAGACCACCTTGCTTAGACTCGCCTTGAAGAGTGAAAGCAGCCCAGAAATAGGGTGATTGATAGTTGGGTTTGCACCACATTTCGAGTTTGCTCGCAGCGCCGCTGCTGGTTTAAAGCATCTTGCAACATAAAGCTATAAAACTTCTTCATCAGTTCCGAAGTAGCCTCATCATCCACACTCCACAAACTTAGTATCGCTCTGGGGCTACCTGCATACATAAACCCTCTTGTCAAACCAACCAATCCTTCTTTTTTGATGCCATACTTTGTGCTTGCCTAGGGCAAGCCGCAGAGCATCTATGCCTTAATCTTTAGCAGCCAGCAGGATTTAATACATTATTTCGGACAGGTCTATTGAAAATAGACTTCTTTTATTGACATACTCCTTTGCCCTGACCACACACCCGATAGCCTATTTTAGTTAAGAAGTTAGTTGAGATAATTCATTTCTGACTTTCTCTAACATCTCTTGATATCTAGCATCCATCATGCCAGTTCCGAAATTTCCATTTAAATATTGCTGTAAAAGTTTTTCTGCTGCTTTGTAATCTGCCGTCGCACTTTCTTTATTCCCTAAATCCTTGTAAAGATTACCTCTTAATAAGTACTCGTCAGCATTGAGACTACTACCACCAATTAATTGAGTTAAATCTGAAATCGCTTTCTGTTTTTCGCCTAACTGTTGATAAGCCCTAGCCCTGTTCCAGTATGCAGCACTACTATAACCAAACTTACCTGTATTTTGCCTAATTACTTCAGTATAGTCTGCCACTGCTGCTTGATAATTCCCAAGTGCATAGTAAGCATTGGCACGATTATAATAGGGTTTCTCAGCTTTAGAATTTAGCCGAATTGCCTGCGTGAAAGAAGAAACAGCAGCAAGTGAGTCTTTTTGGCAGTCTTCTTGAAAGTGTCCCATGCTTATGAAGTCGTCTATTGTATTAAGGCGTTGTGGCATAGGAGTTTGGCACTCAGTAGAGGCATTAGAAGCTGGTATTTGTGCAACTAATGATAGCAAAAAACCTAGTAGCAAAATAGATGATCCATAAGCTAATAAAGAATATTTAGAGAAAGCAAATTTCATAATTATATAATCCAAAAAGATTTGCAGTTAAAGTAGGGCTAACGTTCACAGGTTGCACCTTTCACCAGGACAACCGCATCATGTCAACAAGAACAGTATATTCTCAAAATAATCTAAAGTACTCTCATTAATCGATGTTTATTACTCAAGGTTTAGACACTCGCTTTGAGTTTTGGAAATTAAACCAAGTGAGAAATACTAATTATAAGCGTTGATTATTAATCCTGGTTGTAGTCAAGAGTAATTTAGATGCATTTGCCCTAGATTATATAAAGCTATACAGTTTTTCCTAAAAAAATTTCAACCTTGAAAACTATCAATATTACATCCATGCTGGCGGAATGTATCGAGTATTTGAGTTACCTTTGGCGGAACTGCTGTAAAACGAATTAGAAAATGATGTTTATCCACAGTAGATTTTTTGATCACTTTGGCGTAAAGATCGCCATCTCCAGGAGTAATTTCTGGTGCATTTAATAGCTTGATTTTGATATTAGTTAAAGGTTCGAGTGAATGGTCTGATTGTAATTGTCCTCCATTTTCTGATAAACAAACAAGTTTACCCAAAAATACAGTTCCTACTGCATGTTTACCTTCCAAAATAGTATATTCTAGCGGTATTTCTTGGCTCAAACTCATCATTATATCATCATCTTTAGGCAATAAAAGATTATAATTACCGCCAATACCACCAATATCATAGATAGTAATTGGAGCTTTTATACCCTTAGGTTCTACCCGTAATTCTCCATTGATTCTGAGGTCAATGTTGGCGTCTTTCAAGGTTTCCTCAGAAATCAAAATTTGACCACCCACTGTATAGGATTCAATGCGAGCAGTTAGGTTAACATGGCTGCCAACAACTGAATATTTAGCACGTTTTTGCGAGCCGACATTTCCGGCTACAACCTCGCCTGTATGAATACCAATCCCCATTTCGAGAGTTGGTAAATTCATTTGCTGATTATGCTCATTTACAGGTTTCATTGCCAACTGCATCGCAATAGCGCAGGCGATCGCTCTTTGAGAATCATCTTCACGGCTCACAGGCGCACCAAACATCACAAAGATGCCATCGCCAATAAACTCATTAATCGTACCGTTGTACTGATTAATGACATCTGCCATAGCTCCCAGATAAACATTAAGGATTGCTACCACTTGTTCTGGTGCTAATCTTTCTGATACGGCGGAAAATCCCCTTAAATCAGACATAAGAACTGTGACTTTTTTGCGTTCTCCGCCTAGTTTCAGACCTGAAGGAGTTTCTAGTAGATTGGCAACCACTTCATCTGTCACATAGCGACCAAAGGTGCGACGCATTTCGGCAGCACTACGGGCAATATACTGGGTAACGGCGATCGCAGATCCTGTTAAAGCTAGAAGTGGTGGCACTACAGGAAACCACCAAGCACAAAGAAATGCTACATAACTCGTGCCCACTAAACACCCGCCTGCCACAAAAATACCGCCTGTACTATTAGCAATTAAAGACAATTTTCGTTTGTCACTACTACTATGTCGCTGTTGCCAACACAAAGTAGCACCCACAATTGACCAGAATAAAATCCACAACCACTCTATTGGTTCTGGTAAAGGCTTAATCTGTGGGCGACCCTCCAAAGCTGAACTCAAAATTTGACTAATCAAATTGGCATGAATTGCTACACCAGCCATTCGTTCAGGAGCATTGAACAGATTACTGCTGTAAGGTGTCCAAAACAGATCCTTCAAACTCTCAGCGGTTGAACCAATTAAAACTATCTTTCCCTGCATCAAGCCTGGTGAGATGCGGTTCTCTAAAACATCATTGATAGACAATTTTGGGAACCGATTAATTGGGCCTCGGTAGTTCAATAGCACTTGGTAGCTGCTTGCATCTGCCCCGATGTAACCACCATCATTAGCTTCAAAAGTCGGAAAAATCCCCTTACCTAATTGCAAGAAGTTCGGATTCGTTGCTGCTGGTTTTTCAGTAATGCCCTCTGCTTTTAAGTACAATAATGCTAATTTCAACCCGAAGCTTTCGAGGGAGTTGCCATCCTTCAAACCTGCGTACAGCAAACCTCGACGAATTTTGCCATCTCCGTCTAGTGGTAAATCATTCGCTCCAATTTGATTGCGTTGCTTTAGTTCTGGAGCTGGCTCTACTGGAAAACTATCAGATTTATGAGATACTTTTTGGACTCCAATCAAGTTTGGCGTAGTCTTAAATACCTTCACCAAGTCTTGATGACCAGGATTCACAGGTAAGTCTCGATAAATGTCAAGACCAATCGCTCTTGGTTGTTGCTGCTTTAAATTCTCTAAGATTTTGGCAAGTACACCATCAGATATCGGCCACTGATTCAGCTTGCGAATGTCTGGCTCGTTGACCTCAACTATCACAATGCGCTCATCAATTGATTCTCGTGGACGTAAAAGAAAAAACTGATCTAGCGCTGCCAACTCCAATAGTTGTAGTAATCCAGTAAACCGTAGCGCAATTACAAGAGCTGTCACATTGGGCACTGCTAGCAAAACTCCACGCCATTGCCATATTTGCTGTTTCAGCTTCGCCCGCATAGTATTAAGTCCTGAGTTACGAGTTCTGAGTAATTAGTCAATAACGAAGAATTAAGAAATTGGTTGCTACCGAATCTTTTAATGCTATTTATAAACCAGGATTAGGTTTTCAGCCTAATTTTGGAGAGTTAATAATGTTATTGCAATTTAAATATTTAAACAAAAATAGTCCAATACTTTTGAAAACTATTTTGCATCAAAAGTAAGCTAGAGCCAGTAATTGTTTTATTTTCTTTGTTCTTCCTTTGCAAAGCTTATTACACACTTCTTGTAGAAATGCAGTAAATCTCCGCATGAGGTGGCTTAATGGACAGTCATTTTCAAGATTTATTTGTGTTTATCAGCGTGCATCTATGATTCCTGAATTTATAGATGTATTACACTCAGTGCAAATTGCGGTATTAACTCTTTTACTTGCCTAAATCGGGATAACCTCCCTGATGCAAAAACGCGGAGAACCCGCGCAAGGCAGTTTTCTCCACAGCGCTGGCTCACCACGGTGCTAATGTCTTGAAGTTGCGATTGTTTAGCGACAAGCCGCTAGCCTGCGCCTACGCTATGAGTGCTGGCTCTTTAGCACTGTGTTAATAATCATTTACTGCTTGTGCAACAGTCAAGTATTGGTTCGCCTGCGAACTGACTTAAGCCAACTGACTGTAAGAATCTTGTCCAGTCAGCTTTGAGTGACAAACTATTCGGTTCAGAACAACGTAACTCAATATAACTACTGAGTGCTTCATGCCAAACACCTGATTCTGCGTATAAGGCTAGACGTTTCCGCAAGTCTGCTTGTGCTAATGCTTTCGATAGCGTTGCTTCTGGTTGTGTGCGTTCAACCCACCCTTCTATATTAGGATTTCTGCTGGGATTTTGCTCATCACAAATTAATGTCATATACCAGTGGTAGCGTTTGCCGATTTTTAAAGGAGGCGCACTGGCAGGAAGACTGATTTTCATGATCCCAGGTTTAGTGGGAAGGGTTAAAGTCGTTTCATAAATTACATCATCATTTACATCATTCTTATTGGACTCAGCCATGATTACAAACTGAGCTGTTTTAACTGTAGTTTGAGGCACATACCAAAAAAATGTGGGGCGCTCCGAAAAGGTTAGCCCTAACTTTTCTTTTGGCATTAAAGGAGTTAATAACTGATTCTTTTGGACACAAGAGGAGGAGCCACGGGTTGCACCACCGGCGCTGGCTGGTGGTAATCCCCGCTTTGGAGGTGTAAATTGGCGGCTGGCCCCACCTGCGCTGGCTGGCGTTTCCCCCCGCTTTGGTGGTTTAAATCCCTGGCTGATCAGCCAACTCTGTTGTGGTTGGCTTAGTGATGCTGGGTCAACCTGGGCTTGTGCCCGCATTGGTAGTCCAGCGATCGTAGCAAGTTCCACTGATAATGGTATAGAAAAGGCTACGAAACATAGAGACTGCTTTATCCATTTCATGCCTAAATGCCCTTTTGACTAGTTACCTAACTATTAGAAGTACCTTAGTTATTGATGAACCAAAATTGTGATAACAATCACTTAGGGTAATCAATGTGCTGTAGTAAAAGTACTGCATCATTCTGGGAAACTAAAATATCGTATTACCTGGAGATAGTCGACACCCTGTAATATCAGTCGAAAATGTACTGATATTGTTCCCAGTAACCAGGTATAGATGTTTTCATTAGCCTCAACAGTTTCGTAGATTACAGCAGATATTTATAATCTCAAAAAATCATTATAAAACTTGACTTTTTGCATCAAATCTGAATTTAATTGTTTGTTTAATCAGGCTTATTACCCAAGGCTACTACTGCATTCTGTCCACCAAAGCCAAAACTGAAGCAAAGCGCGTACTGAATTTCTTGTTGATGCGCTTGAGTCACTAGATTTAAATCAAACTCTGGCTGATTTAATCCTACACATGGCGGCAAAATTTTATTTTGCAAAGCCAACAGTGAAAAAGCTACACCTAAAGCTCCTGATGCTCCTAAAGTGTGGCCTGTAGCTCCTTTAGCCGAACTAACTGCTACTGTTTGGGGAAATAAACTCTTGATTACCATGCTCTCAATACTGTCATTTAGCCGTGTCGCTGTACCATGAGCATGAATATAATCAATTTCTGCTGGTGTCAAACAACTACGCTCTAAGCATTGCTTAATAGACGCGATCGCACTTTTACCTTGAGGTTCTGGAGCATTTGGATGATATGCGTCGTTAAGCAAACCAAAACCGAGAATTTCACCATATATTTTTGCTTGTCGTTCCTTTGCCAATTCTGCTGATTCTAGGATAAACACTGCACCACCTTCTCCTAAAACCAATCCTTCTCGGTACAAATCAAAGGGATAAGCGCCAGTTTTTGCCAAAGCGCCCATCTGCTCAAAACCTGCCAAAGTTAAGGGTGTAATTGGTGCTTCTACAGCCCCTGCGATCGCTCTTTTACATTGTCCAGTTTTCACAAGCTCAGTAGCTTGGGCGATCGCCAAAATTCCAGTAGCACAAGCTGCCATTGGTGCTAAAACGATCCCAGATGCACCGATTTGTCTAGCAGTTGCGATCGCGTTCATATGAGGCAAGATGTCTAACCAATTCTCTAAATAGACACTTTGCCCAAAAGAGTAAGACTGCAAAAGTCCCGCTACTTCTGTGTACATTTGCCGCGCCAGCATTTCCCAGGATGCTTGATAACTACGGCTTGAGCCTATAACTACGGCACATTCAGACAAAGGTGATACTAACCCCGAATCTTTTAATGCAGCAGTAACAACCAGTTCATTGAGAATTTTCAATTCTGTCGGTTGTTGAGCAATCAATCCTAAAGGAAATGGTTTCGATTCTGGAAATGGTTGATGTAATTTAATTCCAGATTTACCTGCTATCAACTGTTGCCAGCTATTCTCTAAGCTTTCTCCTATAGCAGAAACTAGACCGATACCAGTAACAACAACCTTAATCAACTTTGGATTTGGAATTTGACATTTTAAATTGGTCATGGGTAATAGAAAAAACTATTACCCATTACCTCATCTGTGACTATTGACCGGGGGTTTTCAGATTTTCTGCACCTTTGGTGACTTTAGCAGAGTCAATGCGATCGCCTTGCTGAATTTTATTTACTACATCGAAGCCTTCAGTGACATTGCCAAATACAGCATAGTTTCCATCAAGGAAACCCAAATCTGCTAGAGCAAAGTAAAACTGAGAGGAAGCTGAATCCGGCATTTGTGATCGGGCCATTGCTACAGCACCGAGTTTATGAGTCAACACAGGTGGCTGAGTAATAGTCTTCCCGTAAATCGGTTGATCTGACCCTTTTGGTTTTATTTCTAAAGGTATATAACGCTCATTCCCAGTTTTTGGGTCAATATAACCACCTGTCCCCAGCCTGTTTGCTGGAACTTTTGGGTCTTTACTTTGGGGATCGCCCCCTTGAACTACAAATGGTTGGGGGTCGCGTACAACTCGATGGAAGACCAACCCATCATACACACCCTTTTGAACCAAATCTACAAAGTTGCCAGCTGTAATTGGGGCATTAGTGCCGTCTACTTCGATAGTAATCGGCGAGCCTTTAACCGTCATCACCACAGTAGCCTTACCTTCGAGCCGTGGTAAATCGTTCATTCCTGGAATACTCTCGCTAGTAGTTTGTGATACAGACGTTGCTTCAGTGGTTTTTTGATTGCTCGTTTCAGTTGCTGTTGAGGTAGCTGTTGAGGTTGGAGCAGAGGCTGTAGAACCATCTTGCTGTGTTGAACATCCTCCCAACATCAACATACCAACAATCAAAAGAGCAACCAAAAATTGTGGAAGTTTTAACCGCATTGCCAATTACTGATTCAACCAGAGTATCTTATCGTTTCGTGCCGTTTTAAATTTTGGATGAGATTTTGAATTTACTGATTACAAAATTTTCCGTAAGTCGTTTACTAGCTTGGTAAGGCGATGCTACTCCCGCTAGTAACCGACTTAACTTTTTGTAAATTTTAAAATTCTTTACAATCCTTCAAGAGGTACTCCTAAAAAGCGGGCTAACTCTGCACCTTGGGTTTCCAACTCTGTTAAGGATAAAGGTTGTCCTACTCTTGTTAAAAGAAGGTCACGTCGGCCCTTAATGCGTAGGTAGAGCGCGCGACGAGGGTTGAGGCCTTCTTTGAGTGATATTTGCACAGATTGAACGTCTTTTATCTGGGCATCAATCTCAATCCGACGATTTTTGCCAGGAAAGCCTTTGCGAAAAATTTTGATTGTGTCGGTTTCTTGATTAAATTCGTTATAGCCACCTCCTACATCCCATAAGATTACTAACCACAGGTATAGAGCTAAAAGCAAGCCAGCAAGACCGTATAAGCCCATAACTAATCCTTGAGGGACGAAGACCAGTTGTGTAGGATCTGTAACTATGAGTAAATTAACTTTTAGGTAACTAGATATCCCTGCTAATAAAAAGCCTGTAGCCCCCAAGGTAACGACTGATGCCCACCAGTAGTTGCTGAACCGGCGAGAACCCAGAACGTTTTGATGTAAGACCTGTGAAGCGGATCTATCACCGTTAGGTGAGTTGCCTGTGTTAACTGTTGATGCCGTCATTGAACTACCTTGGCCCATGAGATATTCCCTTTTAAAGTCTGCCATTTGAGCAGGACGTCTTGCAAGTTCATTTTGGGGAATGGAGTATTGGGCATTGGGCATTGGGCATTGGGCATTGGACATTGGGTGAAGAGGACAAGGAGCAAGAGTTATTCATAGTTCTTTCCCCTTGTTCCCTTGTCTCCCCTGCTCCCCCTCCTCTTGTCCCCAGTCCCCAGTCCCTAATCCCCAGCCCCAATTGTTTAGATTTCTGAGAAAAGTTGTGTCAGATTGTAAAAATTCTGATATTCATAGTATTTAATGGCCTCGTGTTAAATACCTGATTCACTAGTTTAAATCGGGCAAAAAACCGAACTGATGTGATAAGTTAAGAATCATTAAGTTACCACAAACTAGATTACTAGCCAATGGTACGGGTAATGGCATAACCCTGAGAAATTCTGGCTAAATAGGTAGTAATTTCTCAGAATCTCAGATGCTTCAAAGCTACTGGGATTGTCAAAAAAAACGTTAATTCCTCAAAATTGTTGCAATTTTAGTAAAAAAGAGGATTTTAGTTCGATGACCATCGCAGTTGGACGCGCCCCCAGTAGAGGGTGGTTTGACGTTCTAGACGACTGGTTGAAGCGCGATCGCTTCGTATTCGTAGGTTGGTCAGGGATACTATTGTTTCCCTGTGCTTTCCTAG